>Ga0366818_10110_pt1 | contig 31874 bp, 32 predicted proteins | sample TotcelFGM3001N14_FD_207090 | JGI IMG/M metagenome (GOLD analysis project Ga0366818, IMG submission 207090) | Enriched cells from coal bed in the Powder River Basin, Montana, United States - Total cells FGM rep3 HSBNCT.FGM.300.1.N14 ...
TATCAGTTCCTCAACCAGTGAGGCGGCCGAAAAAGAAGCATATGCCAAAAATATCCAGACTTATAATACGTATAAATTGGAAAAAGAGAGATTGAACCTGGATCGGCAAAAGGCTGGATTAAAACCTCAGCCCATAATGACCTTTGAGGAATGGAAATTAGCCCACAATATCCCAACCCCTACCCATGAACCGAGAGTAGAAACCAGGATCAAGGAGAAAATACTGGGGCCTCCAAAGAAAGAAAACCCCAAACCAGAGGGGGGGTCAGCCTCTCCCCCACCATCGGGTAGTTAGTTTTGTCATTGTGGGGGCCTGTTTAGAACTTGTTGGGAACTGAAAGTTAAGGGTTAGGCCGGTTGACCTGACCCGGATTCGCTACCAAGGGGGAGGCTGCGGTTTCCCCCTTTTTACTTGCTTACTGCTGGGGATAATGCTGGGAACAATAAAAGAGGGTTAGGCCATTTGACCTAACCCCTTGATTTCATTGGCGGGGACGACGAGACTCGAACTCGCGACCTCCGGCGTGACAGGCCGGCGTTCTAACCAACTGAACTACGCCCCCGGTGAATTTGGTTCAAGGTTCAAGGTTGAAAGTTCAAAGTTGATGCCGCAAAAACTTTGGAACCAAACCTTGAACTTTGAACCTTGAACTTTCAACTAAAATTTTGGTAGGCGGAACAGGGCTCGAACCTGTGACCCCCGGCTTGTAAGGCCGATGCTCTCCCAGCTGAGCTATCCGCCCGCCCCCGTAATATTCGCTTATGGAGGCCCCGCTGTCAAGGGGTTTATGCCCTTCCCGCCCTTTCGGGGAGCCTTATTACGGTTGTTCCAAGTTTCTTCTGGCGTTATGAGGAAAAAAGGTGCGCCGGGCGCACCCTACAGCCCGTGGCGGGTCGGGCCTACCCGCATTTTCTCAGGGGAGGGTAGGGGAGGGCCCGGATGCTTCTTACCCTTTCGCCTTTTGCCCTTTTCCCCTTTATTTTTAATGCGCCTGAATCTCGGCGGCGGGCGGTTCCACCGCGACATAGGCCGCATCCGGGGCCACCAGGGGCGGCACCGGCTTAAACAGGCTGTCGGGATCATCCAGCACCAGGGCCGTCTTCAGAACCTCGTCCATGTGGTCCACGGGCACCAGGTCCACCACCTTGAGAATCCGGGCTGGAATCTCTTTGATATCCTTGACGTTGTCCTGGGGGATGAGCACGGTCTTGATCTGGTGACGATGGGCCGCCATGATCTTTTCCTTGAGGCCGCCGATGGGCAGCACCCGGCCCCGCAGGGTGATCTCCCCGGTCATGGCCACGTCGCGATGCACCGGAATCTTCAGCAGGGCCGAGACGATGCAGGTGGCGATGGTAATCCCGGCGGACGGGCCATCTTTGGGGATAGCGCCCTCCGGCACGTGCACGTGGATATCGATTTTACGGTAGAACTCCGCCGGCAGCCCCAGGCTCTCGGCCTTGGAGCGCACGTAGCTCAAGGCCGCCTGGGCCGACTCCTGCATGACTTCCCCGAGTTTGCCGGTGATCGTGAGTTTGCCCCGGCCGGGCAGGACCACCACCTCGGTATGGAGGAGTTCGCCCCCGAATTCGGTCCAAGCCAGCCCGGTGGTGAGCCCCACTTCGTCGGCCTCTTCGGTGCGGCCGAAGCGATACTTGGGGACCCCCAGGTACTTGGGCACCATCTGGCTGGTGACCTTAACCAGGTGATCCTTGCCCTTGGCCGCCACTTCCCGGGCCACCTTCCGGGTAATGGAGGCGATCTCCCGCTCCAGGTTGCGCACCCCGGCCTCCCGGGTGTACTGCCGGATGATGGTGAAAATAGCGTTTTCCGAGAACTGGATGTTCTCTTTGGTCAGGCCGTTGGCAAGGCACTGCTTGGGGACCAAAAACTGCTCGGCGATGAGGTGCTTCTCCACTTCGGTATAGCCGGCCAGCCGGATGATCTCCATCCGGTCCTGGAGCGGCGCCGGGATGGAGAAGAGATTGTTGGCCGTGGTGATGAACATGACTTCGGACAGGTCATAGTCCACGTCGAGGTAATGGTCATTAAAGGCGAAGTTCTGTTCCGGGTCCAGGACCTCGAGGAGCGCCGAGGAGGGGTCGCCCCGGAAATCCGTGCTCATCTTATCCACTTCGTCCAGGCAGAAAACCGGGTTGTTGGTCTTGGCCTTTTTAAGCGACTGGATGATCTTGCCGGGCAGCGCCCCGATATAGGTGCGGCGGTGGCCGCGGATTTCGGCTTCGTCGCGCACGCCCCCCAGGGACAGGCGCACAAAGTTCCGGCCCATGGCCCGGGCCACAGATTTGGCCAGGGAAGTTTTGCCCACGCCCGGCGGCCCCACCAGACAGAGGATGGGCCCCTTCATCTTTTTGACCAGGCTTTGGACCGCCAGGTGCTCGAGGATGCGTTCCTTGGGTTTTTCCAGGCCATAGTGGTCTTCGGCCAGGATGCGTTCGGCCTCTTCCAGGCTGTGCTTGTCTTTAGTCCTTTCCTGCCAGGGCAGGGACAGCAGCCAGTCGATGTAGTTCCGGGAGACGGTGGCCTCGGCCGACATGGGGCTCATGAGCTTCAGTTTCTTCAGCTCGTGCTTCACCTTGCCGGTGGCCTCGGGGCTCATCTTCTTGCGGCGGATTCTCCGCTCCAGTTCCTGGATCTCGCCCTTGAGATCCTCTTTTTCTCCCATCTCCTTCTGGATGGCCCGCATCTGCTCGTTGAGATAGTATTCCCGCTGGGTCTTTTCCATCTGCTTCTTGACCCGGTTCTTGATGCGGGACTCGATCTGGAGGATTTCGTTTTCCCGGTTCACATAGCCCAGCACCTGTTCCAGGCGGCGGGAGGCATCCAAATTTTCCAGCAGGCCCTGCTTTTCATCTGCCTTGATGGACAGATGGCCGGCGATGGTGTCGGCCAGGCGCCCCGGGTCATCCACCCCCACCAGACTCTGCATGGCTTCCTGGGGAACCTTTTTGTTGAGCTTGGCATAGGTCTCGAACCCGGCAACCGCGGTGCGGCGCAACGCCTCGGTCTCGGGAGTGACCTCCCAGGATTCCAGGAGTTCCTCGGCCTCCACCTGGAAGAACTGGGATATGGGCAGAAACTGGCGGGTGATGGCCCGGCTTTTGCCTTCCACCAGCACCTTGACGGTGCCGTCGGGCAGCCGCAAAAGCTGAAGGATGGCCGCCAGGGTGCCCAACCGATGAATCTCGCCTTCCCGGGGTTCGTCCTTGCGGGGGTCTTTCTGGGTGCACAGCAGGATGAATTTTTCTTGCCCCATGGCATATTCCAGGGCATGGATGGAGCGTTCCCGCCCGATAAACAGGGGCACCACCATGTGGGGGAAGATGACGATATCCCTCAGGGGCAGCATAGGAACCGTGAGGAGATTGTGCTTGTCCCGAGAGCCTTCGCCGCGGTTTTTGGGTAATCGGAAGATCATTGTTGCACCGCCATCCCGGGCTTATCCCAGGCAACGTCATCCGCACTCCGGTAGGTGTAAATCGGCGCGGCGTGTTTGATAATAAAATCCTCGTTGATCAGGCATTCCTGCACGTCTTTGAGGGAGGGCAGTTCATACATCAGATCCAACATAGCCCGTTCTAGGATGGCTCGCAGCCCCCGGGCGCCGGACTTGCGCTTCAGAGCTTCTTTGGCCACCGCTTCCAGGGCGCCGTCGGTGAATTTCAGGGCGACCCGGTCCAGCTCCAGGAGTTTCTGATACTGCTTCACCAGGGCGTTCTTGGGCTCTTTGAGGATGCGCATCAGGGCGTCTTCATCGAGCTCATCCAGGGTGGCGAGCACCGGCAGGCGCCCCACGAACTCAGGGATCAGCCCGAACTTCAACAGATCCTGGGGCTGCACCTGGACCAGGGTTTCCCCCAGGGGACGCTGGTGGCGGCTCTGGATGTCAGCCCCGAACCCCATGGATTTGCGGCCGATGCGGGCCCCGATGATGTCCTCCAGGCCGTTGAAGGCGCCGCCGCAGATGAACAGGATGTTGGTGGTGTCCACCTTGATGAACTCCTGCTGCGGGTGTTTGCGGCCGCCTTTGGGCGGCACCGACGCCATGGTGCCCTCGATGATCTTGAGGAGGGCCTGCTGCACCCCTTCACCGGAGACGTCCCGGGTGATGGAGGGGCTGTCGGTCTTGCGGGCGATCTTGTCCACTTCGTCGATGTAGACGATGCCCCGGGAGGCCTTTTCCACGTCGTAATCCGCGGACTGGAGCAGGTTGAGGATGATGTTTTCCACATCCTCGCCCACGTAGCCGGCCTCGGTCAGGGTGGTGGCGTCGGCGATGGTAAAGGGCACGTTCAAGATGCGGGCCAGGGTCTGGGCCAGCAGGGTCTTGCCGGAGCCGGTGGGTCCCACCAGCAGGATGTTGCTTTTCTGAAGCTCCACCCCGTCCAGGTCCACCCCGGCATTGATGCGCTTATAGTGATTGTAGACCGCCACGGACAGGATCTTTTTGGCGCGCTCCTGGCCGATGACGTACTCGTCAATCTGTTTCTTGATGATCGCCGGCTCGGGAATCGACAGCCGGGCGTGTTTGGCTTCGTCCTTTTCGTATTCTTCGGCGATGATGTCGTTGCACAGCTCGATGCATTCATCGCAGATGTAGACGCCGGGGCCCGCGATGAGCTTCTTCACTTCGCCCTGGCTTTTGCCGCAAAAAGAACACAACAGGTCGGCACTCTTGTCGGTACCGCGCTTACTCATATACGTTTTCCTCCACAAACCCCGAAAAAGAAGCGGTTCGAGGGTTTGGCTGGTATGCTTGGCTGCCGCCGCGCCGGGCTTGCCTGATTACATCGGCACCGGGCGGCTTTTTCTTCAGCGTTGATCAGGCGGTTACTCCTGATGCCGGGCCGGGAAAAGCATCCCCGGTTCCCGGTGGGTGATGACGTTGTCAACCAGGCCGTATTCCTTGGCCTGCTGGCCGGACATATAAAAATCCCGCTCGGTATCCTGATTGATGCGTTCAATGGATTGGCCGGTGTGTTTGGCCATAATCCCGTTCAATTCTTCCCGCATCCGCAAAATTTCCTGCGCCTGGATACCCACGTCCGTGGCCTGGCCCTGGAAACCGCCCAGGGGCTGGTGAATCAAGATCCGGGCGTGGGGCAGGGCGAACCTTTTGCCCTTGGCGCCCGCAGCCAATAAGAGCGCCGCCATGGACGCCCCCTGGCCCATGCACAGGGTGGCCACCGGGCTCTTGATGTACTGCATGGTGTCGTATATCGCCATCCCGGAGGTCACCAGACCGCCGGGGGAGTTAATGTAAAAGTTGATTTCCTTGTCGGGATCCTCTGCCTCCAAAAACAGCAGTTGGGCGATCACCAGGTTGGCGACATCATCATTGATGGCCGTTCCCAAAAAGATGATCCGGTCCCTTAAGAGCCGGGAATAGATGTCATAAGCCCGTTCGCCCCGGCTGCTCTGCTCCACTACCATGGGAATTAACTGCATCCTACTCCTTTTCATCCTTTTCTCCTGCCGAGGCCGCAACTTCTGCCGCGGCGGCAGTGATCTCGGCTTTATCCAGCAACAGTTTCATGGTCTTGTCGTCCAGGAGCGTCCGCCTCAGGGCCCCCAGCAAATCGTGTTCCTGATAAAACTTCTTGATCTCGACCACGTCCCGGCGGTTGTTGACCGCGATCCGGGCCAGGGCGGCGTCCATTTCGGCGTCGTCCACCGCCAGGTTCTCCTGGTCGGCGATGCGGGACAAGATCAGCCTGACTCGCACCCGGCGCTCGGCCATGGGTTTCATGACCTCCAGGATCCTGGTGGGGTCCATGCCGGCCGTGTCCATGCCGTGCTGCCGGAAGCGGTCCATCTGGTCCCGCAACATGTTCTCTTGTTCCTGGGCGATCAGGGAGGGCGGCGCCTCAAATTGATGGCGGGCCAGCAATTGGTCCGACACCTGGTTTTCCAGTAAGGCCTGCCGCTCCTGTTCCTTTCCCTTAATAATATCCTCTCGCACGGCGGTGCGCAAGTCGGCCACGGTTTGAAAGTTGCCCCCCAGGTTCTGGGCGAAGGTATCGTCCAGTTCGGGTACCACCTTCTCCTTCACTTCCTGGACGTGCACCGCGAAATCGACGACCTTGCCGGCCAGGAGGGGATTGGCGAAATCATCGGGCAGGGCTACGGCGAAACGGGTTTCCGCTCCGGCCTTGAGGCCCAGGAGGTTGGTTTCGAACTCGGCGTTGAACTTGCCGGTGCCCACTTCCACATAGGTGCTTTCCGACTTGCCGCCCTCCACCGGCTGCCCGGCGAAGTGGGCCTGGTAATCCAGGACCACGAAATCCCCCGCTTGAGCGCCCCGGTCTTCCGCCGGGGGTTTGAGGATGGCGTTGCCCTGCCGGATCTCCTCCAGACGGGCCTCCACTTCATCGTCGGTTACCACTACTTCCGGGGCCGCCAGTTTCAAGCCCAGATAGTCCTCGGCGGTAAACTCCGGCGCCACTTCGATTTCGACGCTGTAGCGGTAATCCTCCCCGACCACCACCGGCGGCACCGGCTCCGGCCAGCTCAGATTGATGGCTTCCAGGCTCTTGTCCTTCAAAGCCTCTCCCAGGGAGCGGCGCACCAGGGTTTCGGAGACATCATGGTCGATGTCTTTGTGGTAATACATTTCGAGGACGGACCGCGGCACTTTGCCCGGCCGGAAGCCTTTAACTTTGGCCTTCTTGGCCAACTCCCGGTAGGCCCGGTCAACTGCCTGGGTCACCTCGGTGGAGGGGACCTCGATGGTTAATTTCCGTTTGATTTCGCTGAGATTCTCCATCTCCACCTTCAAGGCGCTTTCGGTCATGTTCTTAAGCTCGCAATCTTTAAGTTAATTTAATTTTTTATCAGCGTTCAGGAGGGCATGCCCCCGATCTGACTCTTTTGTGTGCCGGCGTGCGAGAGGGGGGACTCGAACCCCCACGGTTTACCCGCTGGACCCTAAACCCAGTGCGTCTGCCAAATTCCGCCACTCTCGCAACTTTGGCGATTCATCTAATAAATTTATTAATTTTCCCCGCTTAAGTCAACCGTCTCGCCTCCGGAATCGTCTGATACCGTTGTTTCTTGGCGAGAATCGTGTTATTTACTAGCTGATTGTCCCATTGAAGCGGCATAAGCGTTTTTATTCCAGAGAAAATAGAAAAAGGTTATTATTTCTGCAAGGCCTCGGCAGTGAGCAGTCACTTGTGGGCCTTTGGCCTACCTCGCAAAAGCATGAAAAATCAGGTAGGGCGGGCGTCCTCGCCAGCCATGCACTCAACTGGAGTGAGGGAGCGTAGGACGCACCCTGAGAAAAATTATTCCATAGAAAATATAAAAAGAAAATAACATTATTTAAGATCGACAGGAAAGGTTTCCAAACCCACCCATATAATTGCGCCGGCGACTCGCCCGGCGTGGTTTTTTCCGGTTTTTCACCGATGGAGGATCAAATGAGTAGGGAAGTCCAGGAAAAGGATGAACTGAAACAAATGCGGGACCGTCTGGCCGTCAACCCCAAAATGGTCTGGGACCAGGTGGATGAGGCCGAACGGGCCGCCATCTTTGCCTACGGCGACCATTACAAGACTTTTTTGGACCGGGCCAAGACCGAACGGGAGGCGGTGGTGGAAATCGAACGCCAGGCCAAGGCCCTGGGCTTTGTGGACCTGACCGGGAAGGAATCCGGCCCCCGGGGTTATTATAATTACCGGGGCAAGGTCATCGTCCTTGTGGTCCAGGGCCGCCGGCCCCTTTCCGAAGGCTTGCGTATCGTGGCCTCCCACATCGACTCCCCCCGGCTGGACCTGAAACAGTACCCGCTCTATGAAGACACCGACCTGGCCTTTTTGAAGACCCACTACTACGGCGGCATCAAAAAATATCAGTGGCTGGCCCGGCCTCTGGCCATCCACGGCGTGGTCGTCAAGGCCGACGGCAGCCGGGTGCAGCTCACCGTCGGCGAGGACCCCAAGGACCCGGTCTTTTCCGTGCTGGACCTTTTGCCCCACCTGGCCAAGAAGACCATGGACAAGAAGGTGTCCGAGGCCTTCGAAGGGGAAAAGCTCAATGTCCTGGTGGGCTCCCTGCCCCTGGGAAACGCCGAGACCAAGGAGCGCGTCAAGCTCCACCTGCTGAAATATCTGGAGGACCATTACGGCATCGGCGAGGAGGACCTGATCAGCGCCGAACTCGAAGTGGTGCCCGCCGGGCCGGCCCGGGACCTGGGCTGGGACCGCAGCCTGGTGGGGGGCTACGGCCAGGATGACCGGTCCTGCGCCTACGCTTCCCTGGCCGCCCTCCTGGACGTGCAGGAACCGGAGCACACCAGCCTGGCTATGTTCTACGACAAAGAGGAAATCGGCAGCGAAGGCAACACCGGGGCCCAGAGCTTCCTTCTGAACGAAATCGTCGCGATCCTCCTGGAACGCCAGGGCGAAAGCCCCCAGGCCCGGCGCCGGGTGCTCATGGCCAGCAAAGCCCTGTCGGCCGACGTCACCGGGGCCTTGGACCCGGATTTCCCCGAGGTGCACGAAAAACGGAACGCCGCCCGGCTGGGCTACGGCGTCTGCTTCCATAAATACGGCGGCAGCGGCGGCAAGTATTCCACCAGCGACGCCAACGCCGAGTACGTGGCCTGGATACGGAAGATTTTCCAGGACCACGGGGTCGTCTGGCAGGCGGGCCAGTTGGGCAAGGTGGACGAAGGCGGCGGCGGCACCATCGCCAAGTACCTGGCGGTGTACGGCATGGAGATCATCGACTGCGGCACGCCCTTGCTCTCCATGCACTCGCCCTTCGAGGTGGCCTCCAAGGCCGACCTCTACATGACCTTCAAGGCCTTCCGGGCCTTTTTCCAGGCGGGGTGAAGCCTGAGGTGGGTTAACCGATCGGAGGGGCGGGTTTAAAACCCGCCCCTACTGTTGTCTCGGTCTACTTGCAAGTTTTCGGGAAAATGGTACCTTTAAAAAACGAGGGCTTCAAACCGCCTCGGGAACGACAATATGGGCAAATTCTTTTCTCGCTTTAAGAAAGATCCGGTGGACCCCGGGGTCTCATCCCTGGGGAATATGGCTAATTTTTACAGCCTGCTGATCTTTCTCATCGCCATTCCTTTCGTCCTCATCATAGCCTTGGTGTGGGTCACCGGCATCCTGGGCTTCAACGCCTATATCTTCGCAGGCTTCGCCGCTCTGCTGGCCTATATCGTCTGGCGCCTCTATCGCCGCTGGGGGGTCATCAAGGCCAAGATGGCGGCCCAGACCGGCGACTTCCAGGACCTGATGCGGGAGGCCACCCAGAGCGGCAAGGACGTGGAAATCTCCCTGATGAACGGGGTTTTCACCCTGCGCTACACCGGGGCCCACCGTCTCGACCAGGCCACCCTCCCCGGCGGGCGGCCACAGCCCCTGGCCCTGGCCGGTCCTCTCAACCTCGACGCCGAGGCCGCGGCCGCCGACCCCCACGCCTGGCTGCCGCCGGAACGCCTCCGGGAGGAACTGGAGGAGTTCATCAAGCTCCGGGAAGAAGGGGTCATCAGCCCCGAGGAGTTCGACCGCATCAAGGCCAGCCTGCTGCAACGAATGTCCGCCTAACCACCTGCCCCTGCCCGCTATCCCGGGGCCCTGGGGTAATTTTTCCCTCAAAGAATCTTATGCAGAAGTGCGTTCGAAGAGCTATTTGGGTAGCCGCAGGCTTTAGCTTGCGCTGCACAGGCGAGACGCCTGTGCCACCTGTTTGCTTGCTATTCGGTCTTAAAACTATTCGTTGGACGCATAACATATAATCTGGCAGGGAATGATGAGGATAAAGAATATGGCGCGGCTATCATCCATCCAGGAGAGCACCTGGCCAACGAGTTGGAGGCCTCGGCATGAGTGCCAACGAACTGGCCAAAGCATTGGGGGTGCCGACGAACCGGATTAACGAGATCATCCGCGGCAAGCGTGGCATCTCGGGTGATACGGCCTTGCGCCTCGGCCGCTGGTTTGGCACCGGGCCGGATATCTGGATGAACCTGCAAAAAAAACTACGAACTGCGGCTGGCGGCAGAGGCAATCGGCGAGCCCTGGAAAAAATTCCTCAACCTCACGAGGGAGTCAGGACGAGAAACGATCCGAATTTGGAGTGTGCTTCTTATTCCCAAGCTGAGCTTGGGAACGCCCTATTTATTCGCCAAGCTAAGCTTGGCAACTATTTTCGTTCCCAAGTACAATTGAGAACGCGAGTTAAAAACCTCGTTCCGCCCCTACACGACTGCCTGAATGCCTTGCTTAGCCATCATCACCAGCCGGTAAGCTAACCGCTATAGTATGCCGCTCCATTGGGAGAGCTCTGAGATGGTCAAGGCCATATTTATCTTGCAAGTAACTCAAAATTCTTCCTGGCCTTTTTCTGTCAATGCTGCAATCGGCAATCATGACACTATCAGTCAATTCTTCAAGCTTTGGATCACATAATCCGTTGGACATACCGATGACAAGCTCAGATTTGCGAAATTGTTCGACGCGAGGGGAAAGTGAGTTGATGCAAAGCTGGGCTTTATTATAATGAGTGATAATTGCGCCGTCAAGGTAATCTCGCCAAGAATAGAATATGCTTTCATGAAAATAGTAGCAGGTTATGGTATGGGACCGACGAAGACTTATAAGCATCTGGCTGCCAAATAATGTTGAACGGAACCGTTCATTATGTAAAGATGGATCTTGACCAGCGCAATGCAACCAGAGGATCCTAAAGCTTTCACCTTTAGGATCATGTTCTATAAGCTGTTTAACGCCGTCCCTGATAATTCCACCAAGTGTATTACGGGGACTGAGAGGAATAGACTTGGTAATAGATTCACCTCACATTAATGTTTCGCTCTCTGTTGAGACTTCTTCCTGGTCATCACCCTTTATCTTTAATTCCATCGTGTACTTATCGTTCTTTCCAATAGCTTCAAAATCTGGCGTCAAAATTCCTTGTTTATTTTCAATTTCAAACACTTCAAATCCTAAGCTTTGTAAAAAATACTTTACTATCGGCTTGAATTCTTCTTCTTCTTTCATAATGATAGGGTTCCTTGTTCCACTCCCCAGACGGCGATTTTAGTCCGGTCGGTTGCTCTGCCAGCGCCTCCCCAGCCATAAGCTCTTTATGGTGTATTGTCAAGCGGGTTTTTTTAGGGGGGAGGTACAGCAAAATATGGTGCGCAGTGCGCACCCTACATTAGCTTTTTAGGACGCCGAGATTCTTCACTCCGCTACGCTCCGTTCAGAATGACGGGGACCCTGATGGTGGGTTTAGCCACGGGTGCTTTTGGCTGACAGCTGATTGCTGAAAGCTGACTGCTGCTTCACACCTCCGGGGTGGCGTCCTCGGGGCGGATTTCTTCGGTGCCCAGGGCGAAGATGGGGCCGGAGGTGAGCGCCCCGCCTTCCCAGAAATCCCGGCGATAGCGGTAGTAGAGGTGGAGGCGCACCAGCCCCCGGGTCAGGCGGCGCAGGGGGTCGTCCGCCAGGCTGTCCAGGCAGGATTGCAGCAGGGCCAGAAAGGCCCCGGGCAGGTAGAAGCCCTCTTTTCCCAGGCTCCCCTGAAAATCCAGGCGAAAGCCCCCGGCGGCGAATTCGTAGAACTCGGCCTGGTATGACTTGACCGCCGGTTGGTCGGAGTCGGCCGCCAGTTTCAAGTGGCCCAGGGGCAGGCGGGGCCGTTGGGGCGGGCCGTCGCCATCCAGCACCCGGGCGCAGACCTGGTCCAGGAAACGGATCAGTTCCCGGGCCACCCGGCCTTCATTCAATTCCGCCAGTTCATAGAGGATGCGGGCATAAACCAGGAGGATCAAGGGGACGGTGTCGGCCTCGGGGGAGTTGCTGCTCAGCCATGATATCTGGGGGGCAACCTGGTTGTCGGGGAAGAAGTCGACCCGCACCGTGGCCTTGTGAAGACCCCGATCTTGGCGAAACCGGTCCAGCAGTCGTCTAAACATGAGTTCGCTAACTTATGGCCGATGGCATGGCGGTTGAACCTGCATCCCAGGAGCCTTCCCGGCCCTAAAGCCGTCTAAGAGCCGGCGCCGCTGAGGACCAGCAGCACCGCCAGCCGGAAACTCCCGTAATAATTAGGTAAAGAATCAAAAATCTGTTTACCATACCGATTGACCGCAAGCAAGTCAATATTTTCCCCGGATGCCGCTCCCTCAATCGCCAGGAAAATTACGGTTTACATACCCTGCCAGATATTTTATAAATAACCGATAAGCTATAAAATAAAAAATGAGGATTGGACCGTGAGTCCAGCACCCCCGGCGCTGCCTAAAGGAGTACCCGACTGCCTGAAGAAAAGGCAACTGCTCAACGAACAGGTGTTGAGCCCCGAATTATGCCGGGAGTATGGCCGCAAGTTCCTGGAGTTGGGCTGGCGGGAAGATGCCCTGGAGTTCTTTAAAAAAGCGGGCATGACGGAAGAACTGGAAAAACTCAAGGCTTACAGCTTAGAAACGGGAGATGCTTTTCTGCTGGGGCGCCTCGGTCACCAGGCGCCGGAAGACTGGCGGCGGCTGGGCGAACGGGCCCTGGACCTGGGCAAGCTCCATTTTGCCCGGCGGGCCTTCGAGATGGCCGGCGACGACGATAAAACCGCCCTGGTTGCCGGACTGATAGCCGGACAGGCTGTGCCCGAAGACAGTTAACTATGGCTGCGCTGGATTACTACCGGATCCTGGGAGTGAAGCCCGAAAGCACCTTGGAGGAAGTGCGCCGGCGCTACCGCGTGTTGGCGCGGCAGCACCACCCCGACCTCAATCCGGGTGATCCGGAGGCTGCCGACCGCTTCCGTCTGATCGCGGCGGCATTTGAGGCCATCCAGGCGGCCAGAGCCCAGGCCCGGGCCAAAGGCCGGTCCCTTCGATCCGCCGCCAATTACCGGCAACCCCGGTTTACCGGCCAGGAAGAGGTCTTTGAAGAATTTTTCGGTATCAGCCAGGATGGCTCACCCCTGTCATGGTCGCCGGGGGCCGATTTTCGCTATGATCTGGAAATTTCCCTGGTGGCGGCCATCAAAGGCGTTGTGAGCGTTATCCAGGTGGATCAGCATCCGAGCTGCGGGCTTTGCGCCGGCACCGGGTTGGCCAAGGGAACCGGCTACCGGGAGTGTCCGGATTGCCAGGGCCGCGGCCGCCGCTTCGGCGGGCCGGGGCTGCTGAGATTTGGTCCGGTGTGCGAGGGCTGCCGGGGGCGGGGCAAGATCGTGGCGGTTCCCTGCCGGCACTGTGGCGGTGAAGGGTGGCATTCTCAGCCCAAGGAATACCATCTGCGGATTCCTCCGGGCACCCAGGACGGGGCGCGTTTCCGCATCGCAGGGGAGGGTGGGCCAGGTTTTCTGCATGGCCCCCGGGGCAACCTGTTGGTGGTTGTCCATGTCGCCCCGCATGATTTTTTCACCCGGGTGGGCAACGATATCCACTGCAAGATCGAGGTTTCCTTTGCTGAGGCCGCACGAGGCTGCGCCATGCGCATCCCCACCCTGGATGGCTATCAGTGGGTCGATCTTCCCCCGGGCGCCCAAGGCGTCTGGTCTTGCCGGTTTATCGGGGCAGGAGCGCCGGGGACTCCGACGCAATCGCCGGGTGATCAGGTGAACGAGTTCATCGTCACCACCCCGCAAAACCTCAGTTTCCAGCAGCGGTCGCTCCTGAGGGAGTTGGACCGCCTGGAAGCGGGGCAGTTGGACCGGGTCGGCCATGAATAGCTTCACCCATCTGGATGAACACGGGCAGATGCACATGGTGGACGTGGGGGACAAGCCGGAGACGCTCCGCCGGGCCACGGCTGCCTGCCGGGTGGTGGTGGGTTCGAAGGTGTACCCGCTGCTCCTGGCCGGCCAGCTTCCCAAGGGGGACGTTTGGGCCGCGGCGAGGCTGGCCGGCATCATGGCCGCCAAGAATACCTCCCAGCTCATCCCCCTATGCCACCCACTGCCCCTGAGCGGGGTGGAGGTGGAATTTATCCCTGAACCCGGGGAGTGGGCAGTGGACATCCGGGTGAAGGTGAGAACCCGCGCCCGCACCGGAGTGGAGATGGAGGCTCTGACGGCCGCGGCGGTGGCGGCGCTGACGATATACGACATGTGCAAGGCGGTGGACCGGGGGTTGAGGATTACCGGGTTGATGCTCCTGGAAAAGAGCGGAGGCGCCAGCGGTGAATACCACCGGGACGCGGCCGCTCCAGAAAATATTTTGCGTAGGCCGGAGTTGAGTAATGGAACCTGAACGACTGGAATATTTCCGCACCCTTTTGCAAGAGCGCCTGGAAGAAATTTTAGGGGAAGCCGACAAGACGCGCAATGACATGACTGGTGTCACCGCTCCCTTCCCGGACCCCACCGACCGGGCTACCCTGGAGACGGAACGGAACTTCACCCTGCGGATCCGCGACCGGGAACGGAGATTGATCAGCAAGATCAGGGAAGCCCTGGACCGGATCGATGCCGGCACCTATGGTTACTGCGACCTCTGCGGCGGCGAGATCAGCGAAAAGCGCCTCAAAGCCCGGCCGGTGACCACCATGTGCATCGCCTGCAAATCCCGGGCGGAGGCCCTGGAGCGGTCCCGGGGCCTGTAAGAAGCCGGGGTCAGGGATCAGAAAATCAACGCGCTGGCCGATACGGTCGCTCTGACCGCGAAGAACCAACACTCCTCGAATGACCCACCTTATCGACCTTAAAAATTTCACCCTCCCTGAACTGGAGCAGATCGTGGCGGCCTGGGGCCAGCCGGCCTTCCGGGCCCGGCAACTGGTCAAGTGGCTCTACAAAGGCGCCGGCGCCTTCGAGGACATGACCGACCTCGCCCGGCCATTCAGGGCCGAGTTGTCCACCCGGGCCAGGATCAGCAGCCTTAGCATAGAGCAGGTGCAGGCGGCGGCGGACGGCTGCCGGAAATTTCTCTTCGCCCTGGAAGACGGCAACCGGGTCGAAGCGGTGCTGATCCCGGAAGAGGGCCACTATACCCTGTGCCTGTCTACCCAGGCGGGGTGCGCCCAGGGCTGCCGGTTTTGCCTGACGGCCCGGCAAGGCCTGATCCGCAACCTGACGGCCAGCGAGATCGTCAACCAGGTCCTGGCGGTGCGCCGGGAACTGTCTGACGGGCTGCCCCTCACCAATCTGGTCTTTATGGGCATGGGGGAACCGCTGGCCAATTTCTCCGCCCTGGTTAAGGCACTCACCGCCATCACCGCCCCCTGGGGGCTGAACTTCTCCTCCCGGCGGCTCACGGTCTCCACCGCCGGGTTGGCTCCGTTAATCCCGCGGCTGGGCCTTGAGGCCCGGGTCAACCTCACCGTTTCCCTCAACGCCCCGGATGACGAGACCCGGAACCGGATCATGCCCATCAACCGGCGCTATCCGCTGCAAGAGCTGCTGGCCTCCTGCCGGGCCTTCCCCCTGCCGCATCACCGGCGCATCACCTTTGCCTACGTGCTCCTGCGCGGCATCAATGACTCCTTGGACCAGGCCCGGCAACTGGCCCGGTTGCTCCGGGGCTTTCGGGCCAAAATCAACCTGATTCCCTTCAACCGCCACGCGCGCCTGCCCTATGAGCCGCCGCCGGCGGCGCGCACGTTGGAATTTCAGGATATTTTGCGGGAAGCCAATTACGCGGTGTTTATCCGGGAGAGCCGGGGGCAGGAAATCAACGCCGCCTGCGGCCAACTGGCAGGTGAAGCATCCGGGCCGCCAACCGGCTGATGGCAGGTTGTTTTCAGAAAAATATTTTCAGGTCCGGAGAATGGTTTTCCAGGGCAAAAAATTCGTAGGGCGCGTCTCACGCGCCATTTTTGGTGCGTAAGACGCACCCTACGAAGAGAAATTATCTTTTTGAGGGCAGATTGGTATGAGTTGCGACCACCCCTTAAACACACCAATCGAAAGTAAGCCCATTCCCCCGGCATCGAGCCGCAGACCAGTGCAGGCCGGGATCTTCCGGGGGCCGAGATCAGAGGAGGTTTTGACGACCGGGTTTTCCGCCCCCGGTCATTGGGTTCGACTCCAGGGCAGGGTGCCGGCGGGCATGCCCTCGGCCTCCGGGCGGTCGACGGCCTGTCGGTAATCGCGTTTTCCCATGCCCACCAGACGGTCGCTTTTAAATACCAGGGGGGTGTAGCCGTTTCGGACGGTGTTGCTCTCGTCGAAATCCATGCTGTGGGTCAGGTAGAAAAAGACGGTATAGTGGCCGCCGCGGTAATCGCCTGATTCGGTGGTTCCGGGGGGTCCCATGATTCCCAGCACTTCCGCCTTGGTCATGCCGAGCTTGACTTCGTTCAGGCGCATGTAGGTGGACCACATGCTTTTGTCGAAGCGCTGGTACATGATCTGTTCGCCGCAGCCCGTCGTCAACATCACCAGTGCCAATATCAGGTATGACCAAGCCATGAGTTTTCCCCCGCCCCGATTAGCGCTAAACCCACTATAATCACCGCCGCCTTGAGCGTCAAGCAAAGGTATGCATCTGGGAAAGAATTGGCGATTTTTCCCGGGAAATCACCGTCCAGGGCCGAACGCCAAGATGGCGAGCAGGTGGATTTCGGCCTCTCGTGCCCGGCGGCAGATCAACCATACGGCCCCGGACCCGGCTGCGGCGGCCGACGGGAAGCTGAAGTTCAGCCGGAGAGAATCCCCGGTGCCTGGCTCGAGGTTATACCAAGCCATCATGCATATGCGCCCAACTCGTTCGCCAACCTCATGATAGTAAAAAATCTATTAAACCGAAAACCATAACAGGTAGTCCCCGGCGCGGCTCGAAGTTCGTGGCTCGAAGTTAAAGAATCCCGGGGCCACCCAGGCCAGGGTCTAAGTATAGACTTTGCTCTCCCGGCACCCAAACTGAAGACCAGGCTTGCGAGTTTGGAAGACCAGGGCAGTTTCCCGGGGCCAAGGCTGCGGTTTCTCCCACCAGTTCCGGGGGTCAGCCGGTTTTCTCCAGATGTTCCTGAAAAATTGGGGAATTCTTAAGATACCGGCGGCGATATAATTTCTTGAGCCGCTCGCGGATGTCAACCCCTTCATCGCCCATTTGGGCCAGGATATGCTCCGTCAGGGGAGTCAATTCGTCGTGGCCCATGGTGACGGTGCGCTTGTTTCGTTTCATGGCGCTCTCTCGGATGTTTATTAAGCATGACTTCAATATTCATGCCAGATATTCGAGCACCGGAAACTTCATCTGGACGCGCCCCCGGACCTGTTAGCCCCCAAGGGTTGAAATCAGGATGGCCTTAGCCGCACAGACTATGGCCCCCAAACCAGCCGGAAGAAATTGGCCATAAAGCGGCGGAACTCCCGGCCCATGGCCGCCTCCTGGGCCAGGGCCTGAGCGTTTATGGCGGCGGGGTCGGCCCCTGAGCCGCTCAAGGCCCAGTCGGCGTCGTGCGTGAGCCAGACGGCCACATCCCGGGCCGCGGCGTGGTTGTCGAACTGCAGCCCCACCACCCGGGGGTTGTCCTCCAACCCCAGGGCCTCCACCGGCGCCGCGGCCGATTTGGCCAGGAGGCTGACCCCAGCCGGCAGCGGCGGCAGCACCCCCTGGCCGTGCCATTTGAACAGGTTGAGTTTGGACGGCAACGCCTGAAAAGCCGGGTGAGCCATACCCGCGGGGGTCAGCTCCCCGGTGATGAAGCCCACGGACTTTTGGGGCAGGGGGCCGACCCGGCACCCCAGCACATGGGCCAGCAACTGGTGCCCCAGGCAAAATCCCAGATAGGCCTTCCCCGCCGCCAACCCTTCCCGGATCCGGGCCTTCAGGGGTACAAGGTAGGGAAACTGCTCCTCTTCATCCACATTGGGAGACCCTCCCAAGACAATCATGCCGGCGAAGGGGTCCAAGGAGGGCAGGGGCTCCCGCCAGGCCTCCACCACTTCGTAGGATATCCCCCCCTCGGCCAGGGCCGCCAACAGGTGTTGTCCGGGGCCTTCCCAATCCAGGTGCTGCACGATCAACAGGCTCTTGGCCGCCACGCCTGATTACCTCCTGAAGTGTATCTTCGCCTCGCGGTGCTTATAAAGACAGATTAACATGGGCCGAGACGGGTAAGCTATCCCGAAGTCCATCCGAGGAGACAAAATCCCGGAACATGGTCGGCTTTCGAGCAAAATTATTTGATTTCCATAGGTTTTCGTGGTATCGGCCTTATCACTTCTTTTTATTGAAACAGCAATATCTATGGAAGTTCCGTTTGCAGGCATGCTGAACCTTGATGGATACTATCAATCAGGTCTCAAGAAGTAGTTTGCCGGCGTGCGTCTCAGGCGCCATCCATCCGGTGGCGCGGCGGGCGGGGACGCCCGGCCTCCATCAGGTTACCCCCGATCCGGTTTACCGGTGCGGTTTGCTCTAAGCTGAGCGCCGGAGGGCGTCAAGGTCATGGTGATTTCGGCCATCCAAGGGGAGCTTGAAAGCCTGGCGGACTCCGCCCACGCCGCCATTCTCCAACGATTCTTCAAGACCGGGCCGGGAGAATACGGCGAGGGCGACCGGTTCCGGGGCCTGCGCGTCCCGGTCTTGAGAAAAGTTGCCAGGAAATATAGGCATCTTCCCCTAACGGCAACCGTAAGCCTGCTGCAATCCGCCTTTCATGAAGACCGGCTGTTGGCCCTGCTGATCATGATTCAGCGCTATTATCCGGGCGACGCCGCCCTCCGGGGCGAAATTCACCGCCTCTACCTCAAACATCGCGGGTTGGTCAACAACTGGGATCTGGTGGACGCCTCGGCCCCCCACCTGCTGGGCCATTATCTGCGGGACCGGCCTAAGGACCTTTTGCCCCGGCTGGCCGCCTCCCGGGTTTTGTGGGACCGGCGCATGGCTATCATCGCCACCTTAGACTTTATCAGGCAGGGGAACTATGACGAAACCTTCAGAGTCGCCCGCCTGCTGGTGGAGGACCCGGAAGACTTGATCCACAAGGCGGTGGGCTGGATGCTGCGGGAGGTGGGCAAGCGCGAGGCGGCAGTGGCGGAAGCCTTCTTGCAGGCCCATTACCGCCTGATGCCCCGCACCATGCTCCGCTACGCCATCGAGAGGCTCCCCGAGGCCAGGAGGCAGGCTTATTTGAAAGGCACGGTCGCCTGACCGGCGCCTTTCCGGCCGAGCCGCCAACCCATGGGTGAGGGCAGCAAACCTGCACTTATGGGCAAGACCCGGAAACGGCTGCGGCCTCCGTTCCTGGCCGGGGAGTCTGCTATCTGTAAGGTTTCATCTATCAGCAGTCAGCTTGCAGCAAAAACCAAAATTCAGGTGAATCTGATGCATAATGGCCGACTTTGCCTTCAATTATAACCTTTGGAAATTGTTCATTAAGCTGATGGCTGAAAGCCGACCGCTGATAGCTTAGGTCTATCTCAAACCGCTGATGGTGAAGCCCTGGGGCCCGATGTTCAACTGCACCCCCTGTTGCACGGCATACAAATTGATGATAACGCCGCTCTGGTTCTGCATCTTAAGGCCGGCCACGCCTCCGGCCAGAGTGACGCCGGCGCCGACAGCCGCATAATTCCCGGCAAACTGAGACAGACTGGTCATGTTGTAGACATTGCCCACCGCGGTGATGGTCGAAATCCCCACATTGCCGACGCTGAGGCCGTCAATCTTGAACAGGTGACGTTGCCCTTTGAACCTGAGGACGCCGCTGCCCCAACTGGCGCCGACACCGGCGCCCACGGACATCATATCAATGGATACGGACCCTACGGTGTAGTAGGGGCCTTGAGGGACGCCCGGAGTAACCGTCAGCAGGAGAAAGGCCGCCAGGGCCAGACTGAGAAGAACCCGGTTGGTGCGCATAATCTGTCATCCTTTCTTTTTGAGGTAAAACGGCTTTTCTTTCTCTAACCTAACTTAAGGGCCAAACGGGTAAAGTCAAGCTCGATTTTGCCCGGGCCTTGATTCCCGGGGTCGCAGGGTAGCCAGGTTTTCCGCCCGGCAGGCCTGGATGTCATCGGCCCGGCAAAATCTGCCCCGCCAGAATAGCCCTGGCCTGAGTGCGGCCGATCACCTATAATGAAAACAATGGAAAACTGCAAAATGGCGCCGCGGCCAGAAGCTCATGGTGCGTGGGAGGCAGGGAAGACTTTTCGACCCAGGAGATAAGGGGCAGATGACGATTCAATTGATGCTGGGCGCCAGGATTTACCGCCCGGCCCGGGTGGTGGAAAATGGGCCGGGCACCAAGGTGGTGTTGGAAACGCCCAGCATGAAAGACTTCGGCGACGGCACCATCATGCTCCGGGCCGCACCCCGGGAGGCCTATCTCCCCGACTGGCTGGCGGTGCCCTGGGAGACGACCGGGGGCCGGGTCTGCGTCTGCGACGAGCCTATCCCGGACGACTGGACCTATTTCGAGGTCTTGTTTGCGGATGTCAACTTTGTGGCGGTCTCGCCCGTGGCCGGCGATCCGGAGGAACTGAGGCGTAAGCACCTTGTGGCCGCAAGCCGGCTTAAGGGAGGGAGTGAGCCAAATAGGGATGGGTGCCGAGGCGCTGACGCTTAGACGGTAATGACCAAGATTTGATCTGACAATCATCAGACCGAGATCAGGTTAGACCTGACCCTTGAGACTAAAACTCTACATGTCGCCAGGGTATTAGATAAAACTAACATATCCATATCAACCCACCTTTATGGATTTTATAAGGGTGCATATATAGCAGGTATCAAACCTCTGTCCCAGCCTGGCTTATCAGGCGCCTGATCAAAAGGCTGATTTACATTATAAAAAGGAGGTGTTCAGGGGAGGGTTAAGACCATACCTTTTCGTGTATGAGATAAGGGGGGTGGAAAAATTCTGGAAGGAGGGAGAAGGGTAAATAGATTTTATGAGGTTATCTGCGCCTTAAAATGTTTATTGCTTAATTCGGAGATTCCCGATACAGGCCAAGCATGATTAGGAGGATGGGGAAGAGCATGGATAGAAATCAGGATAAACATCCTTTTGACACAGTCTTACGCCTAAGTTTTGGCGGTCGGGAATCTACCCCTAAATCCTTAAGTTTTGATATTATTTCTTTATCAAAATTAAATATAAGTTTGTCAATTGTCCATCCGTTTAATCCAATACTATGAGCAATTCTCAGATAGAAATCTTCATGTTTTTCGTAATCTTTATCAGTTTTGCTTTCAATGATATTTTCTGGTAGACCTAACATCCTTGAGATATTTTTATGCCGAGCATCAAGGGCAACACTATTCAGAAATTCATCGTGGCATACATCCATCATAATAAGTCTTGCATATTTATTGCTGATACCCTTGAATTGCTTAAGAAATACTATTTTGCTTACTTTACCTTTTATTGATAATAGAATTTTTTTAATATTAAGTTCACCCCCATATTTAGTAATTATATTAATATTATAGCATAATAATGCTGGTTTCTTTTTTGCATATCTAACACCTGCTTCTGATAATAACTTGGTTATTATATTAATACGATATTGCTCTTGAAGCTCTATTAATTCCGCAAATTTAATATCCTTAAAATATTCGTCAATTTTATTATGCTCCAATGCCCTTCCCCATGTACAAAAACTTCTAAAGATAGAATAAAATACAAAATCATCTTGTTTCAATCTCCATTTATCACCTTTGAGTGCTTCAATCTTTTCCCGTTTTTCATCATCCTCATAAATTCTTAGTATAATGTTCTTAAAGATGTCCACTCTTTCTCTTGGAATGAAATTGATTTCCCCAAAATCGATTTTCAAAGGATTCTCCTCCCTGATTTTAATCTATTATACGTTTGAGCAAGCAAAATTTGGCGCACATTCGGCCAAAAAATTTCGATTATCCAAAAAAATTAGAGGTGCGCTCCCTAAAGGTAGAGGATTCTCACCAGGGAAAACTTTTGGTATGCCCCATTGACAAACTCTTCCCCTTTGTGACATAAGTGAATTATCTTAAAAGCTACTCCTATCGCCATGAGAGGGGCCATGAATCTTATCAGCGAAATACCTGCCCCTCATTTCGGGGGAGGCCACAAATTTGGATTGGAGGTTAAAAGTCATGGTTAGAAAGCTAATTGTAGTTATTTTCTTGATTTCTCTGATGCCCTTTTCGGCTTTTGGAACCGATAATGGTTCTAACCTGATAGACGCAGCGTTTAAAGGAGATATCGATACTGTAAAGCAACTTTTAGATAATAAAGTTAACCCTAATAGCAAAGACAGTGATGGTGAGACAGCCTTGCATTATGCAGCATTGAAAGGTCGTACTGAAGTTGTAGAAATTTTACTAAAAAAGGGAGCAAACCCAAATATCAAAGACAAAGACGGAGGGACACCTTTGATGAGTGCAGCATGGGGAGGCCACGCTGAAGTAGTTAAACTTCTTCTTGCCAAAGGTGCAAATCCCAATGCCAAAGCCAGATCCTCAAGTGGTACTGTAACGGCTTTATCACATGCTAAAATACGTGGAAATTTAGATGTAGCAGAAATACTTAAAAAGGCCGGAGCAAAAAGATAAGTTATTACTATAGTTAAAAATAGTCCACAAATTAGGAGATTTTATGAAAAAGATATTATCTTCTTTATTAGTTTTATTGTTCTTGTGTTTATCAATGTTCTCATATGCTGGCGGGATGAGATATTTGACTCAAGATGAATTTAATCGTTAAGATAAAATAAATAAGAAAAGGAAAACGCTATGCGAAGAAAACTAATTCTTATTATTTTATTAACCTTATCTTTTAGTAGCACATTATCTTTTGCTCAAGATGCATATGTGACTAAACCGGGATATTTTGCAGCGGTAAATAAACAGGATTTCGAAAAAGCAGTAGAATATTTTGTTCAAAAAGATGAAGAGGCTTTAAACAAGATCATGAAAACTAAACGAGTTTTCCCGCTAAAAGGGGGTATTAAAGTATACCTTGTAAAAGGTGGTATATTTAGTGGGAAAATTAAGATTAGACCAGCTGGCTCAACTGTTGAGCTATGGACATTCAGAGAGGCTATATCCCCATAACTTCGGTCTCCATTATTAATAAAGATTTATAACCTGTCTTTGCCCCTTAGATCCGTAGGGCGGGAAAGTGAAGCGCATCCCGCCTTGGGTAATTGGGTCAGGTCTGCCTTATGCCGCTATTCAGGCGCGGCTTTGTCCGTGGCGGTGCGTCCTTCTTGACGGTCGCGCGGCTTACTTTCACCGGTACGCAGAATGGCGCATGTAGCCCTTGATTGGGCGGCAGATGATCCGGTTCGAAATATAGAGATGGAATAATGCTTATGGCGGGATGCGCTCCGCTTTCCCGCCCTACGGCTGCTGCGGCTGCTGATCATGGATAGCCTGAGTCACGCCCCAAACACCTCTTCGCCGTTTATCCAGCGCTCCACCGCATCTTCCTGGGTGAAAAAATCGTTCAAGGCCCGAGTCAGGTTAAGCGTACCGGACTGCAAGCCTGCGGCCTTACAGCCCTCACGAAGCCCGGCGCTCACCGACAGCGCGATCTCGTGGCGGTGGGCGTAGTATTGACTTCCCGCCAGGCTGCCGGTGCGCAGTTCACGAACGCAGCGCTCCCGGTCCAGGCCGTGCATGGCCCGGCACATGAGCGGCCTGGCCGGATAAACCGAGCAGGTCCGGTTTTGCAGCAGCGGACAGGGAATCTCGCGGCGCCGGGCGGCGCTCTCGGCTGGGCTCATCGCCTTGATGATCTCCATGATCCGGGCCACGTGGGCCAGGAGCAGCTCTCTCTCGGCCTCGGAAAATTGCCGGGCAATGTGGTGGCCGATGAGCAGGACTTCCGGCGGGGTCAGCTCCACCTGGTTATAACAGCAGGAGTCACACCCGGCTTGGCAGGCGACGGGGTGGGGGAGTTCGGCTTCGGCTTCAAACCGCCGGGTCAGGTGATCGGCCAGGAAAAAGGCGCTGAGCGGGATTTCCAGGGCCCGCTCCGGCACCCGTCCCTGGCCGACAATCGAGACGACGTTGTCCCGGGCCGCGGCGGCGATTCCTGGATTGATCCGGGCCGTGGGCCGGCTGGGCCGGGGGGCGCCTTTAGGTCTCCGGGTTTTGGGAGATTTTTTCTTCTTTTGCGCCTTACGCATTTCGCTGGGTCCCTCAAAACTAGCGGTCGGTAACACCATGATCTACCCATAGGTAAGCAGGCAGCTATCAGCAAAAACCAGGGCTTATCAAACCGCGTCGATGACGATTAATTTACTGGAATAATAAAACCAATTGTCTTGATTCATAAAGCTGACCGCTGAAAAGCTGAAAGCTGAACGCTTACACCCATAGTATGCCATCCTGGCCTCGATGCGCAAGCCCGCCGGGGCGGAAACTCCGCTTCCACCATAACCAGGGTTCTTGGTCAGCGGCCCCACGACTAGCTGCGTCCGCACCCCCGGAAACCCACTGGAGCCGGTTCCAGGGGTAGCCTAGAAAAGCACCCCCCTCTCCCCACGTTAGCCGCAAGCACCATAACTCACAGCATATCTTAACCTGAGGCCCAAAGGGCGCTGTGGGTTGGGCTCTTTATGTTTTAAAAAAACAATGCCGATTACTTGATTAACGCCTCATGGGCCTGGCCCACCCGTCAAACCTGAAAGGTTGGTGGGGGGGCCTCCGCACCTGCCAGGCGGCCCGCACAGACTGGGAAGCCGGTACCACCGGAGGAACTTTTCAAGGCAGATTTAGCTTCCCGGAAGCTTGGTCCAAAAAAAAATAGGGTAGAGAGGGGTGGAAATCAACCCGCGTCAATGGTGGGGGCCTGAAAAATTTAAATCGCTTAACTTATTGAATTTAATACATCAATCAACCGTATTTGCACAGGGTTTGAGATGGCCGGATAATCCGAAAAAATGCCCCACTTGCCGGGAGAAATTTAGACAATTTTGGTGACATTACCCACCAGGGCGAAAATTAGCCCGGAAAACTTTCGATAGTCGCCATTGAGAATAATGACACAAATTATATGAGTTAAATATATTAGTTATATAAGTAAGTTATAAATAATAGAGGAAAATTGTCTTGACAGAGGGGTTTCCTTGGGATATAGATCAACACAATCACATAAGCCGACTTGGATGTGCAGTAGATAGTGCACTTCACCATTGGATTGATGGGGATGGGAACCTGAGGCTGGGCGGCCGTTGATGCCGGGAGGAGCGGGTCCTCCGGGCGCTGGGGTCGGAGCCTTAGGCGCAAAAAAAACTATCGAAGCAATCTGAGGGCCACGGCCCTTATCAGTTATCTGGCAGTTCTGTTGTTCATTAGTCCCCAACCATCCTTACAAAACCTGAAAAGTCCATAAGCGAGGCAAAACCATGCGAAAAATGGCGATATCGATATCGTTGATCTGTCTCTTGGGGGTGGGGGGTCTGGCCTTTCCCCAACCTACCGTTGGCGTCACCATGTCCATCGTGTCGGTAACGGCATATCACCATTGCCCGGGCAGCAAGGGGATTACTTCCTCGGGACGCCGGGTAAAGGTGGGGATGATCGCCCTCAGCCGGGATTTGGAACGAAACCTGAATATGGATTTTGGCGACCGGGTATTACTGCATGGCATGGGGGTCTTTGAGTTTCAGGACCGCATGGCGCCCCGATGGAACAAAAAGGCGGACATCTACCTGAGCAACCAAAGCAAGGCCAGGAACTTCGGGGTGAAGCGCTACGTAGTGCTGGTGAAGCTAGTCTGAACCGCCGCCTTACTTGACCCGCTCGATATAGGCCCCGGTGCGGGTATCCACCTTCACCCGGTCGTCCTCATTGATGAACAGGGGCACCTGGATAGTGACGCCGCTTTCCAGGGTGGCGGGCTTGGTGCCGCCGGCGGCGGTGTCGCCCTTCACGCCGGGGTCGGTTTGAGCCACCTCCAACTCCACGAACAGGGGCACCTCGACGCCCACCGGCTGCTGGTTGAAAAAGAGGACCTTGACCGCCATATTCTCGGTCAGGTAAAGGCTCGCCTCGCCCACCTGGTCCTCGGTGAGCATTATCTGCTCGTAGGTCTCGTTGTCCATCATATGGAAGTCCCCGCCCTCCCGGTAGAGATACTGCATCTCCCGCTCCATGAGGTCCGGCCGCTTCACTTTTTCGCCGGAACGGAAGGTCTGATCCAGCACCCGCCCGGTGAGCAGGCTCTTCATCTTGGTGCGTACAAAGGCCCCGCCTTTGCCCGGCTTGACGTGTTGAAAGTCCACGATGGTGTAGGGCACGCCGTCCAATTCGATCTTTAAACCTTTCTTAAATTCCGCGGTAGAATACATAAGTTCAATTACCCTTCTTTTTTCAGTAAATTAAGGAGAAGCATGCGCCCGGGAGACGCGGCTCCGAAAACCGGCGGCCTGGTCCCGGCCCGGTCAGGCGCCTGAAGCAATCCCGCTAAACGAGTTTTAGATGACGGCTACGGCGACGGGCTCACTCGCGGTGGCGGCCGGCCTTCTTTTTCGAAGACCCTTCCGGAGGTCCGGAGACCACCTTCGCAGAGCCGGCTTTCCGTTCGGCAATGGCCTGGACACCGGCCGGAGGCGGCATCAAGCCGGCGCCGGTGGCAGTCGGATGAGGCGCGGTTCCCGGTTTGTCAGGCGGGAACTGGAAGATAAGCTCGTTCTTCTTGACGAAATTGAGTTCCTGCCGAATCCGGTCCTGGATATATTCCGGGTCATGCTGCAGGCGGTCGATGGTGCGGGCCAGGCGGTCATTTTCCGCCGCCAGCCGGACGTTGTCCTGTTCCAGCCGGAGCCACTCCTGCTGGAAGCGCAAGACATGATAAAACCCCCGGTGGCTGAACATGATCACCAAGACCATGGACACTCCCACGATCAGGGCGATCCCCGCCAGGAGCTTGTAGTTTCCCCCCGCCTTCGGGGTTTCAACCGACGGTTCCGGTGAAGTCATGTCTCCCCCCACAAGACTTCTGAGCATGATTTTGCCTGAAAATCTCACCAGATGCAACAAAATTGCTCACCGGAAAGCCCAAAATTTGCAAAAAAAAGTGAGCTGAGGCCATAAAAATCCGGCCGGAGACCGAAAATTTTGTCTGGGGGGTTCATGCTATTCGGTTGTTGTCCTGAAAAGTTCTTGGTGGCACCGGCATCTTGCTGGTGGAGAGCACAGGTTGGAAGCCTGTGCCACCACGGTTGAATCCGATAAGACAAAGCCTGTGCCGACAGCCAATGCCAGCCGGGGGCGCTATTGACAAGGTCCGGGAAACATACTACGTTTTAGGCAAAATATCCGGGAGATAACTATGTTCGCCCTACCCGGCCTGGCTGCCACCGGCATCGGTTCGGTGCCCTTCACCGACCCCCAAGAGACCGTGACTCTGGTTTTGGAGACCTTGCCCCAGATACCCTACTGGCCCCAGATGGTCCGGTTGGGATATCTTGAAGAGATGGCGGCCCAGGCGGCTCGCGGGCTTCCGGGCTTGAAGGTGGACGAAGCCAACCGCACCGTTGCCATGGACCCGGACCTGCCCCGGGATGAGGCCCTGGCCCAGTTTTATGAGGTCGTCCTGTCCGGCGACTTAACCCCCTTTGCCTTTGAGGTCCAAGACGCCCGGGGGTTCTTTGCGCTTCTGGCCGCGGTGGCCTCCCAGGGAAGCCCCGGCCCGGCCCTCAAAGGCCAGTTGTCCGGGCCGGTGACCTTTGCCGGGGTTGTGAAGGACGCCGGAGGCAAACCGATCCTCTACGACCGGGAGCTGACCCAGGCCGTGTGCGCCGGCCTGGCCCGCAAAGTGGCCTGGCAAGCCGAGAAGTTCAGGGAGTTGGGCAAAGTGCCCATCATCTTTCTCGATGAACCCTTCCTGACGGGATTCGGCTCCGCTTACCTGCCCGTCTCCAAGGAAGAGGTGACCGAAATTTTGACCCAAACCCTGGAAGAGGCCCGGGGCGCGGCCGCCGGTCCGGTCAGCCTGGGGATTCACTGCTGCGGCAATACCGACTGGTCCCTGCTGCTCAATGCCCCCATCGACGTCCTCAGCTTCGATTCCTTCGGTTACTTCGAGAGCCTCCGCCTCTTTGACCGGGCGCTGTCGCACTACCTGGACCGGGGCGGCTGGCTGGCCTGGGGTCTGGTGCCCACCAACGATGATTTCAAGGCTGAGACCGCTGACACCTTGTGGCGGCGTTTTCAGGCCCAGGTAACCCAGCTGGCTAAGGATGTGCACCGGGGCCTCAAGGAAATCCTGGCCCAGTCCCTCCTCACGCCGGCCTGCGGGACGGGCTATATGAGCCAGGACGACAGCCGCCGGGTGTTAATCACCCTCAAGGAGTTGGGCATCCGGGGCCAGGAGTGGCTGGCTGCCCTTTAAAAACACCAAGCGTCAACAACGGAAGCGGCCCCTGACCGCCAGGAAATCTTAGGGGGAGGAAAGGCAGAGATGAAGGTCAAAGAGATCATGGTGAAAGAGGTGGCCACCCTGGACGTCAACGACGAACTCAGCCTGGCCAACGATATCATGCGGTTGGGAAGGATCCGCCACCTCCCGGTGGTGGACGGCACCCGGCTGGTGGGGATTATCTCGGAGCGGGACCTGTTCCGCAGTTCCCTGGCCCAGGCTCTGGGCTACGCCAGCAAGGACACCCGGGATTTGATGAAAACCCTGCACATCAAGGATATCATGGTGACCGGGGTGATTACCATTCCTCCGGATACCGAGGTGTGCGAGGCGACCAAGATGATGATTGAGGAAAAAATCGGCTGCCTGCCGGTGGTGGAAGACAACCTGCTGGTGGGCCTGATTACGGAAACCGACATCCTGATGCTGTATGTGAAGGAATGCGAAAAACGCTAGATCGTTATCCGCCCGGATGGCGGGCATGAGACATAAAAGAAGCGGGCCCTGGGGCCCGCTTTTTCTGGGTGGAGTCCGCAGCGTCGCTGCCCGGTTAAATATACGTCAGCCAATGCTGGTAGCGCTCATTCTTGCCCTTAACCACCCCGAAATAAGTCTCCTGGATCTGCTGGGTGACGGGGCCGGGGTGTCCCGGACCGATGATCCGGCCGTCCACTTCCCGGACCGGGGTGACTTCCGCCGCGGTTCCGGTGAGAAAGACCTCGTCCGCCAGGTAGAGTTCATCCCGGGAGAAACGCTCATCCTTTACGGTCAGGCCCAGGTCCTGGGCCAGCGTGATGACGCAGTCCCGGGTGATGCCCGGCAGGATGGACGTCAGCGGCGGGGTCTTGAGGATGCCGTCTTTGACGATAAAAATATTTTCCCCGGAAGCCTCACAGACGTACCCCGCGGTGTCCAACAGCAGCGCCTCGTCGTAGCCCGAATGCACCGCCTCGAGTTTGGCCATGATGGAGTTGACGTAGTTGCCCACTGTCTTGGTCTTGGTCATCATGATGTTGACGTGATGACGGGTGAAGGATGAGGTTTTGACCCGGATGCCCCGGCGCAGGCCCTCGTCCCCCAGGTAGGCGCCCCAGACCCAGCTGATAACGGCCACCTGTATGGGGCTGCCCTTGGGGTGGAGCCCCATGACCCCTTCCCCCAAAAACACCAGGGGGCGGATATAGGCCTCTTTCTGGCCGTTGCGCCGCAGGATTTCGCTGCAGGCGGCCTCGATATCGGCCTGCTTGAAGGGAATATCGATCATCATGACGTGAGCGGAATCAAACAGGCGCTGGATATGCTCCTTGAGGCGGAAGATGGCCGTGCGCCCATCATGACAGTGGTAAGCCCGGATGCCTTCAAAAACTCCCAACCCGTAGTGCAGGGTGTGGGTCAGGACATGGACCTGGGCCTGCTCCCAGGGGATGAATTTGCCGTCAAACCAGATGAATTTGGCCTTCTCCACCATCAATCGTACCTCCAGGAAACGTGCTGAAAATATTTATCGTTTCGAGCCGCAGTTGTCAAACGGTATTTCCCACGGTTTTCATTGCCTTGTCAGGCGGTTTTCCGGTATGATGGCCAAAACGGCGCGCCGGCTGAGGGCACCCTCTATTCTTCAGTGTCATGGTTCGTAAATTTTATGGCCTACAAAGCCGTATCTCGAATACCGGGAGTTTTAAGTCCCCCTTTCTTAAAGGGGGATTATTGAGCGCTTAATTAATCCCCCCTACCCCCCTTTAGGAAAGGGGGGAGAAAACTCCCTGAACTAATTGCCATATTAGTTATGAAACGTCACCTTAATTAGCTGCGGGTGGAGCTATGGTTGAACCGGTAAAAGTGGGTGTCATTGGCGTGGGATATTTGGGCCGGTTTCACGCCGAAAAGTATGCCGCGCTGGCGGAAACGGAACTGGTGGGGGTGGCCGATCTGAACCATGACCAGGCCCATAAGGTGGCTCACGCCTTGCACACCCGGGATTTTGTCGATTACCGGGAACTCCTGCCGCTGGTGAATGCCGTGAGTGTGGCGGTTCCTACTTCCCAGCATTTTGCCGTGGTCCGGGACTGCCTGGCCGCCGGTTGCCAGGTGCTGGTGGAAAAGCCCATAACCACCACCGTGGCCGAGGCCGACGAACTGGTGCACCTATCCCGAGAGCGCGGCCTCATCCTCATGGTGGGCCACCTGGAGCGGTACAACTCCGCCATGGAAGAGCTGAAAAGCCGGGTGACCCAGCCACGGTTCATCGAGAGCCACCGCCTGTCGTTCTTCAAGGAGCGGGGCACCGACGTGGACGTGGTCCTGGATCTGATGATCCACGACCTGGATCATGTGCTCAACCTGGTACCCGCGCCCGTGGCCGAGATTCGCGCCGCCGGCATCTCGGTGCTCACCGACCGGGTGGACCTGGCCAACGTCCGGCTGGAGTTCGCCAGCGGCTGCATCGCCAACCTTACCGCCTCCCGCATGTCCTTCAAGTCCATGCGCAAGTTCCGCCTCTTCCAGCCCGAGGCCTACTTAGCGGTGGATTTCGAGAACCGGGAACTCACCGCCGCCTCCCGGAAAGACGGGGCCATGGGGCCGCTGCCGGGGGTGGCCCTGGAGACCCGCCGGTTTTCCCAGGAAGATGTCCTGCTCAAAGAGATCACCGCCTTTGTCCAAACCATTCAGGACGGCGGCGAGGCTCCCATCCCCGGCGAAGCCGGCCGGGCCGCCCTGGACCTGGCGCTTTCAATCAACGCCGCCATGAAAAAAGCCAAGGGTTAAAGAGGAAGAGGCGAAAAGGCGAAAAGTCTTTCGTAGGGTGCGTTTCACGCACCAATTAATCAGCGGAATCGGCGGGCAATGCCCGCCCTACCTGACTTCTCATCACTTATGGGTGGGCCACAGGCCCATAAGCAGCTGCTTTGAAAAATTTTTGCAGGGTGCGTTTTAAGCCCCATTTCGTCTCGTCTCCAAACTTTGCCTGGCAAGGGAAAGCAAGGTCCCCAGCGAAGATCGGGTTTTTTAGGTTCCCAAGTTCAACTTGGGAACCAGAAAAAGGCCAGGTAATGATTATTTGCCCCCAATTAACCGCTGGAGGGTTAAACATGGCACGATGGTATGGTTTGGGCCTGATGGCCTTGATTCTGTTGGTGGTGTGGGGTTGCGGCAAGGGCCAAACCATGACGGAGGTAAACCCGGTCCAACCCAGATTTACCAAAGCCGATAATGGGGTTATCACTGACCGCGAAACCGGACTAGATTGGTATGTGAACCCCAACCCTGACAACAAATTTCGCGAAGCCAAGGCCTGGGCGGGGAGTCTCACCGTGGCCGGGGGCGGCTGGCGTCTGCCCACCATGGCGGAATTGAAAGCCATCTATCAAAAAGATGCCTCCGCCAACCACATGGACCCGTTATTCCAGGCCAAAGGGGCCTGGGCATGGTCCGGGGAGTTGAGAAACGACTGGTCGGTCTGGGGCTTAGCCTTCTACAACAACTTGCAGGGCTGGCACAGCATGAACTACGGCAATGGCAGAGTGGCGTTGGCGGTGCGTTCCCGGAGATGATGCGGATTAATGGATTATTTCATTGAA
>Ga0366818_10114_pt1 | contig 30579 bp, 19 predicted proteins | sample TotcelFGM3001N14_FD_207090 | JGI IMG/M metagenome (GOLD analysis project Ga0366818, IMG submission 207090) | Enriched cells from coal bed in the Powder River Basin, Montana, United States - Total cells FGM rep3 HSBNCT.FGM.300.1.N14 ...
CATGCTTTTCCGAGACAACCTGCGGCCGAAAGGATGCCCACGATGATTGCGCGTGCGGGAAAACCAACTGCGGCACGTGCGAGAAACAGAAGGCCCTGAAGCGATCCGCCGCGAGCGCATACAAGGACGTCTTCTACCAGAATAACTTCGATTACTTGCAGGATCCTTCCTACAACGATTGGCATCTGGGCGAGCGAATCAAGCGGATGCGCCTGGCCGATGGCGTGGTCGTCGATGTCGGGGGCCAGTACCGCCTGCGGCAGCATACGGAGCGGAACATCCGCAACACGGCCGCAGTGCCCAATGGACTGGGATTGACGGGCGCCGACGATGCCTTCCTCTTGCACCGGACTCGCCTGTACCTCAACGCGGAACTCGGCAGTCGCGTACGATTCTACGGCGAAATGCTCGACGCCGTCAGCAATTTCGAGGACTTCCGGCCGCGGCTGATCGAAGAGAACCGCACCGAGATGCAGAACCTGTTCCTGGATTTTGTCGTCCTCGACCCAGATGCGTCGAGCGGCAAACTGACGGCCCGCGTCGGCCGCCAAGAGCTGACCTATGGTGCACAACGGCTGATCTCGCCGTTGGATTGGTCCAATACCCGTCGCACGTTCGAAGGCGCCAAACTGATCTGGGAAGGCGAAAACTGGAACGTCGAAGGCTTCTGGACGCGGCCTTTGCGGCGGAACGTCGGGGCGCTGGACCCGCCCGACCTGGACCGTCAACTGTACGGAGTCTATTCGACGTACAAAGGCTGGCAGCGCGACAAGGTCGATTTGTACTGGCTCGCGTACGATAACGACCTGTTGGGCTTCCGTTATGACACGCTCGCCAGCCGATACTATGGCAGCTACGATGCTTGGCTGTACGAGTTCGAGGGGGGCGTCCAGTTCGGGCGGAACGGCGACGACTCGGAGCAGTCTGCGGGATTCTTTACCCTGGGCCTGGGGCGCAAGTTCGAGTGTGTCCGCTGGAAACCGACGCTATGGGCTTACTACGACTGGGCCTCGGGCGACGGCACGTTCGATGCGAACGGGAGAGCGATCGGAACCGGCTTTCATCACTACGAGCCGCTGGCCCACAGGTACTTGGGTTTCATGGACCTGTACGGCCGCCGCAACATCGAGACCGTCAACTTTCTGTTGACGGCGAAGCCGCACGAGAAACTTACGCTGCTGGCGTGGTACTACTATTTCTGGCTGCAGACGGGCAAGGACGTGCCTTATAACGTCGACATGACGCCGTTCGCCGGCTTATCCGGCGGCCAGGCGGGCAGCCGCGACCTGGGGCACGAGATCGATTTGACCGCCAGCTATGCGATTACTCCGCGGTTGAACGCTCTGCTGGGCTACTCGCATTTCTTCTCCGGCCGGTTTTACAGCCGTTCACCGGTTCCATACGACGGCGATGCAAATTTCTTCTACACCCAGGTGTCGCTGGATTTCTAGCCCGGATGATTGATGATTCCCACACGTTGGCAGCCTGGGCTATGGCGGCGTTACGCCAGCAGCGCTTTGACGGGTTGGGCGCCTTCGACGCCGATCAGGCGTTGATCCAGGCCCTGGAATTTGAACGTGAATCGGTCGGGCTCGACGCCCAGGCAGTACAGCAGGGTGGCATTCACGTCGTTCACATTCACCGGGTCCTGAACGACGTTGTAGCTGAAGTCGTCGGTTTCGCCATGCACGATGCCGCCGCGGATTCCTCCGCCGGCCAGCCACATGCAGAAGTTGCGCGGATGATGGTCGCGGCCATAGTCCTCCCTGGTCAGCCGGCCTTGCGAGTACACGGTGCGTCCGAACTCGCCACCCCACACCACCAGGGTGTCGGCCAGCAGGCCCCGCTGCTTCAAGTCCAAGATCAGCGCCGCCGTGGCCTGGTCGGTGTCGGCGCACTGGTTTTTTAACGCTACCGGTAAATTGCCGTGCTGGTCCCAGCCGCGATGCAGGATCTGCACGGCGCGCACACCTCGCTCGACCAGGCGCCGGGCAAGCAGCGCACTGTGGCTGAACGTGCCGGGCGTCGTGGCTGCGGGGCCGTACAGGTCCAGGATGTGCTGCGGCTCGCCGGACAGGTCGACCAGTTCCGGCACGGACCGTTGCATCCGAAAAGCCATTTCGTACTGAGCGATCCGCGTTTGGATCTCGGGGTCGCCGAAACGCTCGAAGCCGCGCTGGTTCAGTTGGGTCAAGGCATCCAGCATCTGGCGGCGGTCGTCCGTGTCCACGCCTGGCGGATTCTGGACGTACAGCACCGGATCCCCGGCTCCGCGCAACGCCACGCCGTTATACTTCGACGGCAGAAAACCGCTGGTCCACATCCGGGAAAACAACGCTTGCCCGTTGCCGGAGGCGGGAAACTTGGGCGTGAACACCACGAATGCCGGCAGATCGTTGCTCTCGCTGCCCAGGCCATAGGCCAGCCACGAGCCGATGCTCGGTTTGCCGGGCACCTCACTGCCGGTCATGACAAACGTGCAAGCCGGGTCGTGGTTGATGGCGTTGGTGTGGACGGTCTTGATCAGCGCCAATTCGTCCACGATCTTGGCCGTATGCGGCAGCAGTTCGCTGACCCACATCCCCGATTGCCCGTGCTGGGAAAATTTGAATTTGGAGGGTGCCACCGGCAGCCGCGATTGGCCGCTGGTCATCGTCGTGATCCGCTGTCCCATGCGGATGCTTTCCGGCAGATCCTTGTCAAACAACTGCTCCAGATTCGGCTTGTGGTCCCACAAGTCCAGCTGCGCCGGTCCGCCGTTCATGTGCAGATAAATCAGGGCCTTGGCTCGCGGCGCGAAATGCGGCAGGCCCGGTTGTGGCGAGTGGGCTCGTGAGCCGGTCGCACCGCGAGCGCGATTCCCGACGGCCGTTGCACCCGCCAGCATTGTTAGCGCGAGGCCGCCCAGTCGCAGGCCGACGTCGCCGAAGAAATGCCGTCGAGTCTGCAGCAGTTGGTGTTCGAAGACAGGGTGCATGATGGTGGTCTCCAGGGCGCCGAAAACGCAACACGCAGCAGGCGCCCAAAGCGGCGACAAATCGCCGCACTCGAAAAGCGGTCAATTCCTCGTCACGGTTTCGTCCAGGTTCAACAGCAGGTTTGCCACCAGCGTATAGGCGGCCAGTTCGCTTTCGTTGACCCCGGCTTGAGGCGCCGATTCGCCAACGCGAATCGCCTGGCTGGCGGCCGCCGGGTCTTGCCGGTAGCGGTCCAGCTGTTTGTCGAGCAGCGTTTGCACGACGGCGGCTTCTTCCGGTGCCGGGCGGCGAGCCAGCACCAGCCGATAGCCGTACGCGATGCGATCTTGAGGCGTTGGGCCGCCCTCGCTCAACAGGCGTTGCGCCAGCGCGCGGGCGGCTTCGAAGTGCTGAATGTCATTCATCAATTGCAGGGCTTGCAGCGGTGTATTGCTGCGATCGCGCTGCGTACAGAACGCCTCGCGATTGGGGGCGTCAAAGTTCGCCATGAACGGCGGCGGCGCCGTCCGCTTGAAGAACACATAGATGCTCCGCCGGTACAATGCCGGACCGCTGTCCTGCCGATAGTTCGCCGTGTTCGAGCCCACAAAGCCGACCGGCTCCCAGATGTTCGGCGGCTGATAAGGATTCACGCCTCGGCCGCCCATCTGCAAATTGATCAACCCGCTGACGAACAAGGCGTTGTCGCGAAGTTGTTCGGCATCCAGGCGGAATCGAGGCCCGCGCGCGATCAGCCGGTTTTCCGGATCCCGCTGAATCAACTCCGGCGTCACGTGCGACGCTTGCCGAAATGCCGCGGAGGTGACGATCTGTTTGACCAACTGCTTGACGTCCCAGCCGCTCTCGCGGAACGACACGGCCAGCCAATCCAGCAGTTCCGGATGACTGGGCAATTCCCCTTGCGAGCCAAAGTCGTAACTGGTTTTCACCAAGCCGACGCCGAAGAACTGTTGCCAAAAACGGTTCACGGTCACGCGGGCTGTCAAGGGATGCTCCGGCGAAACCAGCCAGCGGGCGAAGTCCAGCCGATTGGCGCGGCGATTGGGATCGTCCTTGTTCAACGGCGGCAGCACGCCGGGCACGTCGGCTTCGACTTTGTCACCCGGCGTGTTGTAGTGGCCGCGCAGCATGACAAAGCTGTCCCGAGGCTGAGGCAGATCGCGGAAGATAAATGTCGAAGGGACGCTCTTGTCGAACTCGTCCCGTTGCCGCTTGACCGCGGCCAATTCTTGGGCAGGCGTTTCCAACTGGGGTTTGGTGTCCAGGCAGACGTTCTGCAAATAATAATCGCGGAGCTTCCGCTCCACTTCCTCCGACGGCTTCTTGTCGGGGCCGGCCTTTATAACGTGAATCAGCTCCGCGGGCGCACCAGGCGTGTCTTTGCCCGCCTGCTGCTTCCACCACGCCAACAGCGAACGCCGTGGATCGGCCGCCGGATCGCTACGGCCCGCCATGCCGATCTGGTCCCAAAACACGGTGCCTCCAAACTGCGTCAGGGCGAAACCCGTCACCAGATCGCCGGCTTTCAAGCCCACACGCGCGGCCTCGACTTCCAGCCGCGACCATTGCCCCGGTTCGGGCAGCGGCCCGATCAAGACGCGTTCGGTCGTGTTGCGAGCGCCCCAGTCGATCGCCTCGTAATCGCCCCATACGGCGCGATGGAGCCAGCCGCCCTTGAAATATTGCAGCATCAGCGTCCGGGGCGGATCGTCGGGGTCAATCCACACATGAGCGAACAGACTGGCTGCGGGCAAAATCTCCAACGGCGGCGCACCTTCGATCACATCCTGGGCCAATCCCTTATCGACGCGCTTCAGGGCTTTCCGACCGGCGAGCACCCGGCCGTCCTCGGCCGTGACGAACACCGTCGGATGCCCGGGGCTGGCAGACACTCGGCTGCCGGACGGGAACTCGTCGTCAAACCAGAACTGTTCCAGCACGTCGGCCGGCGGAGGCGGCTGGACAGTGGCCGGGTCCGTATAGTCGATCGCCGCCGCCAGCTCGTCCAGCTGTTTCTGCTTGGCGGCGATCTGCAGGTCAAACTCCGCCAGCTTCTGCTTGTCTTCCGCGGTTGCCAGCTTGAGCGACGGCGGCGTCAGCAGGGCGTTGCCGTCCAGCGCGGGATCTGCCGCGGAATAGAAAAAAGCATACAGCGAGTAGAAATCCTTGATCGACACGGGATCGTACTTGTGGTCGTGACACACGCAGCAGCCGGCGGTAAGTCCCATCCACGCTCCCGCAGCCGTCGCGGCGCGATCCACGGCGTTGCGATATACCCATTCGGGCTCGATCGAACCGCCTTCGCCGGTCGTCACGTTACAGCGGATGAAACCTGTGGCCGTCAACTGGTCCAGCGACGCCTCCGGCAACAGATCGCCCGAGAGTTGTTCGATGGTGAACCGGTCGAAAGGCAGATTCTGGTTGAAGGCGCGGATCACCCAGTCACGATAGGCCCACATCTGGCGTTCGTTATCCAGATGCAGCCCGTGCGTGTCGGCATAGCGGGCCACGTCCAGCCAGTGCCGGGCCATCTCTTCGCCAAAACGCTCGGAAGCGAGATAGCGAGCGACCATCTTGTCGTAAGCCTCGGAGGACGCATCGTCAAGGAATGCGTCCACTTCGGCCGGGGTTGGAGGCAGGCCCGTCAGCGCCAGCGCGGCGCGGCGAATCAAGGTCTCGCGATCGGCTTCGGGCGACATCATCAATTCTTCGCTCCGCAGCCGATCGGCGATAAAGGCGTCAATCGGATTGTTGCCGCGGAACGTCGCATTGACGACCGGCGGCGGAGCCGTTTTGACGGGCGGCTCGAAGGACCAGTGATTCTCGTACGGCGCACCCTGCTCGACCCAGCGGCGGATGAGTTCCTTCTGCGCGGACGAAAGCGTCTTGTTCGCTTCGGGCGGCGGCATGACTTCGTCAGGATCGTCCGACATGACGCGGCGCACGACCTCACTCTCGGCCGTCTTGCCCGGTACGATCGGCGTGGCGCCGCTGTCGGCCGCTGTCACGGCCAGTTCCCGGACGTCCAGCCGCAACCCGGCTTCGCGCGTGCCCGGTCCGTGGCACTTGAAGCAGCTGTCCGACATGATGGGGCGAATATCTCGGTTGAAAAGCACGGGCGGCGCGGATTCGGCCACCGCCAGCGCGTTGCCGAGCAGCACGGCCGCCAGCACGGCGCAAAAGTCAGGCCATGGGCAACTTGACGAACCCGATTTTCGATTGGCCGCACAGCGACTTGCGAAAAATGCACGAACTTTCATGTTCTGTTGCTCCGCAGGCGCGGGGAATATCTCCCGACGCACCGCACGCGGTGACGGATAGCCAAATCTGCATGCGAGATATTCTATCGTCGCCGTTCTCGCGAGGCCAGCGCACGGCCGATGGCAATCAGCCAATCCTAATGTTTGAAATGCCGGCGACCGGTGAAGATCATCGGCATGTCGCGCTGATTACAGGCGGCGATGACCTCTTCGTCGCGGATCGACCCGCCCGGCTGGATCAACGCGGCTACGCCGGCATCGGCGGCCTGATGAATCGAATCTGGAAACGGGAAGAAAGCGTCCGAAGCCAGGATCGATCCGCGGCCCCGTTCGCCGGCTTTGCGGATGGCGATCTCGACGGAATCAACGCGGCTCATCTGGCCCGCTCCGACGCCGCACAAGGCTTCGTCGCGGCACAACACAATCGCGTTCGATTTCACCTGGCGGACGATCGTCCAGCCGAAGCGGATGTCCGCCATCAGGCTCTCCGGCGGCGCCGTCTGCGTGACGACGGTCCACTCGGATTCGATGTCGGGGGCTACATCGGCTTCCTGCACCAGCAGGCCGCCTTCCATGCAGCGATAGTGCCGGCTGGAGGCGGGGGTGTCCAAGCGGCCGACTTGCATCAGCCGCACATTCTTCTTCCATTTGGGTTTGGTGGTCAGCACTCCCACGGCGGCCGCTTCGAAATCCGGCGCGACAATCGCCTCGATAAACAGGCCCGGCGCCGAGAGGACTTCGGCCGTGGCCACGTCGACCGTGCGATTGAAGCCCAGCACCGAGCCGAACGCGCTCACCGGGTCGCCATCCAGCGCCTTTTGCACGGCGGCCGCCAGCGTGGGGGCCGTGGCAGCGCCGCAAGGATTGTTGTGCTTGATGACGACTGCGGCCGGCTTGGTGAACGAACGGGCGATGGACAACGCGCTGTCCAAATCCAGCAGGTTATTGTACGACAGTTCTTTCCCGTTCAACTGCCGAGCGGTGACCAGACTAGGACCCTGAGCCCCGACTTCGCGATACACCGCTGCCGCTTGATGCGGGTTCTCGCCGTAACGCAATTCGGCTTTGCATCGCCAAGTGAGATTCAACGTCGGCGGAAACGTCCGCGGGGACGTCCCTTCGGCGAAAAAGGCGGCAATCGCCCGATCGTAGGCCGCCGTCAGGGCGAACGCTTCGGCCGCCAAATGCCGGCGGAGTTCCTCCGACACGCACCCCTGCCGGCTGATCTCTTCGAGAACCGCCGAATACTGTTCCGCCCTGGTGACGATCGCCACAAAGGCGTGATTCTTGGCTGCGGCTCGGACCAGGCTGGGACCGCCGATGTCGATTTGCTCGATGGCTTCAGCCGGCGTCACCCCCGCGCGGGAAATGGTCGCCTCGAACGGATACAGGTTCACCACGATCAACTCGAAGGACAGGATCCCATGCTGATCGAGAGCCTGCAGATCCTCCTCCTGATCGCGGCGGCAAAGAATGCCGCCGAAGACTTTGGGGTGCAGCGTCTTGAGCCTGCCGTGCATCATTTCAGGAAATTCGGTATAGGCCGAAATATCTTCGATCTGCAGCCCGGAACTCTCCAAATGCCGCCGCGTGCCGCCCGTACTGTAGATCTCGACCCCACAATCGGCGAGTCCTCGAGCAAAGTCGGCCAAGCCAAGTTTGTCACTGACGCTGACGATGGCGCGTTTCACTGGAATAGCGTTCATAGTTTTCAGTTATCCTCGTTCAAAAGGGGAACGCTGGCTCGCCCGTTCGGCGCGGGGACCGACGCAGTCCGCGCGGACCGGCCTCGGCAGAGGGAATGGCCGGCAGAATCCCAAGTGCAAACGTAGGTTTACGCGCAGAATGCGTCCTGGTCAAGCGGGGTAGCACCGGCGTTCGGGCTGGGAACGACGTCGCCTCGCTAGCGCAGGCTGAGCAACTTGAGAAAAGTGTTAGGCTCGGAGAGTGACCTGCGGTGATCGTCCCGTTTCGCAGAATAGGCAGGCAGCTACTCGCGTCACGGGCTCAACCGCACAACGAGGGCGCAGCCGTTCCCTCGGCGGCGGTTGCCGTCAAGCCGGCGGTTACGCTTCGCACGGCCGATCAGGATGACCGCATCAGGGCGATCTTTGGGCTGACCAGCGACGACCCGTTGCCCCTCTGTAGACGCGGAAACGCTCAGCCAGTATCATGGCTGTTTGGCGGCGAAACGGACGTTCCCATTCGACGCCGCGTATTGGAAGGACACGGAGCCGTTCCCGAGCCCCAGGTGTTTGGTGGAGGAACCACTGCGGGGCTGAGGATCGTTTACACTTGACAGGTTTGGCAAATTCACGCAGGAGGCGATGCCATGTTCGTAGGCCGTTGGAAATGGGCCGTCGCTACAGTGGTGGTTTTGGTCGGACTCCCGAGCAAGGCGGAAGTTCCTGTTGTCGTCTTCGACGTTCCACTCATTACCGAATGTCGGGACGTGACCCCGCAAGGCTTTCGGAAAGCATATCGTCGAGAAATCATCGAGGCGGTGTTCAAGGTCTCGCCTCAACTCATGGAGGGAGAAGAAAAAGACCTGACACGGCTGCATTATGAAATTTCAACGGAACAACAAATGCCCGTGGTCAACTACCTGCCGAACGCGGAAGTCACCACGGACGTCGTCAACGGGACGATTGCCATCCAAAACAGCAGTCATCACGGCGAGGTCAGTTTCCGCTACCTCATCCTTCCAACCACGGGGGATGGCAGTTTAACGGGAAATTTGGAATCGTCGCACGCCCAGTTCGGCTTGCTTGCCCCAAAGCAGCTTCTCATTGCGGCGGGGACCATCGAGCGCGGATTCGGCGTCTACTTTGAATTGAGACAGTCTTCTCAGGACACCCTGCAGAAGCAACGGGAATTCGCCTGCTTGTTTGACGTTCCCGTGGCCTGGCGCGCGGACGCCGTGACTATCCGATGTAATGCCAAGGGCATCAAGCGGGGACTGGGCGGTCTGCTTGATTCCGACGTGGTTTGCGGTTCAGCTCTGCTGTGCGTCGGGCTGTACAAACGCGATGACGGGGAGGCTAGGGCGTATGCCGACATGCTCGCCAGGAAGCAGCAGCTGTACTTCAGCAGGTTGGCAGAACAGGCGAAGAAACCGATGCCGTCTAGGCTATTCAATTCATTGACTTCCCTGGACCGCCTGTTCTCAGGAACTAAAACGAAAGCTCGAATCTCCAGAGCGACTGCAGTTGGTGCTGCCGTTCAAGCCCAGATCGAGGAAGGCCGATTGACCGCCGTGGTGCAGGAAGTAGGCGCTGTTGGCAGGCTGAAAGCCGAAGATGACGATGAAGGCCCTTCATCGGAAGTGCCGCAGGATGCGCGAGCCGCCTTTGAGGAGATGAAATCTGCCAAGGACGAACTTCGGCGGATGAATGGCAAGGCTCACTGACGGCAACCTTGTTAACGTAGGAGGGTTGCATTCTTGCCGCTAATGACTTCAAAATTCTTATCCATAGGCACAGAGGCACAGGGAGGGGATGTTTCGAATTTCGTGTTTCCGATTTCGAGGCCCCGTTGTTTCCACCCACATACAACCCATGGGTCTGAGGCAAAGCCTCACTAGAGTCTTTTCTCATGCATTGCAGACAGCTTCGACTTGAAACCTTGGAGCCGCGTCACCTACTGTCGTTCAGCGCCGGCTGGGAGGAACCCGGGGGCGTGTCGAACGCAGGTCCCGCGGATTTGTACGCCGCCCCGGGTGTCGTGGCCGCGGCGGCCAGCGAGCCGACGAATTGGGAACAGTACCTGCTGGAGTTGATCAACCGCGGGCGGCGCGATCCGGCGGCCGAGGCGCAGCGGTACGGCACGGCCCTGAACGACGGCTTGGCCGCCGGCACCATCTCCACCGAACCCAAGCAGCCGCTGGCCTTCTCTCCTCAGCTGGTTACGGCCGCTCGCGACCACAGCCAGTGGTTGCTGGACACGAACAACTTCAGCCACATGGGCCAGGGCGGATCGACGCCGGGCGACAGGATGATCGCCGCCGGGTACCAGTTCCTGGCGCCGTGGAGCTGGGCGGAGAACATCGCCTGGCGCAGTTCTTCCGCGATCACGACCCCGGCCACGGCTGAGATTCACGCCCAGCTGTACCGCAGCCCGGCGCACCGTCAGAACCAGATGAACCCCAACTATCGCGAAGCGGGATTGGGCATGGCTCACGGGCAGTTCAACGCCTGGTCCGCGCTGATGGCCACCGAGAATTTCGCCCGCTCGGGCACCTCGCTGTTCCTGACCGGCGTGGCCTACGACGATGGCCGGGTTCTGCCCGACGAGTTCTACACGCCCGGGGAAGGTTTGGGCTCGGTCACCATCACGGCCACACGCCAGTCGGACGGCAGAGCCTTTTCCACTCAGACCTGGACGTCCGGCGGTTATTCGCTGCCGCTGGCTGCCGGCACCTACCTGGTGACCGCCTCCGGCCCGCAGCTGGGCGGCACCCCCGCTCCCACTACGATCGTCATCTCCACTAAAAACGTGAAACTGGATTTCACGCCGGCCGGGAACCAGGTTCCGGTCGTGAATTCGGTTACCGCCGGACCCGCCATGTTGATCCAGCCGGGGGACCTGACGCTGTCGGTTGCCGCCGCGGATCCGGATGGCCGGGTGGTGCAGGTGGAGTTCTATCGAGGCCAAGATCGGTTGGGCACCGACAGCGACGGCGACGACGGCTGGAGCTTCCGCGGCAGCACGGCGGGGTGGCCGCTGGGCCAGCACACCGTGACGGTCCGCGCGCAGGACGACCGCAGCGCGTGGAGCGAACCGGCTGCGGTCCAGTTCACGCTGTATGCCGAGCACGCCGCGGTCGATTTCGGCCCGGTGCCGGCACTCCAGACGCGGCAGCATTCGTTCAACTTCCACAACCCGAGTGCTGTCCCGCTCGTCGTCGGCCCGCCGCCGGCCGGCCCGTTCAGTTTGCAGCCCGCATCCGGCGCGGGGGATAGCTGGGTCATTCCGCCCGGCGCCACGGCCGAGTATCACGTGACCTACGGCCCCACGGTGGTCGGATCGCAGACGGCGTATGTCGCGCTGACCGGCGCCTCCGCGGGCACCCCCGCCTACATCGTCCGCCTGGCGGGTCGGGGGCTGAGCATCTGGCAGAATCCCGCGGAGCGGCACGACGTGACCCGCGACGGCAGGGTGACAGCGTTGGACGTCCTGGCGTTGATCAACGAGATCAACTCCGGCGGCGCTCGGCAGTTATCGGCTTTCGACGAGCCGGGGTTGGAAGGACACTTCTGGGATCCCGACGGGGACGGCTACCTGGCTCCCGCTGACGTGTTGGACGTCATCAACCACATCAACGGCCGCGAATTGGCATACTTGCTAACGATCTCGCCGGCAAGCGGCGAGGATTCGAGCGGAACCCCCGTGTGACGAAACGGCAGGAGAATGGCGGATCAGCCGCCGCGAATCTCCGAATGCTTCGCATCTTCCTGCCCTAAATCTTCCTGCCAATGCATCCAGCACGGGTGCGGCGTCACAGTCGTTGGACGTCAGCCGTTTGGCAGGAAAATTGATGGCAGAAACAGACGATCGCTTCCCAAGTCTTCGCCCTCGTCTGTTGAGGCTTCCGAGAACGAACCGAGCGACGCCGCGGCCGCGTCTACCGGAACGGGTCGTCGTCGGCAGCCGCTCCTCCGGCAGGTGGCGCGGGGGCTGCGCCAAAAGGATCGCCGTCAGCTGCCGGCTTCGGGGCGCCGTCCCCCATGGGAGCCGCACCCCCCCCGATCCCAAACGGATCCGGCTCGTCGTCCGCCGGGGCCTCTTGGGGAGCCGGCTTGGGCTTGGTCTCTAAGCCTTCCTGCTGGATTTCCGGGCGACGCTGCTGTTCGGCTTCGGCCAAGTTCACGTGAACCAGCGGCCATTCGAGTTCGGACTCGCGCAAGCACTGGATCAAGCCGGTCGTCGTCCCCACGATGATCCGGTCGGTCAGCATGTTCGAGTAGAAAACATCCAACAGATTGATTCCCATCAACGCGATCCGGCCGCCGGTCTTGGCGTCCAGGATGGCCAATCGTCCGGTTATGGTCAAACAGTACACACGGTCCTTGCTGACCGACACCAATTTTTGCACTTGCGGTGCGGACCACTTTTCCAGACCGTTTTCCACGCCGAGGCAGAACAGACTGCCTTTGTCGGTCACGATGTACACCGAATCACCGACGGGAACGGGGCTGTGGCTGATCGGCTCGCCGGTCGAAAAACGCCAAAATTCTTGGCCGCTGGTCTCGTGGAGACAATAGGCATAACCGTCGATCGAGGTCGCCAGAATCTTGCTGGGGCTGGAGTAGGCGGCCTGCGAGACAATCGGCTTGCGGGCTTCCATGCGGTAGCGGAGGCCCTTTTGCGTGGTGCGGGCCACATACAAAAAGCCGCGATCCGTCGGCCACACGACGCTCAGCGGCGTCACGTTGGGTTGGATCAGCACGCGGCCGTTGGAACGGTAGATCTCGGGCAGCGTTCGCGTCTCGTTGATGTCGTACAGTTCCACGTCTCCCATGAAGGTCGGGACGATGACGTACTCGTCGGTCAGCGCCGGGCCCGCCGATGCCACTCCCTGGATCGCGCGGATCCACGCCATTTCCCCGGTCTGGCGTTTCAGCAGGTGCAGCGTCGAACCGTTTAAGACGGCGACAAAATTCTCGCTGATGCCCGGCCGCTCGACAGGATAATCGCGGTTTCCCACCACGGTGGCCCACCTGGTCCGCCCGGTTTCCGCGTCGATGGCATGGACCACCGCCCGGTCGGTGACGGCGTACAGCGTGATCTCCGGCACCTGAATCGTCTTGGTAGTGCTCTCGATTTCGCGCAGCTTGAGTTCTTCGATGAACGCCTTCGCCTCCTTCTCGGCGCCTTCTTTGCCCAACAGGTCGCCGAAACGGTCCGTGTCGCGCTCGGAAAACGCCCGTTTCCGATCCTGGTACTGGACCTCGTATACCGTATGCGACAGGGTAGCACTGACAAAATACGCAAGCTCCGTCATGCGCGCCCGCGCCGGGTCTAATCGCACCTGAGTGAACCAAGCGCGTTCCAGGCCGTATCGCCGCGCCTCGACTTGGGAAATCACGGCGGAGTCGCCGTAGTCGGCGCGGAGCATCGCCGCGGAGAGGGTGACAAACAGCAGTCCAGCGGACACAGCAAACGTTCGGGACATGACGGTTTTCCGGAAAGTGCCGATAAGGAAACGGGTGAAGGCGATCCCTTACGTTAGTCTAAGTGGCCATCCGTTGCCTGTCAAAAATTGTATCGGCGCGGCGGCCGTGCCGGACAGCCGCAAAGGGCCGAAACCTTTCACGGCGCGGCTGGCTGTTCCGCAAGTCCCTGCCAGACGACATAAGTCGCGTCCCCGTCGTAACCGTCCAGTTCGCTGCTCGGATTGCTAATGATCGCGCCCAAGACCACAAGCTGGGTATCCGGCGGGTAATCTTCGCTGGGGCCGGTGTCGCTATAAACGGCAACGGCTTGGTCACTGCCCGGTATCATCAGTTCGATCACGTGGTATCCGCCCTGCTTACGAACTTGCTGTACCGTGCCCACGAGCAGGACACCGTTGTTGTCACGGGCTGGTGCCTTCAACCAGCCGCCACCCACCCTGCCCAGCATGGACAACTTGTCCTCCTCGGCGATGACGGTTTGGAGCAGGTCGTTGGCGGCCTGCCATTCGGGCCCGTGGGACGCCGCAAACGCAGCCGTCTCGCCCAATTTTGCCAAAACGGGGTAGGTCTGCCGGAGCAACGGCCGGATGTCGTCCTCGTCGGAAGCCTTCAACGCTTCAAAGGCGGTTCGGGCGTCCTCTACCGCCGATCGCAACTCGGCGGCCGTCGTGCGCCGGGCATTGGGCACCGGCCGGGCAGCCGCCTTCGGTTCGGTCATGGCGGGCTGCTTCGGCTCGTCGAGAGGCATCACCACGGGATCCTCGATGGCGTGGTCGTCTGTCACCATGTCCTCGTCCAGGTTCAAGTCATCGAGAGGATTCTCATCCAATCCGGGGATTTGCGTGAAGTCGATGTCCGGTTCTGCTGTGGATCGCGTCCCCGCTGTGGCCCCGCCCGGGCCGATCCTGCCGGTCGGTCGACTGGACTTCTTCTTCGCCCCGGAATTCGCTCGTTCCGTGCGATCCGTACCGCCGCCAGCGTTGGGGTCAACAAACGTCCGCTCCGGAAATTCTTGGGGCCCCATGGTTTCTGAATCCCCCATCGCGACGGAACCCGCTGCATGCTCTGCGGCGGCGTCACGTGCCGGTCGTTCGCTTTGATAACGCTCCGGCACGATCCAGGGGGCGAAACGAGCCACCTTCGGCGCGAGTTGGAACATGTCCGCCCGCTGCTTGGGCCAGGATTGCGACGACCCCAGCCACCACAGGATGACCTGGGCGATCGCCAGTCCGGCGATTCCGCCCAGCACGATCTTCAGACCTTCCACGACCGGGTTCTTCGGCTTGCGTTTTCTTGCCGGAACGCCTGGCCGCCGCCGGCCCGGCGCGGCAGATGCCGGGGCGCGCGACGTATCGGTCTCGATGCTCAGAGGAGTAAACCCCCCGGTGTTTTCGGACGCCAGGAAGGCTGGCGCATCCACATCTTCCGGCGCGCCAAAACCGATCGGGGCGACGGATTGTGCCGCCTCCGGATCATCGACCACGATCAGCGCCGGCGGCATTTTGCTGAGCACTTCCGCCAAGGGGAATTCTTCCTGGCACAAGGGGCAGCGAACCGTCGCCAGGCGACTGGCTCGGTCGGGCAACACCACGGAATCGGCACATTTAGGACAGGCAATAATCGTCATGACTAGCTCCGGGACGTTTCGTTACTGCTACGAAGCAGCTTCGCTCGACCGGTTATTCTAATTGCCCCCAGGCCGTTTCCGCTAGTCTGTCGGCGGCAGAAGCGGATTTTTCCCCGCAGAAACTAGTTTACTGTCGGGTTTTCAATGTGGTCATCACGCTCCGCCGTGATGACATTGTCGTCACGGCGGAGCGTGACGACTACAATCATGGCGACACTTATTTCTTCGCCGGTCCTACGGCAGTTCGACCGCCACTTCCAGCTTGGCGCGCGTCTGATCGTCGCGGACGCCCATGTTCAGGCTGACTTGCCGGACGGTCTCGGCGAGCTTCAGCCCCAGGTTCAATTCCGCGGCGGCCTCCTCTCGCGAGGTGCCTTTCTCGACCATGTTCTTGAGGATCATGTTCTCGTGATTGGCCCGCAAGATCGATGCCAGGCGGCTGCCGTCCAAGGTCAGCAAGCTGTGCATACCCGCCAACGGCTGAACGTTTCCCGCCGTTTCTTCCTTCAGGGCGTCGATCAAATCGCGTGCGAGCCCTTCGGTACTGCTGACGACAACATACTCGTCTGGCATGGCCAGCACGGGCTGGAAATTGAAGTGCAAGCCGATCGGCTCGCGGTCGGTCGGACGCGGAGGAGCGAATGCGGCCACCGTGTACTTGACTCCCGCATACACGGGCCGGTCGATGATCAAACCCGGCTCGGCTTTCTGTCCGCGCGTAAAGTTGACTAGCCCCAGTGCTTTTTGGAACGCTTCTTCCGCGATGAGAGCGAACTTGTTTGGGTCTTTCATGCGGAACACGACGGCAAAGCCAGGCAGTTGGACCTGCGGCTTGCCGAGCTGCGGATTGTATTCCTGTTCGGCCACCACGAACCGGATTTGCGGCATCATCTCGGCGAGCACCTCGTCCGTCAAATCACGGCCGGTGAAGAAGATGCCCATCATGTTCTCGAAAAAGATCAGTCCCGACGTCCGTTCCGGGAACAGCCGATCTTTGGCCGCGTAAAACTTGTGGAGATCGCGATAGAAACTGAGCGACGCAATCTGCCGGGGAACCGCAAAGTTCGGCATCGCGCCGCCATTGGCCGCGGCCGGCATGGAAAAGCCTTCCGGCAACGAAGCCTCGCCCGGCGTGCCGTCCAGCGCCAGATCAAATGCCAATTTTCCGTGTTCGATGTTCGCTCCGACGGCCAACCAGTTGGAATCTCGGATGGCTGCCAACAGCGGCGCGGACAAGAGTGCCGCCAGCGGGTTCTCACGGTTTTGGGTCAGGGCAGTCTGCAGCCGGGGAATCTGCTTCAGCAAGCCCAAATCGGCATAGACAGTCGCTATCGAACCACTTTCGACCGCTTGCCGGGCGGCGCGGTACTTGGGCGAACGTCCGATACTGGCAAGTCCGCCGTCGGCATGCAGATCGGCGGCTGCTTTGAGCCACTCCGGCTTGTTGGTCAACACCAGCCGGTTGCCCACGATCGCATGCGCTTCGTTGGGACCGAAACGCCAGCCCGTCAAGCCGCGGTACTCGGCGGACGTGACCGGGTTGGCCGTGCCGCGTTTCTCCGCCTCGCTGCGGGCGACCACGCGAATGAACTCGTGAATTTCCTGCAGCAACTTGGCGTCTTCCGTATCCACGATCAGCATCTGGGCTTCTCTTGGCCCGATCGCCCAGGTGATTCCGCCGCCCAGCAGCTTGCCGCACAGGCCCTGGAAATCGACTTCATATTTCTCCTGGTAGTACTTGACCAATCCCACGAGTTGCTTGAACTCGGCGTTGCCCGTGGCAGCTTGATACTGCGGCAAGGACGTGACGGCGGCGGTGACGCGGTCGTCCAGCAGTTGCTCCAGCAGCAGTCGCGGCTGCGCCAGATCCACGACGATTACGGCCTCGGCGGGGATCCATTCGTCGCGCGGGGCCGGCGCCTCGGCGGCCGGCACGGCTCGAAATACCAGAAGCGAACACAGGACCAGGGTCAGAACAAGAACGCGGCGGATCATCAGAATTCATCTCCTTCAAAGATCGCGCCGGCAGAAACACCACGTCGCCAACGCGACGGCTGCCAGCGTGGGGATACTGTAACCGAGAAATACACTCCAAAACGAAAAGTCTTCATAGCTGCCGCGAGCAAAGAAATCGCCCGACTGGCGAGGGGGCGGCTGCGGCTGAGCGCCCGAGAGAAGACTCAAGAACTGGGCCGCTTGGCGGGCCATCGCCGCCGCGTCCTCCGAACTCAACTGCGGTTCCGGATCCGCAACGTCGGATCGCCACGGAGTCCGCAGCAGTGTCGGCAACGCCTGGGTCAAGCTGATCGGTGAGAATTCTTCGAGGGAAAACGTGTGCAACACGACATTGATGGGATACCAGATGAAGATCAACACCACCGCGGCGACCAGGGGACGTCGCAGCAACGTTCCGGCCAGAAAGCCCAGCGACACGAGGAACGTCAATACTAGGCTGACCAGCGCAGCGGCGCACAGTACGCCGTACAAGGTCACGGTATCCGGCGCAGGCGGCCGTTTGGCAAACACCGCCAAGACGGCGCACGGTGTGATCACCAGGAACAACACAGCCAACACCGTGACCACCCGCGCCGCCCAACTGGCCAGTAGGTACTCGTAGCGAGTAATCGGCCGGCTGAGAATCCCATCGGCCAGCGCGTCCAGCCGCGAACCCGTCACCGGACTGATCCCCAGCAACACGACGATCAGAAACCAGGGAAATATCAAAAAGGGAAGCAGCAGGGAACTGATCAGGATCGCCGACTGCAGTTGAGCCCAGTTGGCGGCCAGCCATAGCAGCGAGAACAGCCCGGCGGCGATCAGCCACAGCCGGACCAGCCAGCCGGACCACAGGGCGCCCAATTCATAGCGCAGGATCGCCAGCGCCGGCATCAGCGCCGTGCCGCTTTGCGAATTCGAATCGTCGAAAGCCATGCGCTTGGTCCTCCTGCAACAGTTGTAGGTATGCGTGCTCGGTGTCGTTGTGGGCCGACTGGATGGACAGCAGCGTTAGGCCCGCGGCGTCCACTAATTCAAGGACTTTCGCCAGCGCGCCGGCCCGGTTACCATCGGCCGCGACGCCGACGACCAACGTGTGCTGATCGGCCATGTGGGCTTCGACGCCCGCCACTCGGCCCGCTTCTTCGGCCACGTGCGGCAGCGTTTCCGCAGGCCCATCGACCTCCAAATGGAACTCGTCGCGCTGCAGCCGACGCTTCATCTCGCGCATCGGGCCGCTGAAGATCATACGGCCTTCGTACATCACCCCCACATGATCGCAAATCTGGTCGATGTCGCTCAAAATGTGCGTGGCGACCAGGATCGTACGCGTCTTGCCCAGATCGCGAATAAGGTCCAGCGTAAACCGCCGTGCCGCGGGATCGAGACCGGCTGTCGGCTCGTCCCACAGCAGCAGGGGGGGGTCGGCTAGCAACGACGCGGCGATGCCCAGTCTTGTCCGCATACCCGTGGAAAACGTATCGATCCGCTGGTCCGTCGCGTCCAGCAATCCGACGGCCCGCAACAGCGAGGTCAACCGCGGCTTGCGGACTGCGGCGGACAGCCGGCAGACTTTGCCCAGCAATTCCAGGTACTCGACCGGCCGCAGATGCCCCGGCAGCATGGGATGGGTGGGCAGAAAGCCAATCATGCTACGAACCGACGTCGCGTTGACGCCACACGTCCGGCCGAAGACCTCGGCCTTGCCCGCTGTCGGAGCCTGCAATCCGAGGAGCAGCCGCAATGTCGTCGTCTTGCCGGCTCCGTTGGGTCCCAACAGCCCGTAGATCGAGCCCGTCGGCACCTGGAGGGCCATATCGTTGACGGCAATCACCCTACCGCCGTAGATTTTCGTCAAATGTTTTGTGCAAATGGCCAATGACACGCTGGGGTCTCCATCGCCGTGCGGCGCAGTCGTCGGGCAATCTTCTGTCCCCTATTCGCCGGTCGCAGTTGGTTCTTGCCCACGTCCGCAAGAAAACTCTTCCCCGGTTGTTTTGGCTGCCCGCTGGGGCGACAATGGGCCGAAACACCGTATGAGGAGATCTAATGAACATCTTGGTTACCGGCGGCGCGGGCTACATCGGCAGCGTCGTCACCGAGCAACTGGTCCTGTCCGGCCAATCGGTCGTTGTGTTCGATAATTTGTACCAAGGGCACCGCGAGGCCGTCCATCCCGGGGCCGCGTTTGTCCAGGGCGACTTGGCCGATGCTGCGGCCGTCGATGCCGTGTTTCGGCAGCACCAACCCGAGGCGGTGATGCATTTTGCTTCGCACACGCTGGTCGGCGAATCGATGCAGGACCCGTTCCGCTATCTGGGCGAAAACGTCACCAATGGATTGAATCTGCTGCGTGCCGCCGTGGAGCAGGGCGTGCGGCGGTTCATTTTGTCTTCGACGGCGAACTTGTTCGACGCGCCGCAGCGAATTCCGATCGACGAGAGCGAGCAGATCGTCCCCGGCAGTCCCTACGGCGAGTCGAAACATATTCTCGAACGTTTTTTGCACTGGTTGGATCGCGTCTACGGCTTGCATTATACCGCCTTGCGTTATTTCAATGCGGCGGGAGCCACCGCCGAGCGAGGTGAGGACCATCATCCCGAATTCCACCTGATCCCGATCGTGCTGCAAGTTGCGCTGGGACAGCGGGAGCACGTCACGGTCTTTGGAAACGATTACGACACGCCGGATGGCTCGTGTGTGCGGGATTACGTTCACGTTTCGGATCTGGCACAAGCTCACATTCTGGCCCTGCATGCCTTGGACCAGGGCAGCCGCGTGTACAACTTGGGAAACGGGCAAGGATTCAGCGTCCAGCAGGTCATCGATACTGCGCGCGAGATCACCGGCCATCCAATCCCCGCGCGGATCGGTCCGCGCCGGCCGGGCGATCCCGCCACCTTGGTTGCCGGCAGCCAACGCATCCGCGACGAATTAGGTTGGCGGCCGCAGTTCTCCGCTTTGCGGGAGATCGTTGCCACGGCTTGGGACTGGCACCGCAGCCACCCTCAAGGTTATGCTGGCTGAGACTCCTCAAGACACAGCAAGGGATTCCGCCATGATTCGTCCATCCATTCCTGCCCATCGCGTCCCGGCATTCTGTCAGCCCCGCCTTACTCCTTGATTCTCCGCACCGCGGTGGTCCCGCCCAGGTACACGCGGCCGGCGGCGAATGCCAGCGGGCCGGGACGTGTCGGGCGGCCGACGACGCGTATCGCGCCGTCCTCCGGTGCGATGCGGACCAGCACGTTGTCCATAAACGTCCAAATGTGGCCGTCGGGGCCCAGCCGGAAATCCCACGCCTCTTGTTGATTCGAGCCAATAGCGACGGGCAGGGGAAACGGCAAGTCCGTGCGATATATCAACGTCGGCCCGCGGACGTCCACGGCGTACAGGATGCTGGCTTTGGCATCCTGCGGGTTCTCGGTCCAGCCGACGATGCGACTGCCGCCGACGGCGACGATCGGGCCGGTGCCCTTGGCCAGCGGGACAGGCTCGAACTTGCCGGTCAACTCGCGCCGCGTCGTGTCCAGGAACCACAGCGCGCCTTGTTCGGGTTTGGGTTTCCCCAGCACCGAATCATCGACGCGGCGGGTCGAGATCGCGATCGTGCGGCCATCGTCCGCAGCGGCCATGTGCGTGACCTGATAGTTGCTCAACGGCTGCCACATCCCGTCCACTTGGCCTGTACCTGGGTCGTACCAGGCGATGCCGCCGCACGCGCCGTCGCGGATCCACGCTCCGCCGAAAACCACCCGGCCCTCGGCATCCGTTGCCGCGGCGTACATCTTGTGTGTGCCGGCGAGCTTTTTCTCGCCCATTCGCAGCAGCATGCGCGGATTGGCGTCGGGCTGGTCGTCCTGAATCACGCGGCCTTTGATAAACGTGCCTGCGGTCCAAGGCTGCCGGGGATCGTACACGTACAGCGGCGAACTCGGATAGCCGCTCATATAAACTTTGCCGCCCGACACGGCCGTCGCGTAGTGACTTAGCCCGATTTTCCCCAGGTGTTTGAAATCCCCTGTCTGCGGCTCGTACACAAAGTTCCCTTCGTATGCGCCGGCCGTGCCGAACAAGCGTCCGTCGGCCAGTTCGGTCAACCGGTAGATGCTGTGCGGATACAAGGGCACTTGAAACCGGAACCGCCGCCATCCCCATTGTTCGGGCGCGGCGTCGGCGGGGGCGTCCGCCGGCGCAGCCGCCTTGGCCTCGGCGGTCCGGACCCAAATCTCCGCCCAGCCATCGATGTCGGGTACCGCCAAGCCGGTGTTGACTTCCGGACGAGGTGGCGGGCTCGGCCGTGGCTCGCGGGCCGGCCACGGCGGGGCTTCGCCGCGTTGTTCGATCGGAATTGCCTGGCCCTTGTATAGCCAATAGTCCCTTCGCTCGCCGCCGGTGTTGACGATCCCCGAGGCACTGCCGACGCACCCATCCGGCCGCTGGCCGGCGCTCACGTAGCCGCCTACCGTCGCCGTTTCGACCAACGTCCGAGACTGGCCGGTTTGGCGGTCGTAAGCGACCAAGTACCAGGGGATTTTGCCGCTGGCGATATAGACGAAGCGGTCGTCGGCGGCGCCCGAATAGCCCCAGCAGGCGTTCGGCGCATGGCTGGGCCCAATCGGTCCGTAGCCCGTGACTTGCAGCGTGTCGGGGTCGATTTGCACCGCCGTCGCCGCGCGGCTGGGATGCTGACCGATGGCGTACAACTTGTCGTCGGTGCCCAGGACCAAGGGATGGGTCTCGCCCAGGACGTCGTCGGGCATTGCGACGGCGCCGAGCGTCAGTTCGTTCGTCGCCGGGTCGTAGATGCAGATCTGTTGTTGCAGCCGCGAGTTGAGGGCGGAGATGAACAGTTTGCCGTTGGGCGCGACGATCGCTGGGCACAAGTGGAAATTCCAGCCGCGTTCGGTCTGGACCTGCTTCACCTCGCCGCTGCCCAAGTCGATCATGACGATCGTGTTGGGCCCGCCGTATTGCGGAAAGTAGATCTGCAGCAGATCCCACGATTTGCCGTCCGGGTTCGGGGCCCATAACAACATGCCTTCACGAACCGATTTGACCGGTTCACACAAGTCTTCTGTTTCGAGTTGCGGGGCCGAGCGGACCTGGGCCGCCAGGTCCGAATCGGCTGCGGTCACAGGACTGGTCAAGGACACCAGCGCGAGGCAAACCGCCGCGATGGATGAGAACCATGGTTGAGGGCTCATGGAACTTGTTCCTGGATTGAGGGGAAGCACCTATTGAACCACGACTGTCACAGAATACACGAAAATGCAAATCGAGCGAAGCGGTTGTATTTGGGGTCGGGCGTTCAAAATTTAATTTTGAACGCCCGACCCCCTAACCTCACGACGCGTGCATCAGCGAAACGATCTCTTTAGCGACTTCCTCGACGCTCATGTACGAGACGTCGAGCCTGCGCCAGCCGCAACGGGCGATCAGGCGCTCGCTCTGGCGCAACTCGGCGTCGATCTCATGCAGGCTGCCGTACTTGTCAAACGCTCCGTCGCCCAACGTCTTGATCCGTGCTTGACGCAGGCTGTGCAAACGGTTGGCGTTCATGGTCAGGCCGATGACTTTGTTTCGCTCCAGGGCCAGCAATTCGGCGGGCGGTTCGATGTCCGGAATCAACGGCACGTTGGCCGCGCGAATACCCTCGTACGCTAAATAGAAGCACGTGACGCTTTTCGAAACGCGGGACGCTCCGACCAGCACGACGTCGGCTTGGTCAAGGTCCGACAGGTGGGCGCCGTCGTCATGCGCGAGCGTATAATCCACGGCGTCGATACGTTCCAGCCGTTCTCGCTGGGTCTGGAATGCCAATCCCGCCAAGCCGCGAGGCCGCTGGCCGAGTTGGTCTTGCAGCAGGATGATCAGCGGGCCCAGGATGTCGATGGCGGGCACATGCAGCTGAGTCGCCTCGCGACGGAGCACCTCGTGAAGCCGCGGGACGACCAGGCTGTGACAGATGACGGCGCCCGCCTCGGCGGCCGCGCGCACCTCGCGAACAACATCCGCTTCGCTGTCCAGGTTGGTGGACCGGACGATCTGCACCGAGGGTTCGTCAAATTGGGCCAAGGCGGCCTTGAGCACCTCGTCACACGTGCGGCCGGTGGAGCCGGACAGGATAAAGATTGTCAGCATTTCGGGGTCCGTTGGGGAGGACATGGGAATCCGGATAGCGGATGACGTAGACGCACGCTATATTAAAGTCGAAATTGCGAGAATACAACAACCTTATTCACACGCCCTTGACGCAGGCTATGCATCTCGAAGTCGAATTGTTCGCGACGCTCCGGCACGGCCGTTTTCGAAAGAAACGGTTGGTATTCCCTCCGGACAGCACGCTGGACGATGTCTGCCGGCATTTGGGCATCTGCCCTCAGGAAGCGGCCTTTGTGACGGTCAACGGGATCACGGCAACCCGCCAGCACGCGTTGAAATCCGGAGATGCGGTGGGCCTGTTTCCGGCTCTCGGCGGCGGGTAGGAAAAATTCTAACGAGGAAACTTCATGGCACGTAAATTAGCGGCGGTTCCGGAGTTATGTTCCGGCTGCAGGATCTGCGAACTGACTTGCGCCATCGAACATTTCGGGGTAAATAATCCCAAGAAGAGCGCGGTTCGCGTTCTGGTCACCTACCCGCATCCGGTGGTGCGGCTGCCGATCGTGTGCAGCCAATGCAAGCTGCCGTTGTGTGCCGAAGCCTGTCCCGTCGGTGCGCTGCGAAGGACCCAAACGATGGTCGAGCAGGACCATACCCACTGTATCTCTTGCATGAAGTGTGTCGAAGCCTGCCCGTTCGGCGCCATCTTCGCCCATGGCGACTTGGAGTACCCCATCAAGTGCGATTTGTGCGGCGGGCAGCCCAAGTGCGTCGAGACCTGTCCCAAGGGGGCGCTGCGGTTCATTCCTGAACAGGCGTTGGGCGAGTCCAAGCGGATGAACAACATCCTGACCTACACGCACATGAAGGAAATCGAATTCACCGAAAAGGGTGAACAACGGATCATCCGCTACGCCGAAATCGGCCACGAGGAGCTGTAAGCCATGACGATCAAATCCGGATATTTTAAGACGCGTCTGCATGTAGATTTGAGTTCCGGCCGTTGCGAGCGGCAGAAGTTGTCCGACGAGTTCCTGGAACAGTACGTTGGCGGCCGAGGTTTCGGTGCGAAATTGGTCTGGGATCACTTGGTGGAGCATAATTTTCAGATCGATCCGCTGGGACCGGAAAACCTGTTGGTGATCGCTCCCGGGCCGCTCACGGGTGCGTACCTGCCGTCGTCCGGCAAGTGCTCGTTCGTCTCGATCTCGCCGCAGACCGGCGTCTATGGCGATTCATCGATCGGCGGCACGTTCGGCGTGGAATTGCGTCAAGCGGGCCTCGACATGCTGACCATCGTCGGCCGCGCGCCCGAGTTGTCCGTGTTGTGGATCGACGAAGACGAAACCCGGATCTTGCCCATGCCCGAATTGGCCGGCAAGTCGTGCCTGGAAGCCGAGGGCCTGATCAAGGAGCGGCTGCACACGCACGACATCAAGGTGGCAGTGATTGGGGTCGCCGGCGAGAATCAGGTCCGTTTCGCCTGTGTTAACGCCGACTGGTCCCGCAACGCGGGCCGCGCGGGCATGGGCGCCATCCTGGGCTCGAAGAACATCAAGGCCATCGCGCTCCGCGGACACAAGGATCTGCCCGTCCACGACATCCGCGGCCTGATGCGTGAAGCCGAGACGGCCTTTGCCTACATGCGGAACCACAAGTACTTCAAGATGTGGCAGCGCGAAGGGCTGATGATGGTGATGGATTATGCCAGTGCGGCCGGCATCCTGCCGACGCACAATTTCAAGGACGGTACGTTTCCCCGCGTGGGACAGATCAACGGCGAGACGATGCTCAACGGCTACAAGATCGGCGACAGCGCCTGTTTTGGATGTCCGATGAGCTGCGGCAATCTTTGCTTGGTCAAACAAGGGCGGTACGTGGGCACGGTGACCGAGGGCCCCGAATACGAATCGTGCGCGATGCTCGGCTCGAACGTCGGCGTGGACAATTACGCGGCCGTGCTGCACGCCAACCAGTTGTGCGACGAACTGGGCATGGACACGATCTCGGTCGGCAGCCTGGTCGGGGCGACCATCGAAGGCTACGAAAAGGGTGTGCTCTCGCTGGCGGATCTGGACAGCCAGCCGATTTCTTGGGGCGACGACGCCGCGATCATGGATTTGATCTACAAGATCGCCCACCGCGAGGGGATCGGCGACGTGCTGGCCGACGGCGCGCGAGCCGTCATCCGCCGCTGGCCGGAGATGGACAAGCTGATCGTCCAGGTCAAGGGGTTGGAACAGAGCGCCTACGACAGCCGCGCCGCCGCGAGCATGGCCCTGGCCTACGCGACCAGCGACATCGGCGCTCATCATACCCGAGCCTGGACGATCGCCAAGGAGGTCGAGCAGGGCGAGAACTGGACCGACGAGGAACGGGTGGACCTGGTCATCTATCACCAATCCCTCCGTCCGATGTTCGACATGCTGGGCGTCTGCCGGCTGCCGTGGATTGAACTGGGCCTGAGCGAACAGCACTATCCCCGTTTCTATTCCGCCGTCACCGGCCGCGAGGCCACGCTCGCCGACCTGCTGGAAAAATCCAACAGCATCTACAATTTGACCCGGCTGATCAACAATCGCCTGGGCTTGACTCGCCAAGACGACGCCTTGCCGTACAAAGTCCACGCCTGCCCGATCCAGACAGGGGCCACGGCCGGAAAGCACATCCCGCAGGCCACGTTCGAGCGGCTGCTCGACCTGTACTACCAAAAACGCGGTTGGGACGCCGATGGCAATCCGCCCGCCGAGGCGGAACGGTTGCACAGCGCATGCTGAAGGTTGAGGCGATCACGTCTATCGGCGGCGGGCGTTGCTTTCTTCCGGTCGCCTGTTATTGCGGATCGCTTCTCGTCAACGCCGCTCGCGTCTCGCTTTCACTCAGCCCTTCGACTTCCGCCAGCAACTGTTCAAACTCGGCGTCGGACGGTTGTCCTGGCGCTTCGTCGGACGCGGCGGCGGGCGGCGCTGCGCCGCCGGCCACTTCGGCCAAATAGCGGGACAATGCGGCGGGCGTCGGATAGTTCCAGGCCACAATGGGCGTCAGCGGAACATGTAGCCACTGTTCCAGCTCGGCGCTCAATTCGACCGCCGCCAGCGAGTCTAATCCATACTCGGCAAACGGCCGCTCCCGATCCGCTTCCTCCGCAGCCGCGCCCGCCCGCTCGATCAGCCACTCCAGCAAGAACGCCTCGATGCGTTCGGCCAAACGGTCGATTTCGCTGGCTGTCAGCGGCCGGTCCGGCTGGGTGAAAGGAGGCGGTTTGACCGGCCGGCTCGCTTCCCCGGCCACCGCAGCGGCGGACGCTGCAGTCCTGCCGGCGAACTCCAGAGACAAATCGGAAGGCTCGGAACCGCTCTTTGGGGAACCGCCGCCGGGCGCCGCGTGTGCGGAATCGGTGGCCGTCAACGCACCCCGCCCAGAAGCGTTGGTCCAACGGGCAACCACATTCAAACTGCCGTCAAGGTACTGTTGCCGGCACAGCGTCCGCTGCACCTTGCCACTGGTCGTGCGCGCCAGGCTCACCATTCGAATCAGCACGACCGCGTGGGGATCCAATTCATGGTCATCGACAATGGCCCGCCGCGCCGCTCGGATCACGTCCTCCATGTCGCCGCTGCGGAACTGGCGGTCCACTTCGTGAACCACGACCAGCCGTTCTTCCCCATCGACTTCGACCGAGAAAGCCGCTCCCGCGCTCGTCGCCAGCGCCGGGTGCGAACGGCCGACACTCAGTTCGATATCGTGCGGATACAGGTTGCGGCCCCGCACGATAATCATTTCCTTCTCACGCCCCGTGACAAACAGGTCGCCGCCGCTCAGGAACCCCAGATCGCCCGTTCGCAGCCAGGTGGGGCGATCTTCTCCCTCGATCGTGGCTCGAAATTCCAGCACCGTGTCCTCGGGGCGGTTCCAATACCCGTTCGCCACGCTGGGACCGCGCACCCAGATCTCTCCGACCTGGTGCTCGGGCAAGCGCTCGTGCGTTTCGTCATCGACGATCGCAATCTCCTGGCCCAACCACGCTGTGCCGCAACTCACCAGCGTCTGGGTCGCCTGGTCCGGGCGGTCGTCCACTTCGACGACGCGATGATCCGACAAGGCAGTTCGATCCAACCGCTTGACCACCGGCGCCCGCGGGCCGTCGCTGCCGCTCACCAGCAACGTGGCCTCCGCGAGTCCATAGCACGGATAGAATGCGTCTTCGCGAAACCCGGCAGGAGCAAAGGCTTCGGCAAACCGTCGCAACGTCTCCGGACGAATCGGCTCCGCGCCGCAGAACGCCAGTCGCCACAGGCTCAGGTCGAGTTCGGCACGCTCCTCGGGTGTCGTCTTGCTGACACACAGCGAATAGGCGAAATTCGGCGCGCCGCTGACGGTCGCACGATATTCCGACATCGCCCGCAGCCAACCCAAAGGCCGCTTGAGGAACGAAGCCGGCGACATCAGCACCAACTGGCCCACCGTGTGGACGGCTCCGAGGATGCCCCCGATCAAGCCCATATCGTGATACGCGGGCAACCACCAGACACTGACCGGCTCGACGCCGTCCGCGTGAATACGATCCAAATTGAACGCCCGATGGATCATCGCCAGATTGTGGACCAGATTCCCGTGCGTGACCATCACGCCCTTGGGATCGCTGGTCGATCCGGAGGTGTACTGCAGAAACGCAAGATCGTCGGCCTTCAAGGCCGGCCGCCGCCAGTCGGCGGCGCATTCATCGGGCACCGCGTCCGTCGCCTGCCAGCGGATCTGTTGAAATTCCGCCGCCGATTTCGGCAATTGCAGGTTGTCGAGCGTCTGAGACGTGGTCAGTGCGAGACCGGCTCCGCAATCGCTGCCGATTGCCAGCAGCCGGGGCATGGGGCGGCGCGGCTTGGGGTACGTCGCGGGCACCGGAAGCACGCGGGCATACAGACAGCCAAAAAAGGCGGTGACGAACTCCAGTCCCGGGGGGTATACCAACAACACCCGATCCCCGGCCGAGCACGCGCCCTGAAGCCACGCGCCAATCGCCCGCGCGCGCTGGTCCAGTTCCCCGATGGTCATGGTGGAAACCGAGCCGTCATCGCTCAAGAATTTGTAAGCGCAATACGCAGCCCCTCGCTCGACTCGATGCTCCAGCAAATCTACGAGAGTGCCCGTCGATCCTTGAAGCTGGCCCGTCGCCAGCGTGTGGGACACGAGCTGACGGGATATCGACTGGGACGGATCGAGCACGTTCGTCATCAATGGTCAACCTTCTCCTAATTCAAACGAGCCAAATCGCTCGCCGTAACGCTTGGTATGGCAAACGCTTGTGCATCTGCGATGCGCCAGAAGTGTAAACGATATTGGAAATGGAGCAAGAAGTAAACCGCTGTTAGCGCCGGCCAGGGTGCGGGCCGCCTTGAAAACGGCGCCCCTGCGGTGCGGTCAAACTCGAGAGCCGTCGCTGCCGCGCACCAGATAGCACAACGCCACAAAATCGTAGAGACCGTGCGCAATGGCCGGCACCAGCAGGTTTTCGTTCCAAATGAGCAGCAAACCAAGGTACAGTCCGATGACCGTCGCCAGGATCGCATAAGTGACGGACAACATGTGAGCGAGGCCAAAGACGACCGACGCAACGCCCAATGCAATCCATGCCCCCCACGGCGGTCCCAGCCACTCCGCCAGTCCGTGCTGAAACAGACCTCGAAACAGCATTTCCTCGCCCACCCCGGCGGCCAGGGACAGCAGCGCCAACTCGACAATGCTGCATTCCCGGAACAAGGGTATGACCAACCGCTCGACATCCCGCTGCAAGTCCGCCAACGGACCCCAAGGAAACCGTTCCATCATCCAAAACCCCAGAAGCATGGGGCCCGTGGCGGCTAATCCCCACAGCAGGGCGGGGAATTGCGCTTCCCATGCTATCCCAGTACGCTCGATTCCAGGAATCGGCCATACGCCCAGCAGCCAGCCCAGCGCCAGAGCGAGCAGGCCGAGTCCGCCCTCGAAACCCACCGCCATCGCAGCCATGTTGCCTCGCCGGCCAATCTCGTTCTCCGCGCTCACTTGACCTCCCGGAACCCAGCCATGATTTCAGCCAATCAGAGGTTCTTCCTGGGCGTTTGGGGCAACGCTTACGGTGTCGGAGATGAAGAGGGGTTGCCCCTCGCTCTCGACGGCAGACGTTGCGGCGTAACGCCGAAAACCGGCTTCGTCCAAGTACACCGCTTCGCGAATCAATTGAAATACCAATGGCACGTCCGGCCAGCCGAATGCCCGCAGCAGCCGGTCAAATGCGTCGGCCGGACAGTTGCCTTTGACCTCGACGTACAGCACGTGACCGTCGCGGTCATACATCTGGCCGTCGAGCTGCCACGATCGCTCCCCGCCGTCGGCGACCCAGACGAACGAACCGTCCGGCTCGATGAACATCCGCGGCAGCGCGGCCAACGCCGCCTCCGCCTGTTCGAACGTCAGCGGAAACACGGATGCGGCCAGCATCGCAGGGCGAATGCCGAGCGTGCGGTAACCGCACCCGCGCAGGGCGATGGCTTCGCAGTCCCCCGCGGCGGACGGCCGCGTCTGGATTCGAGCTTCGAACGTGTACAGCGCGGAATCCCCTCTCATTAGAATCCTGGTGCCTTCGAATGGCTGAATCGCCTTGCCTCGCAGGGCCTTAGCCGCCGACTTGCTCGTCCAGCCACGCCAGGTAACCCGCGCTACCGGCGACGATCGGCACGGCGATGATTTCCGGTTCGTCGTAGGGGTGCAGCCCGCGGATCGCTTGTTCCACCTGGGCGTAGGCGGCGCGCGTCGTCTTGATCGTACACAGCCATTCGTCGGACGTCTCGACCGCCTCTCGCCAGCGAAAGCGGCTGATGATCGGGCCGCCGATTTGCACACAGGCCGCCAAACGCTGCTCGACCAGCGCCGCGGCGATCCGCTCGGCGTCCGCTTTGGTTGCGGTGGTCGTTTGTACTTGGATCGCGTCGCTCATGTTTTCCTCCCCCGCGCCACCCCCGTGATAGTCGACTGTGCAGCCATAGGTTACCATGTTCGGTGACGTTTCAGGTAGCCCCACCCTCGCTCGTAGAGGCTCGCTGATGAAATCCTCGCCACCTCCCAGGTACCTCGCCTTCCTACTGGTCCCGCTCGTCCTGGCCCTCTCCGCGTTCCTGCCGGGGTCGGCCGGCGGTCAGGTCTGCAATCTCAAAATCGTCACCGACGCCAATCCCGACTGTCACGACATGCCGAGTCTGGTACACAGCGTCACCGGCAACTGGTCCACGCCGGAAGAAAAAACTTGGGCGATGTTCTACTGGAACCACATCGCGCGCCGCCAGACCTCGCCCATGAACCTGCACGGACTGGATCAGACCGATCCCATCCGCCAGTTCAACGATTACGGCTATACGATGTGCAGTACGATCGCAGGCATCAACTGCGGAATCTGGCACCACATG
>Ga0366818_10103_pt1 | contig 30168 bp, 23 predicted proteins | sample TotcelFGM3001N14_FD_207090 | JGI IMG/M metagenome (GOLD analysis project Ga0366818, IMG submission 207090) | Enriched cells from coal bed in the Powder River Basin, Montana, United States - Total cells FGM rep3 HSBNCT.FGM.300.1.N14 ...
CGGCGGGCCGTTCTGGCGCGGTACTACGTCGCGTTGCGGGAAGCCGAACGGGATGCAACGGGCGGCCCAACCCTGCTGGAGGTCTGTGCCGCGCGTGATTGGGCGGCGCTGGACGCCGAGTTTCGCGTTTGGCTCAGCGATCTCAACAGCGATTCTCGCGCGACAGAATCCTCGCAGCACGAGGTACTTGCGACATGCTCCGCCCGGCATGACAATGGACCGTTCTTCCAGAAATCCTAATTGGACAGCGCCATTTCTTGCGTCAGGACTGACGTAAGACACTCGCGGTTAGCCAATTACGCCACCGCCGACCTTGCGTCGGTGGAGCGGTGTTTATGCACTAGGGCGAACCCAAAGAATCGGCTCTGTCCTGGCCGCCGCCCCCTGCCGCGAAGCGGCAGGGGGCGGCGGCCAGGACGGATAGGAAAGAGAGCTTGTCAGGGCGTAGGTTAGTGCAAAATCACGGGCTCCACCGAGCAAGCTCGGAGGGGGCCTAACTTGCCAATACATGAGCAGTTGCGCGCATCAGAAACGGAAAAGTGGCGCTGTCCAACTAACTAACGAGCGATTCAACATGTCCCCAACACGCATTCATCAGATTCTGCAGCAAGTCGGTCCCACGGCGTTTGCCGGGGTTTACGACGCGTTGTCGGCCAAACTGGCGGAGCGAGCCGGATTTCCGCTGGCCTTTGTGTCCGGATACTCCGTTGCCGCGACGTTTCTCGGCGAGCCGGACTTGGGGATTCTGACGCAGACCGAAATGATCGACCACGCCCGCCGCATCTGCACCAGCGTCCGCATCCCGGTGATCGTCGACGCGGATACGGGTTACGGCAACCCGCTGAACGTGTTCCGGACCGTGCGCGAGCTGATCGCCGCCGGAGCCGCGGGGTGCTTTTTGGAAGACCAGGTATGGCCGAAGCGTTGCGGACACATGCGTGGCAAACGGATCGTCGAGCGACAAGAGTACGTCCAAAAGATCCGTGCGGCGGTCGAAGCGCGCGGTGAGCGGGACTTTTTCATCGTGGCCCGCACCGATGCGTTGGCCGTGCAGGGCATGGACGAAGCGGTTGACCGCGTGGTTGCGGCGCGGGAGGCCGGCGCGGATGCGAGTTTCATCGAAGCCCCGTCGTCGATCGAAGATCTGGCGATCATCGGCCGTCGTGCTCCGGCCCCCAACGTGGCCAATATGATCGAGGGCGGCCGGACGCCCGTGTTGCCGCGGGACGAGCTGGCGCGACTCGGGTTCCACTTGATCCTGTACCCGCTGGCGGGTCTCTTTTCCGCGGCCCGCAGCCTGGGGGCGACGTATGCCAAGCTTCGCCGAGATGGAACCACCGCCGGCGCGGAAGATCAGCTGATGTCGTTCGAGGAGTTCAACAGCTTGATCGGCGTCGAGGAGAAATACCGGCTAGCCGAGCGATTTGGGGCGGGCTGATCTCAAATCGGCTTGCTTCGCCGCCGCGTTTCGCCGGCATAGATCGTCCGTCCGCCGTCAACCGGCAGACAAGCCCCGGTGACGAACGCATTGTCGATCAGGAACCGGACGGCCTGGGCGATACTCTCGGGGTGATCGACCGTCCGGACCAGTGTCGATTCGATCATCTCCTGCCGTTCCGCAGCCGAGGCGTCGGGCGCGAGCATCACCGGCCCGGGATGAATGCAGTTGACCCGGACCTTGGGATTGCGATGCGCCAACTCGACGGCCAGCACGCGCGTCAAGGTGGGAATGGCGCCTTTGGAGACAAAATACGCGCTGTGATCCAGATACGGCCGCTCGATCGCCCAATCGCCGATCGTAATGATCGCGCCGCCGTCCGTCTGACCGGCCATGATCAGTCCCGCTCGGCGGGCGCACAGAAACGTGCCCAACGTGTTCGCCTCGAAATTCCGCCGCAGATCGTCGGCCGTAACGTCCTCCAACGAAATCGTTTCCCAGATCGACGCTGTGGTGACGAGTACATCCAACCGCCCAAATTGCGCCAGCACGCCATCGAACATTCGCTCCACCGCCGCCTCGTCCCCCACATCGGCTTGGAAGGCCGCGCACGTCGTTCCGAGGGCCGCCAATTCCGCCACGGTGGCTTGCGCCGCCGCCTCTGACGTGTGATAATGCAGTCCGATCGCGTAGCCGTGTCCGGCCAGTTCACGTGCGACGATATTTCCTACGCGACGCCGGCCCGAGCCTGTGATCAACGCGACTTTCGTCGGCGAGTTTGCGTTCATGGGCCGGTTCCAACATCGTTTAAGTCTGCTCTGCACTCCGTGCCCGCGTTACCGGCATCAGCAACCCGGGCAAGGCCGCCCAGAGGCTCTCGGCCACCTCGCCGAAGCGATGCCGTTCGCCGCGCGGATGGCCGGCACGCCGCGCCACCACCGCACACACCACCATGATCGCCACGGCGATCAAGATGCCGGGCAGCGTGCCCGCCAGGAACAACTTGCCCACGGACACCCCGGAGACCGAGGCGTAAATGATGAAGCCGATGCTCGGGGGAATCACCGGGCCGATCGTGGCGGACGCGGCGTTGACCGCCGCCGCGAAGCCTTTGGGATAGCCTTTCTTTTCCATCATCGGGACCATGGTCGAACCGACCGCTGCGGCACTGGCGATCGCCGCGCCGGAAACCATGGCCACCAACATGTTGGCGAGCACGACCACGTACGATAACCCTCCGGGCAACGGGCCGACGAAGGCTAACGCCAAGCGAGTCAATCGTTTGGTGATGCCGGCCGCGTTCATGATCTCGCCAGCCAATAAAAAGAACGGCAGCGCCAGCAGGACCATGGTGTCGGCGCCCGAACTGATCTGCTGGACGATGACCAGCGGCGACATGTCGCTGACCAGCACTACATACAGCAGCGAACTGATCCCGATGGCGTACCCGACGGGCACGCCCAGGACTAGCAGCAACAGCATACTCAGCACGAGGACAAGCAACGGCAATCTCCCAACGTATTCATGGGCACAGTCATTCGCCGGCATCCAATTCCGCATATCGACCGGTCAGGAATCTCCGTACCGCAAAGTAGCAGGAAACCGCCGCGGTGATCGGCAAGGCCGCATAGAACACCCAATTCAACGGCAAGCCCAACGCCGGCGTCGAAGCGCCGGCCGTCTGGTACACCCACAAGAATCCCGCCACGACTAGGAACCCATGAAAGGCCAAGATCAGCAGCAGCCCCAGGGCTTCCACGCGCCGCCGCACGCCCGACGGCAGGTGCTCGACGAAATACTCGACCCGGATGTGCCGCCGATCCCGCAACACCAGCGCGGCGCCCCAGAGCGTGAACCAGACGAACAAATACCGCACCACCTCGTCGCTCCAGAACAACGAATGGTTAACGACGTAGCGAAAGAAGACGGCCAGCAGGATGATCGCCAGGATCGAGCTGAACAGGCCGACCAGCAGCCAGTCGGCGAGCGAGAGGCGTTCTTGCGATTCGTCGACGGGGGATTCGTGGACGGGGTCGGTCATGGCGGTCCTCGGCGGATTCCCGCTCTGCGATCGCGGTAATGTCAACGTGGAACTTTGTTGTCACGGTCGAACTCGCGGAGAAATTCATCGGCGGGCCGCGTGGATCCTGCTCGCACGTCGGCCTCGGCCTCGTCCAGAAGGCAAGCCAAGTTCGCCAGACTCAATCGCCGTTCAAAGGCTGCTGCCTCGATCACAACGACGTCCGGTTTGCCTTTCACCGTGACCACGACCGGGCGGCCCGTCCGATGCACCTGTTTCCAGATTTCGCGCGGATCCTGCTCGAACTCTGCAAGGGTACGGAAGTCCTCACTCAAGCTCATGGACATTGAAGTTCCCCATTCGGAATCGCTAACCACTTGGAACCAGCCGACAACAGTCGATCGTATCCGGTCCCTCCTGCTCCGTCCAGGACGGGTCCGAAATTGGTGTCGAGCCTTCGTTTGACATGTCAAACCTTCCGTGCTACGATCGCCCACACGTTGCCAAACTTCGCGTCCTTGCCTTCGGTGTCATGATGGGGAATACGAAAGACAAACTGCGCGGCGGCCAGCCGGCCTTAGGCGGCTGGATCATGATCGGTCACCCTTCGGTTGCCGAGATTCTGGCCGGCGAAGGATGCTTCGATTGGCTGGCGGTCGATATGGAACATACCTCGACCACCGTTCGCATGTTCCACGAGTTGAGTCTGGCCGTGAAAGGGACCGGCGTGGATCTGCTGGTTCGGCTGCCGGGCCTCGATCCGCAGTTAACAAAACAGGTTTTGGACAGCGGCGCCGATGGAATCATCGTCCCGTCCGTGAACACGGCGGCGCAAGCGCAGGAGGCCGTGGCGATGGCCAAATTCCCGCCCGCCGGTCATCGCGGGGCCTCGTTGTGCCGCGCCACGGATTTCGGGCGAAACTTTGCGCCCTACTATCGCGAACACAATAACCGCGTGCTGGTCGTCTGTATGCTGGAGCACATCGACGCCGTACGCAACGTGGACGCGATCCTTGCCGTGCCCGGCATCGACGCGACGTTCATCGGCCCCTACGACCTGTCGGCGTCCCTGGGATTGGCGGGGCAAACCGGCCATCCGGATGTGCTGGCGGCGCAGCAAACGATCCTGGCCGCCTGTCAACGTCACGCGGTCCCCGCCGGAATTCACGTCGTGCCGACGGACGGGGCGGAAGTGAGTCGGCGGATTGCCCAAGGGTTCCGGTTCATCGCCTGTGGCATCGACACCGAGTTCCTCCAGTTTGCCGCGCGGCACATGTTTCGGGAGATCAAACGGGGATGAGCGATACGGTGCTGGTGACGCAGCCGGAGTATGTCAAAGGCGAACGCCTGTTCGCGCAATGCGGGGACTTTCAACTCCTGGCTGCGGCGGAGGATGAAGCGTCTTTGGCGCAAGCGGTTCGAGCCCACGGTTGCCGCGCGGTGATCGTGGGAGTGCAGCCGTTTCGCGGGCCGTTGTACGAAGCGTTGCACGAAGTGGCCGGCGAGCGGGGTGCGATCATTTCGCGTTTTGGCGTAGGACACGACAACGTCGACAAGCCGCTTGCGCGGCGACTGGGAATCGTGGTCACCAACACGCCAGGCGTGCTGAACGGCAGCGTAGCCGAGCACGCGATCGGTCTGATCGGCAGCCTGGTTCGGCACGTGGCCGCCTGTCACGAGGCGATGAAGTCCGGCCGATGGCGACCGCAAAGCGGGATGGAACTGCGGGGCAAGACGTTGGGGATTCTCGGCTTCGGCGCAATCGGACGCCGCGTCGCCGCGATCGCGCATTTCGGGTTCGGGATGCGCGTGATCGCCGCGGGCCGCTCGTCGGCCCAAGCGTTGGAACGTCGCGAAGGCAGCCCCCTGAACGCCATCTGCCGGCAATACGGTGTCAGCGAGTACACGACCGACGTGACGGCGTTTTTGAGCGAAGCGGACGTGCTGAGCATTCACTTGCCGGTCACCGAGACGACGAACCGCTTCGTCAATGCCGAGCGTTTGGCATGCATGAAGCGCGGTGCCTGGCTCGTGAATACCGCCCGCGGCGCCGTGTTGGACGAAGACGCTTTGTACGACGCCTTGTCTGCCGGCCACTTGTCCGGAGCCGCCTTGGACGTCTACCAGCAGGAGCCGTATCACCCGCAATCGCCTGACCGCGATCTGCGCACGCTGCCCAATATTCTGCTCACTCCCCACATCGGCTCGAACACGATCCAAGCCAACGAGGCCCTGGCCCGTGCCTCGCTGGCCAACGTGGTCCATTTTCTGCAAGGCCATTTGGAATTACTGACCCGCGTGGATTGAGACTCGGCACCCGACCCGACCCTCGCTGCTGCCAAGGAAGTTCGCATTGCAGCAACAAGTAGCACGGATGGCGAAGCCGGGGCACGGATGACGGGCGACTGGCCGGGAGCGAAGACAGGAACGTGGATTGTTCTGCCCCCGGAGCCCCAGGATTGTTATTCGCTTTCCTCATCCGTGCCCCGGCTTTGCCATCCGTGCTATCCATTTACGTGGGTATTCTCTCTCCTGCGGCCTGCCTAAGTCCTCCTACGAACCGCAGACGCTCTTCCAGCAACTCATTGCGGCGGACGCGGCGCAGGCAGTGACGCGGCCACCTGGTACGATGACGTAGAACTCGCCCGGATCGCACTGTGAACCGCCACGTCGCCTCAGGTTCCGTGAACCAGGAACGGGTTTGGGCGTCTATTCGAAATCTCGCGTGGAATCCAAAGAGGAGAAAGTGATGCGTACGGGTGATCCGTTGAATCGGTGCCGAAGCCGGCGTAAATTCCTCACGACCCTCGGTTCGGCCGGAGCCGCCATCGCGGTTCCGACCATCGTCCCCAGTTCCGTGTTCGGGGCTTTTGCGCCGAGTAATCGGATTGGCGTAGGGGTGATCGGCAACGGCAACCAGTCCACGATCGACATCCCGGCGTTCCTCCAGAACGACGACGTCCAGGTGCTGGCCGTCTGTGACGTCAACACGGCCAGCGGCGGCTACCGCACCCCCCAACAATTCCTCGGACGCAAGCCGGCCCAGGAGCAGGTCAACAAGCACTACGCCGAGAAGGCGGGCCGCGGTCAGTACCGGGGCTGCGACGCGCACCGCGATTTCCGCGAAGTCCTCGACCGCAGCGACATCGACGCCGTGGCGATCATCGTGCCCGACCACTGGCACGCTTTGATGACCGTGGCCGCCGCCAAAGCCGGCAAGGACATCTACTGTGAGAAACCGCTTTCGCTGACCGTGGCCGACGGCCAGGCGATGGTCCGGGCCGTGCGCCAGCACGGGCGGATTCTGCAGACAGGAAGTCATTGGCGATCGTTTCCGCTGGCGCGCCGCGCCTGCGAGTTGGTCCGCAACGGCCGGATCGGCAAGCTTCAGCGGATCCTGACCAGCTTGCCGCTGAACAACGCCCTCAGTCCGGGAGCAGGCTGGCAGCCGATGCCTGTGCCCGAGGGATTCGATTACGACCTGTGGCTGGGCCCGGCGCCAAAGGCGGAATACCACAAGGATCGCTGTTTCTACCGGTTCCGATTCATTCTGGATTACTCGGGCGGGCAGGTGACCAATTTCGGCGCCCACCGCAACGACATCGCCCAGTGGGGTCACGGCACGGATCTGACCGGCCCGGTCGAGGTCGAAGACCTGGGCGGCGAATTTCCGCCGAAGGGCGACCTCTTCACCACGGCTCTCAAGGCGGCCTTCCGCTGCCGCTTTGCCGACGGCGTCGAGTTGGTGTGCCGCACCGAGGAGCCGGGCTCCGGCGCGCGGTTTGAGACGCGGTTCGAGGGCACCGAGGGCTGGATAGAATTCACCCGTAGCGGTCTGAAGACTCATCCCGAGTCGCTGGCCGGCTCGCAGATCGGCCCCGACGAGATCCACCTGCCGGTCAGCAATCCCCAACGCGCGGGCAACGAGAAGGGGACCAGCTACCTGATCCCCGATCACGTGCGCAACTTCCTCGACGCGGTCAGGAGCCGCGAGGACCCGATCCAGCCGGTCGAGGTCGGCCATCGCACGGCCACGATCTGCCACTTGAGCAACATCGCCATGCTGTTGAAACGCAAGATCCGTTGGGACCCGGACCAGGAGCAGATTCTGGGCGACGACGAGGCGGCCGCGATGCTCCGCCGGCCCTATCGCTCACCCTGGCATTTGTAGAAGCGGCTTCCCGTTGCGCAGCCAGTCCATGTTCCGCCTCCGCTCCGACCGCGGCCCAAGCTCGAAAGCAGCCGGTCTCGGCTCGGTAGTCGTGCGGCAGACGTCGCAAAACGGAACGCGGTCATCTACACTGATCGTGCAGTCAATTTCTCGGCCAGCAAATTCGGAGGACAACAACGATGGACAGACTTGATCGGCGGTGGTTTCTGGCGTCTTCGGTTCGCGTGGGACTCGGCGTGGCGGCCGGGGCGTGCGCCGCGACATCCATCCTGGAGGCGACCGGCGTGTCGGACGGCATCCGCGAGGTCGGCATCGGTCGAGCGGCGGCGGCTGAGCTGCCGGCCTCGACGCCAGGCCCGAAAATCGGCGGCTTCACGAAGAGCTTTCAGGACCGGCCGATCCCCGAAGTCTGCCGGATGTTCCAGCAAATCGGCTTGGACGGACTCGATTTGACCGTACGACCCAACGGGCATATCGAACCCGAACAAGTTGCGACGGAGCTGCCCAAAGCCGTCGCGGCAGCGAAGGAGGCGGGTGTCGAGATCTTGTTCTTGACGACCGCCATTACCGACGCCGACGACACTGCGGAACGGCTGCTGGCCGTGGCGGGCGAGCAGGGAATCCGCCGCGTCAAGCTGGGATATTACCGCTACCAGGCGTTTGGCACGCTGGCCGCCCAGTTGGCCGAGATCCGCAAGCGGTTGGCCGAGGTGGCCAAACTGGCGGCGAAGCACGGGGTGCTGCCCTGCGTACACGTGCATTCCGGCACGTTCATCCCGTCGCACGGCACGCAGTTGTACGAACTGCTGCGCGACTTCTCTCCTCAAGAAGTCGGCGCGTATCTGGACACGGGGCACATGGCGTTGGAAGGCGGCGGCGACGGTTGGAGGCAAGGGATCGATCTGCTGGCTCCCTGGATCGCCCTGGTCGCGGTCAAGAACTTCTCGTTGGAAACGGCCGGCCGGGACGCGCACGGGCAGCAACTGTGGCATACCAAAACCGTGCCCGTCGCCGACGGCATCTGTCCGCTGCCCCGTTTCATCGCGGCCCTGAAGACGCTCGGCTACGGCGGCATCTATTCGCTGCACAGCGAGTACAAAGGCTCCCACAGTTTCCGCGAACTCAGCACCGACGAATGCCTGCAGCAGACGGCCGTCGATTTGAAGTATTTCCGCACCCTGCTCTGATCGGCATCCGCGGGATCTTTGTCCTGATCCCCGTCTCGATCTTTGTCGAATGCATCTTCGTCCCGATGATTTGACTTTGAGTTACCTTGCTGGCCTTGACTTTGCAGTTTGACCGGCCGATAATTCAAGTAACTCATCCACCATGTGTGGAAGGAGTACCGACGCCGTGCCCGTATGACGGGGACGGCGTCAGCCGTTTCTTGCAGCGTCCCTTTCTCGCCGCAGTTTTTCCTTCCGCGATTCCTCCAGGGTGCAGTAGGCCGTAATCAACTGCAAGTATTGAAATCCGTCGCGTTTTCGACGGCGCTCCGCAACGACTACGAGAAATTCCTCGTTGACCCAAAGAAGATGGCGAGTTTCGTTGCCACGAAAGTTCGTCCAGTGGTGTATCCCCACAACGTCCAAGTACTCCGAACCCGTTACCGTGCAGAGATGATTAAGACAACTCTGCGTTGAACAACATATCGGACCTCCCTTCTAATCGAAAGGTCGTTCTCGTTAGGGCGGTCAATCGCGTCTATGCCCAGCAGGTCAAGCAGACAACGGCGTTCGCCTTCTTCGTCACCACGCAAACGCCAGAGAAACGAACTGTGCCGGAACAATTTCAGTAAACCCGCGACCTCATCCCTCGTCTTAAACAGCCTCCACAAGGCTTTATGGCACTCATCGAACAACGATGTCATTCTTTGGCGGAAGCAGTATGTATATCCACGTTCAATCCATCTCAGGTCGAATGACGATACGTCCGCGCCAAGTCCTTCGTCTATAAGAGCGTTTACGCGACGTACATGAGCGCGAACCTTGTTGTAGTCACAACCATCTCCGCTGATAACCTTTCCCAAGCACTCAAGCCTTGTGCGGCTATGCGTGCAGCGAGTCGCCCTATCAAGTGAAATGTTGTCCGCGACCGTGTCAAAGCCTTTCTTTCTCGCCCGGGTCTCAATCCACAAAAGACTCGTATCCAATTCGGCGCCCTGCTTCTCTTGCCCGATAATGATGCTTTTTGCCTGCATATGCTCAGCCGAAGTCCTAGGAGACAAGTCACACACTCGTCTTGCTGCCTGTATCGCTTCCATCGGCGATTTGAGCGTTGCATAGGCAAGCGAAAGTGTAAGATACACATCAACGAGCCTAGAATTGCTGTGGCAAACCTTTGCCGACGTTAACACTCCCGTCAACAACTCAACGGCCTCTTCGTTCCGGCCAATCATCCGAGCACACTTCGCGCCAATGATTCTGAGTTCAGCAAGTTCTTGCGCATATTCATCTTCGTTAGAGCCTTCACCTGCAAGTAACCCAAGAAGATCCTTAGCATGTAGAAATCCGTCCCTCCAACGTCCTCGTTCATGCAATTGTATACAGAACTTCAATGCAACATTCATCGCCCTTCTCAGCTCATCTTTGTTCTCAATGTTGATTGCATGGCGAACCAAGCTCATACAAACGATATGTTCGTTGCTTGGCCCAATGTCGCCTCCAGCCCTCTCAGTTCTCTTGACGAGCCGGATACGTCCGCTCCGCCAATCTCTTCCGAACAAGACATTAGCTGCTGCCCGGACAACATCGTAGTGTTGCTCCTTGCTGAGTCGAGCGCGAACGAAGTCACGAATCGCCCTTGGAACGCGAAGAAGCTTTTGCGATTCGGCTATCGATGATGCACTACTCGATGATAATGCGGGAGTGACCGCGATCGGTATGGCATCGAGTAACGACAAGTCCATCAGTCGCTTAGCATGTTGCTCCCAAAAGGGGGCATCCCCATACATTCGTTTAATGATTGCCAACGGCTCACCAGCATCAAGAACGCTCAGGGCGAGCAGAAGCCGATAAGATCTTCGGAGGACGTCGTCTTCACATTTTTCGAGTTTTTCTATCGCTGACATGAGGGCACGAGGGATACTGCTCTGCGTAGAGTCGGGCGGAACCGCCTCGACGGGAATCATCGCAATCGCCTCTTCGAGGGAGGAGATCTGGACGGATTCAAGAAGTAAGTCGATGTTTCGTGGTATACCTTCGGTGACCATTGAGATGCGGTCGAGCAGGTGCAAGTCTTCAATGTGTATCGGGTGCTGCGGGTGCTCCTTCATGTATTCCCGAATCTCGATTTGATCCAATGGTTGAACATCCACCACAGGAAAGTTCGAGTCGGCTGGTGGCGTGGAGCGTCCAATTAAGATTATGGAAATATTGGGACAGTAATCAAGAATTGCGCCGACAATCCGTTCGAGGCTTGTCTTGTTCTCGCCCGAATGGGATGACATTACTGATACCTTTACATCCTCAAGAACGAGAATCACTTGAGGTAGCGCCACGACCCATCGACTGAACTCCTGAAGCTGCATTCCGAACTGCTGAGCGACGCAATCGAGCATGTCATCACCGCTGTCGACATCGTCGCATTTGAGGTGGAAGATGCTCAGTGGCTCTCCAGGTAGAGAAAAACTTGATACGAGAGATCCGACGAAGGACCGTCTTCCAACGTCCCAATCGGCGGTTACCCACACAATGCGATGTTTCCGGAGATAGGCCTCGGACTCGGCTCGGGCAGTTTGCCGCACGGCTGCGTAATGCTTTCCAAGATTGATGGGATATCGAGGAACTGACGAAAGATACCGTGTCGCGAGTTCCATCGCTGGCGGGGAATCAAAGAGGGTAAAATGCTCCTCGGGGCCAAACATTTGGGTTTCGATGGCTGGGCGAACGTATTCAATAGCGTCATACGATTCGACCGTTGTGGTCGACGTCGCCTGATGCTTTTGCGGTAGTTTGATTTCCGCAATTCCCTGGGGAGCGTTTTGGTAGGCGTTACGATCCGTAATCCACTTCTTCTTATGCCACGTACGCAGGTGGACCTTGATCTCTGCACGTTCAGGATACACCTCGACGAGTTGAAATGCGTTTGGGTAACTTCCACCTGAGTAGAGTGCACCGGCAGCCAGTTCCAGAAATCCATTATCGGGCCCAAGATGGGTGGTTGTGCTTTGTGTATGCAAGTGTCCTCTAAGGACTAAGTCGAAGTCATTTTGGAACGTAACTAGTGTATCTTCCGCGTCGAAGTCTTGAAGATAATCGATCGGATGGTGGAGCAATGCGATTCGTATCGTCGTATTCGAGGGGGTTGCGGGCATTTGCGAAAACTGAAAGCGCCCGATAGCAAGTCTTCCCTTGTCATCGCTGCTACAGGACATCCAGCTCGAGCAAATCCCGACAATTCTGATGTTAATGGCTCCAAGCACGTGGTCCGTTGACCACCAAGGGTTTTCGATGCCATTCCCCATTAAGCTCGATTGAAAGGCAAGGTAGCTAGAGTGACGGCGCAACATTGTCGTGCGGTCGTGGGGATCAGCGAACACTTCTGCAATTGCCTGTTGCGTTGCTTGAGAACGCAGTTTTTCCTGGAGAGCGCGTGCTCCGGCGCTAACCGAGCTTCGGTCGACATCGTGGTTGCCGGGCACGATCGCAAGGTGTCTCGGTTCGAATCCGAGGTCGGGTGAGAGGAATGTCGAATCAATCCATCGACGGACGAGTTCCCACTCGGTTTTAGTTCCACGGTGTGTAAGGTCACCGGTGATTGCGATCAAATCTGGTCGCAGCCCCTGATCACAAAGATCTTTCACGGAGTCCTTGGCCCGCGTTAGGATGTCCACGGTATCCCACTGCGAACCTTCGGAAAGATGCAGATCTGAAAGATGTAGGATTCTGAACACGGTCATGCGCGGAGCCTCGTCGTTGAATACGTGAACATCCACTGTGGAATGAACCTGCCGAACGGTTCGGGTGAATACGGCAGATGTAATTCGCGTTAGCGGTCCTTGATCGTTTGTCGTACTGTCGCGGGTCGCCGCGAAGGAACGGTCACTGGAATCCGCCCATTTTACGGGGAACACAGGGATGCTTCAAGGACGTTTTGCGCAAGAAGTGCGCAAGAAGTCACTTTGATAGCACTGGCGACTGGGTTCGACGCGAGGACTGGCATACGTCAGTCGGACACCGATATAGCCCGAATATCGGTCGGGTACGGGGCTTGTCCGGAACGTCAGACGCAGTGGGAGCAGCGGCCATACTCTGCCAGTGTTTAAAGGGCGGGTGCCACTTCGTGGGCGAAGTCGCTTAGGTCGTCTTCGCCACGGAGCGTCCGCTGAATGTCAGTCAGCGACGTGTCGTAGTCACACCAGGAAAACGTGATGCTTTCGACCTGCTACGGGCGGCGATGAGAGGGATGCCGTGGTGCGACGCTTCAGCCATGACGAGGTCGTACAGTAGCTCCTCGAACGGCCGGACTCCATCACGTCTCAAAACGCTAAGATCTTCAGGTTGAGCAAACATGGAGCTGTCCTCGGTGGCGTGTTTCATTACGACGATGATAGTATTCTTACGCTTACGAGGTGATCGGGTCAACGCGGTCACGAACAAGGCGTGACACGCGACAGCAGATCTCGCCTCGCGTTTAAGCCTTGGCCGCTGCATTTTTGGGACGTCAGAAGTCAAGCTAAGGGGCAATCTGACATTGGTTTTTTATGGGGACAGGCTTGTGCCTCCCTCTGTGAGATCTTGGAGTTCTTTCGTTCGATCCACTGAATTAGCCATTAGATTGCATTGTTGAGCGTTTCGGTCACATCGACCGAGGCTGCAACTCACGGTGCGTCGATTTGTACTAAACCTGAGCCTGATTGCCCTGCGGGAACCGTTGGCGACGTATTCGTCGGATAATTTCGGCTCGCTCCAGATCAAACGACTCCCGGCGCGGCGGCAGCGTCTGGAGGAAAACGGATTGCACGACATGCCGTCGATCAGCAGGCGGGCGTAGGCGGCGTACTTCGGCAGTCCGGAGAGATTTTCGGGGGCGATCTGACCGGGTACTTGCCGAGCTGCTGGGCAATCAACTCAGCGTCCTCGCTGCCGACCTGATTGCCGAGGCGACCCTTGCTCAGGTTCACGATCAAGACCTTCCCATCGTCCATGATGTGCCGCAGGTCCAGGGATCACCCGGCTGACAACGCCCGCATGTTCGTATTGGTGCGAAACGGCCGGATCTTTTTCTGGATCGCCGCCACGGCGACGGTGCGGTACTTGTCGCTCCAAGAGGCGAATTTGTCAATCCAGAAACTCCGCCCAACCTCGTCGCGGATGTTGGGCACCATGTACCCACAGTACGGTTTCTCGCCAAACAGCCGCATGACGGACAGCAGGTTACCCCCTTGCTCGACCGTTGCGAACACGGCGTTGCGGAGCGTGTCATCCAGCCTTGGCCCCCGGAATTGTGCAGCTTCTTGAACGCGTTTACCACGCCCGATGTCACCTGGTCCACGCGGGATCGATCGCGGCTGGCCAACGGATTGAACCCGACCACGTACTCGCGGCTGGCCACGTCGAACAGGATCACGTCGTTTGTGCGGTGCTTGGGCACGAGGCCGGCGATCGATTCGGCCGTTTCGCCGTGGGGTGGTTCTCCTGGCGGGGCGGAAAGCCTCTGCGGTGCCCTTGCGTTGAGGGGCGATGCGGAACACAATGTTGGCTCACTCGTGACGGACGAAGATGAACGACGTAGTGGAGAACCGGGTGTCCGCAAATCCATGTTCCGAATCCAGTCGGCCGGCGTCGATCCCGTGGTGCGATCGGCGGAGGTCGTTTATCCCTTATGCAGCAAGTGAGTTTGAGATGGCAGACAAAGCTCCTTGGATTACGTATCGGCCGGAATTGAAAGTCTTGGACTGTACGATCCGCGACGGCGGGCTGATTAACAAGCACCGATTTACGGACGAGTTCGTCACGGCGGTTTACCACACGTGTCTGGCCGCCGGCGTCGACTATATGGAAGTCGGCTACAAGAACTCGCCGCGGCTGTTTGCCAAATCGGAATTCGGGGCGTGGCGGCATTGCGACGAGGACGATTTGAACCGCGTCTTCGATGGGCACGACGAGCAGAAAACGGGGTTAAAACTCGCGGCGATGGCCGACGCCACCAAGAGCGACTGGAAAGATCAACTGGTGCCGCGCGCGCAGAGCGTGCTGGACATGATCCGGGTGGCGTTTTACGCGCACCAGGTGTCCGAGGCCGTCGAGATGATCCAGCACGCCCACGAACTGGGCTACGAAACGAGCGCCAACTTGATGGCCGTCTCGAACATCAGTGAACTCGAGATCGACACGGTGCTGGAGGCGATTGCTCCGACGCCGGCCCAGGCGATGGTGATCGTCGACAGCTTTGGGCATTTGTATCGCGAGCAGATCGACATGCTGTACAAGAAGTATTCGCAGGCGGTCGGCGACAAGGAGATCGGGATCCACGCGCACAACAACCTGCAACTGGCGTTCGCCAACACGATCGAAGCGATCATCCTGGGGGCCAATCGAGTTGACGCGACGATGGGCGGCCTGGGGCGCGGGGCGGGCAACTGCCCGATGGAACTGCTGCTGGGCTTTCTGCGGAACCCGAAATTCAAGCTGCGTCCGATCGTCCAATGCCTGCAGGACCAGATCGAGCCGTTGCGGGAGAAAATGCTGTGGGGACCGTTGGTGCCTTACAACATTACCGGGCACATGAATCGGCATCCCGATCAGGCGATCAAGTTCCTGGACGCGGAGGGCAATCGCAACTTCCTGAAGTTCTTCGACGCCGTCGTCACGGACTTGTAGCCGCCTCGTATCGTCGCCTCGCAATGGGCGTCCCCGAAATAGCAGCCTCATGAGTTCCACGGTCCGCCGTCATGTAATGGGAATCATCGCGGTGCTGTTGCTGACGGCAGCCGCGGTGTTGTTGCTGGGCGTCCCGCTGGGCCTGGACAAGAATCTGGCAACCATGTACGGCAGCATCTGTCTGCGCGCCGGCTTGACGCTGGGGGCGGCTTGGCTGGCCTTTCGGCAAATACAAACGCTGATCGCTTGCTGCTCACCCAGACTCCTGTTGACGCTCGTCCTGGGCGGGATGATCGTGATTGTCCGGCCCAAGACTCTGCCCATCATCGCGCTGCTGGTCGCCGTCGTGCTGGTCCTGGAAGTGTTGGGTTGGATGCTGAAACCGCTCCGCTCGTCCGGCAAACCGCCGAAGCGGTAGCCGCATCCGCGGCGCACAAGCCCGGTCCTTTACCCTGCCGGAGGCGGCGGTGGGGTAGGCGGTTTTTGCGTGGCCGCGCTGACGAATTTGGGAATGTCGGGTTCGGGGATTTCCTTGACCAGACGGCGGATCAGGTCGTCTGTGCCCAGGCCTTCGGCCTGAGCCTGAAAATTGGTGCTGATGCGGTGCCGCAGCACGGGAATGGCGATCTTGCGGATGTCGTCCACGCCGACCGAAAATCGGCCGTCCATCGCGGCCAGGGCCTTGCCGCCGTTGATCAGGAACTGGCCGGCCCGCGGGCCTGCACCCCAGTCCACCAGGTCGCGGACGAACGAAGGCGCCGTCGGGTCCTTGGGCCGCGTGGCGCGCACCAGCCGAGCGACGTACTTGATAATGTACTCGCTGACCGCCACGGAATTGACCAGCCGCTGGACGTTCACGATCACTTTGGCCGACATCACTTTTCGCGTTTCGACCTTCTCCTGCCGCGTCGTGACGGCCAAAATCCGCTCTTCCTCCTCGGCCGTCGGGTAATCGACCTTGATGTTGAACATGAACCGGTCCAATTGCGCTTCGGGCAACGGATACGTGCCTTCCTGTTCGATCGGGTTCTGGGTGGCGATCGTAAAGAACGGGTCCGGCAGCGGGTACGTCGTGCGCCCCACGCTGACTTCGCGTTCCTGCATCGCCTGCAGCAGCGCGGCTTGCGTCTTGGGCGGCGTGCGATTGATTTCGTCCGCCAGCAGGATGTTCGTGAACACGGGACCTTCGACGAAGCGGAAATTGCGGCGGCCGGTGCTTTCCTCTTCCAGCACGTTCGTGCCCGTGATGTCGGACGGCATCAAGTCGGGCGTGAACTGGACGCGTTTGAACGAAACGTCCAGGATCTGTGACAAGGTGCTGACCATCAGCGTTTTCGCAAGTCCCGGGACGCCCTCCAGCAGGCAATGGCCGCGGGTAAAGATGGCCGCGAACAGCTGCTCGATGACCTCGTGCTGGCCGACGATCACTTTCTGCAATTCCTGCTGCATCAGCAGCCGATGCTGGGCGAACTCCTGCAAAATGTCGCCGATGCTGCGGGGTTTACTGGACACCGTGTTGATCCTCGTTCAGCCTGCGATTTGACGCTCGACGCTCCGCATGTACTCGATGCTCTGCCGCGCGATCGCTTCGCCGCCCGGCGCCGTATTGAAGACTTCGACCGAAACCCAGCCGCGATAGTCGGCCTCGCGCAGAGCCCGGAAGATGGGAACGAAGTCGAGATCGCCCATCCCAGGCCCTTGGCTGTTGCGATCGTTGGCGTGGAAATGAACCAGCCACGAGCGGTGCTTGCGGATCAGGTCCGCCGGGGGCACCGCTTCGGAACACATCGCCAGGCAATCCAGCAACAGGCGGCAATTCGGCGCATTCACCCGCTCGGCCACTTCCACCGCTTCGGCCGCCGTGCTCATAAAGTTCGTGGTCCGCGGGGACAGCGGCTCCAAGGCGAGGACGACGCCCCATTCCGCCAGGGCGGGCGCCACGCTCTGCAGCACTTCGACCGCGTGCGCCGTGCCTTGCTCGCGACTGACGCCCGGCAACAAATTCCGCTGCTTGGGCGAGCCGAAGACCATGATCTTGCCGCCCAGGTCGTGGCAGAGCCGGCCCAATTCGACGAGATACGCCGCCGTGTCCCGGCGCACGGAAGCGTCGGGACTGGTCAAATGAAACCCCTCGGTCTTGGCCAGCAGCCAATGCAAAGCGACCAGTTCCACCCCCGCCCGCTCGGCTTGCTCACGCAATTGGGCCCGCGTCGCGGCCGAGATTTTCCGCACGTCCGGATCGATGGTAAAGGGGGCGATCTCGACGCCTCGATAACCGCATTGGGCGGCAAACCGAAAGATCTTCTCCTGCGGCCAGTCCCCGAACGTCTCGTTGCAGATCGCGTATTTCCAGTTCGCCGAATTTGGATCTAGCCCCGCTTCAGCGGCCGTCAGGACCGAACTCGCGGCCACGGAAGCCGCGGCCGCGGCGGCAGCCTGCTGCAAGAAGACGCGGCGAGATGCAGAAACGGTTGGTTCCGCCGCCGGATTTTTGGTTTGCATCGTCATCGCGTGCGCGCCTGTTGTCAGTGTCCTTGAGCCGCCAAGTAACGTTCCGCATCCAAGGCCGCCATACAGCCGGTGCCGGCGGACGTGATGGCTTGGCGATAATAATCGTCGGCAACGTCGCCCGCCGCAAACACGCCTTCGACGCTGGTGATCGTGCGGAACGGGGCCGTCCAGCGGATATAGTCTTTGTGGGTCATCTCCAGTTTGCCGCGCAGGAACGCCGTGTTCGGCGTATGGCCGATCGCGGCGAACATGCCGACCACCTGCAACTCGCGCTGCGTTCCGTCCTTGGTGCTCGTCAGCCGCAGGCCCGTCACGCCGTCCTGATCGTTGCCCAAGACTTCCTCGACGACGTGGCTCCAGACCATTTCGATCTTCGGATGGTTCAGAGCCCGCTGCTGCATGATTTTCGAGGCCCGCAGTTCGTCGCGGCGATGCACCAAGTAGACCCGTTCGGCGAACGGCGCCACATACGTGGCCTCTTCGACGGCCGAATCGCCGCCGCCGACGACCGCCAGCGGCTTGTTGCGAAATCTCGGCAGCGCGCCGTCGCACACGGCACAGGCGCTGACGCCGCGATTCTTGAACCGATCTTCCGAGGGCAGCCCCAAATAATTTGCCCGTGCCCCGGTGGCCACAATTACCGTCTGCGTTTCCACCGGCTGGCCGTTGGCCGGGATGACTCGCAGCGGACGGCCGCTGAAATCCACGTCGACGATATCGTCGCCGACCACGCGCGTCCCGAAGTTCAACGCCTGCTGCTTCATCAACTCCATCAACTCGACGCCTTGGACCGCATAGTGTGGCTGGCCGTTCTGCGCGTGCTCTTTGGGAACGGGCGGCAGATTGTAGTGGCGGTCGGCGGCGACGGCGCTTTCGACAAATGCGCGAATGTTGCCCGCCGGAAAGCCGGCGTAGTTCTCGACCTCGGTCGTAAAGGCTAGTTGCCCCAACGGAATCATCTCCGGCTGCAACGTCCCCTCGAACAGCAACGGCTTGAGATTTGCCCGCGACGCGTAGATGGCGGCCGACCAGCCGGCCGGCCCACTGCCAATAATCACAACTCTCTCCGCCATGCGGCTTTGCTCCTTCGCTTGACGTTCGGCGCGGCCAGGCACTGCCGCCGCTCGATCTGGAAAGACGTGATTGTAGGGTAATTGGCAGACGAGGGAAATATCCCCCGTCCCTCATCCCCCGTCCCTCTGAGGCGAAGCGATGCGATTTTCGAGCATCCGGCTGGCGGTCTGGCTGTGACTTGGTGAATAAACTGGGGTCGGTGCCGCGGTCGGGGCGTTGCCAAGGGGGCTGGGATGGCTAAACTTGGAGGATTGTCGCCGCTTGTGCGCGGCAGGCGGCGACGGTGCCGACCGGTAACGAAGACACAGGAGGTTTCATCGTGGCTGAAATAGCGTTCATTATTGACCTGAGCCGGCTGCCGCCCCACGCCATTGTGGCGTATGCGGCCCGGTGCGCGATGCGGGTGGAGCCTTTGTTTCAACGCGCGGCGCTCGCGCCCGAACTGGCCGCAAGTTTGGCGCGGGCGATCGGGGCCGCGGAACGGATTGCGTCCGGACACGTCCTGCACGTCGAGGACACGACGGCGGCCGATGAAGCCGAGGCCGCGGCGCTGGCCGCGGCTGGCATACCGGCCGCCCAACACGCCGCGCGTGCCGCCGCTTACGCCGCGCACGCCGCGTGTGCGGCGGATCAAGCACCCTATGCCGCCGAAGCGTTCGGAGGCGATGCGGCTCGAGCGGCTCATGCGGCCGCCGTGGCGGCGGTCGCCCCGGAGGCCGCTACGGATGCCGCCCATTATGCCGACTACGCCGCCCAGAGCGATTACGAGCGGCTGGTACTGTACAATCGCGGGGCCCCGGCCCTGGGACAGCCGTTGCATTGCAGCGAAGATGGCCCGCTCGGGCCGCTGTGGCCGGAAGGCAAGCCCAGCTGGCTGTGAGATCGGGCTGCGTTCGAATGATACAGAACGCGAACCCGAATCGGAAGCGAGAAAGCCGCAATCCAGAAGTGCGAGGGCAGGTCGCGGACCATTGCCAGCGTTAGAGCGCGGCGAGATCGGCGGCGGTCAAATGGCCGTCGTGCAGCGCCGAAGCGACCAGGACCGCATCGCTACCGCTGGCGGCCAGCGCGCGCAGGTCTTCCACGCCGCGCACGCCGCCGCCTGTCAGTAGTTCGATCTGCGGATAGGCGTCTCGCAGCGCGCGGCACAGTCCCGCACCAGCCGGCCCCTGTCCGACGCCGACGGAGGCGAGATCGAGCACAAGCAGCCGCTGAAATCCAGCGGCCACGGCGGCGGCCGCGATCTGGCGCGGCGCGGCCGACGGCCAGGCGGCCGAAGACGCCAGCGGTTCTCCACGGTGCAGGTCCAAGCTGAACACGCCGGCCTGCGGGGGCAAAGCGGCATAGATCCCAGCCAGCTGGGCCGGCTCGTTCACCGACTCCAACCCCACGACCACGCGCGCCGGCGACGCGCGGCTCGTCGCCCAGCGGGCCATCTGCCGGGCTCGGCCAGGCTCGCCGACCCCCGCGTCCACCCACAGCCGGAGACCGGCGGCGGCGATCTGTTCGTACGCCGCCCAGTCCGGCTCCCGGCCCGCGATCGCATCCAAGTCGGCGACATACACTTCGCCGGCTCCCAACCGGGCAAAGGCAGCGGCGATCTTCTGCGGATGGGAACCGGCCGCCAGCACGCTGACGACCGGCCGGTAACGGCTGCGATCCCCCGCGATGCCGCGGACCACTTGGCCGCCCCTCAAGTCCATCACGGGAATGACTCGCATGGGCTTACGATCCCTACGGCTGGCCGACCAATCGTCGAATCGCTGCTTGGATCACCCGTTCGGATTCCGGTACCAGCGCCGAAGCCGACGGCTCGTAGCCGCCCTCGGCGTACGAACGCTCGGTGCAAATGTAGCCCGGAGTCGCCAAGCCATAGCCCGCAACCGCCAAAAACCGATCGGGCTGCAGAGCACAGGCGAAATGCTGAAAAGCGATCAGCGGTTCGCCGGGCAGGTGCAGAACGCGGGCCGAGCCGATTTCCAGCAAACTCAGCACGATCGGTTCTTGCAGACGCGTGTAGCATGCCAAACGACCGGCGGCCTGGATCCGCGCCGCGGGCTTCGCGTCCGGATCCGCCAGGCAGAGGCGATTCTGTTCCGGATCGCGCCCGCCGTCCGTGCGCGGCGTCAGGGTGACCGCTTCGGTGCGCCACGCAATGTGCCGCACGGGACTGGTGCGGGTGGCGGCAATCGCGGCTTCCATCCCGGCGTACAGCCGTTCGGCCAATGCCGCGCGATCTTCGGGAGTTCCCGCGTTGTACTTGCCGACCGTCACGTCGCCGGCACAGCCCGTAAAGTACACTTGAAAGACACCTTCCTCCTGCTGCAGCCGTTGGCGAGCCATGCCGGGAAAGTCGTAACTGGCGCGACCATCCAGATAGTATGTCTGCGGATGTGTGGCATAGTAGTGGAGCCGGACCAGCGGTTTATCGCCGCACCCCAGCGTGATCGTCCGCAACAGCGGGTCGATCTCGCCCTCGGGCATCGCCCGCAATTCGGGATCGCGGCAGGAACTCCACCGCGTCAGCAGTTTTCCCTCCGGTGTGAACACGCGGCGAATCGCGGCCACGCGGTCGACTTTTGCTTGGCCAATCCCCACCGCGTCAAACGGTTGCAGCCGGTCCAGCGACTGCGCCACGGCCGCGGCCAGCCGGTCCGTGATCTCGTCGAGCGATTTCAAGTTGCGATGCGGCGGCGGATTCGGCTGTTGCTGGAGCAATTGCTCGGCGCCGGCGTCGAACGTCGGCGCGGTGTGCTGGTGAACGCAGTGGACGGCGACCAGGTCCGGTTTCGTGCCGGCCGCGGCCGCGATCTTGGTTTGGAACGTGACGTGCGTCGCATTCCGCATCGTGCACCAATCCACCGCGCACAGCACATACCGGCGCCGACCGTCGTCCAGCACGACACCTTTGGCCAGCAGCGGATGTTCGACAGTCTGCAACGTCTCCGAGTACAGAATGTCCCCTAGCGGCAGCGTCACGTCGCTTTCAAACGTGGCCAAACGAAGCGCCGTATCGTTGGCCGCGGACGCTCCCGCCATGACCAGGCCGGCGAGAGACGGAAACAGCACGCATACCACAAGAACGATTCGCGACATAGTACTCACCCTCCTCGTATTTCCATTTATAACCCCCAATTTATAACCCACAGCTTCTTTGTACATACCGCGGAAAGCAAAAGCAAAGAGCGGGTTATAAATTTGGGGTTATAAATGGGAGCAAATTCTCTTCCGCCGGCATCTTTTGGGACGCCCTGCAGCCTGATACGATGAAACGCGACCGAGCATACGGATTCCTGATCGACAGGCTGAAGAGCGATACTCCGACAGTTAGAGAGAATTGGAGATCACCTCATGTTTCCGCGTCCCAGCGATCTGACGTATCCTGTTCGCTACGTGCCACAGGCCGGCATCGTGGTCGACGGCCGCGCGGACGAGCCGGATTGGGCCTTGGCTCACGTCGAGCATCGATTCGCCTTTCCCTGGAAACAAGCTGCCGCGCCGCGGACGGAGTTCCGTGCGCTGTGCGACGCGGCATTCCTGTACTTTACGTTTCGCGTGCATGACGAGGATATCGTGCTGCTCGATGCGCTCCGCGACAAACAGGACGTCGTCTTGGAAGATCGCGTCGAGATGTTCTTCAGCCTCGACGACCGCATGACGGAGTACTTTGCGCTGGAGGTCGACCCGCTCGGACGGACTTACGATTACCGCGCGTCGTACTATCGCAAGTTGGATCCGACGTGGAGTTGGCCGGGGCTGGAGACATGCGGCACGCTGCAGGAACAAGGCTACGAGGTCGAAGGCCGCCTGCCGCTGGCAAGCTTCGAGACCCTGGGCTTTCCACCCTTGCAGCCGGGGCTGAAAATCCGCTGCGGCTTATATCGGGCCGAGTTCAGTCACGACCGTAGCGGCCGCCCGCCAGTGCGCGAGGACAGCATTCACACGCAAGGCCGCCGCGGCGCGGGTCCGCCGCCGATCGAAGAGTGGATCAGCTGGGTCGACCCCGGCACACCGGAGCCGGATTTCCACGTGCCCTCGTCGCTGGGCTGGTTGGAGATTGTAGACAGATGAACAAAGGAGAAACGCCGTGTCGTTCCTAATGCTGTTGGCCTTGATGATGGCCGCCGAGCCGGCAGCCTCGGATTCGGCGTGCGAAGACAATGTCCTGCACTGCCAGCGGAGCGAGCGAACCTACGGCGTCCGCTGGCGGCCTGCGGCTCGGATCGAACTGGACGGCCGCGCGGTCGAAGCCGATTGGAAGCTGGCTGCGGTCGAACGCAGTTTTACTTTTCCGTGGAAGCAGGCCCCCGCGCCGGAGACCGAGTTCCGCGCCTTGTGTACGGAGGAATTCCTCTACTTCACGTTCCGCGTCCACGACGAGGACATCGTGGTCTTGGATCGATTGCAGGACGAAGAAGACGCCGTGTTCGAAGACCGGGTGGAGATGTACTTCAGCTGTGACGAGCGGATGCAAAACTATTACTGCCTGGAAGTCGACTCCCGCGGCCGGGCGTTCGATTATCGAGGCACGTTTTATCGTCAGCTGGAGCCCGCTTGGAACTGGCCGGGACTCGAGACCAAAGCCTCGCCGCTGGAGCGAGGCTATGTCGTCGAGGGCCGCATCCCGCGGGCCAGTTTTCCGGCGCTGGGGTTTCCGGCTTTGCGGCCCGGCGTCAAGATCCGCTGCGGGCTGTTCCGCGCCGAATTCAGTCACGATCGCAGTGGGCGGCCCGTGGAGCAGCGCGACAGCATCCACAACCGCGGCCGGCGACTGGACGGCCCGCCGCCGATTCAAGAGTGGATGGCCTGGGTCGATCCCCGAACCGAGGAACCCGATTTCCACGTGCCTTCATCGCTGGGCTGGCTGGAGATCGTGCCATAAGATGGACTCTCTTGCCCCTCCGAAACGCTCGGCAGCCCCACCTTCTCGTTCGCCAGCGGCGGCTTCGCCGCTGAGAAACGATCAGACAGGTTACGCTATGTCAGCCCGCGTAAGTGGTGAGCGTGGAACTCCCCCGGCCAGGCCGGGCCAAGCCGGGGGGCGTCAAGATATTGAGGATATCGTCCCTTAAGCCAGCCAATCCTCGCCAGCCAAAACTTCGTCGATATCGGCCAAACTCGGCAGTTGCCGCGTGCCCGGTTGCAGGACGCCGGCCATCAAACCGTGTTCGTCATCCGAATCGTCCAGGCCGAAGACATGCCCCATCTCGTGCAGGACCGCGGTCAACAAGTCCATACGGCCTTCTGGAACGTCGGCGCCGCTCCCTTGCGGCGCCGGATCGATGTACCAGCCGTAACCGGCGGCATCGATATCCAGTACGATCCAGTTCTGCGTCGCCAAGCCCAGATAGCGGCCGGGCAGATCCGCGATGGAAATCGACAGCGACGCCACGCGGGCGGCATCCAAGCCCGCCGCTTGCCACCAGGCCCCGGCCTGTGAAATCACCGGCTCCAGTTGCGCCATGCTCAACGGCGAGAAATCCGATTCGCCTTCGCCGCCGGCCGGTGCCTGCAACGCCGCCGAAATCATCACGCTGGCCGAGAACTCCGACGTGTTGCCGGCCACGTCCGTGGCCGTGGCCACAATCCGCTGGCCAACCAAGGCTCCGCCGGCGGGCAGCACCGCCGAATCCGCTCCGGGAGCTGCATAGCTGTGCGTCCCCAAGTACGTCCAGCCCTCCTGGTTGTCCACATCCGCCAGGAAGAACTCGACCGACAACGGGAAGATAGAGTTCGGCGCGATCGACGGGACGGTGAAACCGATTGTCAAAGTGCCGCCGCTCAGAACCGCGAGCGTCATTGCCGGGAAGTTTTGCTGCAGGTTCGGGCCGCCGTCCGAATCGCCCACGTCGTTCGGTGTGACTCCGTCCGGATTCAAGTCGATTCCCAGCGCGATATTCTGGTAGATCGAGTTCTGCTGAATCGCATTGCCCGTCGCGGTGGCACCGGCAATCAAGATGCCGCGGCGGTTGCCGGTGATCACGTTGCCGGCGCCGGCCACCGTGCCGCCGATCGTGTTGTTTGCCGCGTTGGAGACACTCACGCCGGGGCCGTTGTTACCGACGATCAACGTACCGCTGATGTAGGTCCCAATCTTGTTCCCCTGGATGACGTTGCCCGTTGCGCCCGTGCCGGTGATTTGTACGCCGCCGGACGGGTTCCCGGAGATCACGTTTCCGGACCCGGCGACCGTGCCGCCGATAGTGTTGCCGATGCCTCGGACATCGATCCCATAGCGGCCGTTGCCCAGCGCTGCGGTGCCGGCCATGTTCGTGCCGATCAGGTTGCCTTGGACCGTATTACCCGGGCCGGCGGCATTGATGATATAGATCCCGCTGCCCGTGTTTCCGGAGATCAGGTTGCCATCGCTCGGAGCGGTGCCCCCGACGCGGTTGCCGCCTGAACCCAGGTACACGCCGACGTTGCCGTTGGCCAGCGCGGCGGTGCCCGCGGCATTGGTCCCGACAGCGTTTGCGGTGATCACGTTGCCAGTGGCCCCGTTGCCGCTGATCAGCACACCCTGCAAGGTGTTGCCAGAGATCAGGTTCCCGCGGATCGTATTGTTGGCAGCCGAAGCGACGGTGACGCCGACTCCCGCATTGGCCAGGGCAGAGATCCCCGCTAGGTTGGTCCCGATCCGGTTGCCCTGAACGACGTTTCCTTGGGCGCCCGCAGCGACCAATTGGACACCGCCGCCCAGGTTTCCGGAAATCACGTTTCCGGCCGCAAGCGTGTCACCCCCGATGGTATTGTTGGCTGTCCGGACATCGACGCCATAGCTGGCGTTGCCCAAGGCCGCATCGCCCGCGGCGTTGCTCCCGATCCGATTGCCTTCTACCACGTTGCTCGTCGCGCCGACGCCGTTGATCAGCACGCCGCCCCGGCTGTTGCCGGAGATCGTGTTCCCTTGCCCCTCGGCGGTCCCACCCACGCGGTTGCTCGCACCGGCAAGGTACACACCGTAATTGCTGTTGGGCAACGCCGCGGTTCCGGCCGCATCAACACCGATGGTGTTGCCTTGGATCGTATTGTTCGTCCCCGTCACGTACACGCCTTGCAGGTCGTTGCCCGAGATCACGTTATCAGCGATCAAGTTACCCGAGGCCCCGGAAATCACCACGCCGGCGCCGAGATTTCCGACATCGGCCAAGCCGTCGATATCGGTCCCGATCAAATTGCCGGAGACGACGTTCCCCGTGGCGGCGGCGCCTAACAGCAGCACGCCTCCTGACACGTTTCCGGAAATAACATTCGTATTCGCGCCCAGGCTGCCGCCGATCGTATTGCCGCCGCTGCGAACGTCCACGCCGTAGTTTTGAGAGCCCACCGCTGCGTCGCCGGCTTGATTCAAGCCGATCAGATTGTATTGCAGTTGATTCCCGCCGGCAGCGACGATATAGACCCCCGCCACGGCGTTGGCAGAGATCGCATTATTGTGAATCGTGTTGTTCGGGGCGCCCAGATACACGCCGTAGATCCCGTTCCCCAACGCGGCGGACCCGGTGATGTCTAACCCGATCAGGTTCTCCTCCACCAGATTACCAACTGCCGCCGCACCGACGATGTACACGCCATGCTTGTTATTCCCGGAAATGACGTTCCAGCGAACGACATTATCGGGTTTCTGCGCGATTACCACGCCGGAGTTGAGATTGCCTTGATCGACCGTTCCCGTGACGTCGGTGCCGATCAAGTTGTACTCGATCGTATTGCCACCCTCGCCGGAGATCGTGATTCCGGAATCGCTGAACCGATTGATGGCAAAGCCTTTAACGGTGCTGTTGCCGCCCCTGAGCCACAATCCGGATGCGCCCGCGCCCGCCAAGCTGCCGTCCAGTTCGATCAGCGGCAGTAAGGTATAACCGGGCTGCGTGGTGGCATCCAGAATCACCGCATCCGTGATCGTGGGCAGCGCGGACAGCGGTTGAATGGTGTGCGGGCCGGCGCCGGGAATCGCGAACTCGATCGTCTGCACACCGAACATCGCGTTGGCACAGATGATCGCCGCTCGGAATGAGCCGGGGCCGCTGTCGTTGGTGTTCACCACCGTGGTGCCACAGACGCTGTCGTTCACTGTGACGGTAATCTCCTCCTCATTCGTCAACTCCGGATCGCCGTTGTCCGTCACCAGGATGGTAAACGTAAAAACTCCCGGTCCTTGCAGCACGGTCGGCGTCCAAGTGAACTCGCCCGTGCCCGGGTCGATCGTCGCTCCCGCCGGCGCGCCGATCAGGCTGAACGTCAGCGTGTTCGCCGGCAGATCCACATCCGTCGCGATGACGGTGAACGTCAACAACGTACCCTCGTTTACCGTCTTGCCGCCGATCGGATCCAGCACCGGTGCCACGTTCACCTCGTTCACCGTGACCGTGATCTCTTCTTCGTCCCACAGTTCCGGAACGCCGTCGTCGGTCACGCGCACCGTGAAGGTGTATTCGCCCGGACCCTGCGCCTCGGTCGGCGTCCAACTGAACTCGCCCGTGCCCGGGTCGATCGACGCCCCGACGGGCGCGCCGATCAGGCTGAATGTCAGCGTGTTCGCCGGCAGGTTCGCATCGGTGGCCACCGCCGTAAAGGTCAGTTCGGTCAGTTCGTTTACCGTCTTGTCGCCGATCGGATCCAACATCGGTGCCAGATTTACTTCGTTCACCGTGACCGTGATCTCTTCTTCGTCCCACATTTCCGGATCGCCGTCGTCGGTCACGCGCACCGTGAAGGTGTATTCGCCCGGCCCCTGCGCCTCGGTCGGCGTCCAAGTGAACACCCCTGTGCCCGGGTCGATCGTCGCCCCGGCGGGCCCACCGATTAGGCTGAACGTCAGCGTGTCGCCCGGCAGATCCACGTCGGTCGCCGTCGGCGTAAAGGTCAACTCGGTCAGTTCATTCACCGTCTGGTTGCCGATGGGATCCAGCACCGGTGCATTGTCGTTGACCGGCGTCAGAAAGATCGTGAACGTCACCTCCGTGGACACATTGCCAACCGCGTCGGTGGCCACGACGGTGATGTCGTAATACTGCGTGCCTTCATAGTCCAACAGAGAGCCGTCGAGCACCGTCACCACTCCAGTATCGGGATCGATCTGGAATCGCCCGCCTGCGTCGTCGGTCAGCGAATACGTGACCGTCAGCACATCGGTGGACGACGCCGTAATCCCCACAGAGGTCCCGGGATCGGCATTCTCCGGCACCTCATCGTCGGCCGGGTCGTTATCCTCTGGCGTCGTCGGCGCGATCACGTCCTTCGTCGCCGTCATCGAGTCGGTGGTCGAGCTCGATGTCACATCGATGGCGGTGGCCGCGTAGGTGATCGTACCGTCCGCCAAACCGCTGACATCCAACCCGGAGACAGCCCAAATCCCCAGCCCACTGGCGGTCGTCGTCACGGTATTGCTGGAATTGATACCATCCGTAACCACGACCGAGATATTCGCATTCGGTTCGGCCGTACCCGACGCGGAGACGTTCGTCGTGCCGGTGACGATATTGACGGGGTCAGTCACGGCGGTAATATCGATTGCCGGCGCTGTCACGTCAAACTTGTACGTGACGATTGCAGCGGACCAATTGGCGGATTGCGGCAGGGTTCCGGTGGCGCTGTACGTGCCGATCGCATCCACGATCTTGTATTGTGGATGCAATTGGATATTAGAGTTGGCGGCACCGGCAACGCCCGTATTCACCGCACCAACTCCGGTGAAGCCTTCGGCGCCATTGGCAGTGAATAAGTTGTTGTTCTTGTCCTCGATCCCGAACGCCCCGACCACCAACTCAGTGGCCTGAGTCGTCGTGCCGGTGGTTCCCGAACTGAGAGCTGTCGAGGTCCCCGTACCCGTACTCCATTGGTCGCGCGGTGTGGCGAGTTCGACGCCCGGAATCGTCAGCGCGCTGACGGCCTTGGCCGTGGTCGTCGGATAGTTAACGGTAATCGTGTCTCCGACGATCAACGGCGTGAAGACGGGCGCCGAGAACACCAACGTCCGCACCCCCGTGGTGCCCGATCCGTTGGTGGCGTCGGCGTCCAAGGTGTACTCGTTGCCCTTGGAATCGGCCACCGAAACGGTGCCGGCGTTCGGGTCCATCGCCACCGTCACGATTACGCTGTTATACAGCGGTACCGCGTTGGTGACTGTGATCGAAATGCTCGTGTTTGCGGTTTTGTTCTGGTTGGTGCCCAAACCGATTGCGTTGAAGACCGAGTAAGCTTGGCCTTCGAAGGTGGTGTCGACGAGCAGATTGTCCGCGAGATCGACAACCCCGGTATTGTTCGCCAGATTCAATCCCACGATGCCATTGAGGCTCGCCAGATTGCCACCGCTGAGCGTCACCGTCCACGTCAAGCCGCCATCGCCCGTCGCGGGAGCACCGATCGAGGCCGTCGTACCCGAGACGATGAAGTTGCTGGAAGCCAAGCCGCTGACTACTTCGTCGAACGTCACCAAGTACGTCAACGTATCGGCGCTCGTCGGCGAACTCAACGGATTGAACCGGTTGAGCGAAACCAGCGTCGGAGCTGTTGTATCCTTGACGGCGTTGAGGGCGTCCGTCGATACGAACGCCTCAAACGTCGCGGTTACGGTGTAAGTGATTGTGCCGTCATTGAGGCCGGTGAGGTCGAGCGCGACGACCGACCAATTGCCCGACTCATCGGCGTCCGCGGAGGCCGGATCGGTATAGGACACACCATCCGTGACGACAACCGAAACACTTGCAAGTGGATGGGCTGTGCCCATCGCAGATGCGTTCGCCAGGTTGGAAAGATTGACCGGATCTGTCGCGAACACGAACGCTGCGGCAACGGGAACGATTGTGAAGTCCGCGCCCAGGAACGTCAGCGCGTAGTTCGCCCCCGCGGCCAGCGTGCCTTGCAGGATGTCGTAGATCCCCACGTCTTCACCCGCTGCACGCGCCAACTCGCCCGTCAACTCGTCGTCGCCCACCAACGCCCCGGCCGTGATCGTGTACGTCAGTGCCGGATCGACTTCCCCGTAGGTCTTCGTCTGCCCGTCCGCCGTCACTTCCAACGCCGCCTGCGTGATCGTGAAGTCCGCGCCCAGGAACGTCAGCGCGTAGTTCGCCCCCGCGGCCAGCGTGCCTTGCAGGATGTCGTAGATCCCCACGTCTTCACCCGCTGC
>Ga0366818_10121_pt1 | contig 29476 bp, 29 predicted proteins | sample TotcelFGM3001N14_FD_207090 | JGI IMG/M metagenome (GOLD analysis project Ga0366818, IMG submission 207090) | Enriched cells from coal bed in the Powder River Basin, Montana, United States - Total cells FGM rep3 HSBNCT.FGM.300.1.N14 ...
AAAATTTGCCTGCATTTATAAAAGCGCTGAAGGCTGGAGCTAATCCTAATATCTTGCATCGCAACGCTCATTTACTTACGGGATTATTCAACGCGGATGAAATTTTTCTCAAAATTGCTCTCTCGTTTGGTTTAAATCCCTATGCAATCTTAACTCATCAGGGACACAAAGCTCCTATTGCACGCACTGCAATTAAAATGAACAAACCAAATCATGTCCAACTCTTATTTAACGCTGGAGTTCAAGCACAAATTAGTGCAAATACCAACGCTAGTAACTACGTCCTTTCCACAATCATTCGAGAACCTAACACCATTTTTCTTCAAATGTTGCTCAACCCTAAAGATCGGTCGGTTCAACCTTTATCACCAAACCTTACTATTCATATCAAGAATTACATTGATCATATTACTCATGAAAAAATTCAGCGGGAAGTTTCAATAGTTTATTTAACGATGTTTAACAAAAATCTTAATGCAACACAAGTACTGCTCGATGCTGGCGCAAATCCCAATTCGCGCCCTGCTGCGCTTCAAGCTTTTGATAATAAAAATCCTGAATATTTAAGAATGATGCTCAATCCAAGAACGAAGAAGGCCGTAAAATTAAATCCTAATGCCGATACGGATGTTTGGGGCGAACAAAGAACGCTTTTAGCAATTGCAAAAGAGTGGAACGAGCATGAAAAAGCACAGCTATTAATTGAGGCTGGCGCTATTGATACTAAAATGGTTGATGCTCATGCTTCAGAACAAGCTGAAGCACAAGCCCCCAAAAATGTACAGGAAGCTGCAAAGACGTGAGAGCAACATATCCTACACAAGCCCTAGCCTCTCAGGCTCATCCACAATGACCCCATTAAAACTTTCATTTCACTGTATCTGAGCATGAAAAAAACAGCGCTTATTCTTAATAAAAATAATCAATAAGATTTTAAATTACTTTTTATGCTAGAATTAATCGATCTCAAATTGCCAAGAACTATGGAAGTTCAATGAAAATAAAGAAACTACAATTATTAAGTCTTGTTAATTTTAGCATCAACTGTGTTGTTTTTGCGAGTCACCTGGACATGAAGCATTCAAATGAGAATGCACTTCAAAAAATGCTGCGAACTAAAGCCGCTGCGCAGCAATCAAATGCAACTACTTTACCTTTAAAAAAAGCAATTCCTAGCCGTCGCTCTTTTGATCTGAGAAAACCTATTCCACCAATTTTCACTCGTTCTTGCGAGCATCATGAAAGTGAAAAAATCGCATTATTTGAGCAGGCTATTCTAGAAAGACCTTCGCGTACATTGCGCCTTTATCAGATGGCTCACGATCCAATTATAAAAGCACATATTAGAAATACTAAGAGAGTTAATGAATTTCGCACACTCGTTGATGCACAAAGAAAGTCTATCTTAAGGCACGTGATGCGCCATTCGTGAGCAATCAATGCATGCCTCTATTAAGTGCTCAAGAAAAAAAAGAAGCTTTTTGGCTTGCTGGTCAAATTAAACGCCCACGAGTAATGCTCGCACTTATTGATAAACGAGAGTATGAATCTGAAGAAGAAGGCGTTTATCGCACACTGGCAGAGCCCAATAATGTAGTTCTTAATCAAAATCTAGCAGACTCAATTCAAGCAATGCTTGATCTTGTTGATACTCATAAACGAGATCGACTAACATATGATCAAAAGTTATATAGATTGTTTTGGCGCGCTGTATCGCGAAGTAAGCTTCAAAGAAACGATGCCGATAGCAAAAAACGGAAAGAATTTCCTTTTAAAGTCGTGCCTTTAGAAGAAATCGATCGAATAAATAAACAGCGGTTGATTGTGAGAGGTATGATACAAACTCCTCCTCTTATTGATTTAATTGCCCGCATGTCGATGCCCAAACAAGTTATGCCAATAGGCTTAGAAGCGGCAATTCAAACTGGCGATGAATCCGTTGTTGATCAATTATTGCACAGAGGATGTTCAGTAAATAATCTTAAATCCAATGGGTTAGATTCACTTGATCTTGCCGTAGAATGCGGGCAAAGTGCGTTGCTCAGAAAATTTTTGCAGCTCACTATCTATATAGCACCCCAAAAAAAACGCGCTCTGCTACAACGTGCACGAACAAAAAAAGAAGGAATGTTATTAGATGCTAAACTTACCAATGAGCAAGCAAATGCAAAAGAACGAGAATATGATCAAGTGATACAAGTTTTAAAGAGCGAGTTGCCAGCGCATCGTTGGAGAAAAAATCTACAATTTAAACAATCGATTGCACGAAACAACATTGGCAGTTTTGTAGAGGCACTGAGAACTGGTGTAAATCCTAATGTGCTTATGCGCGATGGCAATCCATATTCATTTCAATTAATTCGTGCAAATCCACTGTTCTTAAGGATTTTATTCAGATTTGGCGGCAATCCTAATATTCTGGTTAAAGATAACGATAATAAAAAATTTCCTCTTTTTGCTTGGGCGCTAATGCAGAACCCTGCTATTACTGAGCAATTAGTTATCGCTGGTGTAGATTTATTTGCGATAGATAAAGCGCATTTTTTAAATATAGAGCGAGCTATTCTTCAAGAGAACTCCGATCATCTCAAAGTTATACTTTATCCCAAAAGTCCATTTCAACAAAGGCTCAATCCGAATGCCCCAATAACACGTCTTAAAGGCAAGAAGTATTCTTTACTTTACATTGCTTTTTTCCACAAAAGACCTAACAACTTTCAATTGCTTCTTGATGCTGGAGCTGATCCTAACGCAGATAGTCCCAATGGTGAACCGCTCGCTTTGGATTTAATCGCTGCAGATGATTCAGAATATTTAAAAATGGCTCTGAACCCCAGAACACCGTTAGCAAAAAAAATAGATCCAAACATGATGATCGCAAGCACCAAAGGCATTAAATGGCCTTTTCTTTACTGGGTTATGCTTCGCAATCAACCAGCAAATTTTCAACTCCTTCTTGATGCAGGCGCAGATCCACATATCGGCGATAGGTATTGTTCTGTAGCTTATCATTCACTCTTTCATGATCCAAAATACTTGCAGATGTTGTTGAAAAGTGGATTGAATCCACAAACAACATTTAAAGCAAGCGATACTAAGATCAACCTTACTCTAACGTTTTGGGCATGGAAACATGGCAAACCACAACATAAAGAATTATTAGTCAATGCTGGCGGATCCAATAATGCTTGTGTTATAAGTTAGAGAAATTGGCATTATAACGCGGACTTTCAGGCGAGATCAAAGTACTGCTTCTAGTTTTTGACCTGAATGAAAGCAAAAAAGTAGCTGTGTTTTATTTCGCTTTAGTTGGCCAATATCCATTAGTACGCTGAAATCGTGGACTTTCTGGCGGAATCACCGACACAGCTTCCAGCTCCTCATAACTCACATAAGGCACGCCATATATCCCCACTAAGGCGCACACATCTGGCACAGGAATAACAAACGCAAGTATTTGTTTGCAAGCATTAATATTTCTTTTATTTTGTTCGAAAATAAACATTTGCCTCAGAGATTGCAAATGCTGAATGTGTCTAACACAACAACCAGTTACACATTCTTTAGATTTTTCATTTTGTGCAGCAAGCTCTTCTTTTAAATATTGAGGTACCGTGTATCCATTTTGTGTATCCTCTGCTGCGCTTTTAGTATCAAGCAAAACACCGTGTTCCATAAACGCTTGTGCTCTTTGCACTTCCAACATCGATTCACCAACTAAACTCATTAATGGAACCGATCCGTCTCTCGCACGTCTATTGATTTTTGCACCCCATGAAACAAAAAAAGGAATTAATGCAGAGTCTTTTTCTTTTTTACCCATATCTCCCAACAACTCTGGGCCCCATGTTCTAATATCTTGATGAGCGCCATGATGAGCCAGTAATTGAGCCATTTCAACAGTTTTTGCAAAATAAATTAATGGCCGCCTATCATTACCAAATTTATGCAAAACTCTTACGTTTGCTCCATGTTTGATCAAGAATGCAGCATACTCTCTATCGCTTTTTTCAGTATCGAACTCAACGCATTCTGCAAGCAATGTATCAGGAACAAAACCACATCCTGCTTTAATTTTATCAGGATGAACACCGCGAACAGTGATTGCATGTTCAATTATTTTTTTTCGAGCTTCGCCTTGATCATCGATCTTTAATTTTTTTAATTGGCGATTTACTTCAGCTGCTCTTAGTACTTTTGTTTTAAATGCTTTAAATCGATGCTTTTTTTTTGCGGTTGAAGCCATAACTTCAAAACAAAATGAAGATAAGATTAAGATGAAAAAGAATGTATAAGAAAATCGCATGCTATGGCTCTTGATCTTTTTGTTGAACTAAAGGTGATTTAATAAATTAACTTCCACGAGAGCATTATAGAATAAAAGCCTATTTAAGCAAAGACTCAAATGAAAACGCTGTGTCAATTCTTCATTCATCTTGTTTATTAGCACTTTGCGAATTTAAAGCGACTGCACCAGCGATTGGCTCGTCTTCAAGGTCTTGATAGCTTTTACCCGGTCCACCATAAGCACCAACTATAGCTTGCAACGACGGCAGTAGACACGGCACTGCATCCATGCAAAAACGTATATTTCGTTTTTGTTCCTCATCAATCAATGTTTGCCGAATTGTTTGAAGATGTGTAATTCTTGTATCACATGCTTTGGGATCCTGTAAACGTTCTTTCATTCTGTTCTGTGCTTCGATTTCTCGTTTAATGAATTTGGGCACAGTCTGTGTTTGCTGATATCTTAAATTGAGTGGCACACCCTGTTCCATGAAAGAACGAACTTTCGGTACTACGTCTTCTAATGGTTGATTATGAGTGAACTGAATCAAGCTCATCAAAGGCAATTCGCCACCTGCATGAACGTCGATTCTTGCTCCATGTGATACAAAAAAAGGAATCAAAGCCGCTTCTCTATGTGCAGCCCATGCTTCATTTAATAATGCTGGCCCCCAAGCTTGAACGTCTCTACGTGCTCCATAATTTACCAAAAGTTGAGCCATCGCAACCGTTTCTACAAAACAGATCAAAGGCTTCGCCCCTAAAGAAGTGCGATGCATGGCACGAGCATTGGCTCCTCTTTGTAAAAGAAACTCAGCAAAGCGCAATCCATCTTCATCATTATGTGCCACTACACAGTCAAAAAGAGGCGTTGTGTTATCACCAGGGAGTGAGCGTAAGTCATCTGGATGTACTCGATGATTAACCGCATGACGTATAATTGCTTGTCTTTTTTGCCAATTATCTTTTCCGAGAGTCTGCGATGCTTTTTCTAGTTGCTGATTAGCCTCTACAGTTCTCTGTTGTTTTGTTTTGAAAGCTTTAAATCGATGTTTCGATTTTGATGCCTCAGCTTCACCATTTAGAAAAAAGAGAGAACAACAAAAAAAAATAGAATAATAAAGTTGCATACTATTTCTCATGTATCAAGTGAATAAAAAAATGCTTTGACGAATAAATTTCAACGCAAAAGTATAAAGTAAAACAGTAAGTAATCAAATCATTATTCTAAAAAACGAAGGCAATTACTTAAGCTTCATCTCATTATCTTTTCTTAAACTTATTCCGCCATATACCCAACACCTGAGCATCTTTATGGGCGCCGTACTGTATTAAAAGTTCAGCCATTTCAGCCGTTTTTGCATAACGAAGTAAAGGATCTTTCACACCAAAATCCAATCTCTGCTTTATTGCTATTGACGGATCTGAACCACGCTTAAGTAAAAACTCTGCATATGCTAAATCTTGATCAGTTTTGTGCAATACAACACATTCAACTAAAGGAGTATTTGGCTTAAGACCGTCACCTGAGCGCAATAAATCTGGATTAACTCTTCTACGCTCAATAGCATCACGAATGATTCTTTTTCTTCTTGGCCAATTTTCTAAACCTTCTAATTTTGCTAACTCTTGATTAACTTCAATAGCCCTCAGTTGCTTGGTCTTAAACGGTTTAAACCGATTTTTTTTGGGAGCGCAAAGCGCGGTGTTTTCAATACATAGCATAGAGAACAAAATTAATAAGTAGATAGAATTCATATTACCCTCATTTTTGATCAATATTAACTATTTTTTTAAACTTAAAATGTATGTAATTAAATTTTCAATAGCTTGATACGTTTCGTTACTCATTATTAACAATCCGGCTTAAATTAAATCCTTGAATGACTAAATTTTCAATGGTGAGGAATAATGGTTTTGGCATTTCATTCCATTCAAACCATTGCCATCCCGAACATTTATGAGGCTCAAGAACTTGAGGTTCACCCTCAATATAATCTGCAATCATAAAAATGGTTATATAGTGCTTATTTTCTTTTACAAACAAATCATTGGTAACACTGCCAAAACGAATATTTGCAATATTCAGTCCCGTTTCTTCTTTTACTTCTCTTCGTGCACATTCTTCCCATGATTCGCCAAATTCAAGATGTCCTCCAGGGAAAGCCCATGAGCCATTACCATGGGAATTTTTTCGTTCTCCCATGAGGACTTTGTTATCTTTAACAATAATTACGCCAACGCCAACCCGAGGATGAGTTACACGTTGCAAAGAAATCGCTGAAGCATGTTTCTGTATGTTCATAAAGCCTTAACTTACTTTGAATTAGTTCCTACAATTGCACTCACCGTGTTTGCCGCAGCATTAATACTATTTGCCGTTGCATTCAACTGCGCAGCATCAGCAGCTCGGCGACCATTTGCTGCATTCAATTGTGCCATAAATTCTGGTTGATTCTTAATGATATTTAACGCACGTTCGGTATGCTTTAATTGCTCTTGAAATTGTAAACTCATTGAAGCGTAATTAGATTTCTTTTCAATTTCCTCGTCGCCTACTCCATTAGCCAACTTATCAGCAAGTTCGCGCGCGCGCTGCAAACGATCGCGATCATCACTATATCTATTGAACGCTGCAATAAGAGGTGTGTGCTGCGCCACATAATATTGATTTACCGCTTGCACCAATTGTGCATCTTCATAGCGGGCAAATGTTTGCAATTTTTTATCACAAAATTCTACTTTCCAATCTAAATCTTTTTTTACGTCGGCTTCAGTTTCATCAGTGAAAATAGAAAACAACAGAAATCCAAACAAGCCCCCGATAACAGAACATTTGATTTCATCATAATCATCAAAAATCCTACCTGCTCCAGCGCCCGCTAATCCGCCAACTGTTTTAATAGCCAAAACCGTTGACTCAGCCATAAAGGTACGTTTTTGGATTGACCCAACAGGCAGCTTAAGCAATGCTCCGCGTTGTGCACTCACCTGCGCTCCGCGAAGAAGTCTGCTCATAGCATGTGATTGAGCTGAAACACCTAACATTACTAAAAACAATATTCTCATTAATTGCATGGTAACTCTCTTTTAATAAGTTGTTTCATGTATTTCTAAAACGGCTTGTATTCTATCTTAGATAAAAAAAAAGAGCGAGCGAAAATGTCATGCCCGATAGAAATTAATAAACAAAGCTTTTATCTCTTTAATTATTAGATTCATTTAGCTCATTAATGCCGCAAAAAGTGTATTGTATATCTTTATTTTTAGTAGAATCGTACAAAAATTCCGCAATTCCGCAGTTAGATGGCTCTTGAGTAAGATTTGAACAATGCGTAATAAAACTTTTTATAACATCACTATGGGTAACAATAATAATGATTTTACCTTTATGCAATGGCACTATTCGATCTAAAAAATTAAATAATCTGTGTAACACTTGATTGCGTGTCTCAGCTCCAGGAATCACCGTATAATTCCATCGTTCTCTAAAATTAGGATATTTCTTATTGAAAGCATCTTGTAGCTCGCCAAAAGCATCATGAATTTCTTTCTTTGTCATTCCCTGTGCTTTGCCATGAAACATTTCTCTGAGATCCGAATCAAGGTGAACTTCCTTTTCAATTGCAGTGCCAATCTCTATCGCTGTAGCATGCGCGCGTTGCAAATCAGATGAATAAATAACATCAATTTCGTCGATATATATTTTTAGCTTTTGTGCCAGCTTTCTTGCCTGTTCTATTCCTTGATCATTTAATGGAATATCAGTTTGCCCCTGACATTTTCCTACTATATTCCATTGGGTCTGCCCATGCCGAACAAAAAAAATCTGAGTTAATTTACCTTCAGATCCCTTGTTTCTATGTACAGCACTCGCCTGCAGATTTGAAAGAATAGGAACAATAATAAATAAAACCCGAAATATTAATCTCATATATTTGCTTCCAGTTTATGATTGAGTAATCGCGCATTTCAATGCTTGGAGCTGCTCTCCAAATAATAAAATGAACATTTTTTGCAAGTTTAGTATATTTAAGCAATAAAATTATTAAAGGAGAAAATAATGAAAATAAAGCAACTACTCGCTATCCTTCCATTACTCATTCAAAGTTTTACTTTTGCTAAAGTAAATGAATCAAGACATCAGTCAGTTAAAGAAATGTTGCTCGCACAACCGGAGCAAAAAGTATCAGATATAAAGCAAAATCAACAACCAGTTCTTGGCCCAAATGTTTTAAAGCAAGCAACTCGGGATGCTCATAATAACGATGAAAAAGTTCAAAGCTCTCATAATACCTATCAAGCCGTTCCTATCACACCAGAAACAATCAAAAAAATGGCGCCCAAAATGAGTGCTGAGTTAAAAAGAGCCGTTAAAGCATGGGTTGCAGTAAATCACCAATTTTTAAAAGAATTGGTTACACCCCCAGATCCATTTACCCATGAAACACGCAAAGATAAAACCAAAACAATCACCGCTCTCATTGCAGCACATAATGGCGTCAAAAGCCTTTCAGATTTTAATTATGTGCTCAAACCGGTCGATACAGATCTATTTTTAATAAAGATTAATCGTTGGGGAAGCAGAATGGCTTATTTAGTCTATGCAACAGATCAAGGAAATGTCCTTGATAAAGATTTTGATGTTACCAAAGTTGATTGTTCAAAATTAGTTGGCGTTCCAACGTATCAGCATATTAGCAATGTTGCCCATTACTTGAGATTAAAAGAGCTTATGGAGCAAAAAGATTTTAAATATCTTAAAACAAGTCCTTTTTACTTAGTCCATGTGCCAGGGCAACCAAAAGAAATATGTGATGAAAACTATATTACGGTGCAAGAATTTGTGCCTACTTTTGTTGATTTACGTGCGTTACAAAAAAATGATCTTGCAAGATATACCTCAGTGTTAAAAAATTTGCCTTCCGGATTGCTTGAGGAAATGTATCAGAGTATTAAATATGCCGCACTGTGGGATTTCCACATCGAGCTAGGAGTAACAGACTCCAACGAATATTATATACTTGATCTTGAAGAACCTATATTTCATAAACCGCAATTTTTTTATTTTCAGGGCAATGAGGGCTATCAAAGATATCTCATGGATGTACGCGATGGATTGCAACGAGTTGCCGATGATTTGAAGAAAGTTGATGAAGCACAATTTGAACGATGGAAAAAGGTTTGTGCGTCTGATGTTGAATTTATTGATGAATTAAAAAACAAAAAAATGTTACCAGAATATTTAAAAGCTTAACGAGAATAATTAAATAAGGACTTTATGAAATTTATCCAATCAACATTGAAAGTATTATTGTTTATCGCAGCTATATCATCAACCATTACACAAAGCTTTAATCAAGATCGCATCATTTTTGCAATTTTAGTAGCGCCACAAACTGAAACGTATAATAAATCAATATGGGAACAAGCAAATCAAATTATTGCAACATATAACGCTACCCGCAGCGCAAGCAGAGATTTTTCTATGGAATTATTGGATGCAGGGTTGCAAGCAGCTAGCGAAATCCGTTCAATCGTTCATAAGAATGAAGTGAATATTGATAGCTGGACTTTGATCAATTTAGATCCTGTTGAATTTGGCCAAACTCTTAATGGCCGCCCTTATCGCTATCTTAAATTTTGGCTTGCAAAGGAAGATTTCACCGATGTACAATGGCAAGATCTTCAAAAAAGAAATGAATCACTGATCATCTATTGCGAAAATAGCTCAAACGAAGAGTTTGATTTTTCTTATTATTGCTCAGAAATTAAAGCTATGTTTTCGGTTTTATTGAAAAGATAGTTGAGCCATCAAAAAGACAAAGGAATTAAAATTTTATTTTAAAAGCCAAAACCACCTCGATAATCAGAGTTTAATAAGTCATAATCGGCAACATCAGAAGATAACATTACACCTATAATTGCTTTAACCGTTTTTGATTTAGTCTTGGGCGACAGAGCGTGAGCATCTAATAGTTTATCTATTTCTTTAGATCTTTTTTTCTCGATTTCATCTAACACTTCTCGCGTAGGCGATTTTTCAAAATAATTGGCCGGTTTAGGAGCTCTTTTTTCCACTTCACTGGTAATTTTAACCATTTGAGATCGCGTCAACCCGCCAAATTCCTCTAACCCTTTGTCTTGATCAGCATTCGAATTACATGCAGCCGCGGCGCCACTCTCTACTGCTGGAGCAGCGGCACTGTTTAATGTTGCAATTAGTGATTTGAGTCGCTGATATTCCGTTTCTGGCGATGCATCTTTTTGATCCCCAGCTTTGGGAGCTAGAGCACTGCCTACCGGCAAACCGCTATTTGGTACCTGTGGCGCGGATGCCTGCACAATAAAAGTGAATAAAAGAGTTCCCGCAAAACAAAAATATTTTTTTTCCATGATTTTCCTTATTTAGATTCAGTAAAATGACTAAAAACAAACATGTCCATATCAAAAAGCTTTTTAAATCCCAATTTTTGATAAATTGATTTGCCTGCATCAGTCGCCAGTAAGTTTATGGTTTTAATTCCTAAATCGTCGGCTCTTTTTATAATAAACTGCATCATTGCTGTAGCCATGCCATTGTGCTGAGCTTCTGGCACCGTGGCAATATCATACACATGTCCGCCGCCATAATATTCAATTAAGAGAGTTCCTGTTGTTACTAATTTGCCTTTAAAATATCCTGCATAGTGTTCTTGCTCAGCAGCTTTATTGGCAACATCTGATTGCAGATATTCATAACATGCTTTTGTTAACGCTGAATTGTATTCAAAAGCTGGTGATACAATATTTAACCATGCATCAATGCTTACCGAATCAAGTTTTCTTATTTCGATATCAGGATTCTTAATTTCTATCATGATGGCTTCTTGAATATCAAGTTCAACCATTTCATAGGTTATAACGGGTAAAAATCCATTTGTTTTTAAAATTGATGATGTATCTGCTGGTTTTGCATGCGGAGCCACCATCCAACTGATGGGTGTTTGCAATTCTTTTGCTATAGCAATCACTCTTTTAACAGCTTCTCTGAGATCTGTTGAACTATTAAATGATGATTTCATAACAATATTTGCAAAAGGATCTTTGCAATCAGCCACCCAAAATATAAGTTGAGAATCATTAATTATGGGCTTTGCTTTTATATTTTTAAGCCAATGTTCATATCCAGGCCTTGTTCTTTCTACTATGTGTAAAACTTGTTCCTCACTTAATGCAAAAATGTTACTTGATAAAAAAAATGTCGCCAAAAAACATCGTATTGCATTAATCGCTTGCATAAAAAACTCCGTTTTCAAAAAATTACTTTGCTTAAAATGTACTATGAATAGTAAAAAGACTAGCACAATAAGCTCACATAAAATATACTCTTTATAGTTCAATTTGCTTACTATTTTTTTAAATAAACAAAAGAGAATTCACATGAGTGATATGCAAAAAATTTATTTCTTGATTACCGGCATTACTTTAATAAGTAACTCACTGTTTGCATCACAGGCAGCAGCTGGATCAAAGACCGCAACTGCGGCACAGGTAACATCTGCACCAAAAACTTTAGTTAATGCTCAGCAATCAACCGCAGGAGCTTCTGCAGCATTTAATAAGCAAGAAAAAGAATATGATGTAAAAGTGACCACAGAAGATACCGTTTCAACAATTACCAAAAAAACTGTGCTAACGCATAATCCGACAGGTCAAATATTGGAAGAGATTATTGTGTTTTCAAAAAAAGATAATGAAAATGATCCGTTCAAGCAAATTCTTTCTTCAAAAATTGTTGGCAGTCGCGCCTTATATACTTAGTGTTTATAAAGAAGCCCTAATACTTCATAATATTCAAAAACTAACTCAACAAGTTAACGCACAAGGCCACTCTATAGATATGACTAATTTTTCTCATGGAGCAAGCGAAGGTATTTTTGATTTCAAGAATCCGCAATAAACTATTATTCAACTATTTAAATCTTATTAGCCTTACTGAATTCACCAATATCATCAAATCAGGCACCGCATGAAATAACGCTGCTTGAATTGGCGTGATAACTCTTAAAAATGCTAAAGTAATGCCGACGATATGAATAGCCACAAATCCCACAAAGATATTTTGTTTTATAACTTTCAAAGTAGCTCGAGATAGATCATATACATACACGATTCTTGATAAATCGTTGGTCATCAACACGATATCCGCCGCTTCAATTGCCGGTTCCATGCCCATGGCACCCATAGCAATTCCTACATGCGCTGCTTTTAATGCCGGAGCATCATTGATGCCATCCCCCACCATTGCAACTTTGGCTCCCTGCGCTTGCAATTTTTTCACCATCTCAATCTTTTGATCAGGAAATAATCCGCCAAATGCTTGATCAATGCCCAATTCTTTTGCAAGTGTATTAACAACTTCTTGGCGATCACCACTCAATAAAATCATTTTTTTTATACCTTTTGCTCTTAATTGGGCAATCGTATCTTTTGCCTCAACGCGAACTTGATCTGCCATAAATAATTTCGCAATCAATCCATCTTGCATCGATGCCAAATAAAATGAGCTAAAGCTACTTTCAGTTTCTTTTTTGCTATGAAATACAATATTACCATGTTCCGGCGCTTCAATATAATGGCGATTGCCTAAAAAATATTTTTTATTATCAATCATTACTTCAACGCCATGGCCAACCTCGGAAGTGTATGTTTGCGGATCTGGAACTTCTATTCCCATTTGAGCTGCTTTTTTGAGCACTGCTTTACTTGCAACATGATCTGCTCTTTTTTGTGCAATCGCGGCTATTCTTAATACTTCTCGATAAGAAAATGAATTATTAAATATTTCAATGTTTTTCAATTCAGGTTCGCCCATGGTGAGCGTTCCTGTTTTGTCAAAAGCCATAATATCAATTGATGAAAACCGTTCCAAGCTCAACCCGCCTTTTACTAATATGCCATGACGAAATGCAGCAGCAATGCCTGCAAGCACAGCCAAAGGCGTAATCAAAGTAAGTTCTAAGGGTGAGCCAAACACCAATAAGGTTACCACTAAAGATGTATCACGAGTTATAATCCAAACGGCGCCAATAAACACCAACATTGAAGGAATAAGAATTCTTGCAAACGTATCAGCATAGGTGGCAATTTTAGCTTTTACCTCTTGTGCATCCTCAACCATGCTCGATATTTTTCCAAAAAAAGTATCCCCTGCAACTTTTTCAACTTTTATAACTATGCTCCCCGCATCAATAAAAGTTCCCGCGTATACTTTTGAACCAGATTCTTTTTCTTTCAGAATGCTTTCGCCTGTTAAAGCAGATTCATTCACTACGGCAGTTCCTTCTTGCACAATGCCATCGACGGGAATTCTCTTACCCGTTTTTATTATGAGGAGCATACCGGGTGTTACTTTTTTGATAGGCATATCAACTTCTTGATCATTCACCCGCGCAATAACATTCGTTGGAATCAAAGTGACTAAACTTTTAATCGCCAACTCGGTGCGACCCGCAATCAAATCTTCTAAATATTCTGCAATAAGCATAATAATGAGCACAGTTGTGATTGCCTGCTCTTCATGCCCGATTAAGCCGACAATCGTTGCAACAACTAAAAATATCTCGCTACCTATTTTTTTATTTTTTAATTCTTTGATCGCATGAATAAATGCGGGAATAAATGCGAGCGCAAGCGGGATATACATGCCCCATGAAGGCACAATATTAAAAAGCGCAAGGCCATAAAGCGCAATTACAAATATTATATATAAGCCGGATTTGTGCATACATTCGCCTCTCACTTTGATTGTATTGAGTATTTATATCTCAGTATTCATTTTTTGAATTAAAAAAACAATAATGCTTATTGTTATAGCACTAAAAATATTTATGGAAAATTTTTGTTTCAATGTTAAAACTTTTATAGAAAAACAAAAGTGGCAGTGTTATATCTCGTTTTGATATTCCACTGCCACTTAAAATTAATATTCGATTCTTATTTTTTACACGCAATTGCTTCTAATGCGTTTGCAACTCTACTAAGATATGCAAGCATTGATTCATGCTTAAATTCCGGCATTTCGTAAACTCCCTGTCTAATATTTAACGCATTGTTATGCGCAAATTCTACTGACGACACAAAGCTATCTAATTCTTTTTTAGTGGTGACATCAAGAGGTTCACCTTGTAACTCTTTTGCATCTTTAGCAACCAAGCCAAGAGTTGACGCCGCTTTTGATAAATCATCATACACTGCAACGAGTGGCAACTTGAGAGCAGGATTTCTTTGATACGTAGAAGGCAACAATGATGTTCCTCCGCTTTGAATAGCTTGCATTACAGCGGGATTAATGTCTTTATAACGGGATCGAATTACAGAAAATTGATTCGCATTTGATTCCATTGCCAAAGCTTTAATTCTCTTTTGATCGCATGAATGACCATGCGTAGATCGTTTTAAGGTAAGAGGTGCAATTCGATGTGCTCGTTGCGAACGCAGTGCACTACATCTCAAACGTGTAGATAAACCACGAAACATCGCCTGTGCATCAACAGGAATAATGCAGCAGAGCAGCCCCATCAAAACAGTATTTATTAACTTCATAACCACTCCTTTATTTATTGATGTGAATATTTACCTTGTAGCCTTTAATCTCAATGCATTTGATTTACTCAGGCAGAATAATACAACCGCGCCATATTTTCAATTAAATTTTATTTCAATTGATACTGAGCAATATCAGTGTAAACAGATCCATCAATAACATGCTCTGATTTTTTGAGCGAAAACTGGTTAATTGGGAATTGGATTTCTTTGGTAACTAACAATTTAATTGTTTTTAAAAATCGTAATTGATCTTTAACTACTGAAATACGGGCGAGAGTAATATGAGCTACAAAGTATCGATCATCAATGGTGCACAATGGAGAAATCTGCGCATTAATTTCTTGCACCAGCTTTTCCATTTCTGGGCACACAATAGCTAAATACAAGACGCTGATTTGATTTCGATTGCTAAAGATATTTATTGCACCAAACTTTGCAATGATTGGTGGAAATTGAATATTTCTAAGAGCTTTATCCAATTCCGGAATCAATGAAACAGGAAAATTTCCTAAAAACGAAAGCGTGATATGTGCATTTTCAACGGGCGAATAAGCACCGCGAAATGCAAGACGTGGTTTATAATAAGATTGAATACGTGCGAGTTCTTCTTTTACTTCAGTTGGCACATCTACTGCAATAAAAAGACGTTGCGATTCATTGTTTTTATCTGATAACAACCTTTCTCCTTCTCTTTTTTTAAGAAACTACTATGAGTATAGTGAACTTCTCAAAAAATAGTTGAAAGATTTTGTGATTGCTACAGTTTCGATTGTTGAGGAATAGAGCTTAATACTTTAAGAGCGTACTCTGCATATTGAATTTGAAAATCTACGACTCGCTTTTTGTCTTTTAATTTTGCCAATTGTTGAGTCAAAGCATTTTCTGGATTTACCGTATAACTATGCTCTAATAATTGCGCAGCGATTTTTAATTTTTTAATATCTGCAACTAATTGATCATGAACTTTTACCAAACCCCTGGGCAAACCATATTGTTCTTTAATGGTATTCATAAATTGCTTTTGGTCTTCTTTTGCAAGTTGAGCAATACTCAACAGTTTGCCGTCACATTTATTTATTTGCGCTTGAGCACTGAGAACGCTGCCTTTGCGCGTTTTATGATTGATTAGTTGAAAGCATAGTACACTACTTGCAACTGCTGGAATTGTCCCGGCGACTGCAAATCCCACTACTCCTGCACTAGCTGATACTTTGAAAACTTTTTCCGGTCTCCAAAAACGAGATGGCATTTCGAGTTGGAATGATTTTTTTTCTGCAGTTTTTTTTGTATTATCCATGCCAAATAAAGGCACGCAAAATAAAAAACTCATTATAAATAACATATTCTTTTTTTTAATAAACATAATAAAAACCCCTCAATATAACTGAGCAAACTGTGTGTATAACATTCCATTAATGCAAGATCTCTAGAGCGCTAACAAGCGCGCTCATTGCCACGCGAAAATGCTCTTTAAATAGACACTGCCATAAGACAGTAACATTTTTTTGCAGATAACATGAAAACAAACCATATATAAGTAAATTATAGTTCTCTCAACATAAGATACGATAAATATTGCAGACTGTCAATATCTATGTGGGTGTATTTAATAACCTTATTTACAGGGCAGGGATAGGGTACATTTTCTATTCAATCTCATCCATTACTAATCGACGAAAATCAGGGTCGTTAATTATGGGATTTTCATGAAATCGCTCAAATACTTTTTTTCCGTTAATTTTTCTTGCTCTATATCCTTTTGGTGTTGGAAGATCAAGATCAAATTCTTTATTAAGATAGGTTGCATCACCTTCTTCAGAATCCTCTGAAGAAGCGTAACCATCTTTTCCTGATTCATCTTGATCTGTCATTTGCGCTGCCGCTGCGAATGTAGTCGCAACTCTTAATGGAGCTCGCACGGGTTTATCGTATTGCGCAAACACAGCTCTTACTGTTTCCACAGACATTGCGGCAAGCGCGGCATTATTATTTATAGGCGTGGCAACAACTGCAGCAACTGCTCCGCCCATATCTAATGTTTGATTGTTTGCTAAATTATTCTGTGATGAAATTGCTTGTTGTTGTGATTGCGCGCCAAATATGAATGAGCCATACAGAATTAAAAATAATATTTGCTTCATAAGATTCCTTTTTATACAACACCTATCAATAATGAATACATAACTATAACATTGCGAGCTTATATTAAAAATGATTATTTCATTATTGTTACGTTAAAGAGCCTAGGCCATGATAGGAGCAAGAAAAGGCCCAGATTTCTCTGAGCCCTTATATAGATTCAAACCTTTTTTTAAAAAATGTAGCAATTATGGTTGATGAATATTAGTGAGTTTATTAGTTCCACCCGCCTGGAAAAGCTGTACCATTTGTTGGATCAAAAGCAGAACCCACCGGCAGTCTATATTTATTGACTGAGTTGCCAATATTTAATGCATAGTTTCCAAAATACAATTTAGTACCGGTAAGCGTTGAATCATTGATCGCCATGCCGCCCGAAGCAGATGCAACTCCTGTGCCATCAAAACCAGTATTTGAAATACTACAGTTATTCACTTGAATAATATCTGAAGCTGTAACACGAATTCCATCTCCACCCGCACCAACTGCTGGAGTTCCTGTGCCAGTTCCTAGAGCACCACCATTGCCAGTTTTTATCTTGAGCGCAGGGGATTGATAAGGGTGCTCTGCGTCCAGCACCCTTATCCCATAGCGGAGCGAAACTAACGAAAGTTAAACTTAAAAAATAATTTAAATAAGGTGTTGAGTTCCCAGCAGTCACTCTTTTTTTAATACAAATTATTTACGGTTTATGAACATTTGATAAGCGATCAGTTCCTAAACCAAAAGCTGTTCCTGTCGTCCCATCCACAGTGCTCCCAGTAGAAAATACGTACGCTGGGCCAAGTACGTTATATGCAAAATTTGCAAAATATACATTTTCTGAAGCTGGTCCTATTGTGGTATCTCTAACAGCAAAACCATTCGTTATTCCTGTTCCTATATTTGCAATATTGCAAAACCTTGCTTCAATTTTATTTGATGTGCCTGTTACAAACAATCCGTTACCTCCCAATGTAGAGCCGTTGCCTGTTTGTTCAATAAAGCAATTTGATATAACGTTGCCAAGCGCATTTAATTCCACAATGGCAGAGCCTCCATTTTGACCACTAGCCAATGTTGCCAATTGGCAATCTATAATCAAGCCATTAATTCCTGAATCTTGTATGCAACTGCCACCAGTTCCTGTATTTCCACCTGAACCAGTATTGAATATCTTGCAATCTCTGATCAAACTAGTGGATGAACTGCTGGATATAAAAATTCCATGTCCGCCATTTGCAGCTCCAATTTGTCCGCTACCTGTTGTTACAATAGTACATTCTATAATTTGCGATGTTATTCCCACATTATTTATTCCTGCTCCACCATTTCCTGTCGTAGTTCCATTTCCTGCTCTCGCAATGATGCTTTGTATAACTAAAACATTTGCAACAGAATTTAAATTAATAGCATCACCACCATCGTTTGCGGTTCCAGTTGCATTTCCGCCAGCGATATTATTATTTTTTATTATCACGTTAGAGCCAGTATTATTGATACCGATCCCTCCAGCAGTTCCTGATATTCCACCTGCGCTTGCAACAATAAAACATTCTCTGATAACCACATTGCTTGCTGTATTATTAATGCCGCCAACACTGCTCGTTGCAGTCGGTGTGCCTTGAATATTAAGATTCTGAAGAAGAACATAGGTTCCACTATTATTAATTGCATAAGTGTTTGTTGTACTTGCCGATGGCATGATCACGCCATTTTGTACGGTAACATTTGATACGCCGGGATTTATAGTAATCGCTCCTGTAAGAGCAAATCCATTCAAACTTAACGTTACTTCAGAAGCAGCGATGGTAATATCGCCCGTTAAATTACTGCTCATGCAATAATTTCCTGAAGCTGAAATTATTGTTGGCGCTGTTAAAATTGTTGGTGTGCACGAGCTACTACTGCCGCATTGAATCGCTGCTATCGCGGTAAATGTTCCCTCAAAATCGGTCTGCACAGTTGAAGTCAATGAATTAAGTTTGCTCACAAGAGTAAAGCAACATTGATCTAGTTTACTTTCAATTGTTATTTCTTCGCGTACTATTGCTGCAAGTACAGTAAAAGTCTGCGTACAGCAATTTGTATGGTTGATTGCAAGTTGGTCAACTTCAGTTCCAATTGATGCCGCAAGATGCCAAATATTTTCTCCAGGCTCAGGATTCACAATTGCATGTGCCGGTAAGAAACAACTGATAAGAAAATATATTAAAAATTGTTTTTTCATCACATTCTTCCTTTATTTTACGATTTATGAACATTTGATAATCGATTGGTTCCCAAGCCAAATGTTGTTCCATTATTGGCGTCTACCGCCGAACCAGTCGATAGAAAATATTTATTTGTAGTATGTGCAATATTGATTGCATAGTTAGTAAAAATCATATTAGTTGAGGTTGTTGTTAAATCGTTAATTGCCAAACCCCCAGCAGCGCTTGCCACACCAGTGCCATCAAAACCAGTGTTATTAATATTACAACGCGCAATTTCTATCAAATTTGAATTCGTAATTTGAATGCCATCGCCGCCTACGCCAAGAGTTCCATTAGTAAAACCAGTGCCAAAATTTCCACCATTGCCAGTTTTTAATATAAAAGTTTCTAAAATTTCATTTTTCGTGGCTTGCGATTCTAATATTGCTATTCCACCATTTCCTCCGTTGCCTCCATCTCCAGCGGCGCCAGAACCGCCACCGCTACCGCCATTTCCTCCGGATGCACCGTTTGCAGAATTGAATGAACAATTTAAAATTTTGGTGAGCATGCCTGAATCATTAATGCAATTTCCGCCGCTGCCGCCATTTCCTCCTTGGCCGCCTCTGCTTGCATTAACACCTCCGCCACCGCCATTCCCGCCAATAGAACCTGCATTTCCTGATCCAGAAAAAACTTGCGTGCGTAAAATATTAGTGAGAGAGCAAGTATTCAAACTTATGCCAACTCCCCCATTGCCGCCATCTCCGCCTTTTCCGCCAGAACCTCCCGATGAACCTGCTCCATTGCCACCATTTCTTCCGACAACTGGCACACCGCCATTACCGGCAATTACTATAGAATCTTGAATTATTACATTATTTACATTTGATACTACTATTGCTGTGCCGCCAGTACCACCATTTCCTCCACCGCCGCCAGTGCCACCATTATTGAAAGTCATTGATGCATTACCCCCAGCTCCTCCCAGTCCTCCATTGCCACCCGAACCAGTATTAATCTCTACATTATTTATGTTGTTATTAGAACCAACGATAATGCCAGTGCCTGCGGCTCCGCCATTACCAGCAATAGCTCCATCTCCTCCAGCTGGCAATATTGCACTACCATTAGTACCGTTCCCGCCATTGCCGCCAGTTCCACCGTTCCCAGATTTAATAGTGCTTTTCTCAATTTGAGCAACAGAAGATGATGTTGAAACTGCTAATCCACCACTACCACCGTTTCCTCCTGGAGTGCCGGCTGTTAAAAACATGGCTAAATTTCCGCTTGCTCCAGCTCCACCGGTTCCCCCGTTGCCAGATTGAATAAAACTGTTTCTTATCGTCGCAAAAGATCCTGGAATTGAAACTCCAATGCCACCCACTCCACCACCAAAACCTGCGGTTTGAGATGCTAAATTTCCTACATTGCCCGTTCCTGCATTCCCTGCAATAACGTTACAACCTAGTATAATTGTGTTATTTGCAGCACTTACGATGGCATTTCGTCCTTGCACACCAACTCCAGAAGATCCAATGACCGTTGCAACGCAAGTAACATTACAGTTTTCAATAACAATCTGATTTGCAGCACTTATGGTGACTGCTGCAATCGAAGCATCACCGGAAGATGCTGGCGAAGGCGCAATTATACCGCCATTCTTAATTGTTATATCCCCACTCGAATTATTCGCTGAAATAAGCCCAACAACTATAAATCCATTGAGATCCAACGCAACACCAGCAGCAGTTATATTAATATTGCCCGTCACATTCTGATTCAAACAATATTTTCCATCGGCGGCAATAGAATATAATCCTCCAGAAAAATCTGTCTGACTAATCTCAGTTGATGGACATTGTGTTGTGCTTGTTGTTGAACATGAAACAGCAGCAAGAGCAGTAAAGGTTCCAGTAAAATCTGCTATTACTACCGTTTGTAACACATCGATTTTACTATTAACCGTGAAGCAGCATTGATCGATTTTGCTTTCTAAAGTTTTTTCTTCTTGCTCTATGAAAGCGAGTGTCGTAAATGTATTTGCACAACAAGCGGATTGATTTATCACAAGTTGATCTAATTCAGTTCCAACTTGTGCAAACACCTGCCATAAATTTTCTCCTGGCTGCACTAATGCAAATACATTAATTGGAAAAAAAAAGAGCATAAAATATCGTATGCGATGTTTCATTATTATCCCTTTTTTTTACTATTTTTCTTCGTTTAGTATTCTTTTTAACCGATTCGATACTATAAAATTTATACTGTAATGGTCAATGACTGATATAGATTAATGTGAAACTATGGATGGCAATATTCTTTTAGAGTTTGAAAGTAATAATATCGACGTAACTTTATCAAGATTTATACCTTGATGGTTAATAGTTCGTTCCAATTAGTAGTGTAGCATTGTGATTTGCGAGTTTGCTTCATTTTCCATAATTGCTTAGTGCCACAAGCTGCAAAAAATATTTTATCGCGGCCCCAACGAGAATTCATAATATCCATAGTTTTCATAAGAATTGATTGATTATTAAGATCAGGGGTTTGTTCATACGTGCTCAACTGCAAACAATCCGCTGCTACTAAATCAGATAACACTACGCCAACTTTTTTATACTGCAAGCCTGGCTTATAAAGCTGCTCTAAGCATCTATGAACTGCCTTAATAAGTAACGGCGTATAAGAAGTAGGCATAGAAAGCTCGAAACTCATGGATCTAAAATAATTATGCGGATCATGATATTTTGAAGTAACTATAAATACCGATATCTGTTTCGTGATTGATTTTTGCAAACGTAATTTTCGCGCTGCTGAAGAAACATAGGAAGCGAGTGCTTCTCGAATTGGTTCGATTGCAGTGAGCTTTTCGCCAAACAAACGAGAAACACAAATTGTTTTTTTATCTTCTTGCACGTCTTCTAAATCAAGGCACGAGATACCGCGTAATTCATGCAATGTTTTAAGCCCATTAATAGTCATGTTTTTTCGCACCCACGCATCATCCATGCCCATGAAATCATAAGCAGTTTTAATGCCGAGTGCGATGAGCTTTTTGCCATAGCGCCGCCCTATGCCCCACACATCTTTAATATCAATCAACTGTAACAGCTGCTCTTTATCCGGCCGCTCACTAATATCAAACACCCCATCATACACTGGATTTTTTTTTGCAAACTCTGCTGATATTTTCGCGAGCGTTTTAGTTGGGCCTATGCCAATCGAAACCGGAAGTCCAATACGCGTTTTAATTAAACTTTTTAAATGATGCCCATATGAAGTGTAGTAAAAACGAGAACTATAATTCACTGGAAAATTATGATCTGATACATGCAAGAATGCTTCATCAATCGAATATACTTCAAGCTCTGATGCACACTCGCCCAAAGTTTGCATTACCCGAGAAGACATGTCGCCATACAAAGAAAAGTTTGCAGAATATACATGCACATTATTTTTTTTTATTAATGCTTCATATTCATATAAAGGTGCCCCCATGGGAATGCCAAGCGCTTTTGCTTCATTTGAACGAGCAATAATACACGCATCGCCACTGCTCAAAACAACCACTGGTTTATTCAAAAGCGCTGGATTAAAAACACGCTCACAAGAAACAAAAAAATTATTACAATCAACAAGGTAAAATCGTTTCATGAAAATTCCAGAGTTACTTAAACTTAATGGCATTAAGTATTATTGTATTAAGCTTTTTTTATTATAACAGGTTTTCAATAGGAAAAGTATGGATTGAATAAAAAACTCAATTAATACTTAACGTTTCACCGTAAATTATTCATTTGTATAAAGTGCAAAAACTTTTATAAAAAAATCTATTAACATTAAGCGTAATCTGCATATACTACTGAGCGCAAACAGACATACAATTAAAGAAAGAGATTATCCATGTTAATCAAGATAGTGATTTTTATTATTACGATATCGAATGTATGGCTTCATCTCAATGCGTCAGCGCCAAGTCAGGGCACACTTCAACAAGCTGTAGCCGCTGCCGCAGCTGTTGCTCATGGAGATGCCACCAAAAGTTTGCAAGCTTTAAAAACTGAACAGGAAAAGCCTGCGCAAACTCCTGCATTAGGAGGCGGCTCAAGCAATAAACATAAAAGAAAAAAAGTCAGCTCTTATTCAAGTAATGCTATTGCACTTTTGCCTCAACAATCTATCATGAAAAAAGTATTGAAAATGAAACAAAAGAACTTCGTCGCCGCGCAAGAAGCTGCGCATAATGACGCCACCGCAAAAGAACAAGAAGATAAGGCTCTCGCTATGGAAAATGCAGCTTCAGCTTTAGCAAATGCAGATGCTTCGATAGCGGCGGCGCCACAAGCTTTACCAAAAAAAGGAAATTGCCCCACGTGCAATAAGTTTTTTAAAAATTTAGAAAAACATATAATAATCCACTCGGGCGAACAACCTTTTGCATGTCCTCATTGCGACCATAGGTGTAATCGCGCATCAAATATGACACTTCATGTAAAAAATATGCATAAAGCAAAGTATTCACCGCAAAAAATAGACTTAAAAGATTCAGCTTCTGTTGCAGCTCCCGCTGCTCAAAAGGATTCTGCTTCTATGATAGATGATGGCGACAGTTCATCGGCTGCTGCTACGGCAAAGCAACCAGCAGATGATCTTAGTTGCTGCGGAACAAAATTCAAAAATGCTCATGCATTGAATATACATATCGGCAAGTCAAAAGCACATGCATCTCAAGCTAAAAGTGATGCCGAAGAATTAGAAGCTGAAGACGTCTCCCTCTCTGATCAGCCAAAAAGAAAGAAATCAAAACCAAACGTTACTGCTTTGGCCGAAGCAAATCCTGACGCAATCATGTGCACACAATGCAGTCAAGAATTTGAAACGCGTCAAGGGCTCGGTAGTCATATGAAGTATAAACATCCTGCTGCAGCCGAAGATAATAGTGCATCTGCACAAGACGATCAAGCAGAAACTGAAGCAACCGAATTTCCGTGCACGCACGATGGATGCGAAAGAGTTTTACCAACTCTGAGAGGCTATAATAACCACATGCGCACACATAAAGACGCACCCGCGGCATTAGAAGAGTCTGCAGCACCTAAATTTAAATGTACTCACGATGATTGTGAGCGAGGTTTTAATAGACAGCAAGATTTAACGAAACATATGAACAGCCATCTTAAGAATAAGAGATGGTTTTATGTCTCTGAAGAAGAACAGGATGGGGATGATGCACCTCAAGCAGAGCAACCATCAAAACCAAGAGTAGCTGCCACTGCAGCTGCTGCTGCGTTAAAAGTAAAAACAGAATTTCCTTGCACACACGATGGCTGCACTCGATCTTTTAAAAATGCTGCCGGTTTAAAAGACCATGTGTGGAAAAGGCATGACTGGAATGCTGCCGCTGCAGCTGCTGCGTCAAAAGTAAAAACAAAAGAATTTTCTTGCCCTCACCCAGGCTGCACTAGAGCTTTTGGAAAAGTAGGCGGGTTAAAGACGCATCTATGGCAAGCTCACCCTGCAGCAATCGAAGATGATTCAGCATCAGCAGCTTCTGCAGAACAAACCGCTGCAACTGCAGGAGTTCCTTGCACATTTAAAGACTGCAAAAAGATTTGTAAGGGCGAGAGCGGATTAAAAAGACACATTGGCAAACTGCATAAAAAATCGGCTAGTGCAAAAGCTGATTCGGATTCAGATGATGCAACACCGCTCGCACAGCAACTGAAATCAAAAGAAGCTGCAGAAGTTACACCTTCAAAAGTCAATAGCGAAATCAATGCTTTAGAACAAAGGCTTGCAGAGAACAAGAAAATAGAAGAAAGACTTGCCAAGCTAAAACAATTTAAAGCTCTGCAGGAAATATTATATCCCACAGGCAAATAACATTTTATTTTTTTAAAATAAGAGCACAAAAATATTAAATTAAGAAAGAATCTTTCATGGTAAAAAAAGCTTTTGCAGTATTGAGCTTAATTTTCAGTTTTACAACTAGCTTCAACTTCGCATCGCAATCTACCGCTGTAAAAATGGAAGATGATGGTTATGCTAGCGCCCTAAAACCAATGTCTCAAGAATTTTTAGGTATTGAAGATGAAACCCACAATGCATTACCGCAATTTGCAGTACAACAACATGCTATTGCCGCTTATGCCGCCACACAAGCTCAATCACAAAAAAAAGAAGTCGTTGAGCCATGGCATTCGCTGCCCATGCCGCAAGTTCCATCAAATATCCTTGGTGCAACTGCTGCAGCTCAATACAATCAACCAACTGCCTCAGCTTTAGCTGCCGTAACCCTTGCCACATCACCGCTCAGATGCTCCAAGGGTTGCAATGCAGTATTTTCCACGCAACAAACACTGCAGCAGCATATAGCCGCTCATCAAAGACAAATTGCAGTATTAGTGCATCTAGCTCCGGCAAACGCCAAAACTTCTGCCGAAATAGTTTTAAGGCGATCACAACGGCAGAAAAAGAAAAAAGAATATTCTGATTATGAAGATAATGAGTCAGAAAGCTCAGAAAGTGAAGATGATTGCAGTGATGATGGTGATTCAGATGCAACAGTATATGGTGAGGGAGAAGAAGAGGATGGTGATTCGAGCTCTATGGAAGTTGTAGCCCCTCAAAAGAAAACCAAAAGTAATCAAAAAGCAAAGACTCATCCATGCTCGTGGAAAGGTTGCAAAAAAAGCTTTCCTAAGCCAAGTGCTTTGAAACGACACTTTAGAACTCATACAGGCGAAAGGCCTTTTGCTTGTACTTGGGAAGGTTGCGTTCAAAGTTTTGCTGAAATGGGTAATTTAAAACGCCATATAAGAGTTCACACAGGAGAAAAACCTTATCCTTGCACAAAATGCGCCGATAAATTTGCTCGCTTAGAACATCTGCAGCAACACCTGAAATCAAAGCATTAAAAAAATATTCGTTTTAAGGCCCAATAAAAAAGTTCACACTGAAATGATAGGGGATTGCTCAGAGTAAAATATGCAATTTGATTAATTCGAAATTATTGCAATGTGAATTATAAACATGCTAAGCTTTAATTGTGATCATAAATATCCATGATAATAAAAGGATTATAATGAAGTGTATAGCTAAATTACTCTTAATCACCTTAATTTTTGCTTCAGCCTCTGTATTGAATGCCAAAGATGGGGATGAATGTGATGTAAAACACCCTTATCACCCTATTGTTCAGGATGCCAAACTTATAGCCTCATATGCCAAAATCTGGTGGATCACTGAAAAAATGAAAAAACACGCTTCCGGCGATGCTGATCAACAAAAATTATTAACTGATATTCAGAACAATGCCCATGAAATGAAAGAAAAAGTCATCAATGCTCTTACTCAACGAGTGCAGGAAAAAGCTGTCGAGCTTAATAAAGAATCTCAAAAAAGACAAGTATCCGCACCCGGAGAATTTCCTGAAGAGCCACTGATATTTAAACAGTAATTTAATAGTTTATGAATCAAAAGGGACTTGAGTAAAATCAAGTCCCTTTTTTTAAACTTGATGAATAACGTAAGTAACCACACCCCATACTTCAAAATCCATCTCGCCAGTGATTTCCATTGGCTGATAATGCTCATTATCGGGCATCAAAAATATTTTTTCCTGAATCATGCATATACGTTTCACGGTTAGTTCGCCTGAAATTCGAGCTATCACAATTTTATTATGAGTAACGGGCACTGCTCGATCAACAATCAAAATATCATTTGTTTTAATGCCCGCATTTTCCATTGAATCGCCCTTCACGCGAATAAAGAAAGTTGCGGATGGATGTTTGATTATAAGCTCATTTAAATCGAGTGCTTTATCAATATAATTTTCCGCTGATGAAGGAAATCCGGCAGCCACCTTACCTTCGAGCATCGGAATAGCATAGTAAGTGGTGTGATCCGGAAGATAAATTTCCAGCTTGAGTGATGGCGACTTTTGCTTTTCTTGCAAAGATGCCGTGCGATTTTTTTGTTTTTGTGTGATCAGCATATCAATCCTTATATAAGATATTTCTAGCTTACCACATTTTTAACGAATTGAGCTATAGCCACCCGGAATGCCGTTTTTTGAAAGCACAATCTGCCACAACTGCGTTTTACGCGCTCTAAATAATCCGGCACACATCAACAGATAATATTTCCACATTCTATAGAATCTATCATCAAACTTTGATTGCAATACCGGCCAGTTTTTATCAAATTTTTCAAACCATGCCATCAGTGTTTTATCATAATCAGTGCCGAAGTTATGCCAATCTTCCATAACAAACAATCCTTGATAAGCGTCAGCAATTTGAGATGCAGAAGGCAACATACTGTTCGGAAAAATATATTTTAAAATCCAAGGATCACTCGTTGTATTTGAAAAATTTCCACCAATAGAATGCAAGAGCATTAATCCATCATCTTTTAACGATTGATGAGCAACGCGCATAAAATCTTTATAATTTTTATAGCCTACTTGCTCAAACATTCCCATACTTACTATTCGATCAAATTTTTGGTTTAAGTCACGATAGTCTTGCATAATAATACTGACCGGCAAACCCTGGCACATAGTATCTGCATATTTTTTTTGTTCTTTTGAAATAGTAATACCCGTTACCTGCACGCCATATTTTGAAGCAGCATAGTGTGCAAAACCACCCCATCCACAGCCAATATCTAAAACCTGCATTCCAGGTTTTAGATTTAATTTTCGACACACTAAATCTATTTTATGTTCTTGCGCTTCATCTAATGATTGCGCTTTATTCCAATAGCCGCAAGTATACATCAAGCGAGAATCAAGAGTATTTTCAAACAATGCGTAATCTAAATCATAATGTTGTTCTCCAATTTCAAATGATCGAGCTGGAGATTGCAAGTTGATGAATCTTGCTTTTACTAAATGAGATAGTGTTGTGAGGTTAAATTTTATTTCTTGATGTAAATCTGCCGACATTACTTTATCAAAAAATTGATCAAGCGATTGCACGTCCCACCAACCATCCATATATGCTTCACCAAAACCTAAAGAACCTTGGCTCATCACGCGAGCATACAACGCTTCATTATTAACTTTTATATCCCAAGGGCGAGTGCCATTGATTTGAATATCTGCTTTATTTAATAATTCTTGTGCAAAAATCTTTGGATCACTTTTATTAAAAACAAACAGATGCATACACAAAAGTGCTAAAGTTCCAAGACTAATCAATATTATATTTTTTTTCTTCAAAACCAATTCCTTTTCTTTTTAAAATTGATCATAGAAAAAAGGATTTAAAAAATCAAACTGGCTCTATAAATTGAAGATACTGTTATCTATTGATCAAAATTCTTGCTAAAATATGATTAATAATAATTTATTAACCATAACCAAGTGAACTATGAATCATACAATTATATTTCTCGCATTCTTTTACTCAAGTTCTCTTATTGCTTCAGAACCTTCATCCAAGCAAAAGAATGAGCACAGCACCATACAAGATCATTTATTGCCAAACAAACAAGAAGATTTTAGTATCATTGCAGTACTCAAAAGAAGTCTTCTAAAAACTGCTCCAAGCGAGAATGACTTAGAAGTGCGAGCAACTCATTTATTTCAATTTTTAAAGTCAGCTCAACCGTCCACATCTGAACCAACACCAATAGCAAAACAACAAAGACCCGAACTCTCATCAAAATTATAAATAATAAAAAGATCACTATTGTATTGAAAAAATAAAAAGCCTCAGTTTTCACTGAGGCTTCATTACCTATTTTAAACTATGTTTACTGCACCGTAATATTATCCCAACTTCCTCTGCTCGTGCCCGGAACTAATGCAAGCTGTGCATATGGCACTGGGCCTGGCCCCGGAGTAACAAAAGCCGTTGCACTCCCATTCAAACAATAGTTACTATCAGTGCCGGTAAGATTACGATTTGCCGGATTGTTGCCATTGTTTTTTGCAACATTTCCAACATAGCTATAAAGGGTGGTCGCGGTTAATACAAGATCAAAACCACATGAAGCATTATTAAGTGCTCTATTTGCTTGAATTAATCCCGAACCTGATGCAAACTCAAAGCCAGCAATGCCATTCCCTGTTGCAAATGAGTTTTGAATATCAATTGCACTTGGTGTTATACCGTCAATTAAATAACCATATAAAATATTTCTGCTTGCTTGGCAATTATTGAAAGCACTATTCAAAACAGTATTGGTAAGATGGAATCCTGCTTTTCCGTTGCTATTCGCGATGCATTTTTCAAAGCTTACACTCGTTACAATGTTATTTGGCAATCCAG
>Ga0366818_10130_pt1 | contig 28398 bp, 28 predicted proteins | sample TotcelFGM3001N14_FD_207090 | JGI IMG/M metagenome (GOLD analysis project Ga0366818, IMG submission 207090) | Enriched cells from coal bed in the Powder River Basin, Montana, United States - Total cells FGM rep3 HSBNCT.FGM.300.1.N14 ...
AGAATATTTATTCTATATTAAGTATATGTCCTTTGTCAAGGGATTTTGGGATTTGTGTTTTGGTCAAAGATTTTTATAGATCCAACCGTAATAATTTGGGATACTGATTTATTGTTGGGAAAGGGAAACATCTCGTTTTGCAAGCCGACAGCCACAATAATGATTGCCGGAATACAAGACAATAACCTACAATAAACCAAAATACCGTTATTCAACGAAAGGTAATTTTTGATGTAATTGCTGCTTCTTTTAAACTTACGAAATTCATTCATTCTCGATCTATACTCAGACGAGGTTATATGAAGAAAGGAAGTTTTTTATGCTGGACACAAAACAATTACGAAGGCTCGGAAAGACAGACATTATGGTTTCTCCGGTTGGTTTGGGTGTAATGGAAATGGCAGGCGGCGGCGGTGGATTAATGGGTAAAATGTTCCCGACCATTTCTCAAGAGGATAAAAATGCCATTATTAAAGCCGCCCTGGATGGCGGAATTAATTTTTTTGATACTGCCGAAATGTACGGCGCCGGAGTATCCGAGAAAGCGCTTGCCACTGGCTTGAAGGCCGCCAGCGCTGCGGATAAGGATGTGGTCATCGAAACCAAATGGATGCCGCTGCTCAGAACCGCGTCAAATATCCACAAGACCATCGACAACCGGCTGCGTTACCTTGAGGGCTACACCATCTCCAACTACATGGTCCACCAACCCTGGAGTTTTTCCACTCCTGAAGCAGAAATGGACGCCATGGCCGACCTGGTGGAAGCCGGTAAGATCAAGTCGGTAGGGGTGAGCAATTTCAATGCTGACCGCATGAAAAGGGCGTATAATGCTCTCTCCAAACGCGGACTCCCCCTGGTCTTGAACCAGATGCGCTACAGCCTGAACCACCGCGAGATCGAAACGGATGGCACGCTTGCCGCCGCGAAAGAATTGGGCATCACTATCGTGGCATACACCCCGCTGGGCAGCGGCATTTTGACAGGCAAGTATCACAAGAACCCTGAACTGATACAAAATAAAAATGTATATTACAGAGGCACCTTAAAACGTGAGCTGGAACAAACCCGTCTATTAATTAATGTTATGGAAGAGATCGCTGCCAACCATAACGCTACCCTGGCGCAGGTGGCCCTGAACTGGGTCATCCATTTTAATGGTGATTGCGTTGTTACCATCCCCGGCGCCACCAAGGTCCGTCAGGCAGAAGAGAGCGCCGCCGCCATGAACTTCGTCCTCTCCGCGGATGAACTCGCCCGCCTCGATGAACCCTCGCGGAACTTGAAGTAAGTTAGATAAAAAGACAAACCTCCCGGATAACACGATGGGAGTAGGAAGTACCGGGGTGGCAGCATTGCAGATGGGCAGGCGGTTTATTGGGATTGAGATGGCTGAAACATTTTTCAGGGTAGCTGTAGACCGGTGCAGGAATGTTTACGCGCAAACATTTGTTGCTTATGTTAAAACTCAGGTAAATTACCCAAATTGTCTGCCGGAATATTATTTGCAATAGTTTTAATGTATTCATGACCATTAATATTTTCCCTAATTACAGGGATCAAATCATTATCTGTAGGATTTTCTCGTACTCCAAATGTAATTCCGGCATTTAGCCTTATTAACAAATCAAATCGTTCCATGTCTGATATTGGTGAGGCCCATATCGATGTAAGGTCTTTAATTCGATATTTTATTATTTTGGACCTATCTCCATCTTCGTGTCTGACTGCGATTACTTCAAATTGTGGCATTTAATTTTTCTTTCCTAAATTCTTGCCTTTACGCCAAACAGCGGACACAGCCTCGGCCTTAGTGCGTGACTATCATTCACCATTGTTTGGAGAGATCTTCGTTTGACTATAAGATCCTCCGCCTGGCACGTGGTAACCCCATTTCAAAATTTTTGCGCAAACATTTGTTGGTTAAGCATAAAATTTAAAACCCACTAAAGATATTTGAAATCTTGTATGTAATATATATCGCTGAGATAACTACCCCTATACCGAGACCAAAAAGGAATACACCAAACTCTTTCCAAGTTTGACGGTCTTGATTCTTTTTAAAAGCAAAATAAAATATGAGCCCAAGAACAATACAAATTATTCCCCATGTATCCATTTTATGTCCCTTTCATTTTTTTTCTGCCCGGTGCGGACTCGTCTCAGCCCTACCGGGCAGCTTGGATAAATAGCCTGGTGATTAGGGAGAATCAGTGATCCAGGCTGGCTATAATCTACCCTTTTGAGGATTCAGGATCATTACCGTGGCTGTCTTTTTGTTGGATAACGCCATCTTTTCCGTGAATATACAATTCAGATTTTTGGTTTATGCTGATATCACGGGCTTTGTCAACGGCCTCTTTTTTGGTATCGGTATGCTTAATTGCCTTATCGGTACCACCCTTTTTTATATCCCAGCCACCTCTGTCTTTATTCGGTACAACGTGATGTGATTTTCCTGGCATTTTTACTCCATTTCTAATTCCTGGCTTTACGCCAGCCATTGGCCACGGCCTCGGTCTCAGTGCAGAACCATCGTTCACCTTTGCTTGGAGTGATCTTAGTCACTTCATAAGAACCTCCACCAGGCACGTGGAATATCTTTTCTCCATCTGAACTAATGTTTCCTTTGATCACACAACCTGATGGTGGTTCAGTGCATCCATTGGGACAAGCGGAAGCAGATGGATTTTCAGGGACTTGTGTTGCTGAATCTCCACCACCTACCACGGTGGCTTTTTGAGCAGTTGGAGAGATATAAGGTTTGACTGTTTTTGTGGGTACCCATAACCCGACCATGTTGGCTTTTGCGGTTTGGTAGGTCTTCGCAAATTGAGAATCACAGGAAGTGTCTGGCGGCCATGACCCGGATGATGCATACCCCGTGCGGACCATCTCATTATTGACAAAGACATCCCCGACGAATACATAACGCAGCAGTCGGTCGTATCTGTCGACGTCAGAGGTATCTTTTACGAGGGTAACGGTTTTTCCATCCACCAAGCTGCGGTTGAATTCGGTCGCAGTCGATCCTCCGGCGTCACTGGTTTCGGGTGAGTCCACTCCGATATATCTCAAGGGGAATTCTTGCCCATCAATTTCAACCACAATAGTGTCGCCATCCGTAATTTTGATTACTTTTGCGGTCTGCCGCTCGCTCGAAGCAGGGACACATGAAGCACCTGCTGCCGCTGGCAGCGTAACAGTCGGGTCTATTGCAACAGGTATAACTGCGGTGTTGGTTGTTGTTGGCGCAGCGGTGGGGAGGACTGGTGTGGAAGTAATGGGGGCAAAAGTGTTCGTCGAGATGGTGGTTGGTGACAGCAACACTGCTTGTTGTGAGCTGGCCTGACCGAGCGTGGTCACCCAGCACCCACCAACAAATATCACCAGCAAACTCGCAATTACTCCGGCTTTTACCTTCTTAAGCCCCCAATAATGCCCCTGGTCGCTGAGTCGATTTTCGATGAAAACCGAGAGTTTGTGGATTAGGATCAATGCAGTTTGAAATAGCCACTTGCTGACTTTCCAGAGGCCGATGAACAGCCATTTGTAGAGCCAGATGACCCAGCCGATTGTTATCCAATAAAGCGTACGGCCGCAGCCTTTGCCTGAGCCTGAAGAAATGACAACCCCCGAGTGCTTGCCTGTTTTTACCCGATAATAACCCCGAACTGGCATGTCTCTACCCCTTATTTATTATTTGAGTACCTTTAGTTAAAAATGTTTGCGCGCAAACATTTTGATGGTTTCAATAATGATGCTTATCGAAACCTTAAGAGAATATGTTGATGTAACATTCTTTCTGTAAAATGCTGAACCTTAACAAAAGCGGTGAGTCAGAAGTATCCTTAAGGTGACGAAACCAGAAAAGGAGAACAAAATGACTCACCAAAATGATTATACCTTTGCAGAAGAACTTGCAGAAAAAGGTTTTGATGCTTTTCCTGAAATGATGCGGATTCTGATCAATCAGGCCATGCAGGCAGAACGATCAAAGTATTTGCAGGCTGATGAATACGAACGAACAGAAGAACGAAAAGGCCACGCAAATGGATTCAAGCCCAAGACTGTAAAGACTCGAATAGGAGAAATTACCTTTGCAGTTCCCCAGGTTCGAGAAGGAGGATTTTATCCCTCCGCTTTAGAAAAAGGTCTTCGAAGCGAAAGAGCCCTCACGATTACTCTGGCCGAGATGTACATTCAAGGAGTCTCCACCAGAAGAGTAAAAGCCATCACCGAGCAATTGTGTGGGGTTGAAATCTCAGCCACACAGGTTAGCAGAGCCACCGCTCAACTGGATGCAATACTGCAAGAATGGCGAGAAAGACCTTTGGGAGAGATCGTCTATCTCTACCTGGATGCTCGATATGAGAAAGTCCGCGTGGCTGGGCAAGTGAGAGATGTCGCGGTTTTAGTGGCCACCGGCATCACTCCAGAGGGTGAAAGGCAGATTCTTGGGGTTTCTGTAGCTCTGAGTGAGCACGAAGCCCATTGGAGAGCCTTTCTGAAGGCACTCAAAGACCGTGGACTGCATGGAATGGAGTTGATAATCAGTGATGATCACGTAGGTCTAGGAGCGGCGAGGAGAGCCGTCTTCGGAAGCGTGGCTTGGCAAAGGTGCCAATTCCATCTTCAGCAGAACGCTGGTGCTTACCTGCCCAAACAGTCGATGAGACTTGAAGTAGCTGCTGAAATTCGTTCCATTTTCAACGCGACCAACAAGACCAGAGCAGAGGAGATGTTGCAAGAAGCCATACAGAAGTATGAAAAATCTGCTCCGCGTCTATCAACATGGCTTGAAAATAACCTTTCCGAGGGGTTTTCGGTTTTTGATTTTCCCTTGGAACACAGAAGATCTATTCGGACATCAAACAGCTTGGAAAGGATTAACAAAGAAATCCGAAGACGAACAAGAGTTGTTGGTGTTTTTCCTAATGAGGCTTCATGCCTAAGATTGGTCTCAGCCTTACTTATGGAGATCAGCGAGGAGTGGCAGATCGGAAAACATTATTGTGCTGGCAAGTCATTAAGTTGTTAAAGAACGATGGATATTTCTGACTTCAATTTACAGAAAAAAGGTTGCGTAATCGAGAATATTTATCGGAATAAATCTTAACCGCATCCTTGTATTATTTGATATCTATTCCATACAAGTAATAATATTCATTTCTGTTTTGTTTTTATTACCATTTTCATCACGCCACTCAAGATTTTTTATTACTTCGCATAACGGTTTAATTGCTGATTCGACACTAACAGGATAACCATGGGAAGGGTTAAATGTCGAGAATGAGCATGAAATTAAACTACTAAATTGATTTGTTTGATTCGGACCAACTGATGCCCAAATATCTGAAAAGTAACGAAGATATCCCATACCTCCATCAAAGAAATAAGACTCGTTAGAAGTATCCAGGTTCAAAGAATATGCTGGATTTGTATTAGTAATTTCATAATTAAATTTCCAGATTCCGTTTACGTATCCATCTTCATCATTTGTAAAACCAATTGGTTTAAATATTCCGTAATCGAAGGGTTGACTCTGTCCAATTTCAAGGGGTTGAATATTTTCTAGAGGTTGATTCTTATATTCATTCCATGAAATATTACCTGTAAAAGGAGTCAAGAACGGTTGGATATTTTCTTCTGAAAGTGGAATTGTTTTCTGAAATTTCAATCCTTCTTCGGTTTTAATAGTAATATTTAGAGAATAATTGGAACTCGCTTCAGCAACTTCCCAAAGGACTTCTTCTGTTAATGATTGAATTCCAGGGGGCATATTTGAAACCGCTGGATTATTCCCAACTGTAAGCAATCCAGTACTAGGCGATGTACATGAAGCTTTTACTGGACCTAGAGAACATTGTGCGCTACTTTTTTCTCGTGGATACTCATAACCTTCTTGGGTGGTTACTGAATCAAAATTGACATAGATATTTTTCCAGTCAGTCAGAGATGTATTTGCAACGGCAATCTGAAATTTAAGAAGTTTCATGCCAGGATCACCACTCCAAGTTGTCGGGGATTGATCTCCAATCACGAAGGTTTCTGCTTCAGAGTAACTTATCAAATAGAATTGGATATCATCGTCTACTGGGGGAATAGTTGGAGTTGGCGTGTTTTGAGGAGTGTCGGTTTGGACAACCTCTAACTGAGTATTTGATTCTGGAATGAAAGAATTACTATTGGAGGTATTACAATTTTTTGATTTAGTTAATACAATTTCTATGTTGTTCGTGTTAAATAATATTTGCCTTTTTTGCAAAGTTACAGTGGCTATTTGCGCACCCGTAATTCCTAGTATTCCATCAAATTCGAGTTTTATCGTATCTTTTGCAATGAAGCTGTAATTACCGGTAGCATTAACTAAAAGGGAATTTATCGAAAATGTCCCGTCTTTATAAAAGGTGTAATTTGCGCCGTCGCTACCATTCCAACAACCAATCATTTTTTTTGATGTTGAACAGGCAGTTAACAATATAACAATTAAGCTAATGAAAATCACATTATAGAATTTTTTCATTATTTCTCCCTTTTATTGAAAATGCAATTTTTGTTTTTTATTGTTTGTTTGCAAAATTATTTTTACACAACACTAATTATCTCTAGTTACTATAATTAAGGTGCGACGGCGCAGGCCTGACAGGGTCCACGCCGTCTAACCATCAGCCCTGAGACCAGGGACTGGAGGTTTTGAAGGGATTTTCGCCTGCAGCTTTAACATTTAAAGAGGCGAAAAAGTGGACCCGGCAGGGATCGAATATCATCCCTCGATGGGACGTGCGATCAAATTATAATGTTTGTGGACCCGGCAGGGATCGAACCTGCGACCAAGCGGTTATGAGCCGCGCGCTCTAACCACTGAGCTACGGGTCCTCGTTAAATTACCTATTGTTAATTTGCGCTCTAACCCCAGCACCCTTCGGGCGTCTGCGAAGCTACGGGTCCTCGTTGAATTACCTATTGTTAATTTGCGCTCCAACCACAGCACCCTTCGGGTGTCTGCGTTACCTTCAGTAACTTCGAAGCTACGGGTCCTTTCAGACAGCCAAATTATAACATTAAGCTAGTAACCGTAAACCAAAACAGGGTTCTTTTTTCGTGGTTTTTTTTATTCTTCGCCTCCTTGACCAACCTTCCCATGCGTTTTATAATTCAACAGTTGAATATTGGAGACGCATGAGCCTCGAAAATTGCACAGAACGCGACCTGATCATCCTCGAACACATCGAACAAGACCCTGATACCTCTCAAGCCGCTATGGCAAATACGCTTGAAGTGGCAGTTGGCACCATCAACTGGCACCTAAAGCGCCTTATTGAAAAGGGCTATGTCAAGGTCAGACACGCCGAGCGGCGCAAACTAAAGTACATCATCACCCCTGAAGGTCTGGCTTTACGTGCCAAACTTACTATAGACTATATCCAAAATTCATTCAATCTTTATCGTTTGGTTCGTGAACGTGTGATGGTGACACTTCAAGATGTGCATACCGCTGGTTATACCGCTGTGCGCATCGAGGGCAGCGGCGATGTGGCAGAAGTCTGCCGACTCACCTGCCTGGAACAAGGCATTGAGATTGTTACTGATTTAAGCGCGCCACTTTTGCGCATTGTCGGATTGAAAGTATTCTTTGAATCGGAGGATCACAAAACCTTATGACCGAACAATCCTTTTGGCATAACAAGCGTGTCTGCGTCACCGGCGGAGCCGGTTTTCTGGGTTCTTTTGTCTGCAAAAAACTGGAAGACCGCGGTGTAAAAGAAATCTTCATCCCCAAGATTGAAGATTATGACCTGGTGCAAAAAAATTCCATCATTCAAATGCTGGATGACAGCAAACCTGACATCATCATTCACCTGGCTGCTCAGGTGGGCGGCATTGGCGCTAATCTCTTGCATCCCGCGGACTTTTTCTATGACAACCTGATGATGGGTGTGCAGCTCATTCACGAGGCCTATTTACGCAAGATCGAAAAGTTTGTCGCCTTGGGCACCATCTGTGCTTACCCCAAATTCGCACAGATTCCATTTGAAGAAGACCATATCTGGGAAGGTTATCCAGAAGAAACCAATGCGCCTTATGGTCTGGCTAAAAAGATGCTCCTGGTTCAATCTCAGGCATATCGTCAGCAGTATGATTTCAACTCAATTTTCTTGCTGCCGGTCAATCTCTACGGTCCGCGTGATAATTTCCGCCCGGAGAGCTCACACGTTATTCCGGCTTTGATCAAAAAATGCCTCGAAGCAAAAGCCAATAACGCTCCCTCCATTGAAGTCTGGGGAGACGGATCCCCAACTCGCGAATTTCTGTTTGTGGAAGACGCTGCCGAGGGCATTTTGTTGGCAACCGAAAAATACAATAAGTCAGACCCAGTCAACCTGGGCTCAGGCATGGAAATCAGCATCAAAGATCTGGTAACCCTGGTCGCCAAACTGACCGGGTTCCAGGGCGACCTGGTGTGGGATACTTCAAAACCCAACGGACAGCCTCGCCGTCAGCTCAGTGTTGAACGCGCTTATAAAGAATTTGGATTCAAAGCGCAGATAGGCTTTGAAGAAGGGCTGGGCCGCACCATTGATTGGTATCAGGCGAAAATGGATGCTGAAAAGTAGTTTATGAAAACTGATGCAATCGAAACTGTCAAAAAACCGGATACGGTAATCATTCAGCCCATGAAAGGTCTGGTGGCGCTCAATTTGCGCGACCTGTGGATCTATCGTGAACTGGTTTACTTCCTCACCTGGCGTGACCTTAAAGTGCGCTATAAGCAATCCGTTTTGGGTGTGCTGTGGGCAATCATCAACCCGCTTGTCACGACCGTGGTCTTTGCGATCATTTTTGGTAACTTTGCAAAGTTCCCATCCGATGGTGTGCCCTATCCGATTTTCTCTTATACGGCCACCTTACCGTGGACCTTTTTCGCCGCCGCGTTAACTGTTTCAGCCCGCTCCATGTTGACTAGCGGAGGAATGGTTTCAAAGATCTACTTCCCGCGCATCATTGTGCCGCTTTCATCCGTCTTTGCCAACCTGGCGGATTTCCTGGTTGGATTTGTGATTATGATTGGCATGTTGATCTTCTACCGTGTCACGCCAACCTTAAATATGCTCTGGCTGCCAGCTTTCTTATTGTTGGCTACGATAACTGCCCTGGGGGTGGGGTTATGGTTCTCAGCTTTACTGGTAATGTATCGCGACATCAATTATCTTTTGCCCTTTCTTACCACCATCTGGATGTACCTTTCACCTGTGGTTTATGCTTCAAGTACCATACCTGAACAGTATCGCATCCTCTATTCGTTGAATCCGATGGTGGGGGTGATTGAGGGTTTTCGGTGGGCGCTCTTGGGTACCCAACAATCCATTTCACCATCTATGATTGCGATCTCTTCGGGCATTGCCTTGTTAATCTTCATAACTGGTTTATTTTTCTTCCGCCGAATGGAACGTATCTTCGCGGATATGATCTAGGCGAATGGATACACTATGAGTAATTTAGCCATTAATGTGCGCGATATTGGCAAACAATATCACATTTTTTCAGAAGTAAATCGTTATCAAACGCTGCGTGAGAAGCTCTCAGAGTCGCTTAAGTCGCCACTGAAAGCTTTATTGCACCCCACAGGCAGCGATACTTTTTGGGCGCTGCGCAACATCTCTTTCGATGTCGAACGTGGAATGGTTCTGGGGGTGATCGGTAAGAATGGCGCCGGAAAGTCAACCCTGTTGAAAATCTTGTCTCGCGTTGTTGAACCCACCGAAGGTCGTGCAGAAATTAGCGGTCGGGTCGGCTCTCTGCTAGAAGTTGGCACTGGTTTTCACCCAGAATTGAGCGGACGTGAGAATGTCTATCTCAACGGTGCAATTCTTGGCATGCGGCGCGCTGAAATTGACCGAAAATTTGACGAGATTGTGGCTTTCTCGGAAATTGAACAGTTCATTGACACACCCGTCAAGCGTTATTCCAGCGGCATGTATATGCGTCTGGCATTTGCGGTCTCTGCTCATCTTGAACCCGAGATTCTGATCGTGGATGAAGTGCTGGCGGTGGGAGATGCTGAATTTCAAAGAAAATGTCTTGGCAAAATGAGTGACGTGGCTGGTGAAGGCCGCACGGTGCTCTTTGTTTCGCATAACATGTCAGCGGTAACGCGACTTACCAAGGAATGTATCATCCTTGAGCACGGCAAAATGACCATGCGTGCACCGAGCGACGAAGCCGTAGATTATTATTTATCGCATGGGTATGAAAAAGGCGGCGAGCGCAGTTGGACAAGCGAAGAAATTCCATCTGATGCGCATCCATTCAAGCCCATTGCCATGCGCGTGATGAATGCCAAGGGGCAGGTGGTGGATTCTGTACGTTCAGTAGAGCCACTAACCCTTGAAATGGAATACAGTCTGGATTCGGCCATTACAGGGTTGCGTGTAGGTGTTTATCTGATGACTGTGCGCGGTGATTATGTTTTCACTTCTTTTGACACGGATGATCCCGAGCAGTTCTCTAAACACGCTGAGCGCAAGGCGGGTCATTACATTAGCCGTTGTACAATCCCGGCAGATCTCTTAAACGAAGGACGTTACACCCTTGGCGTGAATGCCAGTGTTTTCCGCATCAAGCGTTACTTCCAGGATGCCAATGCAGTGGTTTTCAATGTCAATCCAACAGGGGCTCCAGGTATGCATTGGGTGGAACCGCGGCAGGGCGTTACCCGTCCGCGCCTCAATTGGCAGATTGTAGAAAAATAAATTTTTAGCAATGAGACGAGGTTATCTTGACCGTTATAAGCTCGGGGTTTATAATTCAACAATTGAATATTGAAGTTTTTTCAAGTAACCTTATATTGGTTTACTTTCCAATGAGAAACACGGATCAACCATGGTAAACAACAACAAAGAAACATTAAAGCGTTTCCTTGGAGGTATTCCGCTTACCGCCGAATTATACTGGCTGGTCAGGCAGCGTGATAACCCCATTCATTCACGATTTTCTCTAAAAGCCTTGCATGAGGCTCTTCCTTCGATGGTAGAGGAAGTAAAGAAGATTCGTCCGCAGTCGCAGGTGCAAAAGAAAAAAGTTTTCATTTTTGCAGCACTGCATTACTGGATTGAACAGGCTACCATTACAGGGCTCGGCCTCGCTGCGGATAATCACGATGTCACCCTGGGTTTCTACCCATATTTTGACTGGTTTACAGATTCCACCAAGTTTGATATTCGCCGTCAGAATATTTATGCTCAGAAAGTTCTTGAGAAAACCTCCTCAGTAATGGATGTGGTCTCCTTCATCACATATCGCGCTCCTTATACGCCGCTTCCCAAAGCGCTGCAAGAGGCCGTCAATCAAGTAACGGTTTTTGACACCCAATACACTCTTCAGATTGAGGATGTTGATACCACTTGGCCAACTTATCAATTCCGTCTTAAACGCAATCAAGAAGCTGCCCAGTCTCTGCTGGCTTATCTACGTTCCACCAAACCCGACGTCGTAATTGTTCCCAACGGTACAGTGCAAGAATTTGGCATTGTCTATCGAGTGGCACGATTTTTGAAGATTCCAGTAACCACTTACGAGTTCAGCGATCAGCGCGAGGCTTTTTGGATTGCCCAAAATGCAGAAATCATGCGTCAAGACACTTCTGAAATGTGGAGCGCCCAGGCGGATAGCAAATTGAGCGGCGAACAGTTGTCGCGGATTAAGAATCTTTTTGCCTCTCGACAACAAGCCAAGGTAAATGAAAATTTCACCCGCCAGTGGCAGTCATTGCCTTCTCAGGGTTCAGAAACAGTGCGCGACCAGCTCAAGCTGGATAATCGTCCCATTGTGCTTTTAGCGACCAATGTGCTTGGCGATAGTCTAACCCTCGGACGCCAGGTATTCAGCAAAACCATGGCTGATTGGGTCAGCCGCACCATCCTTTACTTTATTGGTCGGCCTGATATCCAGTTGGTCATTCGCATCCATCCCGGCGAGATTCTCACCCGTGAATATTCCATGGTGGATGTGGTCAGGCAAACCCTGCCTGAACTGCCGGAGTACATTCATGTGATCCAGCCTGAAGAAAAAGTCAACACTTATGACCTGGTTGAAATCACGGATGTAGGTCTGGTTTATACAACAACCGTTGGGCTTGAGATGGCCTTGAAGGGCATCCCGGTTGTGGTTGCTGGGCAAACGCATTATCGTGATAGAGGATTCACCTTCGATCCCAACTCCTGGGTGGAATACTTCAAGTTACTTGGTATGATTCTGGAAGACCCCAAGCAATTTAAACTAAACAAAGAAAAGATTGCTATTGCCTGGAAGTATGCCTATCACTTCTTCTACACTTTCCCGCTGCCTTTCCCCTGGCACATTAAGGTTTGGCAGGATTATGAAACCCATAAGCTCTCACACGTTTTTAGTAAAGAAGGTAAGAAAAAATATGGCAATACCTTCCGCTACCTGGTGGGTGAACCCCTGGATTGGACGAAAATGAACCACAACGGACGGCATGCATGAGCGGTGATCCGTCTGAGGCTGAAGTAAAACAGCAAGTCAGCGCCTTCTACAATCAAATCGGATGGAAGATGGAGAACGACGGGTTCTATCAGAATGCCCGTTACGAAGATTTACGTCCGGTTTCAAGAGAATACATTCATAAATGCCACCTTCGTGTCAATCGCTACCTTCATCCTGATGGCAAGTTCTTGTTGGATGCTGGATCAGGGCCGGTGCAGTGGCCTGAATATCTCACTTACTCCCAAAATTATCAATACCGCGTCTGTCTCGATATCTCTATAGTGGCGCTTGAAGAAGCAAGACACCGCCTTGGCACCAAGGGTCTCTACGTGGTTTCTGATGTAGCCAACCTACCTTTCAAGTCAGATGTTTTTGACGGTCTGGTTTCGCTGCATACCTTGCATCACATCCCCCCCGCAGAACAGCCTGATGCTTACGCCGGTTTTGTGCGCGTGCTCAAACCTGAACGCACGGGTGTGGTGGTAAATGCGTGGACTTCTCCTGTGTTGATGGCGCGCATGGCTTGGTTGATTAAATTGATGGATCGGGTCAGCGGGATTGTAAACCGCTTTAACCCTAAAAGAAAAGTTAAGCTTCCCGAAGAAAAAGCCAAGCCTGCTGCCAGTAAACCCACAGGTACCTTTACACAGCATATTACCCCGGAGTGGTTGAAAGTAAACTTGGCAGGACGTGTGGATTTTAAAATCATGGTCTGGCGTAGTGCAAGCGTTCGTTTCTTGCGTACGGTCATTCAACCCTGGTTGTTTGGCAAACTCTGGCTGCGCTGGTTATACAACCAGGAAGAACAAGAACCTGAATATTACGGCGAGAACGGTCAATATCCACTGATTGTGATCTCAAAGCCTAAATAAAGAATCGAGAAAAAACTTATGGATTGGTCAAAAAAAGTTGTTCTTATCACCGGTGGCACCGGTTCATTTGGCAAGAAATTTATCCGCGTGATGTTGAATGAATATCATCCGGCAAAAATCATCGTTTTTAGCCGCGATGAGTTAAAGCAGCACGAAATGCGCGTTGCGGGATACGACGATCCCAGCTTGCGCTATTTCATCGGTGACATCCGCGACAAAGAACGCTGTTTGCGCGCCTTCGATGGCGTGGATATCGTCATCCATGCGGCAGCGCTCAAACAAGTGCCTGCCTGTGAATATAATCCCATGGAAGCCATCAAAACCAATATCCTCGGCAGCAGCAATGTGATTGATGCTGCGATTGATCGGGGTGTCAGCCGTGTTGTAGCGCTCAGCACCGATAAAGCCGTCAACCCTGTCAATTTATACGGCGCCACCAAATTGGCCGCTGAAAAACTCTTTGTTCAATCCAATGCCTATGCCGCCGGACACGAAGTTCGTTTTGCCTGTGTGCGCTATGGCAACGTGGTTGGCAGCCGCGGATCAGTTGTGCCGGTCTTCCTCAAACAGCGCGAGAGCGGCAAAGTAACTGTTACTGATGACCGCATGACCCGCTTCTGGATCAGTCTGGAAGAAGGTGTGCGCTTTGTTATTCATGCAGCAGAAAACATGCATGGTGGCGAGGTCTTCGTGCCCAAGATTCCCAGCATGAAAGTGGTGGATCTGGCCAAGGCCATTGCACCGCAAGCCACTGTTGAAATCATCGGCATCCGTCCGGGTGAAAAACTTCATGAAGTGCTCATATCAGAAGACGAAGCACGTCAGACGGTTGAACTTGATGATATGTTTGTCGTTCAGCCCGCCGAATCTCTGTGGTTTGGCCGTGATTGGGAATCCAAAGGGAAACTGTTGAACGATGGTTTCCATTACGCATCCAACAACAACACTGATTGGCTGAATATCGACCAAATCGGCAAAATTATTGATCCGATTGAAGCCGATTACCTATCTGGAAAACTTGGATGACACATTTTCTGGTCACTGGCGCCAGCGGTCTGCTGGGATTGAATTTTTGCCTTGCGGTAGATGGTAAAAAACACAAGGTCACCGGGGTGGATTATCGCAATCCGCTCAAGTGGATCAATTTCAAGATGCAGCAAGCAAACCTGACCAAGCCGGGTGCCATTGAACGGATTATTAACGAAGTTAAACCGGATGTGATCTTACACTGTGCCGCCAATGCCAATGTGGATGATTGTGAAAGCCATCCAGAAGAAGCAGAAGCCGTCAACAGTATTCTGCCTGGCGAGATCGCCATGGCAGCCAGCAATCACAAGATTCGAATGATTCACATCTCTACGGATGCAGTTTTTGACGGCGAAGTTGGCAATTATTCAGAGAACGACATGCCCAATCCCTTGAGCGTTTATTCGCTCACCAAGCTGCGCGGTGAAAATGCTGTGCTCGCCGCCAACCCGCAGGCGCTTGTTTTGCGTGTGAATTTTTATGGTTGGAGCATTAGCGGTAAACGCAGTTTGGCCGAATACTTTGTTAATAATCTGGCTGAGCAGAAACCGCTCAAAGGTTTTACTGATGTGGTTTTTTGTCCCATGATGGTATTAGACCTCGCTGACACGATTCTCGAGGCCAACGAAAAAGGCTTAAACGGTCTTTTCCATTGTGTAGGGCCTGAAGTGATGTCAAAGTATGATTTTGGGGTGGCGATTGCCAATCAATTTGAATTTGATCCTGCTTTGATTACACCGACCTCTTATCTTGAAGGCGGACTAGTTGCAGCCCGTTCACCCAACCTCACACTTTCAACTGAAAAGTTGAGCGCAGCCCTCGGTCATCCGCTGCCGGCTTTTCTGCCGGGTCTGAAAAAATTCCAAAGCCAATATCGACACGGCTTTCCTGAAATGATCAAAACGCTGGTCGAATAACTTCTGTTTCCAACACAAGGAGGATAACATGCAGGTGAAAATCGGTTCGCATTTGATCGGGCTGGAACACCCCACCTATTTTATTGCTGATATTTCGGCTAATCATGATGGCGATCTGGATCGCGCTCGAATGCTCATTCGTTTGGCTAAACTGGCCGGCGCGGATGCTGCCAAATTCCAGAACTTCCAGGCTCCCAAGATTGTCTCTGATTACGGCTTCACCGCCATGAAAAGCCAGGTTTCTCACCAGGCAAATTGGAAGAAATCAGTCTTCCAGGTCTACGCCGATGCTTCCATCCCCTTTGACTGGACGCCTATTCTCAAAGAAGAATGCGACAAGGTTGGCATCGACTATTTCTCGTCGCCTTACGATTTCGAAGCAGTCGATTATCTGGATCCTTTCGTCCCGGCTCACAAGATCGGGTCAGGCGATGTCGATTGGCTGGAGATGCTTGAGTATATTGCCAAAAAGGGCAAGCCGGTGATTGTGTCTTCTGGTGCAGCCAATATTGGCGATGTGCAGCAGGCCGTGCATACACTGTTGGCTATTAATCCGCAGGTCGTTCTTTTGCAGTGCAACACCAACTATACCGCAAGTCCTGTGAACTTTGATCACATCAATCTGCGCGTGTTGAATACCTATCAGACCATGTACCCCCAGGTCATCACTGGTTTATCAGATCACACCTTGGGTCACACCACCGTTCTGGGTGCTGTAGCATTAGGGGCTCGTGTAATCGAGAAGCATTTTACCGATGACACCACCCGGGTTGGCCCAGATCATCCTTTTTCAATGACCCCTGCCACCTGGAAAGAAATGGTTGACCGCACTCGCGAGCTCGAACGGGCCATGGGGTCGGCGGATAAGACCATCACCGGCAATGAGAAAGACACCACCGTGGTGCAGCGCCGCTGTCTGCGTACTGCCCGGGAAATTAAAGCGGGCGAAAAACTTACACGCGAATGTATCGATGTGCTTCGCCCCGCCACCCCGGGCGCGGTTCGGCCTGATCAAATAGGCAATGTGATTGGCACAACCGTTCTGAAGGATATGCCTCTCGGCAAAGAAATCCGTTGGACGGACCTGGGAGCTTAAGCAGAAGCCTCGCCATGAAAGTATTGTATTTCACCAGCACTCAGTCACCACACGATCTAAGGTTCACCAAAGCCCTGGCTGCCACCGAGCACCAGGTTTTCGTGCTTTGCCTCGAGCCGCTGGCTGGCCGCCATTGGCCGGGTAATATAGTTGAAGTGGAGTGGCAGGGTATTAACCCTAATGATGTTGGGCAATCATTAAGTGACCAGCTTCATTGGCTGGATGTAGTATTAGAAAATATCAACCCCGATCTTGTTCATGCTGGCCCTGTTCAAATGGCTGCGTATTACACTGCGAAAGTGGGGTTTCATCCTCTGGTGACCATGTCTTGGGGCTCTGATCTCTTGCTTGAGGCAGATGAAAATCCCTTTTCTCAATTTTTAACCAATTACACTCTGCAACACACCGATGTATTGGTCGGGGATTGTGCTTGTGTTGGAGAAAAAGCCGAATCGTTCGGGTTTGCCAAAAAAAATTATTTTCAATTCCCCTGGGGGGTTGATTTGCACCATTTTACACCGCATGGCAGCGCAGCACTACGCGAGAAATTAAGATGGCAAGACAAGATCGTGTTGCTCTCGAATCGTTCATTTGCTCCGCTCTATGGTGTGGATGTACTCCTCAAGGCTTTTGCTGCTGCTTATGCTGAAAACCCTGATTTACGCCTTATGTTATTTGGCAAAGGTTTGCTTGAATCTGAGTTTCGGCAGTTTGTCATTAACCATAGCCTGCTGGATGTGGTCCATTTCGGCGGACATGCCTCGCTGAATGAACTCCCCGATTTATACCGCAGCGCGGATATTTATCTGAGCGCCTCGCACAGCGACGGTTCATCCGTTTCGTTGATGGAAGCTCTCGCCAGCGGATTACCAGTGGTGGTCTCTGACATCCCAGGCAACCTCGAGTGGGTCGAAGAGGGCAGACAGGGCTGGCTCTTCAAAGATGGCGACGAACATGATTTTGCCCAAAAAATCCTTCTGGCTGCGAGGCAGATAGATTTGCTTGATCCAATGAAAGCGGGCAACCGCGCCTTGGCGGAACAACGTGCGGACTGGAACAAGAATTTTCCGGTTTTACTCGAAGCCTATGAAACGGCTTTTGCCGCTGTGGGGTCTCATGACTGAAATTGTTGCCATTATTCAAGCGCGCATGAGTTCCACCCGGCTGCCGGGTAAGGTGCTGCTTGACCTGGGCGGACGCTCAGTGCTCAGCCGCATGGTCGAACGAGTGCGTCTATCAAAACTGATTACTCGCGTCGTGGTGGCCACCACTATTGATCCATCTGATGAACCGATTATTCAGATGTGTCAGCATGAAAAGATTGATGTTTTTCGCGGTAGTCTGCCCGACGTGTTGGATCGCTATTATCAAGCCGCCAAAAAATACCAGGCAGAAATAGTGGTCAGACTCACCGGAGACTGTCCGCTGATTGATTCGCAGTTGATTGACCAGACCATCCAGGCTTTGATTGATACGCAAGCTGATTTTTCGTGCAACCGTCTGCCGCCGCCTTTTAACCGCACCTATCCCATTGGCCTGGATGTTGAAGTCTGTACCATGGCTGCTTTAACCTTTGCCTGGCATGTAGCTGATGAGAAGCATGATCGAGAACACGTGCTGCCCTATCTTTACGAAGTGAAAGGTCGTTTCAATGTGGTCCAGATTGACCACACTGAAGACCTTGGCCGCCTGCGTTGGACGTTGGATACGCCTGAAGATTACACCCTTTTACAGGAAGTGATCACACGCCTCGGTGGACGTAACGACTTCACCTGGCTCGAAGTACTTGACCTGTTTCGAAAAGACCCAGAACTGGCACAAATCAATCAAGCTATCCAGCATAAATCCATGTTTGATGTGGAAGATCGCAGCAAGAAGGTTCAATAGTGACCCAACTAACCCTTTTCACAGCGCCTAAACCGTTCACCAACCTGCACATTGCACTGATCCAGCGCAACGCCATTCGCTCATGGCTGCAGTTGGGCAGCGAGGTAGAAGTGCTGTTATTGGGCGACGAAGAGGGCATGGCTCAAGAGGCTGAAAAACTAGGGGTTCGTCAGATCAAAGAAATCAAGCGCAATGCCAGCGGCACACCGCTGATTAGTTCGCTTTTTGATGCTGCCCGTCAGCAAAACAACTCACCGCTGCTGGCTTACGTCAATGCGGATATTTTGCTCTTTCCAGATTTTTTATCCACGGCTGAAGCAACACTTGCCCAAACCAGTCGTTTTTTGCTGGTTGGTCAACGTTGGGATCTTGAAGTGACTCGCGAACTGGAATTTTCAACAGGCTGGCAAGACAGGCTGAAGCAGGAATGCGCCCAAAAAGGCAGCCTGCATACACCCACCGGCAGCGATTTTTTTGTCTATCCAAGCAAGTGTTTTGAATCCATCCCCGATTTTGCCATTGGCCGTGCTGGTTGGGATAATTGGATGATTTACCAATCCCGCCGTCAGGGCTGGAAAACCATTGATGCCAGCTCAGAGATCCAGATCATTCACCAGAATCATGATTACAGCCATTTGCCTGGTGGACATGCCCACTATCATTTGCCCGAAACGGATGAAAACATCCGACTTGCAGGCGGCAGGCGCACCATTTTTAATTTACCTGATGCCAATTTTATCTTTCATGATGGGCGGATCAAACCTGCACGATGGAGTGGCAAACGGCTGCTCAGGGAAATTGAAATATTTCCGATAGTTGTCTTGAAATCAATCTATTTGGCTGAAATCATGCATCTGATAATGCATCCTCCCAAGTTGTGGGCAGCCATCCGTGCCAGGTTCACCGGCAGTAATTCGAAACAGGAGTAAGGCGATGCGCCAGGGACAAAATCCAGTCAAGAAAATCAATACCGTTGCCAAGCCGGAACGGATCACTGTGGCAATATTAAATTACATCCCCATGTTGAGCGGATATTATGCCAATTTGCTTAAAGTGCTTCAATCGTGTCTGGGCAGCATTTGGGCAAACACTGATCTGCCTTACGATTTGCTGGTTTTCGACAATGGTTCCTGCAAAGAAGTCACAGATTATCTTGTGCAGATGCAACGCGAAAGCAAAATCCAATATCTGATGCTCTCTGAAAAGAATCTTGGCAAAGGCGGCGCATGGAATATAATGCTGGAAGGCGCTCCTGGCGAGATCATTGCCTATTCAGACAACGATTGCTACTTCTATCCGGGTTGGCTTTCCAATTCGTTGAAAGTGCTCGAGACCTATCCCAACGTTGGCATGGTTACCTCCCGTCCGATTGCTCAAAAAGAAGAATTTGCCACAAAAACAATCGATTGGGCGCAGCAAACCCCTGGTGTTGATTTTGAACGTGGCCGTTTACTGGATTGGGAAACCTTCCGCTCATTTACCATGAGTCTTGGGCATGAAGAGGAAGAAACGCGTAAGCTGTATGAGACACACCAGGATTTGCGCGTGACCTATAATGGTCTGCAAGCCCATATTGGCGCCATCCATTACCAATTCCTGGTTTACAAAAAGGTGATGAAAGAATTTCTGCCCTTTGACATGGATCGTCCCATGGGGCAGGTGCGGCAGCTTGACATACGCATGAATGAAGCGGGCTACCTGCGGCTGATGACCGCGACCCCTTACATGCAGAACATGAGCAACGATGTGTTGACAGAATATGAACCGGCTGCACCTGTCGCTAAAAAAGCATCGTTCTCCAAAAGATTGCGCAACTTTAAGTTGATTAAATGGCCGCTGATGCGGCTTTACGACTGGATCTTTGGTCTGTATTACCGCTAAAAGGAAAAGAAACTTGAAAAAAGAACTCCTTGACCTTATGAATTGTCCTAAATGCCGTTCGGCTTTGAGCGAATCCGGCGACGCTTTGCAATGTACCAAGTGTGAATACAACGCCAGATTGGTGCAGGGCATCCCGCTCTTTACAGACATCCCTGCTACCATTGAACCCTGGGAGAAGGTAGAACGCGGCCCTGAACAAGGCACTGCCTGGCGCAAGTCCAACTGGAAGTTCCTCAACGCTTTCGTTAGCAAGTTACCAGTTGATGCGAAAATTCTGGATGTTGGCGCAGGACATGGCGATTTCGCCGACATATTTGAGGGTCGTCATTATTATTCTCTTGATATTGTGCCTTACGCCGAAGTGGATCTCGTCGCTGACCTTGGTGAAGTAAATCCGTTCAGAGACAATGCATTTGATGTTGTTGTTCTGATGAATGTGCTCGAGCATGTTTACGAGAGCCAAAACCTCTTGAAATCCATTGAGCGGATTGTTACTGCAAACGGCAGTGTGGTGATTACTGTTCCTTTTCTGCTCAAAGTGCATCAAGCACCCTTCGATTTCGCCCGCTATACACCTTATTTCATCGAAAAAATGGCCGCGGATGCAGGTTTAAAGGTCGAGAGTCTGCAAGGTTATTACGACACCCAATATTTGCTCAATGAAAGTCTTGGCAATGCCTGGCAATATTCCATCAAAACGCAATCCAAACCTCAACAATTTCTTGCCAGAGCATTGGTTTTCGTTATTCAACGCCTGGTCAACTGGTTTGGCAAGGTCACCCGCAAAGGGTTTATTGCTGATACTCACTCTCAACCCAACCCTGCGCCAGTTGGTTATCTCGTGGTGCTGCGAAAGAAAGCCTGATGACTGAAGCACAAAAAACTGTTTTTATCAGCGCTGATCACGGGTTGGCTATTATTTACTTCTTGCAAAGCGACGTGGTGAAAACCCTGGTTGAAAAGGGCGTCCGCGTCGTCGTCCTGACTGATGACGGTCTGGTCGATCAATTGCGCAGCCGTTTTGGCATGCCCGGTATGATCGTAGAAGGATTGCGCTTCAAAGCTTGCTCAAAATATGCCTCAGAGGTAAGCCCCGGCTTGCAGTACTGGTCCAATTTTGTGCGGCGCGTCGGCACATCGAACCGTATCAACACCGAAGCCATGGACAGCCACATCATGCAGGTTGATGCTGAGGCTCAAGGCTCTCAAAAGATCGTTGTCGCTTTAGCAAAGATGGTCATCAGCTTGATGCGCCATTCAAAGGCTGCCCGACAATGTCTGGTGAAGTGGCAGATGCGTTTCACTCCCGCAATTTATGATGACCTTTTCGAAAAATATCAGCCAGACCTGGTGGTTTCTGCCACTTATGGGTGGCGTAATGACCGCTATCTACTGCGCGAATCCGTCAAACGCGGCATCAAAACCGGCGCCGTGATCGTCGGCTGGGATAATCCCAGCAGTTATGGTGTGCCCGCTGCGCCTTTAGACTTTGTAACCTGCTGGTCTGAAATTCAGAAACAGGAATTGGTGGATGGTTCCGATTGGGATCCTGCCAAGGTGAATATTGGCGGCATTCCCTCATATGACGGCTACTTCCGCAAGGAATGGTTGATTCCGCGCGATGATTACTTCAAGCTGCACCATCTTGATCCTAATCGCAAATTGATCACTTACGCCTCCAGTTTCATCACTTTTTCACCCAACTATCTCAACATTGAAGCGCTGGCCAAGTTGGTCTCTGGGGATGAACTCTCAGAGCCCAGTCAACTGCTGATCCGTTTGCACCCCAACCATTTTATGGATGAGCCACTCTTCGCCGGTGAACGCGAAAAAGTCCGCGACCTGGCACGCAACCTGCCCAACGTCCATGTGGTGGAACCAGTTGCGCTGGGTGGCGATTTGGGTTATTACTCTGGCGAGGATATGCCTGAAAAGACCTCCATGATGGCCTATTCAGATGTCTTTACCACCGTTTATTCCACCATGTGTGTTGAAACCGCCATCCATAACCGCCCGATAGTCAGCATATGTATCGACACCCCAGGCGGTTGGAACAAGCGATTTAAATTCTCGCTTGACCTTTCAAAGATCGGAGACTGGCCCACTCATCAGCGTTTCAGACAAGCCCATGCCGGTCGTGTGGCTTTTAATGCCGGGCAGCTTAAAGAACATTTAAATGCCTATTTATCAGATGCTTCACTCCACGCTGATCAACGCGTAAAATTTATCAAAGAAGAAGTTACTTTTGTGGATGGCAGTGCTGGCAGACGCACAGGTGAATACCTGGCCTCTCTGCTTTAAATGAAAAAAGCAAGATTCAGTACCTGATTTATAATCAGTGTTACAGGAAATTCATTAAATGAAAATATTAATTGCAGGCTTTGGTTCAATCGGACGAAGACATCTCAACAATCTGCGCGCTTTGGGCGAGACAGATTTTGTGTTGCTGCGTTCTCATCTTTCCACTTTGCCCGATGATGATATCAAAGGTTTACCCGTTGAGACTAACATTGAAGCTGCCCTGGCGCACAATCCCCGAGCCGTGGTCATCTCCAATCCCTCTTCACTGCATTTGGATGTTGCCATTCCGGCTGCAAAAGCAGGCTGCTCCATTTTGATGGAAAAACCTGTTTCACACAGCATGGAGCGTGTTGATGAACTTCAGTCCGCCTTGAAACAAGGCGGAGGACAATTGTTGGTTGGCTACCAGTTCCGTTTTCATCCCGGTCTGCAACAGATCAAAATCTGGTTGGATGAAGGCTTTATCGGAAGACCCGTTACGAGCCGCGCGCATTGGGGTGAATATATGCCGGGTTGGCATCCATGGGAAGATTACCGTCAGAGTTATGCTGCCCGTGCAGACCTCGGTGGTGGAGTGGTCAACACGCTCTGCCACCCCCTTGATTACCAGCGTTGGTTGTTTGGCGAGGTGGAATCCCTTTGGGCGAACACTTCCAATTTTGCCCTCGGTCTTGAAGTGGACGATACGGCTGAAATTGGATTGCACTTTAAGAGCGGTGTACTCTCATCCACGCATGTAGATTACGTGCAGCGCCCTGGTCAGCATACCCTGCAAATTATTGGCACAGAGGGCTCGATTGTCTGGGATAATGCCACTGGGATCGCTAAATGTTATCGAGCCGACACTGCACAATGGCTTGAATCTTCACTGCCTGCAGGTTTTGAGCGCAACTTCCTCTTCATGGATGAGTCGCGTCATTTTCTTGATATTGTTAATCAAAAAGCATCCCCGATATGCAGCCTGGAAGATGGTATAGCAGCGATTCAGCTTACTGAAGCCATCCATCGTTCTGCAAATTCGGGCCAAAAAGTGCAATTAAACTGAATTTCGGAGGTATCGCATGACCATATATGATAAATTTTCCATGGCTGGCAAAACAGCTCTGGTCACTGGTGGGGCAGGTTTATTAGGCAAGGAGTTTTGCCGAACTCTGGCAGAAGCCGGCGCTACAGTTTATCTGGCAGATTACAAAATTGAAATTATCGAAAAAGCGCTGCCGTTATTACAAGAGGTTAGTGCTTCCATCCGTCCTGTGGTAATCAATGTCGTTGATCCTGTTTCAATTCAACAGGTGGTGGATCAGATTGTCAGCGAGACAGGCCGCCTGGATGTGGTGGTCAACAGCGCGGCACTTGATCCAAAAGTTGACCCTGAACATCCTCAGGTGATGAATAATGCGTTCGAAGACTACCCCCTCAATTTTTGGCAGGATGGTTTGTCAGTCAACTTGACCGGCCCCTTCCTTGTTTCTCAAGCTGCCGTTCGACAGATGGTCAAGCAGGGCAGCGGATCAATCATTAACCTGTGTTCCACATACGGCCTGGTTGGTCCCGACCAACGGATCTACGAAGGCGTTGGCAAACAGCTCACTTACAAACCTGTTTTCTACTCGGTCACCAAAGCTGGTATTTTAGGCTTTACCCGCTATCTGGCTGCTTATTACGCCAATACCAAAATTCGGATCAACGCTTTAACCCCTGGCGGGGTCGAAAACAACAACGATGAACAATTCGTAAAAAATTATTCATCACATGCGATCTTGGGCAGAATGGCTCACCGTGATGAAATGAGTGGTGCTTTGCTCTTTTTGGCTTCAGATGCTTCATCCTACATGACCGGTTCAAACCTTGTCGTCGATGGGGGATGGACAGCATGGTAAAGAAGCTTGAGGTTTTGGCGGTCATCCCGGCACGTGGGGGTTCAAAGGGTATCCCCCGCAAAAACATCAAAGATTTTGCCGGTTATCCGCTAATCGCTTATAGTATAGCGGCTGCCACTCAATCCAAACTGGTCACACGCACCATCGTCTCCACGGATGATGAAGAGATAGCGGCTGTTGCTCGGCAGTACGGTGCTGAAACACCTTTTTTGCGGCCTGCTGAATTCGCCCAGGATAACACCACCGACTTGCCGGTTTTTCAGCATGTACTCTCCTGGCTTAAAGAAAACGAAGGTTACGTTCCCGATGTGGTCGTTCAATTACGCCCAACCTCTCCGGTGCGTCCGCTTGCCTGTGTTGATGATGCTGTTATTATGCTGTTGTCTCATCCCGATACGGATTCTGTACGCGGTGTGGTTGAAGCCGATCAATGTCCCTACAAAATGTGGCTGATAGATTCCACCAACGGCACTATGAACCCCTTGCTTGGCGTTGACGGTATTTCTGAAGCCTATAACGCACCTCGGCAAAAACTACCCAAAGCCTACTGGCAAATTGGGCACATTGATGCCATTCGGCCTCGGGCGATTGTTGAACAAAACTCCATGAGCGGTAAAGTGATTATGCCTCTTATTATGGATCCGCGCTTTACCGTGGATTTAGACAACCTGCGTGACTGGCATCAGGGAGAACAATTGGTGAAAGAAGGCAGTCTGCTGATGGTCGACCCTGCAAACCAGCGCCGTTCATGGCCAGAAAATATTTCGCTGCTGGTGATGGATTTTGACGGCGTATTGACTGACAACCGCGTTTGGGTTAACGACAAAGGTGAAGAAAGCGTCGCTGCCAACCGCAGTGACAGCCTGGGGCTTTCAATTCTCAGAGAAAAGACTGGCGTTGAGTGTCTGGTGATCTCAAAGGAACGTAATCTTGTGGTTGAAGCACGCTGTCGAAAAATGCAAGTGCCGGTCATGCAAGCCGTGGATGACAAAGCCGCTGCGCTACAAAAAGTGATGATTGAAAAAGGGCTCACATCCGCTGAGGTCATATATATGGGCAATGATACTAATGACCTACCGTGCTTTCCGATGGTAGGGTATACCGTTGCCCCGGCAGATGCTCACCCGGAGGTGGCCCGTCAAGCTGACCTTGTGCTCACTCTTAATGGCGGTCATGGTGCCGTCAGGGAACTTTGTGATATTTTATTGTCTCGATTACAATAGGGTTTCCTGGTGACGCGAATTATCTACCGTAAGCGCTTATTAAGCATGACCTGGATCAAATTAATGGTCGATAATCCAGGTTAGGCTTTTCGCGAGAATGCTATAAAAACCGCTGCAAGAGTATTATCGGTAATTGAAACTCAAGAGTCAGTGTGTGTATTAGAAAAGGAAATCTGAATTGAAGATAAGAAAACTGCTTCTCGACGATATTGATGCGTGTGTAAAGTTGTTGATAGCAACCTATAATCCTCCACCGTGGAACAATCGATGGACTGAAGAATCTGGAAACAAGTATCTGGCAGAATTTATGTCGAACCATAATTTTATAGGATTTGTACTCGAAGAAGACAATGAAATAGTGGGTGCTATGTTTGCACATCGAAAAGTCTGGTGGACGAACGATGAAATATACATTGATGAATTATTCATAAAACCAGATCGACAATCTCATGGTTGTGGAAAGCTATTAATGGATCAAGCGGAACAACTTTCAAAGGAGTTAGGATTGGGAGGGGTAACCTTACTTACAAATAAGCATCATCCTGCGAAGATGTTTTATGAAAAAAGGGGTTATGTAGTGGCTGAGCATGTAGTATTTATGTACAAAGAAATGCAGTGATCGTTACTTCCAATGCGCATAATTGAGCGTGCATCAGGCTTCACCCAATATAAGCGAAATAATCTCTAATTAGGAGAACTTCATGAAACGAGAAATCCGTATAGGCAATAAAATGGTGGGTGACGGGCATCCGGCATACATCATTGCTGAAGCTGGCATTAATCACAACGGCGACATTGAAAACGCAAAAAAATTAATCGACGCGGCAAAACATGCCGGTGTGGATGCGGTTAAATTCCAGAAACGCACTCCCGAACTGTGTGTACCCCCCGAACAACGCGGACAAATGCGTGAAACACCCTGGGGTTATATCTCATATCTGGATTATCGCTATAAAACCGAATTTGGCGAAAAAGAATATGCAGAGATTGATCGTTATAGCAAAGAGGTAGGCATCGATTGGTTTGTTTCCGTTTGGGATGAAGAAGCTGTTGATTTTATGGAACAATTCAATCCCATCTGCTACAAAATTCCATCTGCTTCATTAACTGACCATAAGCTTCTCAAACATCTACGTTCTACCGGAAGACCCCTGATCCTTTCCACTGGCATGTCTACTATGGATCAGATAGGTGAAGCGATTAAAGTGATAGGTGAAGATAATCTGGCCATCACGCATGCCACCAGTGCATATCCCTGCGATCCGCACGAGTTAAATTTGCGCATGATAGGAACCTTGCGGGACATTTTTAACTGCCCAATTGGGTATTCAGGTCATGAGGTCGGGTTGGTAACTTCCGCCGTGGCTGTTGGGCTGGGTGCCTGCATGGTCGAACGTCATATCACCCTTGACCGTGCCATGTGGGGATCTGATCAAGCCGCTTCAGTTGAACCCGCCGGTTTTGAACGATTAGTTAAATATATCCGCGTTACTGAAGCAGCAGTAGGTGACGGTGTTAAACGGGTTTATGATAGCGAATTGCCTTCACAGAAAAAGTTGCGCAGGGTATAAAGTTTGGCGTTCAAATATGCTTTACGACTTAAAGATGCTATTCATCAGCGTTGGGTGCACCGTTTAGGCAGCCAGCGCTGGAAGAATTTATCGCATCAGGTCAACACTCTTGAAGTAGACAATACTAAACAACCGGTTGTGTTTTTTAATGCCTCAACCCGCCTGAGTGGGGTGAGCCAAAATGCAGCTTATTCCAGACTGACGAGTCTTGGGCTGCGCGCCCAGGGGATACCCGTGATTCATTTTGTGTGTCATTCTGGCATTCAACGCTGTATATTGGGCAGCAACCGTGATGATTTTGACCAAGCCCCCCCCTGTGCCCAATGCATTTCACAAAGTCAAGCACTTTTTTCTGGTGATAAAGCCTGGTATTTTGAGTATGAAACGGACGAATTGCTTGATTTTGCGCTTGAAACTCTCAGCGTCGCCAAATGTTCCGAATTTACTTGGCACGATCTTCCGCTGGGTTTCTGGGCTGTTAATTCTCTGCGTTGGGTGTTGCGGCGTTACACATTGAAAGAAGACGCGCTTACCCGTGCCTTTATGGTTTCGTTTATTCAGTCTGCCTGGAACGTGTATCAGCAGTTCACGAGTTTGGTCGAAGAATCCAATCCGCAGGCAGCGGTGGTGTTTAACGGCATGTTCTTTCCTGAGGCTGCCGTCAGGCAGGTTTGTCTCGAACATGACATCCGTGTCATTACGCATGAGGTCGGCATACAACCCTTGTCCGCCTTTTTCACAGATGGTGAAGCAACTGCCTACCCCATGCACATTCCGGATGAATTCCATCTTTCAGAAGAAATGAACACACGGCTGGATGACTATCTAACCAATCGATTCAGCGGCAACTTCTCTATGGCAGGTGTGAGGTTTTGGCCTGAAATGCAGCAGTTCGATTTTGAATTGGCAGGTCGCATCGCCCTTTACAAGAAGATCGTACCAATCTTTTCCAACGTGATCTTTGATACCAGCCAGGTGCATGCCAATACCCTTTTTTCAGACATGTTCCATTGGCTTGAGGGTGTTTATCAATCCATTTTGGATCATCCTGAAGTGTTATTTATCTTGCGAGCTCATCCTGATGAAGGACGTAAGGGCAAAGAAAGCCGTGAGAGCGTCGCAGATTGGGTTAAAAATCGGGGCTTATTGCGACTGCCAAATATCGTCTTTATTGATTCCAATCAGTTTGTCAGTTCCTATGAGCTGATCCGCCGTTCGCACTTCGTGATGAATTACA
>Ga0366818_10045_pt1 | contig 28003 bp, 31 predicted proteins | sample TotcelFGM3001N14_FD_207090 | JGI IMG/M metagenome (GOLD analysis project Ga0366818, IMG submission 207090) | Enriched cells from coal bed in the Powder River Basin, Montana, United States - Total cells FGM rep3 HSBNCT.FGM.300.1.N14 ...
GGCAGCCGTTGCTGGTCGTGGGCGAATACGGCCGGGGCCGGGTAGCGACCCTGGCCGGCGACTCGACGTACCGCTGGGCCATGCGCGGGTTCGAGGCCGAGCATCGGCGGTTCTGGCGGCAAGTCATCCTATGGCTGGTCGGCCGCGAGGACCGGGAACAGGATCAGGTGTGGGTCAAGTTGGACCAGCGGCGGTTCCAGCCCGACTCGCGGGTGAGCTTTACCGCCGGGGTCAACTCGCCCACGGGCGAACCGCTCGGCGAGGCGAATTTGCGCTGCGAATTGATCTTGCCCGACGGCCAGCGCCGCGATCTGCGGCTGACGCAGGACGGCACGACGTGGCTGGGCGGCGTCGAGACCGTGACGGCTCCGGGCGACTATGCCGTGGAAGTCACGGCCGAGCGGGACGGACAAATCTTGGGGACGGGGCGCGGCGAGTTCATGGTATTTGACCGCGACGTGGAACTCAGCTCGCCGGCGGCGGACCACGAGCAATTGGCCCGCCTGGCCGCCATGACCAGCGAGTTCGGCGGCCGCGTGGTCGCCCCGGAACAGGTGCCGTCTTTGCTGGAGGACATCCGCGACCGGCCGCCCGAGATGGAAATCGAAGTGCAGACCAAGTGGCAGCTGGCCGACACCGCCCGCGATGCGTGGATGGTGTTCCTGCTGTTTACCGCGCTGTTGACAACCGAGTGGGTGTTGAGGAAAAAGTGGGGATTGGTGTAGTTTCTGGTTACGAGGATGTTGAGGATGCCGATTTACGAATTCTACTGTTGCGACTGTCACCGGGTTTTCAATTTCTTTGCGCGCCGCATCCAAACCACGGCCCAACCCGCGTGTCCGCGCTGCGGCCGGCCGCACTTGGAACGGAAGATCTCGCGGTTCGCCGTCGCGCGGGGCGTGCGGTCCCAGGCGGATGCGCCGGGCCCCGAGGGCGATTTGCCGCCGGGTTTCGACGAAGCGAAGATGGAACAGATGATGGAGGAGTTGGGCCGGGAAGCGGACGGTTTGGACGAAGACGATCCCCGCCAAGCGGCGCGTCTGATGCGGGCGTTGTGCGAGCGAACGGGGATGCCCCTGACGGGCAAGATGGAGGAAGCCATGCGTCGCATGGAAGCGGGCGAAGACCCCGATGCGATCGAGGCGGAAATGGGCGATTTGTTGGACGAGGAGCCGGCGCCCGAAGGCGGCGAAAGCGGCGGGCGGCTGCGCGGCTGGGCCCGAAAGATGCGCCCGCCGGAAGTCGACGAAACGCTGTACGACTTGGAGTGACGGTGCCCCCCGACGCGCCCCGTGGGCATGATCAGGCCCACAGACGGCAAAGCGGACCCGCGGATGAAACGCGAGAAGCGAATCCGTGGGTCCGCTTTGCCATCCGTGGGCCTAACAGACCGGAGACGTTGCGCAAGTTGGAAGACTGCTGGCGAGTGCCTAGCCGACACGCGCACAGCGTCTCCGATCCGGCTCCGCATCCATCGCGGACCGTTCCGGCGAACCCCGCCCATAGAAAACACGGAAACGGAGTCTTCCCAGCTTCAGCATGTCTCCGGACGTCAGCGGTGCGTCCCGGATCGACGTGCCATTGACGAACGTTCCCTTCGCCGATCCCAGATCGCGGACTCTTAACGTGCCGTCGCGTTCGTACAGTTCACAATGCCTGCGGCTGACCCCCATATCAGCCCAGGCCACCGGCGTCTGGCTCGGGACTCCGATCGTGAATGGAGCATTTCGAAAGACCAACGGACCAGGCTCCACTTTTTCGTCAAGGCAAACAAGTTCTACGAACATCTTTGATCACCTTTCCTCCGACAGGAATTCGTCTCGCTGCTTTTGGCTCGTGCTATCAGGGGCTTGCGTCCCAACCATGACTCCGCGCCAGCCGCATCGCGGAATCCCGGTCGCCTGTGATGCGGAAAATCAGGTCCATCTTCAGTCTGCCCAATGTCTGGCCGAGCCAAGGGGGAGCCGAATGCAAGATAAGCTGGCCGCCCTGCTGAAACATGCGTTTCTGACGTTTCACCAGCCAGCAAAAACCGCTGGAGTCAATCGTTTGCAGCTCACTCAAGTCCAGCAGAATTTGGCGGCCATACAATCCGCTGCCCAAAACGTTTTCCAGTGCGTCGCCGTCCTGAAATACATCTTCCAAGCGCAATGGACCAGAAATCGCTACGCAAGCCACCTGTCCGTCATCTGACTGCAAGCTAAACATGAGATCCTGACGCATTGCCTGATACGAGGTTGACAAGAGCCAGTAGAACCGGTTGGCAAACGCTATGCCGCCCTGACCGTTGCGTGAAAGATAATCCCAAGTCGTGTGCATGGAAGGATTTCGACATCGAGACGGATTTCAGCACGGGCGGAGGCAATCTATAAGCGCCTTGAAATGAGTCGCATGGGATATGGGCCGAGCGCCCTAAAATAGCACACTTTGGTAGAAGACGAGACGCTGCAGGTCCGTTCTGGGTGGTCTTGATCGGAGTGTTGCGCACCGTAAGGCGAAGCAGCAGACCGCGGAGCGGTCGCAGAGATTAGCCGGCGGTCAAGCGCAGCGCCGACCGCCGGAATCGAGGAGCGAGAGTCCAAGTCGCATCCCGGAGGGATGCCAGACCGCCGTATCCTCCGGCGCAAAACGACAGCGAGTCGCCAAGGGGGTCCCCGCGTGCGCGACGATGCCCCGTCGGGCACCCCGCCGGGGGGCGTGAGCCGCGTGGGCGATGATCAACGGTGGTTTCTTTCGAGCTTGTTGGCCAGCCCCGCCCAGAACACATCGCGCGGCAGATTTGCTCTCCGGGCCAAAGGCCCACTCATCTGCCTAACCCAGCCCAACGGGCTGGGTATCCGAGTGCCCCAATGCACAACAGGGCCAACGGCCCGGCCGTTTGTGCAATCGCTCAATCCCAAACGTATCGTTCGTCGATCTCAATGCCGTGCTTTTCGCATAACCCCCGGTACTCCCACCGATGCGCTGACACTTGAGCGTGCGATTGTGGCATGGTGTGACGATCCTGTTGTCTGTTGCAAATGGCCGGGCCGTTGGCCCTCACGGTTTGTATTGTTCGGTTACCCAGCCCGTTGGGCTGGGCTAGGCAAACCGCTGGGCCTTCGGCCCGGAGCTTCGCCAACCATTAAATGGCCGGGCCGTTGGCCCTCACGGTTTGTATTGCTCGGTTACCCAGCCCGTTGGGCTGGGCTAGGCAAACCGCTAGGCCTTCGGCCCGGAACTTCGCCAACCATTTCCTGAAGCTGGCGAAGTCCGCGTTGACGCTTCTACGAGGCGTCGATCGCCTCGCGAAGAACGTCGTTCTTGGCTGTGCCTTCGACCACGGACTGTTCGCCGGATGGTTGGGGCGAGTCCAATTCAGTGATCTTGCAGCCGATCAGCGTTGACGACTTGTTGAACAGCCGAATTTCGATTCGGCCGATTTTTCGCAGGTGGAGTAAATAATCGGCTGCCTTGGTCGGGTCCATGTTCGCGATATCCGGGTAATCACTTGTTCAGGCAGTCGATCAGATAGTCCGTGGAGTTTTTGTACTTTGGATGCGGACGCTCCGGATGGACGAGTACGACGTCGACGTCCACGGCTTTGAGCCGCTCTTCCAGCTTGACGCCCATCACGCCGGAGTGCGTTGGATCCTTGGGAGAAGAACCAACGACCGGAACCTCGCCACCGTAGAACATCGCGATCGGCGGATCGTCTTTGGAGACGTGCTCGATCGGCGAGTATTCCTTGATCCATGACAGGACGGTCTCACGATTGTCGATCAGGCTTTGAAAGTTGGGCAGACCGAAGGCATGGGCGCCGTAGCCGTAGTTCGGCATCCACTCGCGCAACTCCTTCGGATCGAGCGACACCTGCGCTCCGTTGACGGCGGCACAGAACAGCCGAGTCGATTCGCGCGCGATCGCGTCGTCGCTCTTAGGATCGGCCATGTCGTCGTGAAAGGCGAGCCACAGCGAAGAACAAGCGCCGGCCGAGCCTCCGGTGGCGCCAATACGCGTCTTGTCGAGGTTCCATTCGGCGGCCTTGGAACGAACAAATTGCAGCGCGCGGGCGGCGTCTTCCAGCGACGCTTTCACCGGCGGCTCGACCTTGTCTTCGACGCCGTTGCGGACGTAGCGATAGTTGATCGCAACGACCGAGATGCCTTTGTCAAGAAAGGCTTTCGGATTGGTCTTCTTGTCGCCACCCTGCCAGCCACCGCCATGGATGTAGAACACGACCGGCGTCGGCTTGTCCGATGGTGCTTGGTAAAAATCAAGAACCTGTCGCGGATGAGAGCCGTACGCCACGTCGAGCAGTTGCTTAGGCTCATCGGCATGGATCTGCTGCGCGACGAAAAGCAGGACGATGAAAGGAACGCTTCGCTTCATGGTGTCGGCTCCTTGAGATTGTTCGCTCACCTTACAAAAGACCTCTGGTCCTCAGCCCAACGCAAGGCCATTCTACTAACTCAGGATATGAAATCCAACGGGGCGCCGCCGGGCGCCGCCCGGCAGGAAATCCTCGTGGTCGGGTTATTGGCAGGATCGCATGGAGACAGACGCGACTCGACAGCTGCCAGTCGGCCTTCAGCCTTGCCAACGGTATCCAATGTCCGCGAGCAGGTCACGAACACGCGCAAGGTGATTGCCTTGAATTTCCAGCAGGTCATCCTTCAGGGTACCCCCGGCACCGCAGGCGCTCTTCAGCCGGCCCAAAAGCGCGGGCAGGTCATTTTCTTCCGCCGACAGCCCTCGGACGACGGTCACAACCTTGCCTTTCTTACGTTTTTCAATGGTCAGGCGGGCTGTCTGTTTTGCTGGCGCCGTGAGTACCTTGGCCGGACCTGGACAACGGCAGTCTTCGTCCAACTCGCCGCACCGTTCGCAGCGCGGCGGCCGATCCCATTGTGTGCCCTCAAACAATCTCATACCGGCTTCCTCTGCATTGATCTGGACGGCGCAGCTGACATGCGATCATTTCCCCCATCAGCGTTCCCGGGCAACGTGTGTCCACCTATGACGATCTGGCCCGCCGGTCTGCTGGTTTGCGGGACTCATTGTCGATAGAAATCGATCCATTCGATGGTCAGCGACTTCGGCTTTGCCTCAAGGGTCAGCGACTTCGGCTTTGCCTCAAGGGTCAGCGACTTCGGCTTTGCCTCAAACAATGCCTGCGGGAGGAGCATCTCGAAGTAGCTGCTTTCGCCTGCCGATCCCCGGACCGGCCTGCCATTCGAATCAAACGCCCCGATGTCGGTCCTGTAACGGCTGCCTGCTTCGGTGTCATCTTCCCGGCCGTCGTCCATCACACGAAGTAACCTACGATGCCCCCCACGGCTTAGGACGGACGCCCTCAATGCCATCGTATCGCTGCTGATCGCTAGTCCTTCGAGCCCCCGTAGGTGGAGCCGCAAAGTCACACGGCTCGGCCACGATTCTCGATGAATTGTGGCGCTGCCGATGCCGCTTGGGCTGCGCAGGCTGAAAATTGTGCCGTCATCCCGGATGATCTCACTTACCCGATCTTCCGGCTTCTGCGTCGTTGCTTCCGCGCGCAGCGTGATGTCCGTTGCGGTTGGAAAGTCCTCCGGAACCGGGCTCGTCACGCGACCCGTCGCAGCCCATTCGCAGCCCCGGATCAGCGTCGTCTGAAACCCGATGCATCGCATGGCCGTATCCGGTTTTTCCTTCCAGAGGTGACCCAGCATCGTCACGTAGACCCGGCCCTGACCGTAGGGGATCACCCACTCTAAGACCTCGTTGTCGCCGGTGTCCTTCGACAAGGCGTAAGTCAAGATGGTCATGTCCTTCGCCGGACCGTGCTGACCGTGCGTAAGCTGCTCATGCGGGTGCAGCCACTTCAGCGGCAGGCCCTTGATGATCGGGTGGTCGGTATTACGTCTGGTCACGAGGAAATCGTGCTCCGGGCCATGACCGGGACTCCGGCCGCGCCCCTTGGGAATCTCGATCACTTCCTCATCCGGGCCGACGACCAAGCTTGGGCCGAACTCAGGGCCGCGCCAGCCCAGTCCGATCATCTCGTTAAAAGCGGGCCAGTTGGGAAACGAGTTATTGGCCGAGTGGTAGATCACGAGGCCGCCACCCGACCGAACACGGTCCTCCAGGGCCTGCTCGATCTCCCTCGGCCAGTGCAAGCTTGCGGGTTGGTGGCCGCCATTGAAGTTGCTCACGACGACGTCGTACTTCGCAAATTGAGGCCGCCACTCGTCCCACGCCTTTTTCGGCGCGTCGGCTGTGGGACTGGTCGAAACATCGACGGTGAACAGGTCGCTGCTCTCCAGGATGCCCTTGAGGGTCCTGGTGGCCCTCGGCCAGTCGTGATTGTTCATGCCGTCCACGATCAAAACGGACAGCCTGGAGGCTTGTTCGGCGGCCAAGGCCCGCGTAGCGACCAAGCCCAGCAGCACCAGGACGCAAAGGCGTATCATAATGCTTCTCCGGCCGGTTACGCCGTGGGGACTTGGGGACTTGGGTTCGGACATTGGCGATTCACTGGCCCAGCGAGCCCGCCCTTAGGCCCGCCAAGGCCGCGTGCGGGAACCGACTTTCTGCAGCGCCTCCAAGGCGATCTTGACATCGGTCTCGACTTGGAAATCAAACATCCCGGCGATGACGAAATCGGCCCCGTTGCGGAAGGCATGAGGAAATGCCATCTGCGGCTTGATTGCTCCAGCGGCCATCACCTTGAACGCCACCCAAGGCTTCTCGACGGTTTCCATGAACGCCGCCGTCTCTTCGGGATTGTTGCACCACATGTTGTCGTTGTTGGCATTGTGGTCCGACGCGTTTCCCCGCATCCAGTCGTATTCCACCCGATGCTCCTTGGGCGTGGCCGACCAGTACCGGTCCATGTGGAACGTCTTGACGTAGTAATCCGCACCGACTTTGTCTCGCTCGCAGGTGACCGGCATATTCAGCGAATGCCCGCCGACGCCGGCGGGAACGCCTTGAGCTTTGATCAAGTCGAGCATCTGTGCGATAACGTCCGTCGAGCCGCCATTCATCATGTGCGAATCGGTGGCTCCGCCGTGCGAGTACAGCAGGGTGGCCCCCAGATCGATCTGCCGCTTGATCGACTCGTCCATCCGCGCCTTGTCCGCGATCAACGGAACGCAGACCATGCTTTGAATCGGCGTGCTGCGCTGTTGGTTGTACTTCGTGATCGGCCCCCAACACGCCGGATCCAGCTGAATGGTGTTGATACCGCATGCCAGGGCCAAGTCCAGGGTTTCAAAGATCTTGGCTTCGGTGTTATACGAGGTGAACAGCTTCGAAGCATACATCAAATCGCGGCTGTGAGCCCAACCGCCGATCAGGTTCCCGCCGATGAACAGCCGGCTGAGGGATACGTTGCCGATCTTGCCGCACGGCAGGCTGCCGGGGGCGATGTCGGTCTTGGGCCGGTCCGCGGGATTTGCTTGCGCGGCCCCCTCCTCGATCGCGGCCTTCAACGTCTGCTCCTCGATGCTGGCATGCACCGCGCCAACGGCTGCCGCGCCAAGGACGCCCTTCGCCAAAAAGCACCGGCGGTCGATTCTGTCTGTCATGGCTAAATACCTTTCCAACGAATCTGTTCCACTACCACATTCGATCATCGCGCGGGTACAGTTTCGGTCCGAACAGAAAAAAAGTCAACTCGACTTGCTCCTGTCGGCGGTTGTATAGGACGCAAAGAACGGTTTATACGTTTCCGGGGTAAACAAACGGAATTCGCTTTCCCGCACATACTCGTACGGACCGGCAAGGCGCAGACTATCCACCAAACGCTCGATCTGGATCTGGGATCGATACACGGCGATGCTATCAAGCTTGATTTGAAACACGTCCGCGTCACCGATGATTTCCAGATTGGGCGGATCGGCGAAATCGCAGTAGACCGCCAATTCGCCGACGCGCGGCGGTTCGTCGAGCGGTTTTCCCAATTCGGGCCAAATCGCTCCGGCCGCGTGAAAGACACTGATCATCAATTCGCTATGGGTAATCCGATGGTCTGGGTGCAGGTCGGTATGCGTGGGAACGTAGACCCGCACCGGGCGGATCTGTCGTAAATGATAGGTCAAGGCATTCTGGAGGCCGATGTAGCCGGCGATATCATCCTCGTCGGCTCGAGCCCTCCGGCGGCCGATAAACGGCACCAGTCCACCATCGGGATAGCCAATATAGTGGATCTGCGACTCTGGAATTCCGAGAAGGTGAAACGATTTATAAGTTTCTTCCCGGCGAATGTGGATAATCCGGTCTCGATCTTCCAAGCGGCAATATCCCATGCATCCATCCGTGACGATCAGCACGTGGACCGTCGCGCCTGCTTGAATCGCCGCTTGCATGAACAGGCCGGCCCCGATGCACAAATCGTCGTCGTGCGGACTCACGAATAGCCAAGTCTGTTGTGGCAGGTCCTTGTTATTCATCGCCTCTGCCAGGCAACTCGTCCGCTGCGCATCATGCTCATTTAGTCGCGTAAATTGAAACTGGGCCATCAAAGCCTCCTGGATTCTGCGGGGTGGATGGGCGGCTGGTGGGAAACAAGTTGGCTGCGGAACTAGGAATTCAGGGCGCGTTCGGACCAACCGTAGGTTTGTTGCAGCGCGAGGTGGACCGAGCCGGTAAGGTCTGAGAAGCGTAGCGGTTTTGAAAAGACTCGAAAAGCCCGGGCCTGCAATGCTTCCTCCGCCAACTGGTCATCCATGTCGGCACTCATCAGAATACATGGCATGCGTTCGGTGATTTGCTTGACACGGCGCAGGGTTTCCAATCCGCTCAACCGCGGCATGTACATGTCGAGCAGCAGTAAATGCACCTGCACCCTCTGAACGATTTCCAAGGCTTCCTCGCCATCGGAGGCGGTCAGCGTGCGGAAACCGCGTTGCTCCAGCGCCGCGCGAAGCGTTTCACGCAGATCGTCGTCATCGTCGGTGATCAGCAGACAAGGGATTTTCAGCTGCATCAATGCACCTTAGCCCGGTTGTGTCCCACGTGTGTCCGTTTATACTAATGCTGAAACTTCATCGGTCAACACGAGATTCCGCGGAGAACAAGATGGCTGCCACCTCTTTTTTCGCTCGCCATGAGTTCTTCCTTCGACGTTTGCATTCGATTACCGGCGTGGTTCCGGTCGGCGTTTACATGCTGGTCCACTTGGCGGTTAACGCCAGCCTGCTCAGTGCTCCGTCGACCTTCCAGAAAAATGTATACCGAATTCACAGCTTGGAAAGTCTGCTTCCCATCGTGGAGTGGATCTTCGTCCTGCTGCCCATCCTGTTTCACGCGATCGTCGGCGTGGTCATCATCCGCAGCGGTCAAGCCAATACAAGCACGTATCCGTACGCGGCCAACGTCCGCTACACGCTGCAGCGAGCGAGCGGCATCATCGCCTTTGCATTCATTATATGGCATGTGTTCCACATGCATGGGTGGTTTCACTTCGTGGCTTGGAACGACTACGTCGTCGAGCCGTTGTACGGGGCTCAGTTCAAGCCGTTCAACGCCGCCTCGACGCTCGGCTTGGCCATGAGCAGCGTGGTCGTCCTTGTACTATACACGATCGGGGTCATGGCCAGCGTATACCATTTGGCGAACGGACTGTGGACGATGGGCATTACGTGGGGCCTGTGGACTTCGGAAGCGGCCCAGCGGCGGGCTCTTCGCGTATGTGGCGGCTTTGGCGTGGCTGTGGCCCTATTGGCCGCCGGCGTGTTGTACGGGGTGGCCACGGTAGACGTCCAGACGGCGAAGAAAACCGAAGATCGGATGTACGAGTCGATGGTCGATTCGATGGAAATCAGGCCGAACCCGGCAAAGCGATCGGCGGAATAATAGGATCCAGCAGCATGGCAAAGAAACGCGTCCTGATCGTGGGTGGCGGTTTGGCCGGTTTGGCCGCCGCCATGAGACTGGCCGAAATGGGCCTCGACGTCGACTTGATGAGTCTGACCCCCGTCAGGCGTTCGCACAGCGTTTGTGCTCAAGGCGGCATCAATTCGTGCAACGATTTGACGCGGCAGGCCGGTGACAGCGAGTGGAAGCATTTTGACGATACGGTCTACGGGGGCGACTTTCTGCAGCACCAGCCGCCCGTCAAGGAAATGGCGAACTGGGGGCCCAAGATCATCAACTTGATGGACCGCCTGGGCGTGCCCTTTAATCGCACGCAAGAGGGCTATCTCGACCGGCGGCGGTTCGGCGGCACGATGTACAAACGGACGGCCTTCTCCGGCGCAACGACCGGCCAACAGTTGCTGTACGCGTTGGACGAGCAAGTCCGTCGTTGGGAGACGGAGGGCCGCGTCAGGAAATTCGAGTTCTGGGACTTTCTGGGCCCCCTCTTGGACGATGCGGGCGCGTGCCGTGGTTGCGTGGGCCAGGATCTGGTCAGTATGGAGATCCGCGCCTTTCCCGCCGATGCGGTGATATTGGCCAGCGGCGGCTGCGGGCTGGTGTTCGGCAAGTCGACCATGTCGATGGTCTGCACCGGCAGCGCCGTCAGCCGCGCGTTTCAGGCCGGCGCGAAATACGGCAACCCGGAATTCGTTCAAGTTCATCCGACGGCGATCCCTGGCGCGGACAAGTTGCGGTTGATGAGCGAGTCGGCACGTGGCGAAGGCGGCCGGGTGTGGGTACCGCTGCAACCGCAGGATCCCCGCGATCCGCGCACGATCCCCGAGTCGGAGCGATGTTATTTTTTGGAAGAGCGGTATCCCAAGTACGGCAACCTCGTGCCGCGCGACATCGCCACCCGCGAGATTTTTGACGTCTGTGTCAACGAGGGGCTGAGCGTCGAAAAAGACAGGCAGTGCGTGTACCTGGATTTGACGCATATCAACTCGGACGAATTAACGCGCAAGCTGGGGGGGATCCTGGAAATTTACGAAAAGTTCCAGGGGGTCGATCCGCGTTTCATGCCGATGAAGATTTTTCCCGCCGTCCACTACTCGATGGGCGGCCTGTGGGCGGACTACGAGCGTACGCACGACGGCGGGCTGCAGCACGCGTCACCCAGAAACCATGTTACCAATATTCCCGGCCTGTATGCGATCGGCGAATGCGACTACCAGTACCACGGCGCAAATCGCTTGGGAGCGAATTCGCTGCTCAGCTGCATTTTCTCCGGGTTGTACGTCGCTCCGGGCATTCACGCCCTCCTGGAGGAAAAAGGCCCGGCAGCCGCCGACTTGTCAGTGGCGTTGTTCGAGAGTGCCCGGCGAAAGCATCAGCAAACGCACGATGAACTGATCCGGCGCACCGCCGGCGGCGAAAATCCGTACCGGCTGCACGAGGCATTGGGCGAAGTAATGACCAAAGCCGCCACGGTGGTTCGCCGCAATGATCAGCTGCGAGAGTCGCTGGCCAACGTCAGCGAGCTGCACGAACGCGCACAGCGCTGCAGCCTGTCGGATACAGGGAACTGGACGAACCAGAACGTGGTCTTCACGCGAGCGTTGCTGGACATGTTCCCGGTCGCCAAATCGATCTTGCAGGGGGCTTTGCAGCGGGACGAGTGCCGCGGAGCGCACTACAAGCCGGAGTTCCAGATGGGACACTTGACGGCGAGCGAACCGGCCGAACGCCGTCGGCAAGCGGAGCAATGGTGCGATGCCTTCGAGGCCAACAATCGGAAATGGCTCAAGTCGACCGTCGCGACCTGGAACCTCGGCAGCCAACAGCCGGATTTGACTTATGAAGATGTGGACACTTCGCTCATCCCGCCTCGGCCGCGGCTGTACGGCCTGGCCGGCGCGGAGGAAATCGAGCAAGTTTGGAAGGAACGCGCCGTCGCCAAAGCGTAGCCGGCAAGCTCGTCACCGCCGCTGCGTGTGCCTGCGACGCGTGACGAGTCCGACGCGACTTAGGAACCGCAGATCATCGTGCCGGCTGTTGCCGGTGTTTTGAATTCCGCCGCCGAACTGGACGAAGCAAATCCTATGCACGCCACCTCGAAGCCCGCCAGCAGCCAACCCACGACCGTCACCGTTCGCCTTCTGCGGCAGGACGGCCCGGGGCAGCGCAGCTATTGGGAAACCCATCGTGTGCCGTACGAGCGCGAGATGAACGTCGTCAGCGTGCTGCAAAAAATCGCGGCCCAAGCGAAGACGGTCGAGGGCCGGGAGGTCGCTCCCGTCGTCTGGGAGTGCAACTGTCTGGAGGAAGTCTGCGGATCGTGTACGATGCTCGTCAACGGTCGCGTTCGGCAAGCCTGTTCGGCGCTGGTCGATCGCTTGCTCGAGGACAAGCCGGATTGCATCGAATTGGCGCCGATGGTCAAGTTTCCCGTCGTTCGCGATCTGATTGTGGACCGCACGCGGATGTTCCGCACCCTGGAGAAGATCTGCGCTTGGCTGCCCGTCGACGGCTACTACGACATGGGACGCGGGCCGCTGGTATCCCGCGAAGAGCAGGAGACGGGATACCCGCTGTCGACGTGCATGACCTGTGGCTGCTGTGTTGATGCCTGTCCCCAGTACAACAAGATCGACGTGCGGCGGCGGACCGGCGAATCGGAAGCGGAATACCAGGCGCGGCGGGACGCCGAGTTCGACCGAAATTTCATCGGCGCGTTCGCGATCAGCCAGGTCGTGCTGTTCAACACGCACCCGACCGGTCGCCACACCGGCATGGAGCGGCTGGACGCCCTGATCGCCGAAGGCGGCATCCAGAACTGCGGCAATGCCCAGAACTGTGTGGCGGTTTGTCCCAAAGCGATTCCGTTGACCACGTCGATCGGCCAGGCCGGCCGAGAAGCCACGATCCACTCGCTGAAACGCTGGTTCGATCGGTAGTCTTTGTTGCAAGGATGAATCTGCGGTGAACAAGGCGTCTGTCAAGTCGGTCTTTCGCGAATCGGCGGTCCGTAGCGGTTTGGTTACGGCCGAGCAATTCGATCAAGCGCGGGCCGCGATCCACGGCGAACCCGAGCGGCTGCCGACACCGGTCGAGGAGATCGGCGACGAGGAGTTGGCCGTCAAGCTGATCGCCATGGGACTGCTGACCCGCTACCAAGCCGACCAGTTGAAAGCCGGCCGAACGAAGCTGAATCTGGGGCCGTACACGATCACCGACTGGATCGGTCAAGGCGGCATGGGGCAGGTCTTCAAAGCCGTCCACAAGATGATGGGCCGGCAGTGCGCCGTCAAGGTTCTGCCACGCGAAAAATCGACGCCGGAGGCCATCGAGAGCTTCACTCGCGAGATCCGCACCCAGGCCCTGCTCGATCATCCCAATCTGGTCCGCGCCTACGACGCCGGCCATGACGGCAACGTGCATTACCTGGTCACCGAGTACGTGCCCGGTACCGACTTGCGCCAGCTGGTGCGGCGCGAGGGGCCGTTGAGCATGCAGCAGGCCGCCAATGTGATCGTGCAAGCCGCCCTGGGGCTGGAATACGCTCATCAGCGCGGCCTGATCCATCGGGATGTCAAGCCCGGCAATATCCTGGTCACGCCCGATGGCGTCGCCAAGGTATCCGACCTGGGATTATCCGGTTTTATTCAAGACGCCGAGAACGACCCGCGGGCCGGCAAAATCGTCGGTACCGCCGATTATCTCTCGCCCGAACAGATCAAGAGCCCGACTGCGGTCACCTCGGTCAGCGACGTGTACTCGCTGGGCTGCACCATGTACTATGCGATCAGCGGCAAAGTCCCCTTTCCGGGAGGCACGACCCGCGACAAGGCCCGGCGGCATTGCGAAGAGACGCCCTGGCACCCGCGGCGCTTCAACGTCGAAGTCAGCGAAGAGTTCGTCGAGATCATGGCGGATATGATGGAAAAGGATCCGCAGAAACGGATCCAGACGGCGGCCGAGGTGGCAGCGAGACTGGAGCCTTGGGCGCGCGAAGCGGCTCCGCTGCCGTCGCAACAGCTGACCAAGTCCCCGTGGATGCCGCCGCCGCTGCCGACCGACGCCGACGACGACCAGATGCAGGACACCGACGCCAGCAGTGACGTGTACGACGGCGACAGCCGCCAAGGCAGCGGCAGCCAGGTCTCGCAACCGACCTATTCAGCGGCCTCGGGGGGCCAGGACACCCGCCGCATCCGCCGCGTTGCGCCGCCGCCTCTGCCCATGCAACGATCCCTCGCGCCGTCGGCCACCGCCGGCGTGCTGATCGCCCTAGCGATCGCGATCCCCATCTCGATGCTCGTCGGCTCGCTGCTGACCTTCCTGCTGTTGGCTGCGCTGGGCTAATACAACGGTGGATCATTACGCAATTTAACTGCCGCAAGAAGCGGCTTTGAGGAGCACTAACGACCGTGGTTCACCAGAGTTCATCCGCACCGGAGACCGCCGAGAATCGGCAAGTCGGCTTTTCTGATTTTCAGCAGCTGATTCGCGACATGTATTTTGAGAAGGACCTAGCTCGCGGGGTCGATGGGACCTTCATGTGGTTTATGGAGGAGGTGGGCGAGTTGGCCGCCGCGTTGCGGGACGGATCGCACGACGACAAGATGGAGGAATTTGCCGACGTGATCGCTTGGCTGACCACGATGGCGAACGTGGTCGGCGTCGATCTCAGTGAGGCTGTCACCCGAAAGTACGGATCCGGCTGTCCCGGCTGCGGCCATTTCGTCTGCTCGTGTTCGCTGACGGAAAAACCGTAGATGCCACCTTCCTTCGGAGATTTGCAAACATGGCGTCGCCTCAAGTCGATTTAGTGCTGGATGTCCGAGCCGCCTTGGGCGAAGGCCCTGTGTGGCATTCCCGCGAGCAGCGGCTGTACTGGGTGGACATCACGGCGGGTAATGTTCACGTGTACGATCCCCAGAGTGACAAGGACCTGGTTCACCCCGTTGGTCAGATGGTCGGCGCCGCGATACCGCGCCGTTCGGGCGGGCTGGTCCTGGCAACTCACGCCGGCCTGGGAACTTATGACTTGGAGCGTCAGGAATTCTCGCTGCGGGCCGCCCCGGAACAGCACCTGCCCGACAATCGCTTCAACGACGGCAAGTGCGACCCGCGGGGACGGTTTTGGGCGGGTACGATGAGCATGAGCCGCGAAACGGGTACCGCCAGCCTGTACTGTTGGGACACCGACGGCGCGGTGCGGCGCGTGTTCGGCGGCGTGACCACGTCCAACGGACTGGATTGGAGTCCGGACCAGCAGACGATGTACTACATCGACACGCCGACGCTGCAGGTTGCGGCCTTCGATTACGACGCGGATTCCGGCGGGATCTTCAACCGCCGCACGATCATCACCTTTCCGCCGGGCCTCGGCCGTCCCGACGGCATGACGGTGGACGCGGAGGGCCGGCTGTGGATCGCCCACTGGGACGGTGGCCGCATCAGCCGCTGGGATCCGGACAGCGGGCGCCTGCTGCAAGAGATCCCGTTGCCCGTCGCCCGCGTGACGTCCTGTGCCTTTGGCGGCGCGAACTTGGACCGCTTGTACATCACCACGGCGCGGCATGGCCTGACGGACTCGCAGTTGAGCGAACAGCCACACGCCGGCAGCCTGTTCGCCGTGACCCCCGGTGCCGTTGGGCTGCCGTCGCACGAATACCTGGGATGAACGGGCCAGTCCGAGGCGGTGACTGAAATGAAATACGAGTACGATGTGATTGTTGTGGGCGGCGGGGGCAGCGGTTTAGCCTGTGCTGCGCGGGCCGCCGAATGCGGGGCGGACGTCCTGCTGTTGGAAAAGCAGCCCCAACTGGGCGGCGCCACCGGCATCGCGATCGGTTCATTCACCGCCAGTGGTACCCCATGGCAGCGGAAGGCCGGGATCGAAGATCATCCCGACGACCACGAAGCCGATGCCGCCAAGTTCGGCCCGCCCGCGTACCAGGCGAAGAACAACACCGATTTGCGGCGTTTTTTTCTGGAGCACGCCGCCGACACGCTTCAGTGGCTGACGGGATTGGGATTGGTCTTCCATGGCCCCAATCCTGAACCTCCGAATCGCGTTCCTCGAATGCATAATGTCGTGCCCAACGCCAAGGCGTACATCGCCGCGCTTCAATCGCGCCTGGTGCGCTGCGGCGGCACGATCGTGTGCGACGCGGCGGTTGCCGAGTTATTGCGGGACGGGAAGCGAATCGACGGGGTCGTGGTACGGGACCGGGATCGTCCGGCGGTTTACCGCGCGCGGCGCGGAGTTGTACTGGCGGCCGGGGATTATGCCAATGCGCCGGATATGATCGCCCGGTTCCGAGGCGAGCGGTTTGCCGTCGTCGAAGGGATCAATCCTCATGCCGCGGGCGATGGGCATCGGCTGGCCGAGCAAGCCGGTGCGAGGATGGTGAACATGGAAATCACTTACGGCCCGGAACTGCGGTTTATCGCGCCGCCCCGTGACGGGTTCGCCCAATTGCTGCCCGCACGAGGCTTGGGCAAGATCGCCTATCTGCTGCTGGATCAGCGACTGGTCGAACGCTACAGCCGCTGGCCGCACTTTCTGTCGACCGCCCCGGAAATCGCGTATGCCTACGTGGCCGACTACTTGCGATTGCGGCCCGACGTAGCGGTTGCGGGGCGGTTGCTGGACGACGTCGCGGCGGCCCGCGGTTTGGCGGCTCCGGTCGTACGCGAAACGGTCGAGCGGTTCAATCGCTTCGCGGCGGGTACGGATTCCGACGAGTTCGGGCGGCGAAGTGCTAGCATTCTGATGGATGGCGAGCGGTGGGTGCTGTTGGGACCGGTCAAGGCGTATTTTACGACCACCGAAGGCGGCGCCGCCGTAAACCGGCGGATGCAAGTTGTAGACGATCGCGGGAGCCCGATACGAGGATTGTACGCCGTCGGCCAAAACGGACTCGGCGGCATGGTCCTGTGGGGACACGGACTGCATATCGCATGGGCGATCACCAGCGGGCGTCTGGTCGGCGAGGCGCTCGGCCGGCAGGACTGAAAAAGTGACCTGTACGGGCAGAGATGGACCAGCATATCCTTCCCTCCCTGTTTTTGTCCCGACAGGCTCCGTTCATCCGCATTGACCATTGGTGCCGGTCTCGTTATCGTGTTGACTTCTGAGTTTCGGTCCGACAGTTGAGGTAAATCGCCGGTGAAGTACGCAGCGATCGGTCCTATTGCAGTCCACTACCCTGAACGAGTGGAGACGAATGAAGAACTCCAACGGGCGTTTCCCGATTGGGACATGGACTTGATTTTCGAGAAAACGGGGATCGCCTCACGGCACATCGCCGCGGCGGACGAGTGCGCCTCGGACTTGGCCGTTGCCGCTGCGCAGAAGCTGTTTTCTCAGTACGAAATTGATCCCGCCAGCATCGATTTTTTATTGCTTTGCACGCAAACGCCGGATTACCCGTTGCCCACCACGGCTTGTCTGCTGCAAACCCGACTGGGCCTGCCCACCTCCGTCGGCGCCTTGGATTTCAATCTGGGTTGTTCGGGATTCGTCTACGGCTTGGCCCTAGCCGATGGTCTGATCCGATTGGGATCGTGCCGCCGCGTGTTGCTGATCACCGCCGAAACCTACTCCAAGTACATCGATCCGACGGACCGCAGTTTGCGGACGATCTTTGGGGACGGTGCAGCGGCGACGCTGATCGAAGCCGCCGATGCGCCCACGCTTCGCGGCTTCAAGTTCGGTACGGACGGCGAAGGCGCGGACACGTTGATGGTGTCTGCGGGCGGAGCGCGGTCCGCCAAGGACGCGATCAAGCCCCGGCACCGCAAGCGTTGGCCCAGCGCCTTGTACATGGACGGGCCGAGTCTGATCAGTTTTACGGTGGCCCAAGTTCCCAAGCTGATCGACCAGATCCTGGAGATCGCCCAAGTGGACCAAAGCGAGATTGATTTGTACTTGCTGCACCAAGCCACAAAAAAGATGCTGGAACAGCTGCAGTTGCGGTTGAGTATCGGCGAAGACCGCATGCCGACGCTGCTGGAACATTGCGGCAATACCGTGTCCTCGACGATCCCGATCCTGATCGATCATTTGCGTGGCGAAACCCGCCTGCGTCCCGGCGTGCGCAGCCTGCTGGTCGGTTTCGGCGTTGGCTGGTCCTGGGCTGGCTGCGTATGGACCGAAACCTGGGGCGGGTAGAGGGCCCGGCTTGATGCCATCGGCCCTGCGAGGCACAATGGGACGCACCTCGGTTACTGTCCCCACCACCATCCCAAGGACCAATCGCCATGTCTATGGAAAAACTCAATCGCCGCCGTTTCCTGCAGACCACCGCTCTGGGCGCCGCGGCAATCGGATTGCCGGCGGGAGCTTGGAGTCAGATTTCCGGCGCCAACAGCGACATCCGTGTCGGAGTAATCGGCGTCAAGGGCCGCGGGGGAGACCACATCAAGGGGTTTAACGCGTTGCCCGGGGTGCGTGTGACCGCTCTGTGTGACTGTGACGCCGCTGTGCTGGAAAACGCGGCGGCTCGACTGGGGGGACAAGGTCGACAAGTGGAAACGTATGCTGATGTCCGCGCGCTGCTGGATAGCAAGAACGTGGACGTGATTTCCACCGCCACGCCCAATCACTGGCATTCGCTGATCGCGGTCTGGGGGTGCCAGGCGGGCAAGGACGTGTACGTCGAAAAGCCTGTCTCGCACAACGTCTGGGAAGGCCGCCAAGCGGTCAACGCCGCGCGGCGCTACGAGCGCATCGTGCAGACCGGCACCCAGAGCCGCTCGTCTCGCGAAGGCGTCGCGCAGGCGGTCGAGTGGGTGCGGGCGGGCAATCTGGGCAAGATTCTCGTCGCCCGCGGTATCTGCTACAAGCGGCGGGACAGCATCGGCAAGGTGTCCGGTCCGCAACCGATTCCCACGGGCATCGACTACGACCTGTGGTGCGGCCCAGCGCCCCAGGAACCACTGATGCGGCAGCATCTGCACTACGACTGGCACTGGGTGTGGTCCACGGGCAACGGGGATTTAGGCAACCAAGGCATCCACCAGATGGACTTGGCCCGCTGGTTCCTGGGAGCCGGCGAATTGTCGCCGCGGGTCTGGAGTGTCGGCGGGCGAGTCGGCTACGACGACGATGGCCAGACGGCGAACACGCAGATCGTATTCCACGATTTTGCGCCGGCACCGTTGATCTTTGAGGTCCGCGGATTGCCCGACAAGCCGGGTTCGAAGGACATGGACCAGTTTCTCGGCAGCAATGTCGGCGTCCACGTTCACTGCGAAGGCGGCCGCGTGTTCGTGCCCGGCTATGCCGCCACCGGCGCCATCGCTTTCGATGCGGACGGCAAAGAGATCCGACGATGGTCCGGCACCGAGGACCATTTCGCCAACTTCATTCACGCGGTGCGCAGCCGGAGGCGGGAGGATCTGAACGCCGACATCCTCGAAGGCCACTTGTCCAGCGCGCTGTGCCACACCGGCAACATTTCCTACCGCCTGGGCGCGGCGGCGGGCAACGATGCGATCCGCGAGCGGATCGCCGGCGACCGCGACGCTCTGGCAACGTACGAACGCATGATCGAGCACCTGCGGGCCAATCAAGTGGACTTGGACGCCACGCCGCTGGCGTTGGGCGCTGTCCTCAAGATGGACCCTCAGACGGAGCGATTCGTCGGCAACGATGACGCCAATGCTCTGCTGACCCGTAACTACCGTCCGCCGTTCGTGGTGCCCGAGATTGTCTAATGTCCGCGAACACCTACCGACCGTACGCGCCCTTCGGCCGTCCTCGGCCTCGTGGCCCGCAGTGGGCGGAGTTCACACGCGGGCCGATCCTCCGGCTCGTCGAGTCCTTGTTCCGCGGCCGCGGCGCGAAGCTTGGCGATAGCCCGGCCTGCCAGCTGCCGAATCCGTTCCTTCGAGACGCCGACGAGGTTACCCACCTCCTTGAGAGTCATCGGTTTGCCATCGGGGTCCAATCCGTAGCGAAAGCGGATGATCCACCGTTCACGGTCGTCGAGCTGTTCCAGCAACTGGGCGATCTCGGCTTTCCGCTGGTCCTGGGCCGCCTCCTCGACTTGCTGGTTCGACCGCGGGTCCGGCGCCGACAGAAACACCGCCTCACCCGCATTGCAGAAGCGGGTATGGTCGCGGTACTCTTTCGAGATGGAATGCGAAAAGTTCTTAATGATTGCCGAGGTGGCATACGTGCTGAATTTGGCTCCTCGCGCGCAGTCGAACTTGTCGACCGCCCGCATCAGCGAGATATTTCCGTCGCTCACCAATTCCAGCAGCGGTTCCCGGCTGCGGGCATATCGCTTGGTCATCGCCACCACCAACCGTAGGTTTGCCCGGACGATCTCGTTCCTCACCCCAATCGCCTGCAGGTAGATCTGTTCCACCTGATCCAGCAACCTGTCATCGGGATACTCCGGATCGAGCGATGCGACGAGTTTTGACGCCTTGTACTTCAGGTAGTTCATTTTTCGGAACAGGTGGATTTCTTGATCCCGCGTCAAGAGCGGTACCTGATACAAGCTCAGCAGGTACGGGGGCAAACCGGCGGGTGGCTGCTCACGTTGCGGCGGTTCCGCCGGGTCGGGCGCCGGGCCGAGAAGGACCATCTCTTGCGCAGCCGTCGTCCGTTGGAACTCGTCGTTGGGGACGGGGGCAAGCCGCAACGTCTTGATCCGCTGGTAACGGACCCGGGCGAGGAGTTTGCAAACGCTGGCCCCGTCCAGGCCGTGCCGCGGGGTCAGCAACTCCGGGGATTCCTCGCGGCGGTAGCTATGATGCACATCCCGCTGATGGGCGTCATCGGCGTACAGCGGAACTCGCCCCTCGCGCAACGCATCATGTTGGTCGCTGAGTGTGATAGTTATGTTGTGCATGATTCGCGCCTCCATCGAAGATCGGTCGCGGATTTAACGCTCGAAGGACGCCGTGTCGTCAACGCCGTCTTGGATTGCTTTGCTGCCAGGGTTTCCCAGCAACGCAAAAAAATCGACGTGTCCGAACACCCAGCGGTATTCGATCACGTCGGTTTACTCGTTAACAGGCCCACCGGCACCGCCGGCTTGCCCTTCAACTAGTCATCCGATCACTCGCACATGGTACATTTCAAACGGCGACAGCACGTGGTGTCCGGTTACTCGTTTTGCTCCGCATCGCCGGTTTTCTCGTTCGCTTGTTGCCCGAGCTCTTGTACCTTTTCCTTGTCCTCGCGGATCTTATCCTCGTCGACCGTAAATGTCGTATTGACCTTATTCTGCGTGTTGTCCCGGTCCGTCGAAATCTGGAACCAACCCCGGTAAAACCCCAAGCCGGCGATGCCGACGAGCAGCAAAACGACCACAATAAAAATCGCTCTCATGACACATCCCTCCTCGACTGGAACGAATCAACCCTGTGACTCATCACGATGTCTGACCGGCCGCGACACGAATTCTTTCCAACATTTCCAATTGCTGGATGGAAACTTCATCATCGTCCGCGAAGACCCGTTCCACATTTTTCTCTTTCGTATCGAACAGCGATACGTTCCGCGGACGGTGAACGCCATTCTCGCCGAACACCACCCTTTCCGGGGGAGTTCCCGACAAAACGAACATGTTAAAACCTCCCTGGGAAACATTGCCTCCAACACGCTCACAAACCGAAGCATTATCACCTGCTCCTCGAATGCAAGCCGGGCGCGGTTGGCACAAATCCCCCGCGCCCCGCGGCAGGGACTTACAAGCGTCCCATCAGCAGCAGGACGACCAGAATCAGCACAATCAACCCCAGTCCGCCGCTCGGGCCATAGCCCCAGCTTCGACTGTGGCCCCATCTGGGCAAGGTTCCAACAGCACCCAGCAGCATCAGAATCAGAATCACGATCAAAAGCGTAGACAACATGTCAGATCTCCCTTAAAAAACGCAGACCAACACCACACCCAGAACATTCCCATCACTGCCAGAAGTAACGTCTTCGGAAGACGCTGCCTCCGAAGAAGGACAGTACGGCGAGAACGAGGAAGACGAAAAACACGATCTTCGCCAATCCCACGAACGAGCCTGCCAGTCCGCCGAAGCCTAGCAAGGCTGCCAACAAAGCGACGACAAGCAACAACATAGCTAACTGTAACATGGTCAAGTCCTCTCAAAAGAATCGCTGGATTCCGTTCACGAATCGCCAACCGCGGTTAAATCCGCGGCACTATGCGCAAAAAAAAACCGACGTGGCCGGACACCCTAAGGTCTCCTTCCACGTCGGTTTACTCGTCAACAGGCCCCCCGGCACGGCCGAGTTGCCCTTTATCTAGTCATCCGACGACATCTACTCACTTCATCAAGCCGCCTTGAAGTTCGTTACGGCGGCTCCACTACCATTATACGGCTCGCAACGGGCCGGACAAGGGGGCAGAGCGGAAATGCGTTGATTGCAGCTCAATCACGTTCTCTCAGCACGTCGGGTAACCAGTCTTCAGAGACAAGGCGAGAACAGGCGTGCAACGACTGCTGTGACGCGTCAGCGAGAGATGCGGAAATTGATCCGTTTCCTCGCTTACGTTGCGGGTTTCGTTGGGTAAGCCGGTTTCTTCCGGTCGCCTCAGAACTGACAGCATGGGGACCGGAGACGAGAACTCACGTAGCCGGAATCGAAACGGAAACACCTGCCTGGACGCGGATCCGCTCCCACACCTCCGCACGATGGATGGGGACATCGCGATCCACATCGAAGCCTAACTTCACCTTTCCGCCTTCAATCCCGAGCACGGTGACTTTGAGCAAACGCAGGCGGCCATTGGCTGCTCCGATCACCACGGATTCCCCGCTTTTCCTCGATAACACCAACATCGTTGAACCTCCATTTTCAGGACCGAATCGTCTGCCCGTTCCCGCTCCACTCGTCCGCACCGCCGCTACGAGGAAACGGGAAACGCTTCGACTGCCGCGCCGGTGCGCGAAGCGCAAAAAAAACGACGTGGGCGAACACCCTGAGGGAGTCGACCACGTCGGTTTACTCGTCAACGGGCCTCCCGGTACAGCCGGGTTGCCCTTTATCTAGTCATCCGACGAATCCCACGCAGCGGAGCCGCATTCAAGTTCACGACGTCCCCGCTCGTGTTGTGATTATATCGCCGAGGTAGGGGAAAAGCAATCGCAGTGTCCGCGACATTGACCGCGACAACTTGTCCGCCGCGGTCGAGAGCCGTTAAGCACATACCGCGACATGTTCTTCGCTCTCCACGATCTTGAAGAACCTGGTCAATCGAAGCCGGTCAAAGATCTCGCAAACAATCGGGCGTAACCCGCGCAGGAACAGCGTGCATCCGAAAGGTCGGAGTCGCTTGTTCATCCCTACGAGCGCAGCCAAGAACGAACTGTTGATGATTTCCAGTTGGGACAAATCGATGGTCACGCGCTCCAGCGTGCCATGCCGGCCAAGAGAATCGACCACCCGCTCGACCTCCCACGGCTCCGGTGCTCGTCCCGCGACGACTTCGAGAACCACACCCTCGGCGGAATCTCGCCTCCGGCACCACACATAAGAGTTGCACTCGCAGCAGGGAGCGTCAAAGGGTGGCAAGGGCACCTGGTAAGGCAAGGGATTGCCGCAGACCGGGCATTGATAAGCAATCTTCACTGCGTCTGTCGTGCCACTCATGATGGTGACTCCTCTTGCTGAAGACCCTTGAGTAACGCTTCCGATTCCTGGTCGGTTGATCCAGTTCCATTCCAGCTTTCGTCCGAGAGACCATGGGCGAGCAGGAATACCTGGACCATGGTGCCGGTCTTGAAGACTTGCACAACGGTGCCCGTTATTGGCTCGACTTCCGCAGCCGCCTCGCGCACCTCCACCCCGGTGATCCGCTTGATGTCCTCCCGCAGCGTGCCGGCCGAGTTAGTGAACAGCTGCCGATGGTACTCCTGCACCTGAGCGGCGCCTTCCGGGCTTTTGGCCAGGGCTTTCTCGGCCGGTGACAACGCCCCGTGCAGCGTGATCACCAACGTCTCCCCACTCAAGACCACCGTCACGGCCTTGGGCGTGTGCCCGGTCCGCTGCAGTTGGAAGGTGCTGGCCGCCAAGGCGACCTGCTGTGCCATCGTTGGATTCAACTTGTCCATGAGTCTCCTCCTCGCTCGCAGCCGCTGCGAGCGAATCGCAAAAAAAAACCGACGTGGCCCAACACCCTGAGATGTTGGGCCACGTCGGTTTACTCGTCAACGGGCCTCCCGGTTCAGCCGGGTTGCCCTTCATCTAGTCATCCGACGACATTCACTCGATTACTTCACCGAGCCGCCTTCGAGTTCATTACAGCGACCCCGCACACTCATATTATACCGGCTCACAACGGAGCAGACAAGGGGCACAGCGAAAGCACGGCTTGAGCCGCGCCAGGGCGTTGATCATGACCTTGGCCGACGACCTCGGGTTACCTCGGGTGCGTGGTTTGGCAAACTTTGACGGTTATGCCTGCTGTGCCGAAGAATCGGAAATTCTTTGATTTTCCGGTGGGGCCGATCCGACCCAATATCGTAAGAAAGCGGATTAGCGCGGAAACGCGAACAGAGCGGCCGCCCATCGTTTTCTAGGCGTCCATGCCTGATTTTTCCCGGGAAGCATTGAAGACGGGGACGCCATTGAGGCCGATTGAGGCAAAATACACAAGTAAGAATGGGTTTTCAGCCATCTCTTTTCCCACGCCAGCCGTTCCCACCACACAAACTGGAGTTTGTGAGCATGAATGCCATCAGATTAGCAGTCGGATTTCTGTTCGCCGTCATGGGCTCGAAAGCCTGTATGCTGGCGATGGCACAATCACCCGACCAGAAACCGTTTACGGCCCCGTCAGTCACGAAGTGTCAGGACGATTGTCTCGACGATTGCCGTCCCTCGTGGAATGACGAATGTCCTTCTGTGTACGCCCAGGTCGAGGGCCTGTTCATGATGCGGGAACCCCGCTTCACACAACAGCCGATCATCGTCGACGCCATCGCGGGCACGACGCTTGTGTCCACCTCGGATCTCGATTTCAACTTCGATCCCGGCGTGCGGGCAACCGTCGGCATGCGGCTGTGCGGAGGCCGGGCGCTGGAGTTTTCGTATTTCGGCCTCTTTGAGGGAGATGCGTCGGCGTTTGCCGTGAAACCTGGTGAGAATTCGTTCCTTATTTTCCCCAATAACTTTACCGGCAATGTATTCGTCGACATGGACGAAGTTCATGTGAATTATTCTTCCTGGCTGCATAGCTTCGAGCTGAATCTGCCCTGCTGTTCCGGGTGCTGCGACACATGTGACTCGGGCAAGGGCGATGACAAAGGTAAGGGCGGCGGCGAATGGGGCTGCGGTGAGGTCCGCTGCCGATCGTTTGAATGGTTTGCCGGCTTTCGCTACCTCAATCTCGGCGAAGAACTCAACATTGCCGCTCAGAGAACCGTCTCGGCCCAGATCGAGGAAGGCAGCTACAACATCCGCACCGCCAATCACCTGTACGGTGCACAGCTCGGGGCAAGGGTGCGGCGCTCGCGGGGCTTGTTCGGCTGGGAAGCGACGGGCAAGGCCGGCATTTTCGGCAACGATGCGCAGCAGACCCAATCGGCAACCGACTTTCCCAATTTCCCGTTACGGCCAACCGTGTCGAGCAGCGACGGCGTGGTCGCTTTTGTTGGCGAAGTCAACCTCTCGGCCCTCTATCGTCTGACGGACGTTTGGAACGTCAGGGCCGGCTACAACGCGATGTGGATCGAGGGGCTGGCCCTCGCCCCCGATCAGCTCGATTTCGACTTCGCAACGGCATCGAGCGGCAGCCGGTTGCGCAACGGCGGCGGCATGTTCCTGCATGGCGTGAGCGCCGGCCTCGAAGCACGCTGGTAAGGATCGCGACCGAAATACAACCGGCATTTGTCGCCTTTCGCTTCGCGAAAGGCGACTTCATTTCTACCGCTCGGCTCAGGCCGGTAGCGGCCCTCATGCCGACGGGTTCCAGCTGCGTGCGATGTCCAACACAATGTCATCCAGCATCGAATCGAGTTCGAGCAGGTCGGTGTCGAGATCCTCGGACTGCTCGCGATCAAGAGCCCGTGTCAGGAGACCGCGTTCGGGCAACGAACCGGCCCCGGTGTCCGGCATGCTCCAGACGCCAGGCAGGTCGTTATCCACCTGGCCAACGGGCGATGCGAAAGCAGACGGTTCCGCGTCCACCCAGTGAGACTCTATCGCTGGCAAGGCGAATCCCGCCGACACAACGGGAATCTCGCTTGCGGACGTGGCCGTCGTCACGGATTCGCCTTCGCCGGCTGGACCCTGCAGATCGCTGTTGATGTAGTTGATGACTACCAACACGTTTAGCGGCGTGACGTGACCGTCCGGATTGCCGTTGATGTAGTTGATCAGAAGCAATACATCCACGGGTGTAACACGGTCGTCGCCATTAACGTCATACGGATGGGCGTAGGCGTGCAAGATACCGCCTTCGCCCGAAGCCTCAGGCAGGACGGGAGACGAATCGCTGATGGTCGCGACGAAGTAGGGGTGGAAGTAGGCACCTGCGAAGCCGCCAGGGACCGTTGTGAATGGCAGTGCAACCTCCAGCGGCGAGACGTTCGTAATATTGAACACGCGGATCTGCCCCGAGGTGCCCCCCGGTCCCTGCACGGCAAGAATCGCATCCGCAATGTCGTCACCATTGGTGTCCAGTCCCGCTACCCGGACGGGCGCGTTTCGACTCGGACCGTCAAACGCCTCAAAACCGAGGCCATTGGCCGACAAGCTGGACAACATGGCGGACGAGGTATTATCCCAGGCCCACACGTCCACCAGGGAACCGCCGAGGACGCCGGCGCCCACTACGATGTCGGGGATGGGATCGGCATTGATCTTCACCACATCGATGAACACCCCGCCGCGGAAAATCGTCGTGGCGGTGCTGAAGGGTGTGAAGCTCCCAGCAGCCGTGGGCATGGCGCTGGGCGTGAGCGTGGCCAAGCCGCTGACGTCGAACACCTTCACGGTGGTCTGCATGCCGGCGCCGCTCCCAACGACGATTTCCGCCCGCTGGTCCAGCTGCGTGTTGTCGAAGGGGCCGTTTGGCAGCGGGGTGCTGCCCATGTCGGCCGCGGCCACCACGGCGCCGCCGATGAACGACGCGGGGAAGGCCAGAAAATGCCTGTAGGGATTCGCGGCATCGAACGTAGGCACCCCGCCGACAAGCACGTTCCGGAACACCTTCACCTCGGCCGGCCCCCAACTGGGAACCGTAATGATGTCGTTCAACCCGTCGCCGTCGACGTCAGCGACCGCCACATGGACGCCGCCGTTGAACGTCGGACCATACGGCTGGAACGACGTCAATAAAATGCCATCCTGGGTGTACACGCGGATTTCCGCCACGATGCTCCATCCCGGAGCCGTAACGATCTCGTCAACGCCATCGCCCGTGAGATCGCCGGTGGCGACCCGAACTCCGCCCTGGAAAGTGTTCCCGTACGGTGCGAACTGCGCCAACACATCCCCGGTCACTTGGTCGATCACCCTGACGGTTTGCGGCGTGTGCGGATTCTTGTCCTCCCCGATGACGATCACGCGGCGTCGATAATTGCCGAAGTCGTTGTCCGTGTGTTCCTCGCCGGACACCAAGCTGATCGCGTAACCGTTCTCCGCCCGGCCTTGCGTGCCGCCGTTGACGTCCGTCGTCGGTTCGGATTGCAGCCAACCGGACCGCAGCTCCTCGACGATGATGTAATTGCCGGGCGCCAAGCTGAAACTGTACTGCCCGTTGGCGTCGGTCATGGTGCTGGCAACCAGCGTGTCGCCCGCGTCCAATTCGCCTGGCGTCGTGCCGTCGTCGTTGTAGGCGTAGATCGTCCAGTTCTCCAGCAGCGTGTCCGTACCCGGCTCGTAATCGCCGCTACGGTTCACGTCCTCGTACTTGATTCCGCTCTTGGTGGCCAAGCGGTAATTGCCGAAGTCGTTGTCCGTATGTTCTTCGCCGGACCCCAAGCTGATCGCGTAACCGTTCTCCGCCCGACCTTGCGTGCCGCCGTTGACGTCCGTCGTCGGCTCGGATTGCAGCCAACCGGACCGCAGCTCCTCGACGATGATGTAGTTGCCGGGAGCCAAGCTGAAACTGTACTGCCCGTTGGCGTCGGTCATGGTGCTGGCAACCAGCGTGTCGCCCGCGTCCAATTCGCCTGGCGTCGTGCCGTCGTC
>Ga0366818_10135_pt1 | contig 27822 bp, 20 predicted proteins | sample TotcelFGM3001N14_FD_207090 | JGI IMG/M metagenome (GOLD analysis project Ga0366818, IMG submission 207090) | Enriched cells from coal bed in the Powder River Basin, Montana, United States - Total cells FGM rep3 HSBNCT.FGM.300.1.N14 ...
CTATCTGCTGGTGGCGAATTTCAAGGAGTTCGGCAAGAATACCGGCCAAGCCATGACCGTAGAAATCAAGGCGGATAACCCCGAGGTTTACTCACTGACTCATTAGCCGGAGTTGACAGGATAATCAGTGGCTCACTTTTGCACCGAAGCCTATGAATGTTTTCGCCGCCGTTTCTGGCAGGATGAGGGCCGTGAACCGGGGAACCTCCTGGCCCTGAAATGCCTGCGGGTTCTGGTTCTGGCAGGCCGCGGCCTTATCCGCAACCAATCCCTGGTGCGCTCCTCGGCCCTGGCCTATGCAACCATCCTGGGCTTCATTCCGCTGTTCGCCCTCCTGTTCGCCATCTTGCAGGCCCTCGGGGTGCCGCGCCTTTTGACCACCCACCTCCTGGAGAACCTGGCCCCGGGCTCCCGGGAATTCGCCACCCAAATCCTCCAATATATCGAGGCCACCAAAGTAACCTCACTGGGGGTCTTCGGGGTGGTGGTCCTGCTCCTGGACCTGGTCATCGTTATGACCAACGTGGAGAAGGCCTTTAACAAGACCTGGCAGGTGTCCCGGACCCGGTCCTGGAGCCGCAAGGTCAGCGATTACCTGAGCATCTTTCTGATCTTTCCCATTTTGATAGCCGTGGCCCTGACGTTTTCCACCTCCTTCTGGGGTTTCAAATACGTTATCGAGGTTTTGTCCGGCATCATGCCGGCCATCTTCTTCACCGCCACCCGGTGGATGGTGTCTCTGGGCCTGCTGTGGTTCGCCTTTATCTTCATCTACTTGGTCATGCCCAACACCCGAGTCAGTATCTGGTCCGCAGTGCTGGGCGGCGTGGTGGGAGGCACCGTCTGGCTATTGGCCCAGTGGATTTTCACCGGCATCCAGGGGGCCTCGACGTACTACAACGCCATTTATGGCGCCCTGTACCACTTGCTCTTTCTGTTCATCTGGCTTTTCTGGTGCTGGCTCATCCTGCTGTTCGGCACCGAGGTCGCTTTCGCCCACCAGAACCTGGACAGTCTCACCCGCCAGTACCGGCGGCCCCTGGCGCCGCCGGACCCGGTGGATGATTATCTCTGTCTGGCCGCCCTGGTGAGGATCGGGGAACGGTTCTTGAAGCAGCAGCCGCCCCTGTCCCGGGACGAATTGCGCCAGATGCTGCCCCGGGGCAACAACCTGGTGGATCGGGTGACTCAGGCGCTCCAGGAAAGCAACCTGGTGGTGGAGGTGGTCCCCGACCGGCCGGGGTCATCCCCCCAGTTTCTGCCCAAGCTGCCCCTTAATCTGGTCACGGTCAAGGAAGTGCTGGATGGCCTACGAAAATTTCGGGGCGCCGGCCTGGATGTGGCCCTGGCCGGAGATCCCCGGCTGATCGCGCTGCTGAAACCCCTGGCGGAGGTCCCGGCCCCGGGAGAATGGGAGAAACTCACCCTCCAGCAACTGGTGGAATCCTTGCCTGGGGATGAAGGCCTGACGGGGCCGGCGGTGGAATAATCCCGTTTCCGGTGAAATAATTTTATTATTAATGAGCAATGCAGGGCGGGCACGGCCCGCCATAAGTAAGCTTTCTCCTTCTCATAATTTGTGGGGGGGCCGAAGGCCCATGAATGACTGTTTCCTGGAGCTTGGGCTAATAATTACGGATCAAAGAGACCAATCCTGCCAGTTAACCGCAGTGTGAAGAGATAGCCAAGCAGAGAAAATTTCAGCAGGTGCTCCGAGTGTGCGTCCGAAGAGGGCGGACACGCGGGTCCGCCCCTTGGTCGTTTTTTCTTATGCGAAACCGATAATTGATATAAGAAAATTTCAGGAGAACTGCATGGCAAACTTCCCCGGCGCAACGCCCCCGGCGACCGGCAAAAAAACTTCCGTAATCCGCCCCCTCCTCTTTCTGCTGTTGATCGCTACGGTGATCGCTGTGCAGTATGTTCATCCGGAACAGTACCTGGATCAGGAGCGACTGCGCCGGTTCGGGGCCTCCCATGGGGTTCTGCTGCCCCTGATCTACCTGGCGGTGTGGACGGTGGGGCCGCTCTTCCTGCCCGGTCTCCCCATTACCCTGGCTGGCGGGGTGCTCTTCGGACCCGTCTGGGGAGTCATCTATACCGCAATCGGTTCCACCTGCGGCGCCGGGCTGGTCTTCCTGGTGGCCCGTTATCTGGCCCGGGGCTGGGTGGCGGGGAAGCTCGCCGGCACCCGCTTGGCGTCCCTGGACGAGAAGGTGGCCCGGCAGGGCTGGAAGATCGTGGCCATTACCCGGCTGGTCCCCGTCTTTTCGTTTTCCCTGTTGAACTACGCCTTCGGCCTTACCCGGATCTCTTTCTGGCCTTACCTGGCCGCCACCTTCGTCTGTATGCTGCCCTCCACCATCGCCTACGTCTACTTCTCCAGCAATATCGTGGGTCTCCTCCAGGGGAGAATTTCCTCAGGACTGATCATCGGCGTGATCCTGATAGTTTTGGTGAGCCTCATCCCGGTGATCTACAGATGGCGGAAGGCCAAGGCCGGGGAAGCGCTGGATCTTTAACCCCGGATAATCTTGTCCACTTGGATGTCGTGGACCTTGAGGAGCTTCCACAGGGTCACCCGGCTGATGCCCAAAAGGCGGGCCGCCTCGCTCTTCTTGCCGCCGGCCTGGTTGATGGCGTCGATCAACCGCTGGCGCTCGTCCGTGGCCCGCCCAAACCGGGCCACCCGGCGCTCCTCCCGCGGGGGCGCCGACCTCGGATGGAACGTAACCGGGAGGTGCTCCGGGCCGATCGCGCCTTCGAGACACAGGACAAAGGCGTACTCAATGACATTGATGAGCTCCCGGACGTTGCCGGGCCAATCGTGGCTCATGAGCAGGTCCATGGCCTCGTCGGTGATGCCGGTGAGGGGCTTGCGGGTCTGGCGGCGGGCCCGATCGATGAAGGCCTTGATCAGCAGGGGGATATCCTCCCGGCGCTCTCTTAAGGGGGGGAGATGAATGGGAATGACGCCGATCCGGTAGTAGAGGTCTTCCCGGAACCGCCCCAAGGCCATCAACCGGTGCAGGTCCTTGTTGGTGGCGGTGATGACCCGGACATTTACCGGGATGGGGGCGTGGTCCCCCACCTTTTCAATGACCTTTTCCTGGAGCACCCGGAGGAGCTTGGCCTGGGTGGACATGGGCAGGTCCCCCACCTCATCCAAAAAGATGTCCCCGCCGTTGGCGGCTTCGAAGCGACCCACCCGGGTGCGGTCGGCGCCGGTAAAGGCGCCTTTGACGTGGCCGAAGAGCTCGCTTTCTAATAGGGATTCATTGAGGGCGGCGCTGTTCACCTTGATGAAGGGCCCCTGGTGCCTGGGACTGAGGCGGTGGATGGCCGCGGCCACCAGCTCTTTGCCGGTGCCCGACTCGCCGTAGATCACCACCGGCGCCTCGGATTGGGCGGCGCTGGAGATCAGGATGAATAGCTGCACCATGACCGGGGACTTCCCGATAATGCCGTGAAAACCGTCGTCCTTGTTCAGTTCCTGGCGCAGGCGGGAGATAAAAAGCTGCATCATGTCCGGAGACTTGACCGGCGTTTCGTGGGCCGCGTCGTGGCTGAGCTCACGACGCAGATGGGAGATGACCCGTTCCTTGGCCTCCACCTCACTGATGTCGGTGAGGTTCTCCACCCCGGCCACCACCTTGCCGGCGCTGTCCTTGAGGATGGCGGCGTTTTTCATCACCGGCAAGGGCGTGCCGTCCTTCCTTTCCAGGATGCACTTACGGCGCCGGACATGGCCCCGCCGGAAGAGCTCGCACTCTTTTTTCCGGCCCATGACGACGGAATCCAGGCAGGTGTGGCACTTGAGGATGGTGCAGGGCTGGCCGATGAGCTCCTCCCGGGTGTAGCCGGTAATATGCTCCATGGCAAGGTTCACGGACAGGATCACTCCCTCCACGTCCACCACTATCAGGCCGTCTATCATGGTGTCAATGACGGTCTTCCAGAAGTGCTCCTGGCCCTCTTCAAACAGGGCCTCAGCCCCTTCCTCCTTACTTCTCAACGGTTTCAAGCTCACTTTCGACTCCCACGGCCCCTGCTAGGCCCGGCGAGGGGCTGACCTCAGATAGCGGCCATAAGTTCAAACACCAGGGTTAAGGTTAACAGTTAACTAACTTACATGTGTTAATTATAAACGATTAACGTTCGGTGACAAGGATATATGAACTTTTTCGGAAAAATCTGGAAAATATGAGGATATATAGGCCTATGGCTTTCGATTGGGTATACTTATCTTAGCAATAAATTATTTCTAGGCCTGGCATTATATTTGCTTTAGGATGTGCTAATTTCAATTTTCATATGCACTATTCCGGGAGGAGAATGATGTTCAAGAAAATTTTGGTTCCTCTGGACGGGTCGAAATTGGCCGCCAAGGTCTTGCCCCAAGTGGCGGATTTGGCCAAGACCCAAGATGCTCAGGTGACCCTTTTGACCGTGTACCCCGATCTGAAAGGGGCTGTCTCCGGGGAGCTTGCTGAGAAACTCATGGCCCAGGAAGTGAAAGGCTGCGAAGGGTACCTGGCCCAGGCCGCCAAGGACCTGAATGCGCAGGGTATCAAGGTTGAAACCATTTGCACCGTGGGAATGCCCCCCCAGGATATTATTGCCTATGCCGCCAAAAATAGCATGGACCTCATCGCCATGGCCACCCACGGCAAAGGCGAAGTAGCCTGGTTGCTGGGCAGTGTGGCTGAGAAAGTGGTGACCCATGCCACGGTCCCGGTGCTTCTCTTCAGGGTGATGGGAGCTGAACCCCCCAAAACCAAAGAAGAGCAATTCCTGGATGTGTTGGATCGCGGCATCCCCTAAGGATGGCGCATCGGCCAGGAGAAAAAACCCAAAGTCATCCGGTCAGTTGCCGATTGCATCTGACTATATTCCTTCTGTAGGAGGCTTTAATGCGGAACAGAACTTTATTTATCATCCTTTTTTGTGCCGGGTTGGCCGCTCTGGCCACCCTGGCCCTGGCGGAGCCGTCCTGGGCCGGCAAACTGGAAGAGGCCATTGCCAAGACCCCCCAGGGCATCGGCAAGGGCATGATCGATTCCAGCGCCAAACCCGGGTTCATGGGGATTCCCGGCGCGCCCCATCACTTCTGGCTGTTTTATATCCTCTGGGGTATCTGGGTAGGCTGGATTTTTTCCTCGGTGGGCGCCTTCGGCGGCATCATGGCCGGGGTAGGGCACATCACGGTTTTTGGCCTGGCGGATTACGGCCGGAGTTTCAAGCAGACCAGTCCGCCCTTGAACAAGCTGCTCACCGACTCCATCCGGGTGTGCAACCAGTATCTGGTAGGGTTGTCGGCCTTTATTTCTTCTCTGACGTATTACCGCATGGGTCGGTTGGTCATGCCCCTGGGGCTGTGCCTGGCCGGCGGCGGCGTCCTGGGCGCCTATCTCATCCCGGTGCTGACTGCGGGAAAAATCAACCTGAGCAGTTATATCGGCTACTTCGGCATTGTGGTCTTCGCCGTGGCCTTTGTGCTCTTTTATGAAACCACGCCCGCGGGACAGGCAAAGAAGAAAGCGGCCAAGGCCGCGGCCAAGGCCTTTGAGGACATCCACATCCGCAAGTGCGCCGTGGACGAGACCGGGGCCCAGGCCTGCGGCGTCAAGGTCACCCATTGGGGGCTCAAAAAGATCGTCTTCACCTTCTACGGTCAGGAATTTTCCTTCAATCCCCTCTGGCCGGTGCTGGGCGGTTTCGTCATCGCCGCCATCTCCGCCTTCATCGGGGTGGGCGGCGGTTTTCTCTACGTGCCGTTTTTGACCTCGGTGGCGGGGCTGCCCATGTTCATCGTGGCCGGCACCTCGGCCCTGGCGGTGTTGGTGAGCATGATCACCTCGATTTTCACCTACATGTTCGTGAAGAGCGTGCCCGTGGACTTCGTCATGATCTTCACCGAACTGATCGGCATTTTTATCGGCTCCATCCTGGGCCCGCTCACTTCCAAGTATATCCCCGACATCTGGTTGAAACGCCTGTTCGTGGTTCTGGCGGTGTATGTGGGCCTCGGTTACCTCACCAAAGGCTTCCTGGGTCATTCGATCATGCCGGGGATGTAACCGGCAAATGGTTCATGGGGCCAGTCATGCTGGCCCCCTTTCGAGGTTTGTCTTACCACCATGGAAATGCACCCGGTTTTCCTCTTCCTGGACCCCTACCTGATCTGGTTTTACCGGATCACGGGGGATGCCCGGATCGATTTTATCCTCGGCACCTTCACGCTGGCCCTGATGGCCGTGATCGTCGGGGAGCTCAATATCGCCCTGGCCTACCTGGCCGCCCGGCGGCGCATCGAGCGGGTTACCGATGAGGCGGTCAAATACCAGAACCTCTCGCTGGAAGCCCTGAAAGCGGGGGACAAGGGGGCCTACCGGGCCGCCAACCGGCTGGCTAACGACGCCTTCGGCCACTCGTTTTTCATGCAGATTGCCCTGTCGGCGGCGTTTCTGTGGCCCGCCGGCTTCGTCCTGGCCTGGATGTCACAACGTTTTTGGGACCTGGAGTTTCCCCTGCCCTTCATCCCCTATTCGTTAGGGTATATCGGGGTGTTCCTGCTCCTCTTTATCGCAGCTTATTTCGTCTTCAAGCCGATTAAGCATCGGATTCCCTATTTTCGCCGCATCAAGGCGCTGCTCAATGCCTCCACCCTCAACGCCCGGAAATTGAGCCGCTTCGGCGACCTGCTGTCCCCGCCCGGGGCCGGCAAACCCGCCGGAGAAGAAGGAGGCAAAGCCAGCCCGTCGGCCTGAGGCCGCACTGGCCGCGGCAGGAAAGATAAGTATCTGGAACTATTTTAATCTATACATAATTATGGTAATATATAACTAAAGTTGCAATCACGCTGAGGAAGGTCCTGATATGGCAAACGAAGTCTACAGCATTTGCTTCATGTGCACGGTGCGCTGTCCCATCCGGGTCCTGGTGGAAAATGACGACGTCAAGTGGATCGAAGGCAACCCCCACGTGCCGGGCATCGACGGCGCCCTGTGCGCCAAAGGTTCCGCCGGGCTGGCCCTGCTCCACGACGACCAGCGGCCGCAGCATCCCATGATCCGCACCGGGGACCGCGGCGCCGGGGAATGGAAAAAGGCCACCTGGAACGAGGCCCTGGATTACGTGGCCGCAAAACTCAAGGAGATCATCAAAGCGCACGGCGCCCAGAGCGTGGTCTTCGGGGAGCGCACCAATCTCAACACCCACATCAGCAAGACCTTCATGAAGGCCATCGGCTCCCCCAACCATTTCACCCATGACGCCCTGTGCAAAGGCTCGCTGAACACCGCCTTTAGGAGTCTCACGGGCTTTACCGACGCCCAGGTGGGGGTGGATTACGCCAATACCAAGTACATCGTCATGTATGGGCGCAACATCTTCGAAGCCCTGGAGATCAAGCCCATCAACAACCTGCTGAACGCCATGGAAAAGGGGGCCAAGCTCATCTATATCGACCCCCGGATCAGCATTACCGCCACCAAGGCCGACCGTTACCTGATGATCCGGCCCGGCACCGACCTGGCCTTCAACTACGCCCTGATCCACACCATCCTGAAGGAGAAGCTGCACGACGCGCCGTATGTCCGCCGCTGGGTCAAGGGGCTGAAGGAACTCCAGGCCTTTGTGGAGCCTTACACCCCGGAATGGGCCGAGGCGGAAACCGGCATCCCGGCCCATGAGATCGTCACCCTGGCCCGGGAAGCCGCGGCGGCCAAACCGGCGGTGGTCTTCCATTACGGCTACCGGAGCGCCCATCATCCCAACGAGATCCACCTTCGCCGCTCCCTCATCATCCTCAACGCCCTGATGGGCAGTATCGAAGCCAAGGGCGGGCTTTTCTTCAAGAAAGGCCCCAAGGCCGCGGGCCGGGGAGATATCCGCAAGTACGTGGAGCAGGAATTTCCCAAGATTAAGGCGCCCCGTTTTGACGGTTCCGGCCATGAGCAGTTTCCCATTGCCGATGCCTCTCACGGCAATCCCCAGATGCTGGCCCACGCCATTTTGAACGAAGACCCGTACCCCATCAAGGCCCTGATTGCCAACCGTTTTGAGCCGCTCCAGTCCATCCCGGCGGCCGCCACCACCCGCAAGGCCCTGGACAAACTGGACCTGATCGTCGCCATTGACATTAACTTCAGTGAAATCGCCTGGTATGCCGACGTCATCCTGCCGGAATCCATTTATTTGGAACGGGCCGATTCCCTCCAGTTGATTTCGGGGCTCAAGCCCCAGCTTTACCGGCGCCAGCAAGCGGTGAGTCCCCGCTACGACACGCGTCCGGCCTGGCTCATCCTCAAGCAGCTCGCCCAGCGTCTGGACCTGGGCAAGTATTTCCCTTATGAGACCATCGAGGATATCTGGAACTTCCAGCTCCAGGACATGGGGGTGGCCATCGAGGACTTCGACGCCAAGGGATTCGTGGCCCTGACGGATCAGACGCTCCTGTGGGACCGGGAGAAAGGCATCAAATTCAAGACCCCGTCGGGTAAGTTCGAACTGGTCAGCGCCCTCATGGAAAGCGCCGGCTTTCCGTCCTTTCCGCCCTACACCCCGGTGCCCCGGTCCGGCAACGGCGATTTCAGGCTCATGGTGGGCCGCTCGGCGGTACACACGCACCTGTCCACCCAGAACAACCTCTACCTGAGTGAGCTGACGCCGGAAAACGTCTTGTGGATCAACACCGGGGCCGCCAGCCGTTTGGGGATCAAAGACGGTCAGACGGTGGAAGTCGTCTCGCCCATAGCCACCGCCCGGATCAAGGCCAAGGTGACGGACTTCATTCACCCCGAGGCGGTTTTCATGCTCCACGGATTCGGAAAGACCGTGCCGGTCCAAACCCGCTGCTACCTGAAGGGGGCTTCCGACGCCTTGCTCCAGGAAAACATTTCGGACCGGGTGGGCGGCAGCCCGGCCCTGGACGAGACCATGGTGCAGGTAAGGCCGGTTCGCTAGGAACAAAAAAGGTGAATAACCGCAGGGGCGGGTTTTAAACCCGCCCTACCGGAACCGCAGCCTCACCGGTTCGACGATGCAATACCGGCAAAGCTGGGGAAGTTTTTACATAATTTATTTGAATCTCGATTGAGTTTGTCAGGAGAGGGTTCATGAGTCAATACTACCTGTTGCAGGACCAGAAGAGATGCATCGGCTGTTTAAGCTGTGAAGTGCATTGCAAGAGTAATAAAGGCCTCCCGGTGGGTCCCCGGTTGGGCCAGATCATCAGTGTCGGCCCCAAGATGGTGGGCGAGGCGCCCCGCATGGGCTTTGTGTTCATGCCCTGTTTCCATTGTTCCGATCCCTGGTGCGTGCCCGTCTGTCCCACCGGGGCCATGCGCAAGCGCCCCAAAGACGGCATTGTCTATGTGGAGCAGTCCCTCTGCGTCGGGTGCAAGAGCTGCATCTCGGCCTGTCCCTGGGGAGCGCCCCAATGGCAGCCCCAGATCGGCAAGGTCGTCAAGTGCGACTACTGCATGGACCGCATCGACCAGGGCCTGAAACCGGCCTGCGTGAGCAAGTGCGTCACCCACTGCCTCCACTTCGGGGTGGCCGACCAGTTGGACACCAGCCGCCGGGAACGCCTGGCCAAGGCCGTAGCTTTTGAACTCGATACCGTGGTCAGCGCCCGCTAGGCTCTCACCATACTGTCGGAGCAACCCTATGAGATCAGCATCTTTCAGTCCCGGGCTTGGGCGCCGGCGACGCCGCGGGGCCTCTCCTTCCCGCCCCGTCGGCGACGCCGGTATCCCCAGGCCGGCTGAAAGGAGGTTCAGTTGATGATCGCCAAATACCCCCTGCTGCAGGTCAATATCTTCACCTTCCCCGGCAAGGCCCTGGAAGAGGCCGAAGCCGTGCGCCAGGCCTTTATCGAAACCTTGAAACAGCGGGCCTTCGACGAACTGGGACCCCTGGATGTCCAGCTGGTGGGCTGGCGGGGCATCGAGGGCCGGGACGTCATGGTGGAAGTGCGCTATGAGGGGGCCTCCAGCCTCTACGAACTGGTCACCCCGGACATGGTCCCCCGGATCATCCAGAGCCATCTGGACGAACACCGGCCCGTCCGCCGCTGGGTGGTGGGCAAGGATTTCGAGGCCTACTACGAACCCCAGAAGATGCACGTTTCCGAACTCCTGGGCAAAATCGACCCCCAGTGCCTGGAAGAATACCAGGACTACGACGGCTACAAGGCCCTCCGGTCTTTTTATAGCCAGGGGTTCGACTCTTTCCTGCAGAAGGTAGTAGCTGCGGGGTTCTGCGAATTCAACCGCACCACCAGCACGCCCTTCGGGGCCACCTGGTGTGAGCTGCGGGTGGAAAAAAAGCGCCCCATCCTGGTGGTGAACGCCGCCCCCCCTTCGCCCCACGCCACCTCCGAGATGCTGCTGCTGGAAGGCGTGCCCCACCAGGTTTTAGAGGGCCTCCTGCTGGCGGTCAACACCCTCCAGGCTGAAGCGGTGATCGTCTACCTGCCCGCCGAGGCCACCCTGGCCCGGGAGCGCCTGCGCTATTGTTGGGAAAAGTTGTGGCAAGGCAACGTCCTGCCCGCTTCCCAGAAGCCCATCGATTTGGAAATTCTCAGCGGTGAGGCCAGATTTTTGGTGGAAGACGAGGACCTGTTCACCCAGCACCTCCACACCACCCTGCCCAAGTCTTTCTGGCAGAAATACCCCAACCCCACCTTTCTGTTCCACGGGCTGGGCACCATCGCAGCCTTGCCCTTCATCGCCCAGACCCCGGTTTCCTGGTTCCGGAGACTGGGCATTGCCTGCGCCCCCGGCACCATGATCTTCCGCCTCATGGGGGCCGTAGAGCAGCCCGGTTTTGTGGAAATCCCCCTGTCGGCCACCGTCGGCGATGTGATCAACGGTGTGGGCGGGGGGTTCCGCCATGGCCGCAATCCCAAGGCCATCCTGGTGGGCGGCACCCTGGGCGGCATCTTTCCCGCCAACTACCTGCAAATTAGCCTCAACCACGAGACCCTCCGGGAACTGGAAGGCTCCCTGGCCCTGGGGACTATTCAGGTCCTGGATGAAAAGGATTGCATCATCTCCCTGGTGCGCCGGCAGATCGACTTTCTCCTGGATCAACCCGGAGCCCAATGCCCCTCCTGCCACCAGTCCCTCATACAAGTCCGGGACTTGCTGGCGGAGATTGCCGCCGGCGAAGCCACCGGCGATACCCTGGAGGAGTTGAAGGCGGTCTGCGAGCGCTTGAAGCTCAAGGGGTCCTGCCACCTGGGGCGCCAGGCGGTCAATCCCATTCTCACTTCGCTCCATTTCTTCCCGGATGAATACCGGATGCACACGGACAACAAAACCTGTCCGGCCCGGGTCTGTCCCAAGCTCCTGCCGGCCCCGTGCCATGTGGCCTGCCCGGCGGGGATCGACATTCCCAGTTATATGGCCCTGGTGGGCCAGGGGCGTTTTCTGGAGGCCCTGGAGGTGATTCGCCAGGACAATCCCTTCCCCTGGGTCTGCGGCCTCATCTGCCCGCACCCCTGCGAGCGGGCCTGTGTCCGGGGCCATCTGGATGAACCCCTGAATATCAAGTACCTCAAGGCCTTTGTGGCCGACTATGCCACCCGCCACGGCGAGTATCTCCCCCTCAAGCCGGCGCCGTCCAACGGCCGGAAGGTCGCCATCGTCGGCTCCGGCCCCGCGGGGCTCTCCTGCGCCCATTACCTGGCCCTGAAAGGCTACCAGGTGACTATTTTCGAAAGCATGCCCGAGGCCGGCGGCCTCTTCGTGGCCGGCATCCCCCAATACCGGTTGCCTCGGGAGGTGGTCCGCAAGGAAATTGAACTCATCGCTTCCCTGGGGGTGGAGATCAAGACCGGGGTTACCGTGGGCCGCGACATCACCCTGGATGAACTGCGGAGCCAGGGCTTTTCCGCCTTCTTCCTGGGGATCGGGGCTCACCTGGGGTACAAGCTGAAGATTGAAGGCGAAGACGATTTCCCCCAGGTCTACGATGTCATCACCTTCCTCAAGAAGGTGAACTTAGGGGACAAGCGGCCGCCGGCCGACCGGGTAGTGATCATCGGGGGCGGCAACGCCGCCATGGATGCGGCCCGCACCTGCGTGCGCCTGGGCTGCCGGGAAGTCCACGTTTCCTACCGCCGCACCCGGAGAGAGATGCCGGCCCATCCCGAAGAAGTGGAACAATCCCTGGAGGAAGGCGTCAAGATCCATTTTCTCACCGTGCCCATCAAGGTCGGGGGCGAACCCGGGCAGGTCCGGTATCTGGAATGTCTCCAGGCGGAGTTGGGCCGGCCCGACGCCAGCGGCCGCCGCCGTCCCATCAGCATTCCGGACAGCAACTTCCGTCTGGAAGTGGGGGCGGTGATTACCGCTATCGGCCAGCAGCCCGATCTCTGTCCCTTCCCGGCGCCGCCGGTCAATACCAGCCCCTGGTGCACGATTATCACTGACCGGGGGAACACCCGCACCAACGTCGCCGACATTTTCGCCGGCGGCGACTCGGTAACCGGCCCCGCCACCGCAGTGGAGGCCATTGCCGCGGGCAAACAGGGCGCCCTGGATATCGACTATTATCTGACCGGGGCCGCCGGCCTGGCCCCGAGCGTCAATACCCAAAAACGCTTACGTGTGCCGTTTTTGGGCATCCCGGCCGAGACCAAGATCACCAATCACCGGGTGCCGACCCCCTTTCTCGATATGGAGCAGCGCCGCACCAACTTCGACCGGGTGGAGCTGGATTACACCCCGGAGCAGGCCCAAAAAGAAGCCCAGCGCTGCCTGCGCTGCGACATCTGTATCCGCTGCGGGGCCTGCGAGCGCGTCTGCCGGGACACCATGCAGGTCTACGCTTTGAAATTTACCCAGATCAGCACCACCGAACGGATGCTCAGCGATTACGGGCGAGCCCAGGAACGCTGCATCGCCTGCGGCGCCTGCGCCCTGACCTGCCCCACCGGCGCCATCGAATATATCGAGGCCCCGGACCACCGGGAAGTGCGTCTCTGCGGCACCATCCTGAACGAACTGGAAGTCCACACCTGCCAGGGCTGCGGCGGTCCGCTGCCGCCGGCCCGCTACCTGGGCTACGTCAGTTCTCACAGCGACACGGTAATGGGCAAGCAGGTGCTGCGCCGTCTCTGTTCCGCCTGTGCCCGGGAAAAACGCGCCCAGGAGTTTGTCAAGTTGTAGCAAATCTTTCTGTGGCTCATACCGACCCAGATTCTTCCTTGACTCGGAGAGGCGCCCTTTTCCCCTGCATTTCGCTGAGTCAGGAAGATGAATTGTGTCCGAGTTGGGAACCGCCCCGCGTCAAAGCTCCAGGTGATCCGCAGAATTTCCTCCACCTGCCTGACGCCCACCCATTTAAGCCAGAATTCATCCGGATAATTGCGCCTTGGTCCCGGACCCCAGCCAAAACTCTTTATGGAAGACCCGAATAGCAGTATAATCCAAAAAGCAGCTTACCCATTGGGTGGAGGGGACCCGGATGAGATCCAACCTAAAATGGACCGCGGCCGTATCGATACTGCTGGCAGCCTTGCTCCATCTACCTTTGGCCTATGGACAGGTGAGAACCACCTCGGGGGCCGTGTCCAAGTCAAGTGGCATTCAGCACCCGAAAGAATTGGAACGGCGAATCCTACAGCTTACCAACGAGGCCCGGCGCAAAAACGGCCTGGCACCGCTTTATCCGGATAATGATCTGGCGGCCAAGGCCAGGGCGAAAAGTGACGACATGCTCATGAATAAGTACTTTAGTCACACCAGTCCTGAAGGTAAAACCCTTAAGGACCGCTTCCAGGAGGAAAAGCCGGCGTCGTTCCAGACCATCTCCCGGATCGGCGAGAATATTTATATGGGCGCCAGGTTTGATTATGCCACCGACGTCAAGACTCAGGCCCGTATGATCGTGGATGGCTGGATGACTTCTCCGGGCCACCGGAGGAATATCCTCGAAGCTAACTACACCCACCTGGGCGTAGGGGTGTCGGCCAAGGACAAGATTTGTTACGCCACCCAAATTTTTTCTCAGGTAAAATAGCAGCCTGGGTGAGCATTTCTCTCCACATCCGGGTGGCATGTGCCCTGCCTCGGTCCGGGCTGCAAGGGGCAAATTGCTTTCATTACATGGTCCCGCCACCTAAAACCCAAGTTCATGACCATTAAAGACAATCCCAAGGTCAACTGGTCCGATAAAATCCTTCGTGAATGTATCGGTGAGGAGTCTCCCCCTTGCCAGGCCGCCTGTCCCCTTGACATCCGGGTGCGGGAAAAGCTGCGCCTGATCCAGCAAGGCAAGCTGACCGAAGCCCTGGCCGTAGTCCTGGAGCGCTGCCCTTTCCCCGGCATTCTGGGCCGCATCTGCACCCGTCCGTGCGAGACTGCCTGCACCCGCAACTCCCTGGACCAGCCCCTTGCCGTCGCCGGGCTGAAACGCTACCTGGCGGACCTGGCTCCCGACGCGGTTTTAAACGTCGCGCCAGGCACGGACCGGCCCCAGGCGGTGGCCGTGGTGGGAGGCGGCCCGGCCGGGCTCATGGCGGCTTACGAACTGCGCCGCCTCGGCTACCCGGTCACCCTCTTCGAGGCCGAACCATTCCTGGGCGGGGCGTTGCGGCTCTATATTCCCGCTTATCGCCTGCCCCTGGAGGTGCTGGAGCGCGAGGTGAGCGTGGTCCAAAAACTGGGGACGATTGTTAAGCTCCGCACCCGCCTGGGCCGGGATGTCCACCTGGAGGACCTGCGCCGGGATTTTGCCGCGGTCTTCCTGGCCCTGGGCGCCCACAAGGGTCTTAGCCTCCAGATTCCCGGGGAAAACTTGGCCGGGGTGATGGACGGCATCAGTTTCTTAAAGGCCGTCAACGCGGGGGCGCCCCCGGCCGTGGGCCGCCGGGTGGCCGTCATCGGCGGCGGCAACGCCGCGGTGGATGCCGCCCGCTCCGCCTGGCGGGCCGGGGCCGAAGAAGTTCACCTCCTCTATCGCCGCACCGCTGACCTCATGCCGGCGTTGGCATCGGGGGTTTCGGAGGCCCGCCGGGAAGGCGTTCAATTCCATTGTCTTACCCTGCCGGTGCGCCTGCTGGGAGACGGCCGGGTCCGGGGATTGGTGGCCCAAAAGACCGAGTTGGGCGAGTCCGAAGCCGGCGGCCGCTCATGCCCGACGCCGGTGCCCGGCTCCGAGTTCACCATGGAGGTGGACACGGTGATTACGGCGGTGGGCGAGACCGCGGATTTCAGCTTTTTCGGCCCCGGCCTGGCCTTTGACACCGCGACCGTCTTCAGGCTGGAGGCGGACCCGGTGACCCTCGCCACCCGGATTCCCGGGGTCTTTGCCGGGGGTGACCTGGTCACTGGACCGCAGAGCGCCGTGGAAGCCTTTGCCGCCGGCCGCCGGGCCGCCCTGGCTATTCACTCCTCCCTCCAAGGGGAGGCGCTACCCCAGGAGTTGCCGCCTCTCACCAGCCGCGGCACCAAGCTCATCGTGGATACCTCGGGGGCCGGGATCACCTCCCGCCAGCCGATGCCCGACCTCAGCGTGGCGGCGCGATTGAATCCGCCGGACGCCGAAGTTGAATTGGGGTACACCGATGCCGCCGCGTCTGCCGAAGCCGCCCGCTGCCTCGCCTGCGCCTGCTCTCAGTGTGTCAAGCACTGCCCCTTTCTCCAGCACTATGTGCAGGAGTTTCCCGGCACGGAAAAAGAGCTGGTCCGTCTCCTAAGGGAACGGGGCTTTTCTGACCCCCTGATACCCTACTCCTGCCATTACTGCGGCCTCTGTCAGGCGGTCTGCCCCCAGGACCTCCACGCCGGCCGGCCCTGCCTGTCGGCCCGGGAAGCCCTGGTGGCCACCGGCAAGGGGCCGTTGCCCCCGCATCAAGGCATCCGGAACTTCGTCAGGTGGGGCGCTTCCCCGACCTTTGCCCTGAGCCGCCCGGACCCCGCCACCGGCAAGGCGGCCCGGGTCTTTTTCCCCGGCTGCTCTCTGGCGGGTCACGCCACCGGGGTGGTGAAGGCGGCCTACGCCCACCTGCGCCGAAAGCTGCCGGATACGGGCATTATGCTCAACTGCTGCGGCGCCCCCAGCTATTTCATGGGTGAGACAGACGTCATGCTCCGGATCATCCGCAACGTGGGCGCAGAAATGGCGCAACTGGGCGCGCGAGAGGTCATCGTGGCCTGCACCCATTGCTACCAGATTTTTCAGGAATTTCTCCCGGAGATTAAAACCCGCACGATTTACGAGGTGCTGAACGAGGTGGGTTTGCCGGAGGGAGCTTCAAGCACTGCGGCGGCAATTTTTAATCTACAAGACCCCTGCGGCGCCCGCCAGGCTCCCCAGATTCACGAGGCGGTGCGCCGCCTGGTCATGGACCTGGGACACAGCATCGAAGAAATGGCCCACAACCGGGAGCGCAGCATCTGCTGCGGCTCCGGGGGCATGGTGCCCGTGGTGGCCCCGGAACTGGCCAAGAGAATGACGGATTTTCGACTGTCCGAAGCCACCCGGGACCTGGTCACCTACTGCGCCTCCTGCCGGGCCCGCCTGGCCAAGACCGGCCACCCCACCCTGCACGTGCTGGATCTGCCGTTCAATCCGGCCTGGCAGCAGACCAAAACTCAGCCGCCGCCCCATTCCCTGCTAAGATGGTGGCGGCGCTGGCGGCTGAAACGGTATTTGGGGAACTTGTAATTGTGGGGGGGAGTTCCTCATGGGCCTTTGCCCACCCGTAAATTATGAAAAGGTTAGTGGGGCGGGCCTCCGCGCCCGCCCCTGTTGGTGGCACAGGTTTTCAACCTGTGCACCCGCATCCTCGCCTGCCACTCAACTGAATTGATGGTGCGTAGAACGCATCCTGAAAGACTTTTCGAAGCAGTAATCCGGAGGATAAGATGAGGTCGTCAAGGATGAAGAACCAATCCCAGGAATATGTCTTCTGCCTTCCGGAGACACCCCTGGGGCCGTTGTGGTTCAGCTTTACGGACCGCGGCCTCACAGCCCTGGAATTTTCCGGGGACGGTTCGGTGTCGCGGTTGGCGGACGATACGCTCCCGAATCACCTCATGCCGCTTATCGAAGCCGTCCGGCGGGAGTTATCCGCTTACTTTGCCGGCGTTCCCACCGATTTTGCCGCCCTCACCCTGGACCCCCAGGGCACGCCGTTTCAGCTCCGGGTGTGGCAGGAACTCCGCCGGATTTCCTGGGGGCGGACCATCTCCTATGGGGAATTGGCCCGGAGGGTGGGCAATCCCAAAGCCTCCCGGGCCGTGGGCCAGGCCAACGCCGTCAACCCCATACCCTTGATCGTCCCCTGCCACCGGGTGATTGCGGGCGACGGCAGCCTGGGGGGCTACAGTTCGGGCCTGGACCGCAAGCGCTGGCTGCTGCGCCATGAAGGCGCAATGTGAGGGGCGGGTTTTAGGGGCTGGGTTCTGGGTTTTGGGGAAGGCACTCAGGCGAAAAATGTGGAACCACCACCTCGGCTGTTCTATAAGCATGGTGCGCGGTGCGCACCCTACATCGCATTCTCAGCACAGGCAAGATGCCTGTGCCACCGTCCCAGAACCTAAAACCTGAAACCCAGAACCCGCCCCTCAAGGCCGGCAGCTGCGGCAGGGGCTGTAGCCCTGCAGGTAGGCATCTTTCAGTGAAGTGAAGCGCACCTGGTTGGCCCGGGCCATCTTGGCGGCCAGGGGGCACTTGGGCCGGTGCAAGCGTAGGGTATGGCGGTTTCCCAGATAGTTAGGTTCGTCCTGCCGTAACAGTTGCTGCCAGACGCCCCGCTGGGCCTCGATGGCCTCCTGCTGGGCCGTCAGAAGGTCCTTTTGGTAGAGCAAATTGGGGGAAATAAGATAGACCCGGGCCATCCCCCGGCGCACCAGTTCGGCGTTCACCAGGGTGTGGTCCGGAAGCCAGAGGTAGGCCAGGAGGCGGCCGTAGTGGTCATAGCGCAGCCGGTCGTAGGAAAGGGAAACGGTGCGGTCGAGGGTCAGCTCGGCCAAGGTCGCTTTGGCCTTGTGGGCCAGGAAATCCGCCGGGCGACCGTCCCGCTCCATCTCCGGGGCATCGATGCCCAGCACTCGGACTTTGAGTCCGCCTGCCAGCACCACGGTGTCCCCGTCAACCACCTGCGCCACCAGGGCTGCTTGGGGCGGGGCGGGGTGTTCGTCCCCGCAGGCGCCCAGCACCAGAGCGCACCCGGCCAGGAGGAGCAGGCTAGAAATTAAGGCTCGCGGCCACGGGGATATTTTCCTGCTTGAGTTTGGCCTCAAAGTAGGGAATGGTCTCCTTCAGACCGGCTAACAGGGGCACGGTGGGCTGCCAGTCCAGCAATTCCCGGGCCCGGGTGATATCCGGGCGCCGCCGCCCCGGATCGTCCAGCGGCAGTTCCCGGTGGATGATGGCCGAAGGCGTATTGATCAATCCCAGGACTTTTTCGGCCAACTCAATAATGGTGTACTCTCCCGGGTTGCCCAGGTTGACGGGATCGCACACGCCGTCAACGTTCATCAGCCGGGTCAGCCCTTCCACCAGGTCGGACACGTAGGAGAACGACCGGGTCTGCCGGCCTTCCCCGTAAATGGTGATGTCCTGGCCGGTGAGAGCCTGGACGATGAAGTTGCTGATCACCCGGCCGTCGTTCAGGGCCATCCGAGGCCCGAAGGTGTTGAAGATGCGGGCGATGCGGGTATCTACCCCGTTCTGGCGGTGATAGTCCATCATCAGGGTTTCCGCCACCCTCTTGCCTTCATCATAGCAACTGCGAATCCCGATGGGGTTGACGTTGCCCCAATACCCTTCCGGCTGGGGGTGGACCTGGGGATCGCCATAGACCTCCGAGGTGGAGGCCAAAAGGATTCGGGCCTTGACCCGCTTGGCCAGCCCCAACATATTGAGTGTCCCCAAGACGTTGGTCTTGATGGTCTTTACCGGGTTGTACTGATAGTGCACCGGCGAGGCAGGACAGGCCAGGTGGTAGACCTGATCGACCTCCAGCATGATGGGGTTCACCACATCATGGCGGATCATTTCCAGCCGGGGATGGTCCCGCAGGTGGAGCAGATTGGCTTTGGAACCGGTAAAATAATTATCCAGGCAAAGGATTTCGTGATCCTGGCGCAGCAGGTACTCCACCAGATGGGAGCCGATGAACCCCGCCCCACCGGTGACCAAGATGCGGGCCATATGCGTTTCTCCTTTCACGTCGCCGCGTGGCTCCATTGTAACCGGCTTCGGTCCCCAGGTAAATTACTCCGGCGCATTTTTCTTTGGGCAGGGGTTGACAATCGGCGGCATTTTTATATAGGCTGTAATCAAGAGCTTTACCGAATGGGGGAAAGATAGGCTCTCACCTGCCACTGGATTGCTTTAGCGGTATTCATCCCTCTGCCGTTCGTTGTTTCATCATCACGTAACCGTCAATTAAACCCCCATTATTTCATCCATCAGGATGGAAATAATTTATCAAACCCATGAGGGAGGCAACTAACCTATAGGCTAAACTTAAGGAGGAGAGGTCATGCGTAAGATTATTTGTTTGGTTGTGGCATCGGTCTTATTATCGGTGAGCCCCGTGTTGGCTTCCAGTATGCAGAGCATCCGCAAAGATTCGGTAAATGTGCGTTCCAAACCGGATTTAAACTCCGAGGTTGTTTTCCAGGCTTCTCTGGGTTATCCCGTTCAGATAGAAAAGCAGAAAAGTAACTGGGTCTATTGTACCGACTATAAAAACCAGGCCGGTTGGGTTTACAAGCCCCTGCTCTCCAAGACGCAAACTGCGGTGATTTTGGTGGAGGACGCCAATATTAGAAAAGGTCCCAGCCTGAGGAAGCCCGTAGTCATGCAGGCTTCCAAAGGTGAAATCTATAAAATCTTCGACGAAAAAGGCCAGTGGGTCAAGGTGGGCTACTACCTGGAAAATGAAGTAATCGGCTGGATCCGCGATGACCTGGTTTGGGGGGACTAAGCTGAGCCGTGGGAAGCCGCCCGGGGGCGCATTTAGCCATTGCCTATGCAGAACATATCCCTTAAACTGGGCTGAAGCCGCCAGGAGGCCTTCCGGCCCCGTGTAAGCCGGCCCGGACTCGGGTCAAACCGAAGTCCAATTTCTTCAGAGGTTACTTTTATGCCTACGGTTACCGACTTCCAGCCCCACCCGGTCCCTGCCGGTGTATGCCGCTTCATCGTCGTGCTCATGGCACTGGCGTCTCTTTCCGCCTGCGCCCCTTCGAACCAGGCGGACGAAGAACTACGCAAGGAAATTCAGGCGCTCAAGACGCAAGTGGCCGTCCTGCAGGAAAAGCTTAACCAGGTCCAGGCCGGGCAGCAGGCCATTTTGGACCTGATGAAGCAGCCGGCGCCCCCGGCGGCGCCTCTAGCTCCCCCAGCGCCCATGGCCGTGCCGAGCCAACCCCCGGCTGCCGATGCCCTGACCGTGGACCAACTCCTGGCCAGCAAAGACCGCTACCTGGGCACCCGGGTGAAGGTCAAAGGCATGCCGGGACCGGTTATGGTGCACCATAAATCTCTCATGCTCAAAGGGGATCAGGGCCTAGTCGAGGTGCTGTTCGGCAACCTGCCGGATCCGAAGCTGATTCAGAGCCTGAGCTCGGCGGCGCTGGACAAACCCCTCACCGTGACCGGCGTGGTGAACCTGCCGCCGGCCCGGGGAGCCGGGGCCCAGCTCCAAATCAACGCCGAGGCCGTGGAATTCTGAGGCCGAGTTGCAATCAAAAGACAATTATTTGTCATTCTGAGCGGAGCGAAGAATCTCGCTTGTTAAGCCGCCGAGATTCTTCACTCCGCGGCGCTCCGTTCAGAATGACATGAATATTAATGGTTTTTTCACTGCAATGTTATATGAGGCCGGCCCTGAAAGCCAGGCTGACTTGGCGAGCCCTGGGCCGGCGGGGGCGGTTGTCCCAAAGAAAACGGAAAACAGAAAACTTTTCACAGCCGATTTACTGACCTTTTCGGCTACCCGGATTCCACCCCTTCATGTTTCAGTGGGACGAATCCCATCCCAGCACTTGAGGCAGAGATCGGCCTGGGGAATCCCCAGGGCATCCACAAAGGCTTCCAGGCTGTTGTATTTGACCGAATCGGCCCCGATCTGACCTGCCACCCAGTGTTCCAAAGCCCGCAACTGTTCTACCGCGATGATGTCGCCGCGATACTGATATTTGCGGGCCATCAGTTCTTCGTAGGTTCGGGTGGAAATGCCGAAATCGCAGGGGTACATGAGCGGGGGGCAAGCCACCCGCACGTGGACCTCCCGGGCCCCGGCTCGCTTCAGGTCCATCACTTTATTGAAAATCTGCGTTCCCCGCACGATGGAATCATCGCACAGGACTATGCGCTGATCTTTGACCGCGTGATGGAGCACCGAAAGCTTGCGCTTGGCCATGGCTTCCCGGGCAACCTGGTTGGATTGCGTGTAGCTGCGGTCGGCATAGCGATTATATAAGAAAACCTCCTGGAAATTCAGGTGGGAGCGCATATGGTAACCGATGGCGTGGCCGATGCCGGACATGGGCACCGGGGCCACCAGGTCGGCATCCAGACCACCTTCATCCAGATCCCTCTGGGCCAGCCGGGCTCCTAAATTATTCCGGGCTTCCAGGACCCAGAGGTCTTCCATCACCGAATCGATGCTGGCCGTATAAGCCCATTCAAAGGCGCAGTAGGCCCGGCGGGGGGAGTGGAGCTGCCCCAGGGTGGTGAACCCCTGGTCATTGATGAGTACAATCTCGCCGGGGCGGACATCCCGCACCACCGCCAAATCCAGATTATGCAGGGCCCGGGATTCGGAACTGACGGCATACTTGCCCTCCCCCTGCCCCAGGATCAGCGGCCGGAAACCGTAGATATCCCGGGTGGCATAAATACCGTCCCGGGTGAGAATCACCAGGGAGTAAGCCCCCTTGATCTTCTCGGCCAGCGCAGTGAAGCCGGCCAGCGGATCGGGCTGCTCCAGGAAAATCTTGGAGATGAGCTCGACATTGTAGCCGCGCCAGAAGGCCGTACCGCGGTTCATCATCTCCCGGATTAATTCCTGGTCATTGATGATGTTGCCGCTAAAGGCCACTGCGATCTCACCCTGGAGTGACTGCCATTTTACCGGTTGGCGCTCCTTCAGGCTCACGTGGCCGATGCCCCAGTTCCCCGGCAGGTTCGCCAAGTCCTGCCCGGTGAACCTGTTCAAGACCTTGCCGTGGTGGGTGATCTGGCTCACCTGGCCGTTGCAGGTAGCGATACCACAGTACTCCTGGCCCCGATGTTGCAACAAATCAATGCCCTGGAAGATCTCGTAAGCACAGGGGGCATTGGAGTAGAGGGCGAAAATTCCGCAGTTGTCCTGTATCGATGCTTTCATGGTTTATTCCCGATTCCCGGCAGAACCGCAGTCCGGCATTTTCCGGTTACTTGATGCCCGCATGATAGCTCTGCAGGGACCGGACCTGGCTGCGCCCCCGGCGGATTTCGCCGATGCCCCGGGCTGCCGCCAGTGCCCCGGCCAGGGTGGTGATATAGGGAATCTTATAGTTGATCGCGGCCTTGCGGATGTAGGAATCGTCATACTTGCTCAATTTGCCGCTGGGGGTGTTGACGATCAGGTTGATTTCCTGGCTCTTGATGGCGTCCACGATGTGGGGACGGTCCTCATGGAGCTTGGAAATACGCTCTGCTTGGACCCCATGTTCCGTCAGAAACTTGTGCGTCCCCTGGGTGGCCTTGATTTTGAACCCCAGGTGGGCAAATTGCCGGGCCACCTCCAGGACGCCGGGCCGGTCGTTTTCCGACACGGTGATCAAGACCGCTCCCTCACTGGGCAGGGTCTGTTTGGCCGCGTCCTGGGCTTTATAAAAGGCCATGCCGAAGGAGTCGGCCATTCCCAGGACTTCACCGGTGGAGCGCATCTCCGGGCCCAGGAGCGGGTCCACCTCCGGAAACATGTTGAAGGGGAAAACCGCCTCTTTGACCCCGAAATGGGGGATGGACCGGGGCTGGAGGTTCAGGTCGGCCAATTTCTTCCCCAACATGATCTGGGTGGCCAGGCGGGCCATGGGGATATTGCAGACCTTGGAAACCAACGGCACGGTACGGGAAGCCCGGGGATTGGCCTCGAGGATATAGACCGTATCCTGGGCGATGGCATACTGAATGTTCATCAGACCCACGACCTTCAAAGCCATGGCAATTCTGCGGGTATATTCATAGATGGTGTCCAGGTGCTTGGCCGGGATGCTGATGGGAGGGATGACGCAGGCCGAGTCCCCGGAATGGATGCCCGCCAACTCGATGTGCTCCATGACCGCCGGCACAAAGGCGTCGGCGCCGTCGGCAATGGCGTCGGCCTCGGCTTCGATGGCGTTTTCCAGGAACTTGTCGATGAGCAAGGGGCGCTCCGGGCTCACCTCTATGGCCGCGGCCACATAGTGCCGGAGCATGGCTTCGTCGTGGATTACTTCCATGGCCCGGCCGCCCAGAACATAGGAAGGCCGGACCATGAGAGGATAACCGATCCTGGCCGCCACCGCCAGGGCTTCTGAAAGGTCCGCGGCCATGCCCGACTCCGGCTGGGGGATGCCTATCTGCCGCATCATGTGACGGAAACGGTCCCGGTCCTCCGCCAGGTCGATAACATCCGGGGTGGTGCCGAGGATTTTGACCCCCGCCGCAGCCAGTTCATTGGCGATGTTGAGGGGCGTCTGCCCCCCGAACTGGACGATCACGCCTTCGGGCCTTTCCTTTTCATAGATGCTCAGGACGTCTTCCACTGTCAGGGGCTCGAAATAGAGCTTGTCCGAGGTGTCGTAGTCCGTGGACACGGTTTCGGGGTTGCAGTTGACCATGATGGACTCAAAGCCCTCATCCCGAATGGCGAAGGCGGCGTGGACGCAGCAGTAATCGAACTCGATGCCCTGGCCGATGCGGTTGGGACCCCCGCCCAGAACCATGATCTTCCGCCTTTCACTTACCTCCACCTGGTCCGGGGCGTTGTAGGTGGAAAAATAATAGGCGGCGTTTTCCACCCCGCTCACCGGCACCGGTTCCCAGGCCTGGGCCATCCCTAAAGCCAGACGGCTTTCCCGAATCCTGGCCTCCGGCAGGTCCAGCAGTTGGGCCAGATAGCGGTCGGCAAAACCGTCTTTTTTGGCCCGGGCCAGGAGCGCCTCCGGCAGGTCCCGCCCCTTATACTGCAAAATCTCCTCTTCCAGTTCCACCAGTTCCTTCATCTGCTGAATAAACCAGGGTTTGATAAAGGTCTTGGCATAGAGGGCCTCGACGCCGGCGCCCTGGCGCAGCGCCTCATACATGATGAACTGCCGCTCGCTGGAGGGTTCGTTCAAGAGATTCAGGAGTTCCTCCAGGGGTTTTTGGTGAAAATCCTTGGCGAACCCCAGGCCGTAGCGGCCGATCTCCAGAGATCGGATGGATTTCTGGAAGGCCTCTTTATAGGTCTTGCCGAGGCTCATGACCTCGCCCACGGCCTTCATCTGGGTCCCGAGTTTATCCTCGGCCCCGGGAAATTTCTCAAAGGCCCAACGGGCGAACTTCACCACCACGTAGTCGCCCCAAGGCTCGTACTTCTCCAGGGTGCCTTTCCGCCAGTAGGGGATTTCATCCAGGGTGAGGCCCCCGGCCAGGAGCGAGGAGACCATGGCGATGGGAAAGCCGGTGGCCTTGGAGGCCAGGGCCGATGACCGGGAGGTGCGGGGGTTGATTTCGATGACCACCACCCGGCCGGTCTTGGGGTCGTGGGCGAATTGGATATTGGTGCCGCCGATGACCCGGATGGCTTCGACGATGTCATAGGAGTATTTCTGCAGGCGCTTTTGGAGCTCCGGGTCAATGGTCAGCATGGGGGCGGTGCAGTAAGAGTCGCCGGTGTGCACCCCCATGGCGTCCACGTTTTCGATGAAGCAGACGGTAATCATCTGATTCTTGGCGTCCCGCACCACCTCCAACTCCAACTCTTCCCAGCCCAGGACCGATTCCTCCACCAGGATCTGCCCCACCAGAGACGCCGAGAGGCCCCGGGCGGCGATGGTGCGCAACTCCTCCAGGTTGTAGACCAGGCCGCCGCCCCAACCGCCCATGGTGTAGGCCGGGCGGATCACCACCGGGTAGCCCAGGCCGTCGGCGATGCCCTCGGCCTCCTCCACGCTCAGGGCGATGGCGCTCTTGGGCATCTCGATCCCCAGCTTGTTCATGGTCTCTTTGAAGGCCAGGCGGTCTTCGCCCCGCTTGATGGCATCCACTTCTACGCCGATCACCTTAACGCCGTATTCCTCCAGGGCGCCGGATTGGGCCAGCTCCGAAGACAGGTTCAACCCGGACTGGCCGCCCAGGTTGGGCAAGAGGGCATCGGGCCGTTCGGCCTTGACAATCTCGATCATGGTCTCAAGATTCAAGGGCTCAATGTAGGTCGCATCTGCCATGCCCGGGTCGGTCATAATAGTGGCGGGGTTGGAATTGGCCAGGACGATCTCGTAACCCAATTGGCGCAAAGCCTTGCAGGCCTGAGTGCCGGAATAGTCGAATTCACAGGCCTGGCCGATGACGATGGGGCCGGAGCCGATAATCATAACTTTCTTGATATCTGAACGTTTGGGCATGCTGACTCCTTAAGATTTAGCCTGGGAGAGGCATAAAATGGGGCTGGGAGGAATATAGGTAACTGATCGGGCCGGTGTCAAGAATTAACTGACCAATTTGTCTACAATTATGTAAATAATCTCCATTAGGTTAACATGATTGTGATATTATACATATTTTTATCGCCGGTTCACGAAGAAAATATCGGCGCCGCCAGGTGAAAAAACTAGCCCCCCTAGGGCGGGAAAGTGAAACGCATCCCGCCTTCAGTAATCGGGGTAAAGGAAAATCATGCATAATACTCAGGCGGCTTGGTTCCTGGCGGCAGGTTCTTTTTCCCGGTTACCTTGCTGAAGGCGCTGTAAATCCTTGATCGGAACATAGTGAAACTTGCCCCGATATAGGGAACTCGACATTTTTAACCTGAGAATGTGGACAGATGATACCGTTCGATGTTTAGAGTTATAGCAATTGCCAAAAGTTTTTTCCTGTTAAGGGAAGCCTTATAATCCCCCCTGCCCCCCTTTAAAAAAGGGGGGAACTACAAGTAATTGCTGCTAAAGTCCCCCTTTGAAAAGGGGGATTTAAGGGCCTCCAAACGGAAAGAATTTATGGCAAACGCTATAAGATAATGCAAAAGGCGGGATGCGCTTCGCTTTCCCGCCCTACGACGCTACGGCGCTTGAATCTAGTGGGGATTGCGTTGTCAGGAACGAACCGGAGCTGCTTATTTCAGGTCTGAAATTGTGAACACCGCCTCCACTGCGGGGACCTCCTGGGCCACCGCCTCCTTGCCGCCTTCCTGCCGGTCCACCAGGACGAGTACCTTGACCACCGTGAGGCCGAATTGCCGGGCGGCGGCCACGGCCTTGAGGGCCGAGCCCCCGGTGGTGACCACGTCCTCCACCACCACCACCCGGTCCCCGGGGGTCACATCCCCAACCAGTAAGCCACCGGTGCCGTGGTCCTTGGGTCGCTGGCGCACCGAAAAGGCGTTGATGGGGCTACCCTTCTGATAGCTGATGAGCGCGGTGGCGTGGGCGATGGGGTCCGCCCCCATGGTGAGGCCGCCGATGGCGTCCACCTTGAGGTCGCGGATCAGATCAAAGAAAATCTCCCCGATGAGGGCCAGCCCCTGGGCATTGTGGGTGGTGGGGCGGCAATCGATATAGTAGGGACTCTCCCGGCCGCTCACCAGCTTGAACGGCTTATCCGGGCTGTAACGGAAAGATTTCTCCTTAAGGAGTTTGAGAAGTTGCCGGCGTGCTTGGTCCATGTTACCCTCCCGGAGTTTTTTTCTTTGGCCGCCTGACCAGGTGGAACAGCCGCCCCAGGCGGTTCTGGGGAAACGGCGGGCAATGCCCGCCCCACATATCCACCTTCTCCCTGCTGATTGCTAATTGCTAACTACTATCGGCTATACCGGCTGATATATTCCCGCAGCGCCTCTTTGGTGGAAGAAAAGGCGATCTTAGGCCAGGGAATCTCTTTGAGGCCGAAGATTCGGGCCTCCAGGGTCTCATCCCCCGCCCCCAGTTCCCCGGAGACATACTCCGTCACGTAGGCCGCGATAATGGTGCGGTGGTCCGGGTAGGAGTAGATATTGAGCAGGTGGATGGGGCGCACGGTCAGGTAGGTTTCCTCCTGGGTCTCCCGGACCACCGCCTCCTCCACCACTTCCCCCATATCCACGAATCCCCCGGGCACCACCCAGAGGCCATAGCCCGGGTTGATGGCCCGGCGCACCATGACCACCCCTCCATCCATGGGGATCACGGCGATCACCGACAGCTTGGGGTCGATGTAAAAGATGAAGCCGCAAACGGTGCACACCAGGCGCTGGGGCTCCTGAGGCTTGATCAGGCGCTTCTCCAGCCGGCCGCCGCACTGGGGGCAGAATTTATAAGTGGCGCAATCTTGTATGTCCGGCATGGGTTTTTACCGTTTTCAATTTTCGGTTAAAATGATTTGTAATATCAATAAGTAAGCGATTAATAATCCCCCTAAATCCCCCTTTAAAAAGGGGGACTTAAAACCGACGATCCCAACCTTTAACCGATAACATATTTGCCACCTAAGACAGGTTTTGCCATAGATTGCTAACCCAGGACAAAGGGCGCCGGCGAAAACGTCAGCCCGAACACCACGATGGTGATGATCCCCAGCACCCGGCGGCGCCGGTCCAGGGGCACCCAAAACTCGAACGGCGGCGGGTGGCGCCAGCCCAGA
>Ga0366818_10003_pt2 | contig 27782 bp, 21 predicted proteins | sample TotcelFGM3001N14_FD_207090 | JGI IMG/M metagenome (GOLD analysis project Ga0366818, IMG submission 207090) | Enriched cells from coal bed in the Powder River Basin, Montana, United States - Total cells FGM rep3 HSBNCT.FGM.300.1.N14 ...
AAAAACAACCCCCCCCCGGCCCGCCCCGTGTCCACCTAAAATTTTTTTTTCCCCCCCCCCGACCCCCTCAGCCTAGCATTACGAGCGATCGGCCGTTTGGCCGAAGGGCTAGATTCAATGGAAAATCCGTACGTTCTTCCCGTGGCGGTCCTTTCGCGTTTGCCTTACCCCGTGCTGCCGCCCTTCGCAATGGCGCGGTGATTCGTTATGATACGCCCCAGTTGGCGGCTAGCAGCGAGGCGATCGTGAGAATCCTGGTTTGTGTAAAACGCGTCCCCGATCCGAATGAGCCGGTCGTAGTGCGCGCCGACGGTTCGGGGATCGACGACCAGGATCTGACGTTCGTCGTCAATCCATTCGATGAAGTGGCGTTGGAGGAAGCGATTGCGATTCGCGAGCGGGCGGCCGAACCGGTCGAGGTGGTCGCCGTGGCGATCGGCTCGCAGTCGTGCGACGAGCAGCTGTGCATTGCGCTGGCGATGGGTGCCGACCGGGCGTTGCTGGTGGGCTGCGATGAACCGTTGGATTCGTGGAACGTGGCTCGAATCCTGCAGCAGATCGTCGGGCGGGAAGCTCCGCAATTGGTCCTGATGGGCAAGCAGGCGATTGACGACGACGCCAATCAAGCGGGCCAGTTCCTCGCGGCGCTGCTGGGCTGGCCTCAAGCCACGTTCGCTTCGCGCATCGAAATCGGCGACGGCGGCGCGTGCGTGGCGCGCGAAACGGATGCGGGTATCGAGACGGTGCGCGTTTGCTGGCCCGCGGTGGTGACCGTCGACTTGCGGTTGAACCAGCCCCGCTATGCGGCGTTGGCGGCGATTCTGCGGGCGCGCCGAAAGCCCTTGGAGCGGTTGACGCTGGATATGCTGGACGTGACCGTCGAGCCTCGGGTGCGGGTGCTTTCGCTGCAAGCCGCGTCGGGGGCGCGAACCTGCCGGCTGGCCGGTTCCGTGGACGAACTGATTGCCCAGTTGGGCGCCGCCAAGGTCCTTTGATGCGGAGGTTCGCCATGCGCATTCTTGTGGTCGCCGAGCATGATGGGACCACCGTCCGCTTCGTCAGCCGGTCTGCGCTGACGTTCGCTCGATCCTGTGCCGCCGTCACCGGAGGCAGCGCGAGCTGGCTGATGCTGGGGCACCAGCTCGAAATGCCGGCCGCCGCGGCCGCTGCGTTTGCCCCCGTCCTGGTCGCCGACAGTCCGGCTTTGCTCCATCCGCTGGCCGATCGAAATGCGCACGTCATCGCGGAGGCGGTCGGACGATACCAAGCCGATTTGCTGGTAGCCGCCGGGGGCACATGGGCCAAAGATATCGTGACCCGCGCCGGCGGACTGTTAGGCGGCGCGATGGCCGGCGACGTGGTGGCTCACGAGTTCCAAGACGGGCGGCTGTACTTGCAGCGGCCGATGTATGCCGGGGCGGCTCTGGCGACGATCGAATTGTGCGGCACGCCGCAAGTCGTCACGGTTCGGCCTTCCGGGTATGGCTTGGCGGAGCCGGGACCGGCGCCGGCCGAGATCACACGACTGGCCGTCACCGAAGGCAATTTGCCCCAGCGGATGGAATACGTGGGCTTGGTATCCAAACGCACCGCGCGGCCGGATGTCAACGACGCACGGATCGTCGTGAGCGGGGGACGGGCCGTGCAGAGCGCCGAGGACTTTGAGCGTTTGGTAGGCGGCCTGGCGGACGCGCTGGGCGGCGCCACCGGCAGTACCCGGGCGCTGGTTGACGCGGGCCTCGTCCCGAACGAATTCCAGGTGGGCCAGACGGGCAAGATCGTCGCCCCGGACCTGTACGTCGCCCTGGGACTGTCGGGCACCGTCCAGCACCTGGCCGGCATGAAGAACGCCAAGTGCGTGGTAGCCGTCAATCGCGATTCCGATGCGCCGATTTTTGCTGCTGCCGATCATGGTCTGGTGGCGGATATTTACGAAGCCGTGCCGGAACTGATTGCCAAACTCCGGGCCGCCAAGGGCTGATGGTGAGGCAAGTTCATGGAGGTCCTGAAATGAATTGCCATCCTGACATGTCGCTGATTCACATGCAGGCTCCGCCCGAGGCGGCCGCGGAACACGTTCGGCGATTGATGGAAGCCGAGCGGCGGCAGGCCGCGTTACAATACGGAGCCCACGGAAAGGGCCCGCCGGCCTCCGTCGGCATCGTCGGCGCCGGGGTTATGGGGACTTCGATTGCGGCAGCCGTGGTCCGCCATCGGATCCCGGTTTGGATCGTCGACCAGGACGAACGGGCGATCGCCTCGGCGCCGCGGCGGATCGCTCGGCGGCTGAACTCGCCGCCCGGTGGAATGCAAATACCGGCAGCGGAGGTGGAAGGGCTGGTGCGGACGAGTCGGGATTTGGACGCGGCGGCCCGTTGCGATTTAGTCGTCGAATCCGTGGTCGAAAAAGTGGCGGTGAAACAACAATTGCTGGCCCAGTTGGAACTGCTGGTGGCTCCCGGTACGATCGTCGCATCCAACACGTCGACCATTTCTTGGGCTCGTCTGGCGACGCCGCTGCAGGATCCCGGCCGGTTGTGCGGCTGCCACTTTTTCTTGCCTTTGGGGCAAGCGGCGATGATCGAGATTATCCGCGGCGCCCAGACACGCGACGATACGATCGTGGCGGCCATCGGATTTGCCAACGCGATCGACCACTTGCCGCTGGTCGTAGCCGATGCCCCGGGCTTCGTCGTCAACCGGCTGCTGGTGCCCTATCTGGCCGAAGCGATGCACTTGTTAACGGAAGGCGTGGCACTCGAAGCGATCGAAAACGCTGCCGAGGATTTCGGCATGGCGATGGGACCGCTGCGGCTGTTGGATGAAATCGGTTTGGACACGGCTTTGGAGTGTGCGTGGACGATGTCCGGCAGTTCCGCCGATCTCGTCGTTCGCTCGCCGCTGCTGGTGGCCATGGTCAAAGCCAAGTGTTTGGGCCGCAAAACGCAAGCCGGATTCTTCTTGTACGATGAACAGAGCCAAGTGCCGAGGCGCCCGAATCCGCACCTCGCCAAGACACTCGCCCGCTGGCCGCACGCCTCGCGGCCTTACACCGCAGAAACAATCATCTTGCGGCTGCTGACTCCGATGCTGCTCGAGGCGACTCGGATGCTGCAGCGCGGCAACGTGCGAGATGCCGGCCAGATCGATTTGGCCATCCTGTGCGGCTTTGGGTTTCCCGCGTCCCGCGGCGGGCTGCTGTACTGGGCCGACCAGTTAGGCGCAGCACGGATCGTCGAGTTGCTGGGTACGCTCGACGATCTCGGCTCCCGCGTTCAACCCACGCCGCTGCTGTTGGAAATGGCACAGCAGAACCGAAAGTTCTTCGGGCAGTAAAGCGGCTGGCATTCGCATGTTCTTGGCGAGTCAGCATTTCCCTGAGAGCCCTTTAGGAGAATCCATCAGATACCAGCCCTCGTTTTACTGATGTTGCGGCGCGTTCGAACCGGGATAATCCATTCGAGTCGGGTGCATCATACGCGAGAAGCCGGGCTGGCGGCATGTTAGCCCGCATTTTTGGCTGGGGGGCTGGTGATGGAAATTCGATTTGTGAGCCTGGATGAAGGCCACCACGCATGGAAAATCGACGAACGGCAACTGCCGATCCGTGTGGGTAGCAGTTCCGAGGCGGAAATTCGCCTGGATGACGAAAGTGTCAATGAATTTCATTGCGAGATCGACGAAGTTCACGGCATCTTGTGGGTCCGCGATTTCGGATCGGAGGAGGGCACCTTTGTGAACGGATTCCATGTGACGCAATCGCACATTCTGCCCGGCGCGAGACTTACCATCGGAACCACGAGTCTTCGGGTTGATTACGTTCGACCAAGCGTCGCGATCCCGGAGAAGTTGCTGGCGTAACGGGCCGCGGTGGTTCAGGCTCCGACCCTTGGAAGGTGAATTGGGTGGATGCTGAACGGAGCGGCAAATGAGATCGAGCAAAGGCACGGAAGGAAAGGGGAGATAGATGATCGAAAACACGGTGGTGAGGAAAGAAGAAGCGTCGGCGGCAGGCGGCCTGCCGTTTGCCGACAGTGGCCGCCAGACCGACGGCCATCTGGCGGAGGCGGCCGAAGGACGTCTGAGGAAGAGCGGCCACTTCGGCTTGCGGAGTGTATCGTGCGAATCCCGGCAGGGCGTATTGGTGCTCCGCGGTCGCGTCTCGTCGTACTATTGTAAGCAACTCGCTCAAGAACTGGTGCGCCGGATCAATGGGGCGGAGACGATCGTGAATCGCGTGGAAGTTTGTACTCCGTAGATCTTCCGACGGACCGTACAATAGACGTATAAACGCACGACAAACTCTACCCCCAAACTTCACGACGGGCATCTGTGTCCCGTTGAAGCAAATTCGAGCAGTCCTGCAAAACCAGCCCGTCGCGATGCCGGTCGCGCCCCGATCCCGGTGGTGTCAAGCCGATTTTCGACATCCCGCCTCAGGAAAGATTCTATGCCCGCCAGCTTTGCCAAGCAGACGAAACCACACGCGCAGGGGCCTCTTGACACGCAAGGCCCCCTCGACACGCTCGCCGTGCAGGGCTTCGCAGACGCGTTGCGATCGCCGCCGGAGGCGTCGGTCGAGGGCACGCGGAAACTGGTCCTGGCCCAGCCGGACGGCTGCCAGACCGAGATCCCGTTGCTCCGCCTGCCGGTCACCATCGGCCGCAGCCCAGCAGCCGACATCCACGTGCCGGACCGCTGGGTCAGCCGTCGACACTGCGTCCTGGATCGGGTGGATGGCCATCTGACCGTCCGCGACTTGGGATCCTCCAACGGCACGCTCGTCAACCGTTCCCACGTCGCCGAGGCGGTCCTGCTGTGCGGCGACCAACTGACGGTGGGTATGACCACGTTTCTCGTGTCCGTATCCCCGCCGCTTGAGCATCATGATGACAGCCTCGGGGCCGCCTGCGGCTAATCGAGGCACAGTTTCATGTCGTCCAGATAAAACGCACCGTCGGCGTCGTCGCTGGCGGTGAAGCCCAGCCAGGAGACTTCGGCGAACGTATCGTGCCGAAAAGGCAGTTCGTGGCGGGACGTCGTGCCTTCGTGCTGCAGGGTCAAGGTGTAGCTCTTCGACGCGCCCTCGCCGAGCCGGAAAGCGATCTGGCAATGCGTCCAGGTTCCCGGCGGAGCGGTGAGTACCTGGCGGCCGTTGGCTTCGATCCGCCCGTCACGGTGAAACCGCAAGGACGGGCCGGCTTGCTGGGTACTGCCCACGCCTCGAAACTCGACGTGAAACGGCGCCGCCGCGGCGGCGTCCAGCATAGCCGCAAATGAAAAGGTCACGGGGCCCTGGTTCAACCCCTTGGGCGCCAGGTGAATGTACGGGTAAAACGTTTTGAGAAGCCCCTTCTTGTCGACGCATTTGTAGCACTTGGTTCCCGTATAAGCGGCCTCGTCACTGACGGCGAAGGTGGCCTCGCCGGAAGTCCCCAGGCGAAAGACGTCAGGCTGGTATCCGACGGGCATGTCCTCGAAATCCAAGTCAAAGGCGACGAACCGGGCCAGCTCCTCGGGACTCCAGACGGCGGTCGGCTGGCGAGGCGGGTATTTTTCCGACACGTTGCGCCACGAGGGATCACCGTACAGTCCGGCTGTGCGGATCTCGTCGTCGAATCGCACAAAACCGACCGCTGCGATCGCGGGGGCATCGGGCGGAAGCGAGAAGTCGCCTCGTGCGGGATCGCGGAAGCCGGGATCGCCGATCACCGAGCCCTGATCTTGGTCGCTCGCCTGCCATTGGGCCAAACTCTCGCCCGCAAACGTCAACTCGGTATTCGGCGCCAAGGTATGGTACATGTTCGCGCGCAGCACGGGCGGTTTTTTGCCCGGCTCCCAGCCTCGCCGCAAGGCGATCTCGTTGTCCGTCACATACAGGTTCCGGTACGCTTCCAGATAGTTCGCCTTCCAGGTCTCGTTCAACGAGCCGCGATGGATCAGGCCGTCGCGGGCAAATCCTCCGATGTTGTTGCGGAATACATTGTCCGTGCCCTTGTGCTGGAAATAAGCGTTCCACTCGACGTTGAAGACCAGGTTGTTTTCCACCAGCGCGCCGCGCGACTGTTCGTCCAGGTAGATCCCCGCATAGCCGCAGATGTAGGGATAGGCGCGGGTGTCGTGGATCAAATTATGATGAATGTGCGTGTCGAGCGGGCCGAACTGGTAGACGCCCGCCGCGTCGGTGTGGTACCGCAGGCCCAGGTGGTGCAGGTGGTTGTACGCGACGACGTTGCCGTGCGAATACTTCTCGCCGCGCCAGTTCCAGCGCGCATCCAGGCCGATTGCGTCCCAATGCGTATCGTAGATCTCGTTGTGCGTCATCCGCGTGCGGCTGGCGAAACGATTGACGATCCCATAGCAGCCGTGCCAGATCGTTCCCAAGCGGTGAATGCAGTTGTTGTCGATCGCCAGATCGAGGACTTCGCGATTCTCCGTACCCGGTGCCAGCAGCGTAGCCAGATCCGTGACGCCCAATTGCAGCGCCCCGGCCCCGATGTCCCAGATATGGCATCGTTGGACCAGCACGTCGCGGCAGCCGTCGCCCAATTCCATGGCGTATTCGCCCAGCTGCGCCAAGGTGCAATCTACGAACGAAGCGGAACGCAGGCCGCGAGCCGCCACGGCGGCGGTCAGGTACATGTGGCCTTGGCGATACATGCCGTTGTAGCGGTCCATGTCGCCGTCCAGATGCCGGATCTCCAAGTCGCGGAAATGCAGGTGTTGGACGAACTTGCCGGCCGCCACGTCGCCGGCGATCTCCATGATCTGCGACTTCAGAACGGGGGCGACGAAGGTCGTCGTGTTCGGATCTTCACCGGGCAACGGGTAGTAATAAAGCGTTCCCGCGTGGCGGTTCAGATACCACTCGCCGGGCTCATCCAGGGCCTCGAACACGTTGCTCAAGTAGAAGCGGAAGTTCTTTTCCCAGAAATCCACCGCGCGGCCGTGCGAGCTGTGAAAGCGAACGACGCGCCGAGCCGCGTCGATTTCCTGGATGCGATGAAGCGTGGGTGTCCAGGAGCAGAGCAACACGACGTCGATGTCGGTCGGATTGGACCAGGCGGGGTCGATATCGCCCTCGGCGAAGGTGAACGCCTGCCGGGGATCTTCGCCCGGTGTGCGGCCCTGGGCGCGGCAAACGCGAGAGCCCCAATTCGGAGCGCGGGCTCGCATCCGCGAATGGTCGTTCACGTACAGCGAGAAAAACCGCCAGCCGTCCGTGCGGACTTCGGGCAAATCCAGTTCGTAATACGGTTTGCCGGGAGATTGCCGCCAGGTGCCCGTCAAACGCCGCCCGCCGCTCAGCACGGCCCGCTGGCCGGGATTCGATTGGATGGTCACGGGCGATTCGGCAGTTCCCGAGTCCTCGGGGCCGAACGTCAGTTTTTCGGCAAGTGGATAGACGCCGCCGTGCAGGTAGACGTTCACCGGGCCCGCCACCGTGTGTCCGGCCCGCCCCTGACGGACCGCCGCCATCGCTCGCGGGATGGTGGCAAAGGGCCGCGCCTCGCTGCCGTCGTGAGCATCGTCGCCCGCGGTCGAAACATGGAACTCTCGGGCGGCGGCCAAGCCCGCCGCGCCGCAGATCGCCAGCAACGTGGTAACCTGAAGCAAACATGCTCGCAAATCATTCGGTGTCATCTTCCACCTAAATCAAGCGGTGACGGAGAAGGCGTAACTCATTTTGGTTCCCATTTATAAACCTCAAATCGCACCGTTCGCTATTCGGCCGTTCGGGCCCGCGTCGCGTTCAGACGTTCCACCAGGTCATTGCCGTTCAACTCTGCCGGTTGGATGCCTTGTTCTATCGCCATCGCGGCGGCCAATCCTGCCGCCTCGCCCGTGCGGACGACATTGCCGGTCAGCCGATAGCTGCCCAGGGCGTAACAGTCGCCGGAAATGCACCGGCCGGCCATGAGCAGGTTGTCCACATCGGCGGCCACCAAACAGCGAAAAGGAATCTGGTAAGGCCGAACGCGAAACCGAGGCCCGGCCGGCAAGCCCGCGGGCGGAGCTTCGTACGGATCGTCCACCGGATGGATGTTCGACCCCGAACTGATTTCCGTGATCCCGTCCTCGAATTGCGCTCCTCGGTCGAGATCCTCCCAGGTCAGATAGTAGCGGCCGCGGATGCGGCGCGTTTCCCGGACGCCGATCGCCGGGCCAGTCCCGATCAGGAAAGCATCTCTCCAATCGTCGCCGCCATGCTCCTTGAAAATCTCGACGCATTTGCGGATCTCGCGGCGGCCCTGAATTTCCGCCTGGCTCAGAGCGCGGGCATCGGTCCCATCCACACCGTAAAACTGCGTGGCCATCAGTTGAAACACGCCGGGCTGACCGGGTTGTGGGAACAGCGTGATCGGCGGATAGCTGGGCCGCCAGCCGCCTTTGGCGAGGATCTCCACCAACGGCTGCCCTTTGGCCGGTTCTCCTCGATAACCGCCGATGGTGCCGAACAGCGTGACGGGCTGAGTCTTGCCGTCGAATGCGCGGCCCATCTCGAATTGGCAACCCGCCGCCGCCGCGATATCGCCGTCGCCCGTGGCGTCGATTACGGCGCGGGTTGGGATGAACTCAAAGCCGGACTTGCTGAACGTGAACACGCCGCGCACGCGAGCGCCGTCCTTGGCCACCGCTACGGCGCGGGTGTGCAACTGCGTTTCGACGCCGGCTTCGGCCATCAAGTCGTCGAGCAGCGACTTCATGTCTTCGATCAAATAGATGTTGCGGCCGAACACCTGGTGAACCGGCAGCCGTTGGTGGATTTCGGCGTTCAAGCCGTCGCGGCCGCGGCCGGCGATCAAGTGCGAGACGCCGACCGCGGTCCAGACGCCGCCGAGAAAGGGCAGATTCTCCAGCAGCATCGTCTTGGCGCCGGCCCGGGCCGCGTACAGGGCCGCCGCGCATCCGGACGGTCCGCCTCCACATACCAGCACGTCCACGTTGCGAACGACCGGCGCATCGCAGCACAAGGCCTGCGTTGCGGTCTCGTTCCGGCCCTGATTTGCGGCGGCGAGCTGCGAAACACCGGCCCCGGCGATTCCAACTGTGGCCGTGGCCATGAAGTCGCGCCGGGTTACCCAACGGCGCCGGCTGTTGCGGGTCGGTTTCATACGTTCTTCCTGTCGTTGGTCTCGTTCTCGAAGCGCTCGCGTTCGGTGGAGCCGTCAAGCGGACAGTGATAATGTACCCATACCCGCCCGCCGCACAAGCTCGAATTCCGGATCTTCGTGCAACGCCTCTTGCAGCCGTGCAGATGGGACCGGCGCGCGACATGGTGCTGGACCTCACCGGCTCTCCGCCAGGCGATGGATCATGTTGTGAATCGTGCCGCGGACTGGGCGAGTCAGCACGAACCCGCATGTAGAACATTGGTCGCTCTTTGTACTATCTGGAAAAGACGTATCGGGGACAGCACTTGCGCATCACGACGTTCGAGAAGCAGTCGCGCGAGAAGCGTCGGGACGGGGGTGGAACGTGCGGGTTCTTGCGGGGCGTGGCGAGTCTTGCGGGGCATTCGCGTGCGTGCGCGAGCGCGAGAGCGCGTCTACTGACATCGTGTCAGTGGCCGGCGCTTAGGCAAAGCCCCGGTCGGGGACTTCGCCCTTTTCGTCTACTCGTCGTCGCCGTCTTGGTCGAGTGGCAACTGCCCTTCCGCCGTAACAATGCCGATTTCACCAGTCAGCGGATCGGCAACGACCATCACCGGCAACTCGCTAAAGTCGTCAGGCTCCGGGGGCCGGTACGTCAACAGCCGTTCAACGCGCTCGGGTCCGGCGATGAACTGGACTCGATCCAAGAGGCAATAGGGCGGCTCCCCGCATTCATCTTCGCACGACACCGCGAAAGCCCGATAGTCTTCCACCGCCCAGCGCAGGGCTTCATCCGCCGTCGCGAAGCTTCCGAGGTGCTCAACCGTATCGTCCTCGGTATCAACTTCGATCAATGCGAAGTCGTCGCGCTCGTCCGCGGCTGCCAGATACGCTTCCAGCAACCCAACCATGACATCCGTCGTCGTCTTCATCAGATTTCTTTCTGAACGGGACGTTTCGTCCCATCGCCTTTACCATCGCCACGATGCCCGCCCGGATCGTCTCGGGCAGATCGGGCCAAACGTCGATGATGGCTTGCAGGTCTTGCGGGTATGCTGCTGGCCATTTACTGGCATCATCGCCAGAAATCCCGTTTTCCCCGGCGTTGACGGGGCTTGCCCCGTGACTCATAATCCCTTGGTCGGGGGTTCAAATCCCTCCGGGCCTACTTTCGCCCCGCTTCGCAGTATCCCGCCGGGTTGCTGTTTAAATCGTTGTGGGGCAACATTCTCGTAAGTATTTCGCAGTTATTACTACCGTTCAATTGTCTAACCCCCTAGCATTTCAGCCGCCCCATGCCCGTCGATAAATCCGGCCAACGTGTGCAGCAGATGTTCGGCGAAATCGCGCCTCGGTACGATCTGCTGAACCATCTGCTGTCTCTGAACGTCGACCGGTACTGGCGTTGGCGCACGGCTCGGACCGTGCGGGCGGTGCCGGATCAGCCGATTTTGGACGTCTGCACGGGTACGGGCGACTTGGCGTTTGCCTTTTATCGCCGGACACACGGCGCCGTGCCGATCGTCGCGGCGGATTTCTGTCCGCAGATGCTGGAAATCGGCGAAGCGAAGAAACGACGCGCGGGCATCGGCGATGGAATGGCGTTCGTGCAAGCGGACGCCGAGCAGTTGCCGTTCGAGGACGACCGTTTCCAGATTGTGGCGGTGGCGTTTGGGCTGCGCAACGTATCGGATACCGATCGCGGCTTGCGGGAGATGACCCGGGTATGCCGGGCGGGAGGACAGGTTGCGGTGCTGGAGTTCTCGATCCCGCAGCGGCAGCCGCTGCGCGCGCTGTACGGCTGGTACTTTCGCCACGTCCTGCCTCGCGTCGGCCAATGGCTGATGCGGAACAATCACGAGGCTTACCGTTATTTGCCCAGCAGCGTCGGCGAATTCCCGTGCGGCGAAGCGTTAGTGAGCCGAATGCGCGCCGCGGGGCTAAGCTCCGTGACGCTCCATCCCTTGACCGGCGGTATTGCCACGTTATACGTAGGCCGAAAATGAATCATCCGATCGTGCTTGCCGTCACCGGCGCCAGCGGCGCGCTGTACGCCGTCCGCTTGCTCGAAGTCCTGCTGCAGCGCGGCGCCGAGGTGCATTTGACGATCAGTCCGTCGGGCCGCGTCGTATTGCACCAGGAATTGGGCGTCCTGGTCGACCTCGACCGCTTTCGGCTGCGGGATCTGACGCATCGACCGAAAAACGCCGTGCCCCGTGAGCTGTCGGAGATGCAGCGCACGGTCGACGAGATGCTGGGCGGATTAGACGCGGCGGTTCACGCGACGGGTGCCGGTTACGGCCGCGTGGTCTATCATCATCCCAGCGATTTCATGGCGCCCGTCGCCAGCGGCTCGTTCCTGACCGCCGGCATGATCGTCTGTCCATGCTCGGGCGGCACGCTGAGCGCCGTGGTTCATGGGGCGAGCGACAACCTGATTCAGCGGGCCGCCGACGTGCACTTGAAAGAGGGCCGCAAGCTGGTTCTGGTCCCCCGCGAGACGCCCCTGTCGTCGATTCAACTGGACAATATGAAACGCGCCTGTGACGCCGGGGCCGTGGTGCTGCCCGCGACGCCCGGCTGGTATCACGGCGTCCGCACGATCGGCGACTTGATTGATTTTGTGGTGGCTCGCATCCTGGACCAAGTCGGTGTCGATCATGCCCTGATACGCCGCTGGGGCACCGCGGACGCCGGGACCGCCGCTACCGAAGAAATGTCGACTCGCTTCTCGTGACAATCGCGGTATTCATTTTCCGTCGCCCCCATTTTTTGCCCGATCGCCTGTTTCTCCGTCATGCCAGCCGCCCTGCGACACGTCTTGGAAATGATCCGCTTCAGCCATACGCTGTTTGCACTGCCTTTTGCGCTGTGGGCGGCGTTGATGGCCTGGACGGCGGCGTCGCCCGCCGGCCGCCAAATCGGCTTTCGCTGGATTCATCTGGCAGGGATCTTGGTGTGCATGGTCTTTGCCCGCAGTGCGGCGATGGCCTTCAACCGGATCGCCGATCGACGGCTGGATGCCGCCAATCCGCGGACACGGAACCGGCACCTGCCCGCCGGACTGCTGAGCGTCCGCAGCGTGGTGGCATTCACGATCGTGTGCAGCGCCGGCTTCGTCGCTGGAACGCTGCTGTTTTGGCCTAATCCGTTGCCGATCGGCCTGTCCCTTCCGGTATTAGCGTTCCTGTTGGGCTACAGTTACGCCAAGCGTTTTACGATGCTGGCCCATTTCTGGCTGGGCGCCGCCCTGATGCTGGCGCCGATCTGCGCCTGGGTCGCTCTGCGCGGCGAACTGGTGCTGACGGAGCCTGCCGACTTGGTGCCGCCCGTGCTGCTGGGGCTGGCCGTTCTGTTGTGGGTCGCCGGGTTCGATATCATCTACGCTTGCCAGGACGTGGATTTTGACGTGGAAGCCAAGCTGCACAGCGTGCCGGCCCGGCTTGGTGTGCCGGTCGCCTTGCGGTTGGCCGCGGGCTGTCATGCCGGCATGATCGCCGCGCTGGCCGCCCTGCCGCTGTTGGCGCCGCAACTGCCGTTCGGTACCGTCTACTGGTGCGGAATCGCCGCGGTGGCCATACTGCTGGTTTACGAACACGCGATCGTCCAGCCGGATGACTTGAGCCGCGTCAACGTCGCGTTTTTTCACGTTAACTGGATCGTCAGTGTGGTGTTGCTGGGGATCGCGGCGATCGAGTTATTGAGGTAGGCGGCCGCGCAAGAAGTAAATTGAATGAGTTTTGCTTTCGTGGCGAGGCCGTCGGGTGAGTGAGGGAGCATGCGATGAGAAGAGAGGCTCGATGGTGGTGGCCGGTCAGTGGGCGATGCGTCTTGGGGCTCCTGTTCGGTTGCCTGGCCGGCTGCGGCGCAGGGAGCCCGGAGGACCAACCGGCAGTCGCGGCACCGGAGTCGAGCGGTCTGCAGATGGCCGAGATATCCGGCGGCCTCCCGCCGCCGGAACCAACGGCGGGCACCAAGCCGGCTCTGCCCGACACATCGGGATCCGAGCCGCTGCCAACGGCTGACGCTGCGACGAACGGCAAGAGGGGCTCGCCGGCCAGGGCAACGAGCAGCCAATGGCGAGCCTGGGCGACGGCGCTGGCGGGCGGCGACGTGACTGCGAAAGAAGCGGCCTCGGACAGCCTTGACCGGGCGGCCGCCGCGGATCCGCAGCCGCTGTGGGCTATGCTCGAGGACGCTTCGCCCGAGGTGCGTCGAGGCGCGATCTTCTATTGGCTCGATCGCTTCGACCCGGCGGATGCCGAGGCCGTGACCGCGCTGAGCCGGCGTTTGACCGATCCGGATCCCGCGGTGCGGGCGATCGCCATGTCGGCCGCACGGCGGTTTCCGGTCGAGGCCCTAATGCGCGCGTTGCCGCAATTGAGCCTCGTGCTGGCGGATCGCGAGGGCAACGCCGAAACGCGGGCCGCCGCGGCTCGGCTGATCGGCAGCTTGGACGCCCAAGGCCGGGAAGCGGCGCCGGCGCTGATGGAAGCGGCCGGTGGCGATCCCGAGCCGTCCGTTCGTTCCGCTTGCTTGCTGTCTCTCTGCCGCGCAGCTGACGCGGACCAGGCCGTGGCGGCGTTGCAGCAGGCGCTTCAGCAAGATGCGCAAGCCAGCATTCGCGGCTTGGCGGCCGTGCGGCTGGGCAAGCTGGGGCCGCCGGCTGCGGCGGCCGCTCCCGCCCTGGCCACCGCCCTGGCCGACCGCGATGAAACCGTCGGACGCAAGGCGGCCGATGCGCTCGCCGAACTGGGCCCCGCCGCCGTGACGCCCGCCGTCGGAAAACTGGACGCCGCGGACGTCCGTGTTCGCCGTCTGGCCGTGTTCGTCTTGGCCAAACTCGGCGCCGACGCCAAACCCGCCTTGGAGGCCCTTCGTCATCGGCTCGCAGACCCCGATGACCAAGTCAAGCAACTGGCTGAACGAGCCATCCGCCGGATCCAAGGGGCCGGGCAATAGCGTGCCCAAGCTCGGCTAGGGGGTCGGGCGTTCAAAATTCAATTTTGGCCGACCACGTTCAACTCGACGGTTGGACTCTCTGTCGGCCAAAATCGAATTTTGAACGCCCGACCCCAAATCACGCGCCCCCAAATCACACACGGGCTGCCGCCGTGACGGTCGCGATAGCTTCCATCAGGCGCTCGCGGGAAGCGGGCTTGGTCAGGTGGGCGGCGAAGCCCGCTCCGAGGCTCTGCCGGATGTCCTCTTCCCCGCCATATCCGCTCAGCGCAATGGCGGGGAACCGATATCGGCAGTGTCGGAGTTTGCGCAGGAGGTCATGGCCGCTGCCGTCCGGCAGGCCGAGATCGCTTATGAGCAAGTCGAAATCCGGGTGGTTTTCAACGAGCTGCAGAGCCGTCGCTATGTCGCCCGCCGTATCGACGGTATGGCCGTCCGCGGTCAAAATCATGCCAATGATCTTGGCGGTAATACCGTGGTCTTCGACCAGCAGGATGCGCAACGGATGCTCCGGGCGCTGTCGGGCGGCGGCCGGTGCGGAGAATTCGGATTGACCGGGGGGCGCTGCCATTGGGAACCGGATCCGAAACGTTGCCCCTTTGCCCCGCCCCTCGCTGTGCGCTTCGATCGTGCCCCCGTGCATTTCCACGAGGGCCTTGCTGATCGCCAAGCCCAAACCTAGGCCGCCGAATTGTCGTGTAATCGAACGCTCGATCTGCTCGAAGGCGTTAAAAACCTTCGACAGCGACTCTTGCTCCATCCCCATCCCACTGTCATTCACCTCGACGACCACGTCCTTCTCATTCGGCCGGCAGCGGATGCCCACACAACCGCCGTGCGGCGTAAACTTGATCGCGTTTTTGAGGAGATTCCAGAAGACCTGTTGCAGCCGGGGCACATCGGCGTCGACCCAATAAGGCGCCGGTGGCCCCAGATCCACGCCGAAGTGGAGCCCGCGGGCTTCGATATCGGGCTTGCAGACCTCCACGGCTCGCTGGATCACCGTACACAACTCGACGGGGCGGCGGGCCAGTTCGATCTTTCCGCGCGCGATCCGCGTCACGTCCAAGAGATCGTCGATCAGCCGGGCCTCCATCTCGACATTGCGGCGGATCATTTCCAGTGTCTGACGCATCGTGGCATCGAGGTCCGGCCGATCTTGGAGCATCGACACGCCCATCACCACGGGTGTCAGCGGGGTGCGGAGTTCGTGGCTGAGCACCGCCAGAAAATGGTCCTTGGCAACGTTGGCCTGTTCGGCCACCGCCTTGGCCTGTTCGGCGACGGTCTTGGCCTGTTCGGCGCTGGTCTTGGTCGCGTTCAGGTCCGCGGCCCATTGTTCCAACTCGACCACCAAACGTGTACGTTCCATCGCCATGGCGACCTGATTGCACAAGGTGCGCGCCAAATCCAATTCTTCTTCGGCAAAGCCATCGCGAGAGAAACTGGCCAAACAGAGGGTGCCGAAGAGTCTGTTTCCGGCCAACAGCGGATAGCAAACGATGGCTCGGATGCCGAGCGTGCGCGGCAGCTCGGCTTGCGGCACCGTCGAGTGCTGGACGTCCTCGATCACGAATCGCGCTCGATGGAACGCCGCCGTTCCGCACACCGCCTCGCCGATCCGCAGGTACTCCGGCCGGCCGTGGGGCTGGTCGTCCAACCCCGCCGAAGCATTGAGATGCAGCCATCCATCCTCGGCGACGAGGTAGTTCAAGTACACCTCCAATCCCAGGTGCTTGGCCAGATCGTCGAAGATCTGCTGGAGAAGCGGTTCGGGGCAAGGCGCCGTCAGCAGCCGCATGGCGCAATCCGAGAGCAGTTTCAGGCTCTTGGCGCGGCGGCGCAACACCTCCTCGGTCCGCTTGCGCTCGGTGATGTCGCTGAACAAGACTGCAACTTGCCGGCTCTCCGGCTCGCCAAAACGGAAGGCATACACGTCAAACCAGCGGTGCAGGTGTGCGGCCCACGCTTGGAAGCGAGACGGCTGACCCGTCCGCGCGACTCTGCCGTACGTCTCAAACCAGTGCTCTTCATGCTGCGGGGCAAGTTCGCGCATTGTCTTGCCCTGGACACCCGGGAGCCCGGTCTGTTTCTCGAACGCCGGATTCGTTTCCAGAAAGCGGTAGTCCACCGGGTTGTCGTGTTCGTCGAAAATCACTTCGATGACGCAGAATCCCTCGTCGATTGAGCCGAACAGCGTGCGATACCGATGTTCGGATTTCCGCAGTCGTTCCTCCGCGTCCCGGTACTCGGTCATGTCGTGCATGGCCTGGGCAAAGCCGCGCAGGTTGCCCGCCGGGTCGTACAGGGGCGTAATCGTCACATTGGCCCAGAAGCGGCTGCCGTCCTTGCGGACACGCCAGCCTTCCTCCGAGTAGTGGCCGGTCTCGAGGGCGACCGCCAACTCGGGCTGCGACTTGCCCGCGGCGATATCCGCGGGCGGGTGAAAGCGGGAGATGTGCGCGCCCACGATTTCGGCCTCTGTAAATTGCGTGAGACGCTGGGCCCCCGCATTCCACGTCGCCACGCGCCCGGCCATGTCAAGCATGAAGATGGCATAGTCCTTTACGTCCTCGATCAGCAGCCGGAATCGCTCCTCGCTTGCGTACAGCTCTTGGCCCCGCCGCTGTTCACCCTCCTTCGCCCGCCGCTGCATCCGGGCCAAGAAACTCACGCCCATTCCCCCGCTCACAAAGATGGCGAGCCGCAACCGGTCGGCGGGATCATCCAGGCGGAATCCCTCGGGATCGGGGTCAAGCCACAGGATGTAGCACAGGCTTGACGCCGCGGTGGCCACCATTCCCGGCCCGAATCCGCCTAGCATCGCCGCCGCTACCAGGGCGGGATAGAACACCAAAAAGGGGGTTGGCTCCAATGCCGCGGGGAGTGCCCAGCGCAACAATGCCGCCAGCGACGTCACCGCGATGGCTATCCCATAATCCATCCACGGCCGCTTGGTCCAGTCGGTCTGCATTACGCTCACCGATTCGTGAAAGTCGAGGATTGCCTGTAACCCTTTCGCGTTTCGCGGGTCCCTTCTTCCTGGTATAGGACATTATAGAAGGAAACGGCCCTTGGTCACGATACTCGATAATTGAGGCAGTCCTAAAACGCGAGCGCCACCACGACCACCGCGACCATGATGGCTCCCATCCCGGTCTTGCCCAGCGTGCCAAACAGCCTTCCCCAGAAGGCGCCCTTGCCGATCCGCCAACTTTCGCCGAAGCTCCGCCCCTGTCCCCGTTCGCCCAGGAACGCCCCAATCAAAGCCCCGACGCCGGCCAGCAGCACGGCGGCCACGAGGGAGCCGACAAGCGGTATGGGCAGCCCGACCACCATGCCCGCGATGGCGCCGATGAAGGAGCCCACCAGCGCCATCACCGCGCCCCGCCGGCTCCCGCCCAACTTGGCCACTCCCATCGCGCCCGCCACGAATTCCAGAATCTCGCCGAGGATAGCCAGGACGAGAAGTGCGATGACCGTGTACCAACCGATCCCTGCGGCCGATTCCGCCGGGACAAAGTACGCATAGACCGCCGTGACCACGACGATCAGCCAATTGCCCGGCAGACCAAACCAGTTCAGGAGCCAGCTTGCCAGCAGCACCAGAATCAAGAGGATGGCGATAACGAGCATCATAATGGTCGCGTCCTGATGAAACAATTCGGTTCTTGGAAAGCCGTCGCTGTCGTCACGGTAATCCCCCCGGGGGCCCGCCGCAACCAGGCATGCAGCGGACACAAGGGAGCGCAACGGTCCTTGCGTCGTCCGAACGTCAAAGCTACGATCTTGTCCGGACGAGCAGCATCGCCGGTCGCACGCGGCTTTGTCGTCCCTGGTTCACAGGCGGAGGCTCGACGCCAGTTTTCTCCCGAGGAACATCATGATTCGACTCTTGGCAATCAGCGATACTTACATTCCCGCGAACTTGATGGAACAAGGCTTTGGGCCTCTGGACGATCTAGGCGTTTCCGTCGAGGTTCGCTCGTGGGAGCATCCCACGCTGGTCGATCTCCAGCAGGCCAATCTGGCGATCGAACAAGGCGGACCGGAGGCGGTTTCCTTGCCGCCGGAACTGACGGCGGAGGTGGCCGCGTTTGACGTCATCTGCGTCCAGTTTGCACCGCTGGGCCGTGCGGTCATCGAATCGGCGGCGGGCCTGAAGGTGATCGGCGTATTGCGGGGCGGCACGGAGAACGTGGCCGTCGACGTCGCCACGGCCCGCGGCATCAGCGTGCTCAATACGCCGGGCCGCAACGCCCGCGCGGTGGCCGAATGCACGCTGGGCTTGATTTTGAGCGAGGTCCGCAACATCGCGCGCGGCCATGCGGCCTTGAAAGCCGGCCGCTGGACGCGGGATTTTCTGAACCGCGATGTGATTCCGGAACTGAACGAAAAGACCGTGGGACTGGTCGGCTACGGCGCCGTGGCACGGCTGCTGGCCGGCTATCTGCACGCGATGGGCAGCCGCATCATTGCGTACGACCCGTTTGCCGGCGACGATACGGCCCCCGCCCAAATGGTAGATTTGGACACCCTGATGCGAGAATCGGATGTCGTCTCGATTCATGCTCGCCTGCTGCCGGAAACGCATCATCTGGTCGGCGAAAGCCAGCTGCGTTTGATGAAGCGCACGGCGGTGCTGGTGAATACGGCGCGCAGCGGTCTGGTCGATGAGCCGGCGCTGATTCGGCTGCTGCAACAGCGCCGCATCATGGGCGCCGCGTTGGACGTGTTCGACGAGGAGCCGCTGCCCGCGGATCATCCGCTGGTCCGGCTGGACAACGTGACGATCGTGCCGCACATCGCCGGCAGCACGCTGGACGCGTTTCGCGGCAGCCCGAAACTGTTGGCCGGGCATCTGCGCCGCATGTTGCTGGGCCAGCGCCCGCTGCCGGTGATCAACGGCGTCGAACCGCAGTTGCGGGCCGGCACGGTGTAATGCAATGATCGGCGTTGATGGGCGAACTGGAAAAATACGCCGCGGAAAGGAACTGCGGCTACATCCTCTTCGTTACCGAGGCGGGCAGAAGAGCATCGCGGGCGGGGAGGCGTGTCGCCCGTCCCACCCGCGCTGATCGGCCGCCGCGAAAACTAGTGCCGTGTCAACGCTTCGGCTAACCCGCATTTTTAGCCTGGACGATGCACTAGGGCGCTGCCGCTTTCGTCTGATTGCGGAGTTCTTGCGCCCGAGCCTTGGCTGGCTCGCCGACGCCTGAATCCAACACCTTCTGCATCGCTTCGGCCACCGCCTTGGGATGGCCGGACGCCAGCTTCGCAGCGATGGCCACGGCGGCATTGGCCGCCGCATCGCGCAGCGCGGGCTCGTCCAATCGTTTCGTCGCTTCCGCGAGCGTCTGCGGCGAGGGAATCCGAATCAGGACATCGAGCGCAAGCCGCCGCTCGTCGTCGCGCATCGCGGCGGTCATGGCCGTGTGGTACATGGCCAGACGCGTCTCGTCCGGCACGACGAACTGCCGTGCGATGCGCAGGTAACCGCGCAGCGCGCGGACCTTCAGGCTGTTGTCGGCCGCGCCGCGGGCCATCTGCAGCAGGGCCGGCGCCGCGTCGGGCGTCATCCAATCGCCCAGCTGTTGGGCCGCCGCGCCTTGGACGGCCGCGTCGGCCGATTGGGCGGCTTCGACGATGGCGGCCAGCGCTCGCGCGCCGCCGACGGCGCCGAGCGCTTCCAACAACTTGGCCTTCGCCGGTGTGGGGGCTTGCGCGATCGCCGCGTCCAGTTTTGCCGCGCAGGCATCCCGATCGGGCATTCGTCCCGAGGCCGCCTTGAGCGCATCGCCGGCCGCCGTCAATTCCTCCGGGGTCTTCGCCCGGACCGTCCGTTCGATCAGCCAGGGCAAGCCGGCGAAGTCGATCGTGTCGCCTAACGATTTGAAGGCTGCCGCGCGAACCGACCCGTCGGCGTCGTCGGCGGCCTTGAGCAATTGGGGCACCGCGGCCGCGATTCCGCGCCAGCCGGCCAGTTCGATCAGCGTTAGCCGCTGCTTTCCCTCCGCGGTGGCCAGACGCGCGGCAAGATCGGCGTTGACGCCGTCTCCGGGCAACTCCTGGAGTGCCTCGGCGGCGGCCGCCGCCACGTCGGCATCGGCCTCCGCAGCGGCGGCCAGCAGCACGGGCACGCACGAAACGTCACCCTGCTGCCGCATGGCACGGATGGCCGTGATGCGGACGTTCTTCGGGCCCTGCTCCGCCGCCTGAGCCAACAAGCTCACCGGCGGCCGATCCTGCCGATCCATCAGGGCGAGCACCAGAAGCGCCTGTCGCTCCGGTGCCAACCGCTGCAACTCGGCCACCAGGGCACCGGTCGCCTCGCGGCCAGGCAACTCGCGGGCCACCCACAGGCCCAGCGCGAACTGTGCCCGATCGTCCGACTTGAGTAGTTCGATTAACTGGGGAATGCCGCCCGCCTTTTTGGCAAGGATCAACCCGCGCGTCGCTTCGAGCACGCGCTGCTGGGGCAGTTCGGCATTTCGAATCGCTTCGAACAGGCGAATGGCCGCGGCGGCGTCGCCCGCCCGGTCGCTTTGCTCGGCGCACAAGATGCACGCTTCGGCGACGGCGGATCGCACCGCCAACGGCGCGCCGGCCATCGCCGGGCCGGTGAGAAACTGGGTGAGCACGCCGGCCGCGGCGCCATCGCCGATCCGGCCCAGCGCCACGGCCGCGGCGGCGGCGACTTCCGCATCCGCATCGGTCAATTTCTGTGACAGGACGTCAACCGCCTTGGCGTCGCGTCGCATGCCGATCGAATTGACGACGCCGACCAACAGCCGGCCTTGCAACTGGGACGCCGCCTTGCGCAGCGCCTCGTCGGCAGCCGGATCGGGAATTGCCTGCAAGGCGATGCGCGCCCAGGCGGCCAGTTGTTCGTCGGTCAGCAGGGCCGCGAGCGCCGGAACGGCTTCGGCGTCGCCGCACCGCGCCAGGTGCTTGCAAGTGATCGCTTTGTCCCCCGACGTCGAGTCCGGAGACTCGAGGACCGCGATCAGAGCTTTCTGTTTTTCCGCCCGGGTCTGGTCGGCGGCGGCAAGGCCGAGCGGCTGGAAGGCAAACGCCGAGAGCGCCGCCGCGAGGCAGGCAGCCCAGCGAGCAAAATATCGACACATATTTGAATTCTCCGTGAAGTGCAACAATGGATTTAAGGTGGTTCTGAAAAACTTGGGAGGAACGATCACATCCGCCACGGCTCGCGCAGAGCTTCGCCGCGCAGCCGATTCGCTTCGTCGTCGCCGAGGAACACGTGCTTCGCGGGATCGTACTTCAGCGTACGCTCGAGGAAGATGGCGATGTTGGCAGCGTGGCAGGCGATGTGCGAGTTGCACGCCACGTCGGCGTTGGCGACCGGTTGCCCGCGGGTCTTGACGCAATCGAGAAAGTTGCGGACGTGGAACGTGGCGGGATAGCCGCCGATCTCGGCCACGCGTTTTCCGGCCAGCAGCGCCGGCGAGCTGACCACCAGCCGCCCGGAATCGCCCGCTTCGACCCAGCCGGTTTCCCCCTCGAACCGCACGGGGCACGAGCCCAGCGGGAGCCAGCCGTCCTCGCGGATGACGAGCTGTGTGCCGGAGGCGTACACGGCGGTCGAGCGTTTGTCGGGCGTGCGGGGATGGTATTCGACGGGCGCGGTGTGGTCCGCGTTGGCGGCCCATTGGCAGAGATCCACGCAATGCGAACCCCACTCCAAGACGCCGCCGCCGACCATGCCGCCACCCTTTTCAAACTCGCCGCCCCGGTTGGCGATCTCAGGATGGTACGGACGCCACGGCGCCGGCCCCAGGTACAGATCCCAGTTGATTTCGGCTTCCGGCGGCTGGGGCTGGGCAGGCAGCCAGCCGCTTGTCTTCACCGAATTGTCCCAGGGCGACGGGTGCGCGTGAACCGCCGTGAGCTTCCCAAGCTTGCCGGTCCGGGCCAGTTCGACCGCGAACGCGAAATGCGGCAGGCTCCTCCGTTGCGTGCCCGCCTGGAACACCCGCGCCGTGCGCCGGAACGTCTCGGCCAACAGCAGGCTCTGCGCGATATTGCGCGTGGATGGCTTTTCGCAATAGACATCCTTGCCGGCCAGCGCGGCGATCATCGAGGCCGACGCGTGCCAGTTCGGACCGGTAGCGATCAGCACGGCGTCGATGTCGGCGCGGTCCAGCAGTTCGCGGAAATCGGGATACATCGCGCAATTCGTGTTGCCGTACTTGGTATCGACGATGTTTTTGATCGCCGCCCGCCGATTTGCCTTCGCGTCCGCGATGGCGACGAATTGCACGTCGGGCTCGGGCAGGAAACAACCGAGCACATAGGTGCCTCGGTTCCCCAGACCAATGCCGCCGACGGTGATTCGATCGTTGGCGGCGACGGCTCCGTCCCTGCCCAATGCCCGGGCGGAAACGAACGTCGGCGCGGCCCACGCGGCGCCGGCCGCTGTTGCCGCGGCGAGGAACTTTCGCCGGGAAACGGTGTGACTCCTCTGAAACTGCATAGAAATCTCCTTCGAAGTGAGATGCGGAAACCCCGTGTTGACGAACTCGCAGCGGTCTTGCCCCCGACACACGGCTATGATTCTGACATTGATCCCGGCCGCTGTCAAACGCCCGCCGCACGGGGGGAGATCCGGCTCCTGATGGGGTTCCGCCAGCGGCGGGGGATGCTGGGAACGAGACGAGAGCGGTCTGGGGAAGAGGCAAGTTCCCGACAAAAGCGAAGGCTCGCGAAGTCGGGGAAATCAACTGCTGCCGACCGGGCGATTCTGAGATGGTTCGTTCCGCCACGAACCAGTCGCCATCGAATCGGCGTCCCCTGAACCTGCGAGCCTTCTACGAAATTATTTGAATCTCGTCGATGGTGGCAATGCAGCGGACGGGGGGAAGGAAGATGGAACGGCCAGTCGCCTAGCAACGGAGCCGAAATAATGCCCGGATTTCGGCACGATAGATTCGATCGCCGATTTCGGCCCCTGCCGAGCTTGCTCGGTAGAGCCCTTGATTCTGCACCAAGGGCGGCGCCTCAACCGCCCTCCTCACTGCCCAGTGGTCTTCAGAGGCTGACTTTGGTCGAACACATCGGGAACCGCCGGATCGAGCGGCTCCACGACGTTGCCCCGCAGCACCGGCCAGATCGCGCCCCGATTGATGACGATGCCTCGTTTCACTCCGGTGAAGCGACTGTTCTCCACGACCGGCATCATAACGCCGGCTTGTTCCTGGTGAGGCAACTGGCGCGAGCCGTCGTCGGTTGTCAGCGCATGGACAAACGCCGCGGCGGGACTGTCTTGGCCTCGGTTGGATCGGGCGACGTTCCCGACGGAGTACCAGCCGGCCAGTTCCGAATCGGCTTGGAACAAGGGACCGCTGGGACCGCCCGCCGATCGGCAGGAATCGAAATAGAAGGCCGGCTCGACGCTCTCCACCGCCATGCCGCCCATCCGCTCCATCACGTTGTCCCGGATCAGGTTCCAGCAGCAGGGATTGCGGAAGCCGGAATTGAAGCCGATTCCGTAGCCGAGGTTCCGCAACGTATTGCCGGCGATCACGTTCTCGAAACCGTTGAACCAGAAGAGAATCCCGGCTACCTTGCACCGTGAGTCGATCCAGCCGGCATCGATCGTGTTGCCGACGATGATGTTCTGTCGATTGGCCGTGGTCACGGTGATCCGGCTGGAGCGGTCGGGCACGACGCGCCAGGGCCGGTCCAGCTTGAGTACGGCGCGGTTGGGTGTGCGATCCGCCGCGACCACCACGCGGTACTGTCCCACGCCTTTGCCCGCCGAGACGAAGACGACCCAATGATCGTTCGTCCCCACTTCGTCCAACACGCGGCTGCCCGCTCGATCGAACGCCATGTGCGGCGAGCTGGGTGTCCCGGCATTGCGAGGATCGTTCGGATTGACCGCCACCTCGGCGGATGCGGCGTCCAGGACATCGAAATAGCCGCCGTGGGGATACATGAAATGGAACAGGATCTGCTCTCCCTGGTTGACCACGCGATCCTCTCTCGGACAGACCATGCCGACGTCGTGGCTGTGGTTGCCGGCGATGTAGAGATCCCGGACGGACGTGTTGCAGACGCAAATCGAACGGTTCATCATCTTGCCGCCCCGCCGATCGGCGCCGGCGAAATCACAGCCCCGGATAATCGCGTACTTGCCGTTGAAAACCTGGACTCCCTCGTTGAAGATCCCCATGTGCTGATACGAGGCTGGATGCGCCGGCTCTTTGTAGAAACCCGGCGAATAGCCGCGGAAGATGCACTCTTCGATCGCGACATAGTCCGTGCTCGGATCGGGATAGCCATCGTCGGTGTGCCCGCGACCGAGGTCGCCGACCTGAATCCCCGCGCCGGCCGAGTGGAACTCGCACTGGCGAATTGTCAAATTCGCCCGCCCGGCCGCGGCCAGGTGCAGCGCGGCGTCATAGATCTGGCGATCCTCGCGGTCCTCCGGCGGCACCTGCGGCCGCAGGTCGAGCATCACGAACCGCACTCGCTCGATCATCACGTCATGCTGCGTCACGCGGGCGACCACTTGGCTCGGCGCCTTCCGATCGTGGATCGCCCGGACGATCCCCTCGTGGCCGCCGATCAGGGTCAGGTCACGCAGAACGCTGAATCGGCCAGCGATATGGATCAGACATTTTGGCACCGCGGCTTCCGGCAGGAACCGCAAGACCGTGCCGGGACCGCCATCCGTTTCGGTGCCGCCTTGATAATGGCCCATCCCGGCGCCGGCCAGCCGGACTCCGCTGGCGGAATCGGGCAGCGTGATCGTGCGGCTCAGGTGGTACGTGCCGGCCGAGAAGCGAACCGTGCCGCCTCCCGCCTTGACGGCCGCATCCACCGCTTGCTCTATGGCCGGCGCGTCGTCTTTGCCGTCGTCGGGCGCCGCGCCGAATTCAGCGATCTCGAATTGCGGCAGGCCCGTTTGTGGCGGGCCTGGGAACACTTCCAACGCGACCGCTTCGCTCCAACCGTACGGTCCGCCGCTGCCGTTGTGGGCAAAGATCCGGTACGTGCCGGGCGAGAGTTGCTTGGGCAGCTGGACCGTCAATTGATAAGGCTGGGCGGACAGCACGGTCAGCCAGGTCGCGGTTTGAGGGCCGTGGAGATACGCGCGGGGCTCCGACGATCCTACCCGAAGGTTCTTTCCGAACAGCTGGACGCTCGATGGCAGCTGGACGCTCGACGGGTTCCCGGTTGTTTCCGAAGGAATCCGGCAAGGCCAACACCACCAGACCGTCGTGCCGTTGACGCGGATCGGCGTACCGGCTTGTCGCCCGCGGACCGGCCAGACCAGCATTGTCGACGTGGGCCAATCCTTCGGCACCACGGCCTGCATGCGGTTGTGGGCCACTTGCAGGGGGGGAAGATCTTCCCAGCGGCCCTCCATCCATATCCGCAGATGCGATTCGGCCAGTTTGTCTCCCGTGACCACCAACGTCTCGTCGGGGAACGTTGCGTCACTGATTGCGGAAATGGCCGGGGCATCCGCCGTCGCTTCGCCGGCCAAGGATGGCAGGCCTGCGCCACCAGGAGCAGCGACGCCCTCGGGCCCGGCGGGTACGTCGTTGGGCAGGGGCAGCGGGACAGACGCGGCGGTTGTTGTCCGCGAGATCAGCGTGCCGCAGATCCCCAAGAGAACGAGCCAACGGGTCAGAACGCAATGGCGGCTTCGACGATTCATGGGCTGCCCCTTCTTGGAGAGATCCGCGCGCGATAAACTACGCCAACGTTCGGGAGTTTCCCTGGATCGCCTCGCCGAGCGGTGCTTGCTGCGCGGCCGCTGACCGCTTATCGTACACGCCTGTTATCGTACACTTCTGTGATTTTCCCTCAAGGGCTTTTTCCGGGCTAGGATGGTGACGTGACGGCAACCTTGCGTTCGATGCACCTGCAGGATTCGATCACGGCGCATCTCCGCAAGGACTTTTCGTCGCTGCGCCGCGACATGTCAATCCAGGAGGCGTTGGCGTTGATCCGCCAGGAGGGGCTTGGCGAGCGGATCATTTATTTCTACGTCGTCGACGACGAAGGCCGCTTAGCGGGCGTGGTGCCGACGCGGCGCCTGTTGACCGCCGATCTCGACACGCCTCTGTCCGAAATCATGATCGGGCGCGTGGTCGCCATTCCCGCGACGGCCACCGTCTTCGATGCCTGCGAGTTCTTTCTGATGTACAAGTTCCTCGCATTTCCGGTCGTGGACGACCAGCGGCACTTGATCGGCGTGGCCGAGATCGGTTTGTTCACGGAGGAGGTGTTCGACATCGCCGAACGCGAGCAGTCCGATTCCATCTTCGAGGCGCTGGGATTCCGTCTGGCCCAGGTCCGGGACGCTTCGCCACTGACCGCGTTTCGCTACCGCTTTCCCTGGCTGCTGACCACGATCGTCAGCGGCACACTGTGCGCGATGCTGACCAGTGTCTACGAGGTGACTTTGCGTCAAAGCCTCGTGCTGGCCTTCTTTCTGACCATGGTCTTGGGACTGGGCGAGAGCGTCAGCATCCAGTCGATGACCGTCACGATTCAGTCGCTGCGGGCCACCTCACCCAGCCGGCGATGGTACTTCCAGACGCTGTGGCGCGAGCTGCGCACGGCGGCTTGCCTGGGGGCGGCATGCGGCTTGATGGTCGGCTTGGTGGTCTGGATCTGGCGGGGAACGGGCTGGGCAGCCCTGGCCATCGGCGGAGGCATCTATCTGTCCTTGGTAGCGGCCTGCGCATTCGGCTTGAGCGTCCCTACGCTGCTGCATGCTCTGCGGCTCGATCCCAAGATCGCCGCCGGCCCGATCACGCTGGCGCTGACGGACATCTTTACGCTGCTGTTCTATTTCAGCCTGGCCGCCCTGATCCTGTGATTCAACCGCGCTGTCCGCCGCTGCGTTCCGTGTATCCGGACAAACGTAATTTGCCGTCGTCCAATTCCAGCGTATCCAAGTGTAATTCGCGGTGTTCGTATTGCGGATGCTGCATGGGAACACGCAACAGGGCGACCGGATCCCCGTCGTGCTGACTCCATGCCAGATCGACGCCGCCGCCCCGTGCGGCATCGGATACCTCCTCCAAAACCGGAGTCAACGGCATCGGCACCCAACCGGCGCGGACCGTGCGCAGCCGGATGGCAACCTGGTTCGGCTGATCGGTCAAGTAGATGTCGGCCTGCAACGAAACCACCGTCTCGAATCGACCGTGCACCAGGCGCCAAGCGACTAGCGCCGACGGCGCGTTCAGCTTGACGCGCGGCTCGCGAATCTCGGCCGGCAGAGCGTGGGGATGGTCTTTCGGCAACACGGAAGCCAGCCAGGCGTTGACCTGCTCGTCCGTGAATTCCGCTTCCCAACGGCCCGGTTTGACCGCCGCGTTATGCAGATCCAGAACCTGCCGCTCGAAATCGTCGCCGGCTTGCCGTTGCTGTTGCGGCGAACATTCCGGCGTTAGCGTCTGTTGATAAAATTCGGGCACGTGCCGCGTGCCCTGGTACAGCACCAAGGCCGTTACCGCGAGCAGCAGCAGCGGAAGCAGAGCGAGCCAAAACGCGATTTTCAGGGAGCGGCGCACGGAGGATCAAATCCCTCAAGAGGAAAAGCATTGTAGACATCGTAGGCTGACTCGCCGGCGACGGACAGGGGGTCGGGGGGGGGAAAATAAAATTTTTGCGCTAGGGAGCGGAAACAAAAGGGGAGACGAGGAAGTGGGAAAAATTTATTTTTTAAACCCCCCCCCC
>Ga0366818_10136_pt1 | contig 27456 bp, 18 predicted proteins | sample TotcelFGM3001N14_FD_207090 | JGI IMG/M metagenome (GOLD analysis project Ga0366818, IMG submission 207090) | Enriched cells from coal bed in the Powder River Basin, Montana, United States - Total cells FGM rep3 HSBNCT.FGM.300.1.N14 ...
AATCCCGAACGTGACCGTCCACGGGGACGCGCCGGACACCGTGATCGACCTGTTCGCCGCGTTTGCCGATCCGACCGATCCGGTTTCGGCTTTGACTTTTGCGGTGACCGGCAACACCGATCCGTCGCTGTTTGCTTCCCTGGCGGTCGACTCCGCCGCCGGAACGCTGACCCTGGACTACGCAGCGAATGCCAACGGCAGTGCAGCGATCACCGTCCGCGCCACGGACCCCGTCGGCTGGTACGTCGAAACCGCCTTTACCGTCTCCGTCCTTCCGCCCAACGGCGCCCCGACGATCTCGGACATTGCGGACCAATCCGTGAACCGACTGGAGACGCTGACGTTCACCGTCTCGGCCACCGACGCGGACCTGCCGGCCAATACGTTGACCTACCATCTGGACGACGATTCGGTGGCGGCGGGCATGACGATCGACGCCGCGACGGGACGCTTCACCTGGACGCCCGGCGCGACGCAGGGCGGCAGGTCGTACACGGTGACCGTGGTCGTAACGGACGACGGCATTCCGCCGTTGAGTGATTCGGTCACTTTCTCGATCTCGGTCTCGGGACCCGCTTGGCAGAACCCGGCGCACCCCTGTGACGTAAACGGCGACGGCAGCGTCACGCCTGCTGACGTCCTGCCCCTGATCCATGACATCAATGCCAAGGGGGCTCGCGATCTGACGACCGGTGCGCCGCCCACCGCCGCTCCGCCGCCGTTTCTGGATCCCACCGGCGACAACTACCTTTCGGCCGCCGACGTGTTGATGGTGGTCAATTACATCAACGCGTGGGGTTCCGGAGCCATCCCCGGGCCGCCCGCGGCGCGCGGCGGCGAGGGCGAGCGAGCGGACAAGGCGGCTCTCCCATTCGCAACGGCCTCCGGATCGTCGGCCTTCGCACGCCGCGGTGTCTTGAATCCCGTTGCCGGTGGCCGCGCAAGTCCGCCGGACGACTGGCAGCGTGCCGTCGTCTTGGTTCACGTCGGACGTCAACCTCGAGGACGCCACGGCGAGTTCGGGTTGACAAGGCGCGACCGGATGGAACGCGACGAGGACGATCTGGCGTTCTGGTGGGCGGGCGCAGAAGACGCTGTGGCCGCGATCGCCGGGCAGGCAGCCGCCGATTCGCTGTCGTCCGGTGTGCGGCTAGGACGCGGACGCCGTTGAATCCGTGTGGAAACCAGCGCCAGGGGGAAGAAAAGCACTGTCATGGCTGAATTTGCGTTCTTGATGATGCGCGTACGTTGAGCGCGCCTACCATAATGGTATTTTCTTGGGGCTCGTTGTCGAGGGACTCGTTGGCTGCCGGCACGGCTCGATCAGCTGCGGTGGTTCGTTCTCGCCACCCTGGTAGATATTTCAAGCTCGAATACCAGTGTCAGCAGCTTCGTGGTGCAGCGGGCGTATGCCGAGGCGCAGGTGATCCTCGCTGAGCAAAGCCAGTTCCGCTTGTCGGACAAGAAGTGGCGCGAATTCAACAGGGCCCTCGACGCTCCGCCCAAGGATATCCGGGCCTTGCGGGAACTGTTGACCCAACGGGGAGTGTTCGATGAGTGATGCGACGCTGGGCCGCCCCCGGACGCTGCAACGCGACGATCACTGTGAGGACTTTGACTGCGGCAGCGAGCGTCTGAACACGGATCTGCGGCGATTCGCCGGGACGAATCGGCGGGCGGGTGCGGCTCGGATGTACGTCTCAACGCGCGGGAAACGCGTCGTCGGCTACTACACGTTGGCGTATGCCAGCATTGAACATCAAGCCGCCGCTCCACGCATTCGCCAAGGATTGGCCCAGCACCCGATCCCCGTGATGCTCCTGGCGCGACTGGCCGTGGACCGTGGCGAGCGGGGCCAAGGGTTGGACAAAGGGCTCGTGAAAGACGCCTTGCTGCGTACGGTCCAGGCAGCCGACATCGCCGGATTGCGCGCCGTGATCGTGCATGCGAAGGACGCAGCGGCCAAGGCGTTCTACAAAAAGTTCGGCTTCCAGCCCTCGCCGCTGGACGAACTGCACTTGATGCTGCTGTTGAAGGACGTACGGAAGACGTTGACGGATTGAGCGGCACGACCGCACGCGAAACAAGCTGGGGACCGGAAAAAAGGTGCTCGTCGAGGCGTGCTTGGGAAATCGCTGCACGTAGCGTTACGTCGCCGATCCGGTCCCGGGGCGAGAAAAGGAATACGAAAGGAGAGGTCTGACGTGGCGCGTTCAGTTTGTACGTGTCAACACCAACTGATGCGATCCCATTTCTTGTCCATTATGTTCGTCGAAGGAAGCAGCGGAGAACGTTCATCGGCAGGACCCCCACGAGCTTGCCTCGTGGGTGAATGAGATTGTCGAGCTAAACCCGGCAACGCCACAACGCTCCCGTCCCCCACTGCCCGCTTCCGCCGCCTCCGGCGGCGGAAGCGGGCAGTGGGGGACGGGAGAGGGGCCGGGGAAACGGTGACCGATTAGCCTGCAAATCTGCTTCACCCACGAGGCAAGCTCGTGGGGGTCGGGCGAGAATAAAAACCGAACAGTGTCAACATGCCGTTTCACGATCTTCATGATGGCGCAAGCTGAACACTCCAGTCCTGACCAGCCCGCCGAACGGCTATTGATATAGTTGATTACCGCCAGCACATCTTGTGAACTGATCATGCCGTCATCGTTCACATCCAGAGCGCGTGAAACAAACGCATCCGCCCGTTCCCCCGGTTGAGGACGTGGTAGACCATCTTGACTTCGGTGACTCAGGCGGTTCGCGGCATGCGGATATCCTACCATCGCCGAAGATGCCGTCCATCTGCACGAATTCCCTCGCGGATATTGCCCCCTCTCGCTGGCGTTTTGGCCTTACGCGTGAGCAGCTCCCGCGCCAGGGCAAGTGGCCGGTCATCTTGTCCATTCGTGCCATTCGCCCGCGGCGGCTTCGCACTCCATCCGGTCCGCAGCGAATTTCTCTGGCCTCCCATGGCGTCAACAACCGATTTCCAAGAAGCGTACAACCGTCTTGGAGGCCCAAGCATGCTCGGCAAATCTTACCGGACCCGCATTCTTTACGCCATCCTGATCGTTTCGACCCTGCTCGGCTCGTGGCTGGGAATGCAGGCGGTGCACGAGTTCGGCCACGTCGTGGGCGCCCAGCTGACGGGTGGCAGCGTAGCCCGGGTGGTCTTGCATCCGCTGACGATCTCCCGCACGGACTTGGCGGAGAACCCCCGGCCGGCCGCAGTCGCTTGGGCAGGGCCGGTGCTGGGCGCCGTCGTACCGCTGCTGACCTGGGGCGCCGCGGCCGCCTTGCGCATGCCGGGCGCGTTCGTGCTGCGTTTTTTTGCCGGATTCTGCCTGATCGCCAACGGCGCCTACCTCGCCGCCGGTGCCCTGACGGGAATCGGCGATGCGGGTCAACTGCTGCAACACGGCGCGCCCGCTTGGAGCCTGTGGCTGTTCGGCGTGCCGGCGGTCATCGCGGGTCTGCGGCTGTGGCATCGACAAGGCCGTTACTTCGGTTTGGGGAAAGGCCCTGACGAAGTGCGACCCGGCATTGTGTGGGGGACCGGCATTGCATGTTCGCTGTTAGTGATCCTCGGCCTGCTGCTGGCCGGACCGCTACCACTGCATGATCGCCGTACCCCAGGACAGTCCCCCGCCGAAACCACTGAGCAACACACGGTCGCCGCGGCGAATGCGATCTTGCCGGCGAGCTTCATCCAGGGCCAGCGGCATGCTGCCGGCCGACGTGTTCCCGTAACGATCCAGGTTGATGACCACGCGCTGACGGTCGAACCGGAGGTCGTCAACCGCTGCGTCGATGATGCGGGCGTTTGCTTGGTGGAAGATGATCAAGTCCATGTCGCCGGGGCTCAACCGTGCATGATGGAGAACGTCGTAGCTGGAATCGACGAGCACGCGGACGGCCCACTTGAATACGGACCGGCCTTCCATGTGGATGAATTGTCGGCCTGCCGCCAGAGCGTCCGGTGTGAGGGGCTCGCGCGTGCCCCCCGCCGGTTGACAAAGCCAGCCATCCGCGTCGCCTTCGGCGCCCAACGTGTACGACACAAAGCCCTGGTCGGCCTCGCCCGGCCCCAACAACACCGCGCCGCCGCCGTCGCCAAACAGCGGATAGGTTCGCTTGTCTGCCGGATTCACCGTGCGGGACATCAGATCCACGCCGATCACCAACGCCCGCCGGCTGCAGCCCGTTTTCACAAACTGCATCCCGGTCACCAGTGCATACATGAACCCCGAACATGCGGCATTCACGTCCAGCGCCGGCGCGATGCAGCCCAAACGCTGCTGAATCAAGCACGCCGTCGCAGGCATCGGTGAATCAGGCGTCATCGTGGCGACCAGGATCAAATCGACTTCCGACGCCGGCACGTCCGCCGCTTGCAGACAGCGCACCGCCGCCTCATAGCCGACGTCGCTGGTCACTTGATCCGGCGGCGCGTGCCGCCGCTGGCGAATCCCCGTCCGCTGGATGATCCAATCGGCGTCGTAGCCCAGTTCCGCCAAATCCTCGTTGCGGACGATGCGTTCGGGCGTATACGAGCCGGTCGCCAGAATTTGTACCCCGGTCAGCGTGCCCACACGGCTTCGCCCGGAGAAATTCGGCCGCCGCCGCGCCGCCGGCTCGGGCGCCGGCGCAGCAGCTGTATCGCCAGCTGGTTTCGCCGACAAGATTTCGGGGTTGGAGGCAGGTGGTCTCATGAACGGTTTTGACTCGGCCGAGCTTCCTAGCGAGGTTCGTCGGGGATTTCGATCCAGACGCGCCGGGCGTGCGATTCCAGCACGGCGTCGGCCACGATTTGGGCACACAGTCCGTCATAGAAACTGGGAACCGCATCTCGGCCTCCGACGATGGCCGAAACAAATTCCCACATCAAATCGTAACGGAATATTGTCGCAGGCACCCCCGAGTGCGAATCTCGAGGGCTGTCGAACGGCTTGAGCAGTTCTTCCGGAACGTCGTGCGGCGCCAAGTCCTCGCCGGTCCGGCCCAGCCACAGCGTATGCGGTTCGTGCAGCCGATACACGGCCGAGCCCTGAGAAGCGTTCACCTCCGCCCATTCATGCCCAAAGCCACCCATCCGGTATCCTTTGGCGACCGTGGTACCTTCCCAAACCCCGACGGCCCCGCTGTCGAACTCACCGATCAGCGCGGACCAATCGTCGACTTCGGAGGGCAGACATGGTTGTCCATCGCCCGTTACGTCTCGCGCGGCATATCGGGCGACCGCCCCGCACACGCGCCGCAAGGGGCCCAGCAAGTCGATGGCAAAGTCGATCCGGTGAATCGTCATATCGAACAAGTCGCCCGCCCCGGCTTGGTCTTTGTATTGCCGCCACCCCCAGCTCGTCTCTGGCAAATCCAAGAAACGCTGGCTACGGAAATGTCGCGGCTGGCCCAGTTCACCCGTCCTTAATAATTGCCGCAGGTACCGCATTGACGGCGCAAACCGATAAGTGAATGCGGTCATATGCACCACCCCCGCATCCCGGCAGGCTTGATACATCTGGCGAACTTCGCCCGCGTTCAGTCCCAGGGGCTTTTCACACACCACGTGTTTGCCGTGTGCGGCCGCGGCCATCGCGATCGGCCGGTGCGTACAATTCGGCGTGGCAATGATTACCGCGTCGATCCTCGGATCGGCACAAATCTTTTCGTAATCAGTACTTCCAAGTTCACATCCCCAGTCGTTGCAGCGGCGGTTCACCACGTCACGGCTCGTATCGCAGACGGCCGTCAACCGCGCACGAGGATCCAGCCGAATGCCCGGCACATGGTGATAGTCGCTAACGGCACCGGCACCGATCAGCGCAATGTTAACGGGGTTTTCGGCACTAAATTGGGGCATAAACCTGACCAGAGGACACGTAATCCGACGCTCAAACCTAGCAGACTAGAACTTTTTCGCCATCTTCACAAGAGTGGGCCCGAGGATTTCCAAACCGTAGCGGCGAGAAATAATCCTACTGAAACCACCCAATGTAAGGTGTTAAGCCGGGCGTTTTCATCATACATTGTGGAAACCGGCACGGGAGGTGCCTGGAGTAATGTACCTGGGATGGGTCACCAAAGGACTCCTTGAACGAAAGGCGTGATCGGCATCCAATGTGTATCCTCGCGATCCAGTATCAGCTCGTCAATGACTCCCCGATCCTCATCGCGGCCAATCGCGAAGAGTTTTATGATCGAGTTTCGCATTCCCCTTCGATCCAATCCGGCAAACCGCGGGTGCTGTGCGGCGTCGACCAACAAGCAGGCGGTACTTGGTTGGGCGTGAACCAGAATGGGATGTTCGTCGCAACCAGTAATCGCTCGAAAACGAGACCACCAATCGCAGCCCGTTCCCGCGGCGTCCTGTGCCGTGAGCTGCTGCGGTGCACGTGTTCGCGACAAGCCGTGGACCAGGCGCAGGAAGAGTTGTTGACCGGCAAATATGACGGTGTGAATTTTGTTATTGCAGACCAAGAATCGGCTTGGGTCGTTCACGGGGGCGACGACGTGAACGTGGTCGAGTTGGATCAGGGGTTGAGCATTATTGCCAACGGAGACGTGAACGATCATCGCGATGAACGAGTCAAACTGGCTTTTCGACTGTTGACTCTGCAGACGCTCGACTCGCCCGTCAAGTTTCTGGCGGTGGCCAGCAAAGTTTTCGCTCGCACGCCGTCGCTGCCCGGCCGGCCGACGATGATCGTCCGCCACAGGGACCGGGGCACGGTCAGTTCGACGCTGATCGCTCTGGGCAAGAAACCTCGCGACGCGATCTATCAATTTGCCAACGGGGCGCCGGACCAGGCAAAGTACGAGGATTACTCGCCGATGCTGCGGGACATTCTCAGCCGCGGGTTGCGTGAAGCTCGTGCGCGCGCCAAGACGGCGGTGACCTAACCGTGCTTGGCTGACGATTGCGTTACTGTTTATGTCCGTTTGCTATTACGAATACGATGTGATCGTGGTGGGTGCCGGTCATGCCGGCACGGAAGCGGCATTGGCCGCAGCTCGGATGGGTGCTCGCACGGTTCTGCTGACGACGAATCCGGACACCGTGGCCCAAATGAGCTGCAATCCGGCGATCGGAGGGGTCGCCAAGGGCCACATCGTGCGCGAGATCGATGCGCTGGGCGGAGCCATGGGACAGGCCATCGACGCCACGGGCCTCCAATTTCGTCTGCTGAACCGCCGTAAAGGCCCGGCGATGCATAGTCCTCGGGCTCAGGCCGACAAGCGAGCTTATCAAACCGAACTGAAACGAATCGTCGAATCGCAAGATGGCCTCGACGTGCGCCAAGAGACGGTCGCCGATCTGCTGACCGAAGACAGCGGCGACGCCTTACGCGTCTGCGGCGTCGGCGTTGCAGGCGAGGCGGTCTACCGCGCGCCGGCGGTGATCCTGACCACCGGGACGTTCCTCCAGGCGCTGATGCATCTGGGCGAGACCAAGACGCCGGGCGGGCGAGCCGGAGAGGGCACGACGGCCGGGCTGAGCCAAGCCCTCGTGCGATTGGGCTTTCGAGTCGCGCGGTTCAAAACCGGCACCCCGGCCCGGCTGAACGGCCGCACGATTGACTATGCGCAAACGCAAGAGCAGCCCGGCGACGACGAGCCGCAGCCGTTCTCGTTCTTGACCGGCCGACTGGGCGTCGAGCAGCTGCCTTGCTGGATTACCTACACGAACGAGCAGGTCCACGAGGTGATCCGCGCCAACTTGCATCGCGCGCCGATGTACAGCGGCCAAATCCGCAGTTCCGGCCCCCGCTACTGTCCCTCGATCGAAGACAAAGTCGTGCGATTCGCCGACAAGCCGCAGCACCAATTGTTCCTCGAGCCGGAAGGGCGGCAAACGCACGAGGTGTACGTCAACGGTCTGCCGACCAGCCTGCCTCGTGACGTTCAAGATCAGATGTTCCGGCTGATTCCGGGTTGCCAACGGGCGCAGATCATCCGCTATGGATACGCCGTGGAATACGACTACTGCCCGCCGGACCAGTTGCGCCCGACGCTGGAGACGAAACGTATTGCCGGCTTGTACTTCGCCGGCCAGATCAACGGCACGACGGGTTATGAAGAGGCGGGTGCTCAGGGCCTGGTCGCAGGCGCCAACGCGGCCTTGAAATTGAGCGGCCGTCCGCCATTTGTGCTGGGCCGCAACCAAGCTTACATCGGCGTCTTGATCGACGATCTGGTGACGTGCGGCGTGGACGAGCCGTACCGGATGTTCACCAGCCGCGCCGAGTACCGCTTGCTGCTGCGGCAAGACAACGCCGACCGCCGGTTGACACCACTGGGCCGCGAGCTGGGATTGGTTGCCGCCGCGCGGAGCGCGCGATGCGAGCGGAAGGCGACGGAGATCGCCCGCGTGCGCGAGTTGCTGGGGATGCACCGCGTGGATGGCGTGCCGCTGGCGAAAGTTCTCCAGCGTCCGGAGATGTCGTGGGCCGACGTCGTCGCCCGCTTGCCGGAACTGGCCGCCGTCGAACGCGAGGTCGCCGAGCAGGTCGTGTACGACCTCAAGTATTCAGGTTACGTGCTCCGGCAGGAAGAGCAGGTGACGCGTCAGAAGCGGTTGGCCGACAAGCGGATTCCAGAGCGTTTCGATTACTCGGCCATTTCCCACTTGCGGACCGAAGCCCGCCAGAAGCTGACGCGAATCCAGCCCGTGGATCTGGCCCAGGCGGCGCGGATCAGCGGCGTCACGCCCGCCGATCTGGCGCTCGTACTGGCCCACTTGGAAGGCAAACTGAGGCGGTGAAACTCCGCACGCGGTCCGCTCGCCTGGCGCACGAACGAAGCGCCACCGCCGTTTTGGAGAATTCCCCGCATGGCCAAACAGCCGAAGTATTATGTGGTCTGGAAGGGCAGACGACCGGGAGTGTTTGGTACTTGGAGCGAATGCCAGGCGCAGGTCGCCGGGTTTCCGGGCGCCAAGTTCAAAGCCTTCGCCACGCGCCAAGCGGCCCTGGACGCGATGGCGCAGGACTACGAGGCGTTCGAAGGCCGAGACACCAAGACGTATCGCCTCGGCCCGGCGGAACTGGCCCGGCACGGCGTGGTCCTGGACAGCGTGTGTGTCGACGCGGCGTGCAGCGGCAATCCGGGCGACCTCGAGTACCGCGGCGTGGACACCGCCAGCGGATCGGAATTTTTTCACCGCGGACCGTATCCCGAAGGCACCGTGAACGTCGGCGAGTTCCTGGCGATCGTGCACGCTCTGGCCCTGCTCGTCCGCGAGGGCCGCGACTGTCCGGTCTACTCGGATTCGCAAATCGCCCTGGGCTGGATACGCGAACGACGCGCCAAGACCGGCCTGCGGTGCACCGCCGCGAATCGCCCGCTGTTCGCACTGCTCGAGCGCGCCCAAACCTGGCTCGCAAACCACGCTTATCCGAATCCCGTGCTCAAATGGGAGACCGAATCCTGGGGTGAGAACCCCGCCGATTTCGGCCGCAAGTAGCCGTAGCAACGGCGGCCGCTCGATCGCGGAAGCATTGCCCTCGCAATCACATCTTTCGCCACCAGGAGAATCAGCAAAGCGTCGTTCGGCACCTTGCCCCGTCGCTTCACCACAGCCGCTCGCCGCTACAGCTGGACAGACTTGTTCTCCGCTGTTAGCATCGGAGATACTTGCTGTTCGGGGCGTGTCCGAAAAGCGGGCGAATCACAAATGCAAAGACACTGGAGAATCAACCATGCAGCGTCGCCAATTCCTGAAAACCACGGCCGCCGGAACGGGATTACTCATTCTGCCCAGCGGGGCGCGGGCGGGCAAGAACGCACCCGGCAACAAGCTGAACGTGGCGCTGATCGGCGTCTGGGGCCGCGGGCTGGCGCATTATGACATGCTGGCGGAAGAGAACGTGGTCGCGCTGTGCGACGTGAACGAGGCGCGGTTTCCGGAAGCCCTGAAACGATTTCCCAACGCCAAGACCTATATCGACTGGCGCAAGTGCCTCGATCAAAAAGACATCGACGCCGTGGTCTGCTGCACGGCCGACCATACCCACGCCTTCATTGCCAACTGGGCGCTCAACCGCGACATGCACGTCTACATGGAGAAACCGTTGGCCATCAGCGTCGAGGAAGCGCGCGTGGTGCGCGCGAACTGGCTGAAGAAGAAAACCAAGCTGGCCACCCAGGTCGGCATGCAGCGGCACGCGATGCAGAATTTCAACCGCGTGCGCGAACTGATCCACGACGGCGCCATCGGCGAACTGACGGCGGCCTATGCGTGGGGCGACCGGCAGATCCGCCGCGCCGGCTACCTGCCCGCGGAAGGCCAGCCACCCGCCGATTTCCACTTCGATCTCTGGCTCGGCCCGTCACCGGAGCATCCCTACAATCCCGGCTATTTCTCCGGCGGGGCGGGCATGAACTGCCTGTCGTGGAACATGTTCTGGGACTTTGGCGTCGGCCAGATCGGCGATATGGGCAGCCACACGATGGACCTGGTGTGGAATGTCGTCGACGCCCAGTTGCCGACCTCGGCGGAAGCGAAGGGCGAGGAGTTCAATCCCGACGTCACGCCGGTCGAATGCCAGTCGCATTTCGAGAATCCGGCCAACGACTGGCGCGGACCGATCCGCATCAGCTGGTACCAGGGCGGGGCTATGCCCCAGTCGCCGAAGCCCTATGTCGATCTAAAGAAGATCGGCCACGGCGCGATGTTCAAAGGCTCGAAGGGATATGTCATCTGTGACTTCGGTTCGCGACTGTTGCTGCCGTTCGGCGACAATGCCGACCTGACGTACTACAAGCCGCGTGCGGAAGACAAAGTGCTGCCGCCCCTGGGCCACTTCCAGAAACAGTGGCTTGACGCCTGCAAGGACACCAGCCTCAAGACGGCGTGCGATTTTGAGTACAGCGGCAACATGATCGAGCAGTTGGTGCTCGGTCTGGTCGCCTACCGCGCCGGCAAGAAGCTCGACTACGACGCTGCGGCCGGCCGGGTTACGAACAGCCCCGAGGCCAATGACCTGCTGCGCCGCCAGTATCGCCCCGGCTGGACGCTCGACGGCTGAATCCAACGGTCGCCAGGGGGATGGTGGCGATCGGGCCGCCGCCCTGGCAGACGCGGCGACAACGCCGATTCGCTCGACATCGTCCCCGCCAAACTCGCGGTGAAGTTGGCGGCGGAACTCCCCTGCTCGCTGGCACGGAGCCATTGGCAAGCTCAGCAGCAGGGCGGCCTTACAGGAAAATTTCTTTCTCGTGAACGCGGGCCTTCGAGGACCAGCCTTGTCGCCGGGCTTGGGCGACCAGATCCTTGCCGGGACCGTGGTGCGCGTACTGCGCCCGGCCGGGGCTGACATAACGGTTCCAGTGGGCCTCGAAAATGGCCACCAAGTCCTTGTTTCGCGCCAGCACCGACGGGACGGCGTGCAGCATCACGCGGCGCTGCTCGCGGCGCTGGAAATAGCGGCCGACAAATGAAGGCAGGATCGCGGACAACCAGCTGTCGTGAGCGACGTGGACGGAGCGCGGGATGACGTAGCGGGGCCGGTTCAGCGGGCCCAGGGTCTCGTGCAAGGCTTGCGTGAACAACGCCGCTTCTTCGTCGCGAGCCTCTTCCAGGAACAACCGCACGTAGCCGCCGGCCCGCTGGCCGACGTGCAACGTGCCTGGCCGCCCCAGCAACTCGGCATCGCACAGCGACAGCAGCACGGCCTTGCCGATGGCCAGCGCCAACGACGAGTCGTTCCATTGCTCGCGGGCGCCTTTGAAGGGCGGAAAGCCGCCACCGCCGCCCAAGGGACTGGTCTCCAACGCGCGAATCGGATCGGCCGAATACGGCTGGCCGATTTTCCACAACGCCCGCACCTCGTCCCGGCGGCCGGCCCGCGACAGCATCTCGGTGTTCAGCAAGCTGGTCGAGCCCTCCAGGCCCTCCGGCTTCAACTCGGTGAACGCCGGATGAACGTGCCCCACGCCTTTCTCGATCGCTCCGTCGTCCGTGATCCCGAACAGCGTCTTGTGCTTGGCGATAAACCGCTGATAGTCGTCCAAGCCTTTGCTGAACTCCGGCGCGATGCAGACGACGTCCCAGTTGTTGGCCAGCTTCTGCGGCTCGTCGGCGTCCAAGCGGATCGAACGGCCGCGGAGCTGGTTGACGGTCATCGACGTGGTGACCGTGGTCAAATCGATCAGCACGTTGATCTTGCTGGCGTCCCAGCCTTCGCCCAGCAGCCCGCGCGTGCCTACCAGGCAGCGCGTCAGCCCGGCCTGGAACAGATCCGTGATCAGGGCCACGTACACGCGAGGGCACCAGTCGCTGCCGCGGCCGCGAATCACGTGGAACCCCGCCTCTTCACCGAATTCCAGTTCCACGGCGTATCCCTCGTGCGCCAGCCATTGCTGCGCGGCGGTGGCGAAGGCGGAGGCCAGGTCGTCGTCCACCAGCACGCTCGAGCCCGTCACAAGAATCGGCTGCAGGGCGTCTGTCTCGGCGTGGCGGAGCAGTTGCTTGAACGCGGCGATCGCGCCGCCGGCTTCGGCGTCCAGCAAGTGCTCGACCTCGGCGCTCACCGCCGACGTCTTTTCGAAATCCGCCACGACCACCGCCCGCAGCCGCTCGCCCAGCCGCTGGTGCTCCGCGGACAAGATCGGCGCCAGGGCCTCGGTCTTGCTCTGCGAATACGCCATCACGCGGGCCACGGGCGACGCGCACGCTTGCGCCCCGGTCTCGGTGATCTGGACGCCCAGCAAGCGGAGCTTGCGCACGATCTGCGCGGCCAAGTCGCGATTCGCGGCATCCGAACTGCGGCGCAGGTGGTGCCGGACGTAACGGTCCAGCACGGGCGTCAGCATGGCCATCTCGGGGACCTCTTCGGGATCGAACTCCTGCTCCGGCGGCGGCGTTTCCGGGGGCAATTCGTGCCCGCGGCGCAACAGGAACTGGCGGGCCGCCAAGGCAAATGCGGGGTCGCGTTTCTCGAAGCTGTCCCAGTCCTTGACCACGCCCGTCGGCAGCCTCCGCTCGGCCAAGACCCCGATCAGCCAGTCCGACAGCGGCTCGCCGGTCGATGGCAACGCCGCGACGGCGGGTGGCGAAGCGGGAGTCTCGCACGAATCCGTGGCTGCAGGTTCGACGGCCGGGTTCGGCCGGCACAACGCGGCAACCAATTCGTGCAGCTGTTCGTCCGCATTGGCGATGAACGTCAGTTCCCGGCGGGTGGGCCGAACGAAATAGGCTAGATCCTGGTAAGGCGCCAGGAATCCGTCCTTGACGACCGCCGGCACGGGCACTTCGTAGTCGATCTCGCCGAAGAATTCGTCGTACCGCCGGATATCCTCGGGCTTCTTCCCGTCCCGGTCGGGCGGGGTGGCGGTCAAGCCGATGACGACGGGCTGGTCCAGCAACTCGTGGGCGTCGGCCAGGACGCGCCCCCAGTGGCCCATCAGGTGATGGCATTCGTCCAAGATAATCAGGCCCACGCCGGCGTCCTTCAGCCGCTGGAGCGTTCGCAGGCTGGAGGCGTGCAACTGGTCGAGCGAACCGCCGCTGAGCGACGCCGCGTCGCGGATCTGTTTGCGGTACGTCCGCAACCGCTGGTCGTAGTAGTCCCGATTATGCCGCCGCAAGTCCTCGATCCACACCGCCGCTTCTTGCGGATCTTTGGCCTGTCCCGCTTCGATCAACTTGTCCTGCCACAAGTCGATCGCCGGAGCATCCTCGCCCCCTCCGCCGCGGCCGGGCAGGGTCACGGCTTGATAAGTCAAGGACGTGAGCAGCGCCGGCCGCTCCGGGTCGGTGCTGACCACCCGCTGGTCCGACCCGGCGATCGAGAACAGTTCGATCTTGTCCGCCCACTGGGCCTGGATCGCCGAATTGGGCGACAGCACCAGCGCCGGAAGCCGCACGCAATCGGTCCATAGGTACAGCCCGAGCACCGTCTTGCCGGACCCCGGCGGCGCCACGATGTGCAACCGCCGTTTGCCGGCCGCCAGCTTGCGCCGCGCGATCTTGACCACATCCGCCTGGGACGGCCGCAGCTGACCTTGAAATCGGATTTCGGGAAAGTTGGCGGACATGAAAAATGGTCAAGAGCGGGTTATAAATTCGGGGTTATAAATTGGGAGGAGATAGAGAAGCTGCAAGTCTGCCATCAGATACTTCTCCGGGATTTATAACCCACCTCTTCCGTCGGCTTAGGGGGTCGGGCGTTCAAAATTCAATTTTGGCCGACCACGGCTCGGCTCGATGGTCGGACTCTCTATCCCAAAAATTTTTTTTTTCACCCCCCGACCCCAATTTCCAGCAGCGAATCTTTTATCTCTTCGGTCAGGCCTATTGACGCTGCGCTTTGATCACCCGTGCTAGTCCGGCAAGGTCTTTGACGGTTTGGATCGACGTAAAACGGCCGTCTTGCGTCAGCTGCTGACGTACCGCGGCTTCGGTCATTGGACTGATTTCCATCAGCAGCCAGCCCGCACCGCGGAGACGCTCGGCGGCCTGGGGAATCAGCCGGGCGATCATTTCGCTGCCGGTCGGGCCGCCCACCAAAGCCAACTTCGGTTCAAAGTCTTTGACCTCGGCCGATAGCTGTTCCCACTCCGGTTGGCTGACATAAGGCGGATTGCTGGCGATCACGTCGAACCGCACGTCGGGCGGGATTTCGGCCAGCAGATCGCTCAGCACGAATTCGATCTGCTCGGCGACTTGATGCTGTTCAGCGTTGGTGCGGGCCAGCTCCAGGGCCGGTCGACTGATGTCGATCGCGGTCACACGGCAATCGGGCGCGTGCTTGGCGATGCTCACGGCGATGGCACCGCTGCCGGTGCCTACGTCGGCGATATGGACTTGGCGGCGCGGGGACGTCGCATCCGGCAGGTGCGAACCGCCGGTTTCCGAGTCGGCGAGTTCGGCGTGTTCCGCGGCGGTCGGCCGCAGCTTTACCAGATCCAGGCACTCGACGACCAGATGCTCGGTTTCCGGACGCGGGATCAGTACGTCGCGGGTGACCTGAAACGACAGCGAGAAGAATTCGCGATGGCCGACCAGATAAGCGACCGGCTCGCCCGCCGCGCGACGGCGCACGAAATCACGGAACACCGTCCGCGTGGCCTCGTCGGCGATCTGGTCAAAGGCCGTGTACAGCTCGATCCGCTGGCAGCCCCGGGCGGCGGCCAGCAGCACCTCGGCGTCCAGCCGGGGGCTGGCCGCACCGTGCTGCTTCAGGTAGTCCGTCGTCCAAGTCAGCAGGCGTCCGACGGTCCAATCGTTCGTATCCGACATGATGTTAATCCAAGGGGCCCAGCGAGCCGCGGATTTCTCGGCGGTCGAATTCGATCAGCTGATCGATAATCGGTTGCAGATTGCCCTGCAGGATCTGATCGAGTTTGTACAGCGTCAGGTTGATCCGATGATCGGTGATGCGGTTTTCCGGAAAGTTATAAGTGCGAATTCGCTGGCTGCGGTCTCCGGAACCGACCAGCGTGCGGCGGACCTCGGCTCGCTTGTCATGCTCCTGCTGGCGTTTGGCCTCGTACAGCCGGGTTTTCAGGACGCGGATCGCCTTGGCCAGGTTCTTGTGCTGACTCTTTTCATCCTGCATCGACACGACGATCCCGCTTTCGTAATGGGTCAGCCGGATCGCCGAGGCGGTCTTGTTCACGTGCTGGCCGCCGGGTCCGCTGGCATGAAAAATGTCCTTCCGATAATCGTCCGGCTTGAGGTCGATTTCCACGTCCTCGGGTTCGGGCAGCACGGCGACGGTGGCCGCCGAGGTGTGGATGCGGCCTTTGGCTTCGGTTTCCGGCACGCGTTGGACGCGATGCCCGCCGCTTTCGTACTGCAGTTCGCGGAACACGCCCTCGCCCTCGAACGCCAATTGAACGTCCTTGAATCCGCCCAGGTCCGTCGGGCTGGCTTCCATCGTTTCGATTTTCCAGCCCTTGGATTCCGCGAACTTGTGATACATTTCGTACAGATCGCGGGCGAACAACGCCGCCTCTTCTCCCCCCGTCCCGGCGCGGATTTCCACCACACACCGCGTCCGGTTGGCATCTTCGCCGCCGACGGTCAGTTCCAGCAACTCGTCCCACAGCTGTTCGCGGGCGGCTCTCAGTTGCGGCAACTCGCCCTCGGCCATTTCGCGCTCGTCGGCGTCGCCGCTGTCCAGCATCGCCGTCCAATCGGCGATCTCGCTGCACAGCTTCTTAAAGCGGCGGTACTTCATCGCCAGCTTGCTCAACGAACCGTGCTCGCGCGCGGCGGCCGCCATCCGGCTGGAGTCCGTCTGGATCTGCGGATCCGACATCTTATGCTCCAGTTCTTCGAACCGAGCAAGTTTTTCTTCGAGCATGTGGCGCATAAGAACAACGCTGACGATGAAAACGTTCTGAAGAAGGAAGAGGATGTCGCGGAGGCGCGAGAAAAAAGACCGCGCATAAAAACACGTTGTCGACCGATGTCTACAACGTGCAAGAAAAATCTGGCGAGGCGCAGCTAGGTAGCCGAGGCCGGCTTGGCTGCTTTCTTGGCAGGACGCTTGAGGCTGGCATAGTCGCCCGCCGCAAACTTGCTCTGGAATTTCTCGATCCGGCCGGCCGCGTCAATGTACTTCAACTTGCCGGTAAAAAAGGGATGGCAGGCGTTGCAGATGTCGACCCGCAACTCTTTCTTGGTGCTGCGCGTTTGGAACTTGTTCCCACAACCACAAGTCACTTGCGTCAACATGTACTTAGGATGAATGCCTTTTTTCATGATCCGAGGTCCTGAACTGTACTTGGCTTGTCACTTGGCTTGTCTGGCAAACCCAAAAGTTTACCCAACGAGCGGCCAGTCGGCAAGGGCTGAAAGCAGGTGAAAAATGGGCTCTTTCGTTTATTTGAGAGCAATGGGAGAAATGTCATGGGCAGGAGTGTACGGGGGAAATAAGAAAATGCAAAAGGAGTGGGTTATAAATTTGGGGTTATAAATGGGACAGGAAGAAACGATGCGAAGACCGCCGCAGCCGATTTTACACCTCCACTTACATCTCCTCATTTTAACCCCCAATTTATAACCCACCCCCCATTTATAACCCACGCATTTCTATACCCGCCATTTACAACCCGTCTCGCAAGATGGCTTCGACGACTCCGGGGATGGTATATCTCCGAGCTTCGACCGCCGGCTCGCAGCCCAATTCGCGCAACGTGGCCGACGTGATGGGGCTAATGCTCGCCAATCGGGTTTTTTGCAGGTGCGGCCCAAACAGAGCGGTTAATGACCGGGCGATCGCCGAGCTGGTGACGGTTACCCACTGGATTTCGCCTGCTGCCAGCCGCTGCAATACCCGTTCGTCGGCAACCTCTACATCAGTACTGGAGTAAACAACGATCTGGTCCACAATAGCTCCGGCCGAGCGCAGTTGCTCGGCCAGAACCTCCCGGCCGCGACTGGCGCGGGCCAGCAGGAATCGCTTTCCGGGGGCGTCAGCTGCCAACGTGGCGGCCAAGGATTCCGCCCGAAATTCGGCGGGGATCAAATCGGCTTTCAAATGGAAGGCCGCCAAAGCGTCGGCGGTACCGGGACCAATGGCCGCCAAGCGGACGCCGCCCAGTCGGCGGAGGTCCGAACCGCTGGCCAGGAGCCGATTCAAGAGATAATCCACGCCGTTGGAACTGGAGAAAACCAGCCAATCATAGCCGCCCAGACGCGCCAGCGCCCCGTCGACCGGCCGCCAGTCCGGCGGTTCCGAGATGCGAATGGCGGGCTGGACCAGGACCTCGGCGCCTAGCTCTGACAACGCGTCGGCCAACGGACCAGACTGATCGCCCGGCCGGGTCACCAGGACGCTACGGCCGAACAGCGGTCGTTTGTCGAACCAGGCCAGCGTGGCGCCCAGTCCGGCGACCGCCCCGACGATCACGACCGCGGGCGGCGACATCCTGACCGGCGAAACCAGTTTCGCGGCGACTTCGTCCAGCCGGCAGCGAATGCAGACTTGATCGGGAAAACTGCACCGTCGGACGATGGCAGAGGGAGTCTCCGGCGGCTTGCCTGCGCAAATCAATGCGGCGGTCCAGGCTTCGGCGTTGGCGACTCCCATGTAGAACGCGAGTGTGCCTGGAAACCGCGCCAAGGCCTGGTAGTCCAACGCAGGATCATCCGCACCGGGACCGTCGTGAGCGGTGATCAACGCCACGGCCGACGCATAATGCCGATGCGTGATCGGAATCCCGGCGTAGCTGGCAGCCGCCAAAGCCGTCGTGATTCCGGGCACCACCTCGAATGGAATCCCGCGCTCGGCTAGCGTCTCGCCTTCCTCCGCGAATCGAGCAAAAACCGCGGGGTCCCCTCCCTTGAGGCGAACGACGGTCTTGCCTTGTCCCGCCAACTCGACGATCCGCAGATTCACTTCGACCTGGCTGATCCCTGGCGATTTCCCGTGGTTGCCCAGGCAGATCAACTGGGCGTCACGGCGCACGTAGCGGAGAATCTGAGCGTTCACCAGATCGTCGTAGATGACGACGTCGGCTTGCCGCAAACATTCGATTCCGCGCAGTGTGATCAGCTTCGGATCGCCGGGACCGGCGCCGACAAAAAAAACGCGGCCGGGAGTCTGGGGGGTGCTGTGTGACATGCCTTGATTGAAACTGTTGGAACCGAGTTCTGCAAGACTTGGCATGTCCCGCCTCGATAAAGTACAATCTCGGCATGGACGCAACACTAACCGAAAACAAATTGCCGGAAAGAACGGCAACCCACAAAGTGCCTTCGTTCCCGTCGCTGCCATTGACGATCCCAGCAGATTTGTCGATCCCCGCGAAAATTGAGGAAGTCAAGGTGCTGGCGCGGTCGCTCGCTCGCGCCGGCCGAATCGACGAGGCGCTCCTGTGCTGGCGGCGAGTGGAGGAGTTGGACCCCTACGACGCCGAACCCAGCCGCATGATCCCGGCGATGACGCTCAAGAAGAGCCGGCTTGGAGACGCGGGCGACGGTAATGGAAAAGAGCCCGCAGAGGCCGTGAACGATCGTTCGGCTGGGTCGACGGGCAAGCCAACCGGCCGCCAGCCACCCTCCTCGGGCGTGCCCTCCAAGGCACCTCGTCAACTGGTGCTAACGCCCCGTCAGCAATTGGAGTCGGAGATTGCACAGCGTCCGGAAGACGAAACGAACTACTTGGCATTGGCCGAGTTACACCTTGCGGAACGGCGGACGTACGATGCCCAGCGCACGCTGATGCGGGCTTTGGAGATCTCTCGGGCTCCTCGGGTTGTAGAGCGGTTGGAAGACATCAACATGCTGCTGGCCAAGGAAAAAGTCAAGCTGGCCGAGGAGCGGACCGTCGCGGATAAGAGCGCCGAAGCCGAAGCATTGGTCAACAAGCTTCGGGAAGAATCGTTTCAGTTGGAACTGGATGTGTTTCGCAATCGTGTCTTTAGGCACCCGGCGGATAAACGCCTGAAGTTTCAACTGGGATTGAGGTTAAAGCAAATCGGCAACCATCGGGACGCCTTGGAATTCCTGCAGGCCGGCCTCGAATTTCCGGAACTCCGCGCGCCCGCTTCGCTGGAAATCGGCGAGGTCCTGCAACGCCACCACCTCTTTGCCAAAGCGCTGCAATGCTATCGGCAAGCGGCGCAATTGGCCTCCGGGGACGAAAATCTGACCGATTGCCGAAAACGAGCCCTGTACCGTGCGGGCGTGCTGGCCACGGCTATGACGCTGACCGACACCGCCCGCGGATACTTGGCCGAATTGGTCAAAATGGCGCCTGGTTACCGTGATGCGCAGACCCGTCTGGACAAACTGGGAGAAATCAGCGACACTTTTGGATTCCATTAGCAGTACCGACTGAATTTCATGATTGGACAATAGCGAGGGAGAGAAAGCCGCCGTATGCCTACCACCAAGAGTGCAGAGAAACGACTACGCCAAAACGTTGCCAGCCGACAGCGGAATCGCATGGTCAAGTCTTCGGTCAAAACGCAAATCCGAAAAGTCCGCGACGCGGCCATTGCCGGCGACGTGGAGAAGGCCGAGACGGAATACCGGGAAGCCGCCAAAAAGCTGGACCAAGCCGGCGCGCACCGCATCGTCCACCCGAATAGGGCCGCGCGGACAAAGTCCCGCTTGCAGAACCTGATCAAGAAGACCAAGCAGGCCAAAACCGCGTGAGGATTTGGGGTCGGGCGTTCAAAATTCAATTTTGGCCGATAGAGAGTTCAACCATCGGGTCGAGCCGTGATCGGCCAAAATTGAATTTTGAACGCCCGACCCCCGAAGCGCCTTTCGCTGCTTCCTAGAAAATTCGGAGTGCCACTCCGAATTTTCCAAAATATAACGCTGGCATGATGAAATGTGTGCAAGACAGCGGCCCAACGTGGGTTATTTCATCTGTTTGGTCGCAGCATGCCTCGCCGTCTGTCCGGCGTGGCTCCAGGCGACCGCCAGCGAACCGGCCGAAGTAGCTCGCGCTCGCCGAACGCGAGTTGTGCTGCAAGTAATCGAGACCGCCGACAGCCGGCTCCACGGCGGCTTGATCGTGCTGGCGGGATCCCAAGACGCAGATCTGTTGGTGGACTTGGCCACGACGCCCCATGTCTTGGTGCATGGATTGGTGCAAGACGCAGACCGGCTTGAGGCGGTGCGCCGCGGGATTCGCGAAGCGGGTTTGTACGGCCAAGTGTCGGCCATGTCGTGGGAAGGCCCCGCGCTGCCCTATGCCGATGGCATGGTCAACATGCTGCTGGTGCCGGACGAACAGCTGAACCTGGCAGCGGAGGAAATCGAACGCGTCCTGGCTCCCCTGGGCATCGCATGGATTCAGCGAGACGGCGTGCTGACGCCGCACCGCAAAGCCTGGCCCGGCGACGTCGACCAGTGGACGCACTCGCGTTACGACGCCACCGGAAACGCGGCCAGCAAAGACCAGCATGTCGGCCCGCCTCGGTTTCTCCAGTGGGAGGCTTTGCCGCGCTGGAATCGAGGCGTGAAGACCAGCGGCCTGGTCTCGACCGGCGGCCGGATCTTTTACATCCTGGACGATTCGCACTTCGTTTCGCGCGAGCAGACTTGGTCCTTGATCGCCCGCGATGCATTCAACGGCATCCAGTTGTGGCGGCACGAACTTTCCAGTTGGGGCGGAGCGCGAGGCGGCAAGAAGGTCGGTCCGGTCCAAATGCATCGCCGGTTGGTCGCCCACGGCGACGCGGTCTACGCCACGCTGGGCGAATTCGCGCCGGTCAGCGTGCTGGACGCGGCGACCGGCGAACTGATCCGCACGCTGGAGCACACCGAGCCGGCCGAGGAATTGCTCTTGTCCGATCGCGTTGTGGTGGTGCTGGTCAATCCGAACACCGCCGCCGATATCCGCCGCGGCTCGGGCCGGAACATGCGGCTGGTCGCCGTCGCTTCCGATACGGGGAAACGGCTTTGGGTGCATGAAGCCGCCGCGATTCTGCCGATGACGCTGGCCGCCGATGGAAACCAGGTGGTCTATCATGACGGCAAGGTCATCGAGAGCCTCGATCTGCGGACCGGAACGCCGCGCTGGACGTCGCCGCCCACCGGACAGAACGTGGTTTTTCGGGAACAGTCCAATTCGGACAGTCCGGGAGCGGAGACGGCGACGATCGTTCTGGCGCCCCAGTTCGCTCCGACGTTGATCATCTACGACGACGTCGTCGCCTTCGCGGGAGGCCGGCAGTTGAACGTCGTTTCGGCAGCGGACGGCGGACAGCTGTGGCGCTCGGATTACGCCGCGACCAACTATTCGGTCCCCGTCGATCTGTTCGGATTCCAGGGCTGTCTGTGGGGACCGGACGCGGGAATGAACCTGTGGCGTCCCTTGGACGACAACCTCGATTACAACGCCTACGATCGCCACACGGGGATCGTTCAGAAGAGCGTCAAAGGGAAATACGACTTTCGCTTCCAGCATCATCGGTGCCACCAGATGAAGGTCGTCGACAGCACGGTGATCGCCGCCCGGGCCGGCATCGAGTTTCTCGATACGGACACCGGCGAAGTGGCCGCGCACCACTGGACGCGCGGCAGCTGCTACTTCGGTGTCCTCCCGGCCAACGGCCTGTTGTACGTTCCTCCGCACGACTGCGCTTGCTATATCCGCGCCAAGCTTTCCGGATTCCTCGCGATGCGGTCCGCCCCGCCCGCGCGTGAGGCCGGGATTCCGGAAGATCGGAGACTGCAACGCGGCCCGGCATTCGGCCAGACGGCGGACGACGAGGCGGATCCGCGGCCGGACGATTGGCCCACGTATCGTCATGACGCGGCGCGTTCCGGACGGGCCGGGACCAAGGTGGACTCGGACTTGCTCCTGGGCTGGCAAACGTCGCTGGGCGGCAAACTCACCGGCCCGGTGATCGCCGATAACCGCGTCTTTCTCGCTTCGACGGAGGATCACCTGCTGTACGCGCTCGACGCCACCACCGGCGAGCGCCTCTGGCAATATGCGTTCGACAGTCGCGTGGATTCCCCGCCCACCGTTCATGACGGCGTGGTGCTGTGCGGATGCCGCGACGGCTCGGTGCATGCGCTGCGAGCGACCGACGGAGTCTTGGCATGGCGTTTCCTCGCCAGCCCCGCCCAGCGGCTGATCGTGTCCCGCGGACAACTGGAGTCGGTTTGGCCCGTCAGCGGCGGCGTGCTGGTCGTCAACAAGATCGCGTATTTTGCGGCCGGCAGATCGTCCTATCTGGACGGCGGCCTTCGGCTGGTTGGCCTGGATCCTCATACCGGCCGAAAGCTCGTCGACACCGCCGTTTCCACGCTGGACGCGAATGGTGCCCAGCGACTGGACGAGCAAGGCGTGGACGGTTTCCTGAACGACATCTTGTCCAGCGACGGACAGCGGCTGTTCATGCGGCACCAGGCGTTCGACTTGGCCGGCACCGAGTTGTCCGAACGCGTCATGCATCTGCACAGTCCCGACGGCTTTCTCAGCTCGGACGCCACGACGCGTCTGCCGTGGACCTACGCTCCCTTGTTCACGTCGCCTCATCAAGGCGCATTCTACGATGTGCGTTTGAGCCGCACGTTGTTCCCCACCGGCCGGATTCTGGTCGAAGATACCGGCACGATCTACGGGTTCGGGCAGAACCATTACGGCCGGACGAACACCGAACCGGGCGGACAATGGGCCTTGTTCGCGGCGGACAAGCACAGCGACGTGCCGTTGGACCTGACGGCGATCGAGTACCGCAAGTTGGCGCTGGCGGGCAAGCACCCCGTCCGATTCCGCTGGTGGAAACAGATCCCCATCCAGGTTTGGGCCATGGTGCAGACCGACCAAGTCCTGTTCGTAGCCGGACCCGAGGGCGCGGGCGTGACTTCTCCCGCCGCACTGGCGGGCCAAGCCGATGCCACGTTGTTGGCCATTTCGCCTGCCGACGGCAGCGTACTGGCCGAACTGCCGCTGCCCGCGCCGCCGGTCTGGGATGGCATGGCCGCCGCCGCGGGAAACCTGTACCTGACACTGGCAAACGGCCAGGTTCTCTGCCTGTGGTCCCCTGCCTCCGGCCGGCCATGCAGCCCGTTGCCGCCGCCCGCTTGGCGCGCCGCATTGCCGCCGCTGGAAACCGCCGCAGAGCCGGGGCTGGTCGGCCGCTGGCGGTTCGATGAAGGCCTCGGGCGGTTAGCCCGCGACAGCTCCGGCCGCGGGCACGATGCGACCGTCTCCGGCAGCTGGACCGTGGATGATGTCGGGACATGCCTCGAGGCCGCAGGCGTTCCCGGAGCCGCGGTGATCCCCGACGCGCCGCACCTGCATTTCGGCAACGACGATTTCACCCTGGCACTATGGATCAAGGTCGAGGGGTACGGCGTCCGCTTGCTGGGCAAGGAAGCCTTTCCGGAGAACTGGTGGGTGATTAATCTGCTGGACAACGGCCGAGCCGAGTTGGTGCTGGGCACGGGCCGCGGCCTTGACCGGAGCGTCCGCGCGACGAGCGATGCGCCGCTGGTCACCGATGCCTGGACCCACCTGGTTGCCGTCGTCGATCGCCGCGGGCGCGAAGTCCGCTGGTACCTGAACGGTGCCCTTGACAGCCGCCAGGTCATCCCGGCGACGATGACCGGCGGACTGCACGCCGCCGGACGCGACATCGCCATTCCCTCGGGCCACAAGCCGTGGCGAGGACGGATCGGGGATTTCCGCATTTATCGGCAAGCGGTCAGTGCCGAACGCGTGCGGGAACTGTTTGCGGACCGGGGGGCCAAGTAGACGTCGCGCGGCGCTGACGCGCACGGCTGAATTTGCACGCTGGCAGCGCGCACATCATCAGGAGCGCGGTTTTCCGGCGTGTGAGTAAGCCGTGCCACACGACAGGCGGCGGGCTTGTTGCCAATTCACGATCAAGATCACGGTGAACAAGGCGATGCCGCCGATGTCGATCAGATGGCCGAAGTCGCGGCCGGCAAGCTCCAGCCGCGGCACCAGCATCAGCAGGGCCGCCACGAATGCCAACGCGCGCAGCGGCGCGGACAGGTTCGTTTTCAAATAGCCGGTCAGCCCGGCGGCCAGCGAGATGATGCCCAACACGGCCACGACCAAGGCGAACACCAGGTCCGGCAGATCCCCTTGGGAAAACGGCTGGCCGCTCTCGCCCATCAGCAACAGGGCCGGCCGATAGATGAACATGTACGGCAGGGTGAAACCGACCAAGGCAAATCGGAACGCCGCTGTCGACGCCGCCATGATGTTGGCGCCGGCGATCGACGCCGTGGCATAAGCCGCCAACGAAACCGGCGGCGTGACCATCGACATCATGCCGAAATAGAAAATGAACAAGTGGGCCGCCAGCGGATCGACGCCCATCTCGCCCAACAGCGATCCCATCAGCGTGGCCATCAGCAAATAGCAGACCACCGACGGCACGCCCATGCCCAGGATCAGCGAACAGACCATGATGCCGATCAAGGCCAGCAGCAGGCTGGATTCCACAACGCTCTTGATCGCTTCGCCGAAATCGTTGGCCATCGGCGTCGTTTGGACGATGCCGATCACAATGCCCACACAGGCGCTGGCCGCCACCAGCGAGATGCCGTTCTGGGCCGAACGCGTCATCGCCGTCAGCATCCCCGGCCGCCAACTGCGATTGAGCAGCGCGAACAGCAACAGCCCGATCATGCCGACGATCGACGACCCGAGCAGCGAATCGAAGATCAGCCGGCCTGTCAATTGGCCCCCCAGCGGATGCCGCCAGGAGGTGGCCACAAACGGCTCGAACCAGCTGCCCACAACCGTCGGCGATTTGGCAACCAGGCCCGTCAACTGGTGCAGCACGACGACCAGCGCAAAACAGCTCAAGGCGAACACCCGCGCACTGGCCTCCAACTGCAGCCGCCGGCGCATGGCGGCCAGGACCAGGATCACGACCAGCGATCCGGTGACCGCCTTGAAAGCCGAGAAACCCAGCACCAGCAGACCGACCAGCACGCCGAGCGCACTGAAGAAGACCAGCCCTTCGAACTCCCAGATGCGGTGCTTCTTGCGCTCGACTTCGTCCACGCCGCGCGCCCCGATGCGCTGCGAATAAAAATGCACGATCATCAGCAGCGAGAAGTAGTACAGGATTGCCGGGATCAGCGCCGCTTTGGCGATTTCCAAGAACGTCACCTGCGGCCGGCCCGGGGCGCGTTCGATGAACTCGAGCATCATGTATGCCCCGGCCCCCATCACCGGAGGAACCAGCGCGCCGCCGGACGAGGACGCGGCCTCGATCCCCGCCGCCACGTGAGCCGGAAAGCCGGCGCTGCGCATCATCGGGATCGTAAAGCTGCCCGTCGTGACCGCGTTGGCGACCGCGCTGCCCGACAGCGAACCCATCAAACCGCTGCTCACCACCGACACCTTGGCCGGACCGCCGGGTGTCGCGCCGAACACCCGCTGCGAGAAATCGATAATGAACTGGGTCGCGCCGGACATCTCGAGAAACGCCCCGAACAACACGAACAGGAACACGTAGGTGAACATCACGCTGGCTGCCGGGCCAAGCACGCCCAACGACTGCAGGAACGTAGAACCGATGATCTGTGTTACGCTCAACCCCTGATGCGGCAGCAGCCAATCGGGCAGATCGGGCGCCCACCAGGCGTGCAGCACGAAGGCCAGCGACAGGAGAGGCACGATCCAGCCGATACTGCGCCGCGTCGCCTCCAGGACCAGCAGCAAGCCGAGTCCGCCGATGATGAAATCCAGCGTCGTCTCCTGCCCGGCGCGATTTCCGAGCGACTGGCCGCCGGACCACACATAGTTCTTCAACAGCGGCCAAGGCTCCGTCTGGACGAAGACATACGTGAAGCAGACCACCGTCAACACGGCCAAGCCCACGCTGGCGATGCGATCGGCCAGCCAGACGATGCGCTCGCGGCTCCAGCGGCCGCGGGTGTCGCCGGCCGATTCGCACGCGGGGCGTTGGACCCATTTCGCCGCCGGGTAGGTCAGAAAGCACAACACCATCCCGAACATCACGAAGACGGCCAGCGAGGATTGCGGTTGCAGGATGTTGTAATTGACGGCCAGCAGGGTGAACAGGCACAGCGCCACGCTCAGGCTGCTGACCACCAGGGAGCCGGTCCGCTTCGACACAACACACCTCCGTCCACCCGCCCGCGTGCGTAGCCTGCTCAGGATTCCGACGCGTTGCTCGCGCTGTCCGGCGGCGCATCGGGCTCGACCGGTGGCGGCGCCGAGTCGGCGGGCGGCGCCGCGGACGCTTCGGCCTCGTCGGCCGAGCCGGCGTCCGTCTCGCTCCAGATGCCGATTTCCCGATAGAAGCGAATCGCGCCGGGATGGAACGGCGTGCCCGTGAAGCGCGCGGCGTTCCGCTCGTTGATCGACAGCGCCGCGCGGTGCTGCTTGACAATCTCCGCGCGGTTTTCCCAAATCGTCTTGGTGATCTGGTAGACGAGCGTTTCGTCTTGGCCGGCGGTGGTGATCAGATGCATCGAGCCGACGTTCATGGCCACGAAATCCTCGGTCATGCCGCGATAGGTCTCTTTGCCGTCACGCGTCTTGGCAGGGATCGTCATCTCCTCGTAGAACGGATATTCGTGGATCAATCGTTTGCGAACCGCTTCGTCATACGGCACAAAGAACAGATCATACGACGTGGAAGCTTGGGTTACCGCCGGAGTCGGGATCGCGCCGCCCATGAACGCCGCGTCAGCCGCCCCGTCGCCCAGCAGCGACACGGCGTCCGAGTAGCTCGCGTTGACGGGGTTAAAGTCTTGAGTCTCGCTGCTGTACGTCACCCCGTGCGCCGTCATCAAGGGCCCCAAGAACATCTCGAATCCCGCCCCCGACGGGCCGACGACCACGCGTTTGTTCTTTAGATCGGCGATCGTTTGGATTCCTGAACCCTGCTTGGTAATGAATAATCCAACGTTCGGAGCCAGCGTCACGACGGCGCGCATCTCGTACGGCTTGTCCCAACCGCTTTCGCCGCGGATCGCATAGTAGGTGATGGCTGAATTGGACATGGCCAGCTGAATATCACCCGATTCCA
>Ga0366818_10139_pt1 | contig 26841 bp, 20 predicted proteins | sample TotcelFGM3001N14_FD_207090 | JGI IMG/M metagenome (GOLD analysis project Ga0366818, IMG submission 207090) | Enriched cells from coal bed in the Powder River Basin, Montana, United States - Total cells FGM rep3 HSBNCT.FGM.300.1.N14 ...
GGCCGCCGGAACGTGCGCGATCAGCCTGCCGCTGGGAACAGTCCTCGCCTTTCTGCTGGGGCGGACGGACGTGCCTGGAAGACGGCTGATCCTCGCCCTGACCGGCGGGATGCTGATGATGCCGTTGTACTTGCACGCCGCCGCCTGGGACGCCGGATTCGGCCAGCTGGGCTGGTGGTCCCTGATCCGCGGACCGTCGGCGGTGCCGCTGCTATCCGGGTGGACCGCCGCCGTTTGGATTCATGCCGTCGCTTCGGTCCCTTGGGTCGCGTTGCTGGTCGGCGCCGCGTTGGCCGGCGTCGAACCGGAACTGGAAGAAGACGCGCTGCTGGCCGGGTCGGCGTGGCAAGTCTTTCGACATGTGACGCTGCCGCGGATGATCGGCGGCGTCGGCGTGGCGGCGGGGTGGGTCGTGCTGTCGACGTGCGGGGAAATGACCGTCACGGATTTGTTTCTCGTGCGGACGTACGCCGAAGAACTCTACACAGGCTTTGCGCTGGGCGACTCGCTGGCGAGTGCCTGGCGAGCGGCGGTGCCCGGAATACTGGTCCAAGCGGCGCTGCTGCTTGTGGCGATCGCGATCACCCTGCGGGCCGCGCCCGGACTGTTCACGCCGATGCGTCCTGCGCGGATCTATCGGCTGCGGCGAACCCGGCTGCCGGCCGCCGTCGCCACATGGGGATGCGGGTTGCTGGTCGCCGGCGTGCCGTTGGCTAATCTGGCCGCCAAAGCGGGATTGGTCGTCCAGCAAGCGGGCGATGTTCGCCTGCGACAGTGGTCACTGGGCCATGCCTGGGCGATGATCGCGTCCAGCCTGTCGGGGTTCCAACAGGAGTTCGTCTGGACACTGCTCATCGGCGGCTTGGCGGCGACGGGGGCGTCGCTCGCCGCGGCGGGGCTGGCCTGGTGGGCGCGGCGGAGCGATTGGCGCGCGGTGCCGGCGCTGGCGGGGGCCGCTTGTGGATTGGCGCTGCCCGGTCCGCTCGTCGGCTTGGGGATTATCTGGATCATGGATCGCAGCGAGCCGGCCATCCTCGTATGGCTGTACGATCGCACCCTTTCGGCGCCGGTTCTGGCGGTTGTGGTGCGGATCTTGCCGCTGGCGACGCTGGGCTGCTGGTACGTGCTGCGGTCCGTCGCGGACGACGCACTCGATTGCGCGGCGTGTGAAGGCGCCGGTGCGTGGTCGCGATTTTGGCATGTGGCTTGGCCGCAGCGCCGATCCGGTTTGGCCGCTGTTTGGCTGGCGGTGTTTGCGATCGCGGCCGGGGATTTGGCAAGCAGCATTTTGGTGGCGCCGCCCGGGGTAACGACCGTGCCGATCCGCGTGTTCGGATTGATCCATGCCGGCGTCGACGATCAAGTGGCCGGAGTCTGCCTGGTCATGTGCGGCGGCGTGGCCGCCGCCGTGGCCGCCGTCGCTTGGCTGCTGGGCCGGCACCAGGCAACGGTCGCCGAGGATCAGCGCCCATCGGCTTGACGCGGCTTGGGAGCCGCGACGCCCAAAAGCAAAAGGCGAGACCTGCCCCGCCGTCCGGGCCTTGGCGTGCCTGGGCTCGTAGGTTAGAGTTGACACCTTCCGCGACGCGCCGTTTCGAGAGCGATTCTGTATTATTCGGGGAGTTTACTGCGGCATGAATACCGGTCGGCCTGATCCATCCACATCCCAGGAAATCTCGTTGCAGCCCGCCGAAGGCTGGCACTGCAGCCATCTGTACTATTCGTTCGATCGCGGCGGGTTGATGCGCATGGCTGAGACCGACATCCGCGCCGGGCGCCAGGACATGATCGCCATCCTCGATCCGGCCGGTTCCGGCGCCACCGCGCGGCTGCAGACCAGCGTCGTCAGCGGGCACAAAGCCGATTTCGGCTTGATGCTGATGGATTCCGACCCGTTGAAGATCGACGCGGTCCATCAGCGTTTGCTGGCCAGCGGCCTGGGACCGGTGCTGCGCCCCGCGTATTCGTTTGTCTCGATGAGCGAGGTTTCCGAGTACGTGCCGACGGTCCAGCAGTACGCCGAACGGCTGTTGCAGGACGGCGAACGGGAAGAGAACGCGACGTTCAAGACCAAGGTCCGCGCGTACGAGTCGCGGCTGCCGATGATGAATCGGCAACGGCTCACGCCGGAATTCCCCGCCTGGCCGGCGACCTGTTTCTATCCGATGAACAAACGCCGCGCGGTCGCGGCGAATTGGTTCACGCTGCCGTTCGCCGAACGCAACCAGATGATGGCCGAACATGCGCGCAGCGGGATGGAGTTCGCCGGCAAGGTCTCACAATTGATCACCGTCGGCGTCGGCCTCGACGACTGGGAGTGGGGCGTCACGCTGTGGGCTCGCAATCCGCAGTTCCTCAAAGAGATCGTCTACCGGATGCGGTTCGATCAAGCCAGCGCGAAATATGCCGAATTCGGCCCGTTCTACGTCAGCTACGTGATGTCGGCTGCGGCGATGCTGGATCATTGCCGGATTGGGAATTGAGATTGCCTCCCAAAACCTCCGCCCGCCAGATCCTGGCCCGTCTCTCTCCGAACTCCGCAAGCGACCGCATTGCCGTTGTCCAGATTTTGAAAAAAAGTCCTGACCTGGGGCCACGCCCGGCACGCCCGTCGAGAACAGGGCCACGTCCGGCTTGCGGTGGTCAAATCTGTTGCCTAGAATTCAACCAGCAGGGTACTTCGGACCAGAGGAGTCGGCGACATGACGAAGGTCGAGGAATGGGAGTTGGCAGTCGAGGCCTTGCCGGAACAGGAATATCACCAATTTCGGTCTTGGTTCCTGGAGAGGGATTGGGAGAAGTGGGATCGACAGATCGAGGCGGATACCCAGGCCGGCAAGCTTGATTTTCCTGATCCAGGAGGCGCTCCAGGGTAAGAGACAGAGCCGACTCCGAGAACTCTGATGCACCGGACGACGGAACGATTCTGGGAATGCTACTTGGCTTTGCCGCGGGAGATCCAGGAACTCGCCGACAAGAATTTCCACTTGCTGCAAGATAACCCACGGCATTCTTCTCTGTAGTTCAAGAAGGTTGGCGGTTTCTGGTCGGCAAGGGTCGGACTCGCTCATCGGGCCCTGGCCGTCGAAGATGGAAACGACTTCGTTTGGGTGTGGATCGGGACTCATGACGAATACGAAAGACTCATCCGCCGCAGTTGAGTTCCTGCTCTCCCTGTGCTGAGACGGCATTGTGGTTATGCTGGTAACGCACAGGCACCGCGATCTGCCAACCGTTGTCGAGCAGATCTTCGGCCCCGGCGGTCTGAACGATTGATCAGCCGATTTGCTCGGGCGGGGAAGATGGGGCAAGCGAATTGCGGGCAAGGGAATTTTTTGCGTCAGAACACGCAAGTCTTCAAGCATCACCGCTGCAATTCATTCCCTTGCCCGCAATTCGCTTGCCCTCCCAAGCTCGGCACGGGCCCGAACTTCTTTCTGCCAGGGCTTTGGCTGAGGCCATTTGCTCTTTTCTATCGGGCGCGGTTTGGCTTAGAATGATTTCTGCGTAAGTCAAAACGGCTGCATCGTTTGCGGCTTGCCTGCGCGATCGCAGCTCTTTCCTCCGTTGGTACGGACACACGGACATACGTCATGGCCGACACGCCTTTTCGCACCAGCCCCTCTGCCATCGCCCGGTACTTCTTTCACGACTGCGAGCGGTTCCTTCGCTTTCTGGCTGCCAGTGCGGAACTGCGGCGAAAGGAAGGCTTGCCGGAGGTCGAGTTCGATCACAGCCCGCTGATCCGGGCGCTGCTGGACAGCGGTTACGCCTGGGAACAAACGGTACTCGACCAATACGCCCACGGCAACGTGTTCGTCGCGGACGGCGATGGTCCTTGCCATACGCGGCGATTCGACTGGCAACAAACCTTGGCTTTGCTCCGCTCGACACCGCCGGGGGCGATGATCTACCAGCCGACGCTGCGGCTGCCGCGGGCCTTCTACGACCGGTACGGAATCGACGCACGACTGGTCACGATCAGCGACAACCATCCGGATCTGATCGCGGTGTTGCCGGGCGAAGACGGCCGGCGGATATTGCGGCTGATCGATTTGAAACGCGGCGAGTCGCTGCAGATGACGCATCGCGTCCAGGTTCTGCTGTACGCCTTGGAACTGGATGCGGTGCTCAGGCAGGAGGGGATCGACGACGCCCGCGCCGATCTGGACTCCGGCGCGGTGTGGCTGGGCTCACACCCGGAGCCGACCGAGTTCCCGCTGGGAGAGATGCGGCCGCATGTCGAATGCTTCCTGCGCCAAGATCTGGTCCGCATCCTTCGCACGGCGGCCGACGACGCGCGGTGGCACGTGCATTTTCGCTGCGAATGGTGCGAGTTCTTCCGGCATTGCTGGAGCCAGATGCAGCGCACGGATGACCTGTCGCGGCTGTCGCGGCTGACGCCCTGGGGCAAACGGTTCTTGACCGAACGCGCCGGCGTGCGGACCACGGCCGAGCTGGGTGAATTCCTCCAGCGGCCCGAAGCCGACGACGTGCTGAGCCGGTGTGCGTCGTTGGCCGGATCGCGCCCGCGGCTGGCGAAACAGGTCGCGGCGTTGGAACAGGATCAGCCGCAGCCGCACGGGGCGGCGTCGGCGTCGCTGTCGCGCGGCGAAAATATCGGGGTGTTTCTCACGCTGCAACAAGAACCGCTGAACGAGTCGATCTACCTGGCCGGAATGTACGTCACCGCCCGCCAGGATCTGCGCGAGGAGGTTTTCTCGGACGAAGTGCGCCACGCCCTGTTTGACAGCAAGCGGACGCGGCCGGTCGTGTTGGTGGCCCAGCGGCCGGACGGCACCGACGACGTGCGCCGCCGTTGGGTTCGCTTGCTGCACGATGTGGTCGTCCAAGTTCACCAGTACAACCGCGATCGCGATTGGAAGGATCAATTGAGTTTGCAGGCCTACGTGCTGTCCGACCAGGAACGCACGCTGGCCGTCTCCTGGCTGCTCGATTCGCTCCGCGATCCGGAATTGGCCGAGCAGGCGATGACGCTGCTGTTTCATTTCCAAGCCCCGGAACTGCTGGCGGCCAACGAGCACCCCGACCGCGAAGTGCCGTTTCCGCTGGTCGTCTTGCTGGATGCCTTGGGCCAAGTGCTGGCGCTGCCGGTCGAGGTGAATTACACCTTGCCCGAAGCACTGATCGCGCTGGGCAGCCGCACGAAACTGCGCCGGAACGAGTATTTTGATTTCCCGCTGGGGCCGGGCATGCGCGCCGAGCCGATCCACGCCGCTTGGCACCGCGGCAAGACGGAACTGCTGGACGAAATCGTGCGCCAGGCAACCGCTCGACTGCAAGCCGCCTGGGGGCTGCTGCAGAGTCTGCGACAGCTGGCGGCCGAAGCGATCTTTACCTGGTCCGCCAAATTCACGCTGCCCACACGCCAGGCGTTCGCCGATCCGCTGCTGTCGCGGCTGGCCTTTTTCGCGCGATACGAAAGTCTGTTGCGCTGCTTGGACGTGCGAAACATGCGGTGCGAGGCGCGGCCCGTCCAGCTGCTGTTGGGCAAGGCATTGGAGTTGGAGGCCGCGGGCGACGACCGGTTCCAAATCGTCGGCGGCGCGATGGAGCTGGGGACGGGCAGCTATCCCGAATGGCTGCTGGTGCGGGACGACAACGCCGGCCGGCGAGCCCAATTGGAATACCGCGACTACGCTTGCCGGTCCCAGCTGTGGCAACGCAAGCAGGCCGATTTGGCACTGGTCGGTGTGACGCAAATCGACCGCGATGCGCTCGGCACCCCCGCCGCCCTGACCCTCGGTTATCCCCGCGGTTTCGACGGCGACCGGGCGCAGCAGGGCGAGCGATTCTTGCTGCACCCGCGTTTCACCGATTTTACGACCGACGGCGTCGTCGAGTTCCTCCGCCACGGCGACACTCGAACGCACGATTTGCTGCTTCGTTTGCTGCGCGATCCGGACGCCGTCGGCGAACCGATGCCGCTCGACGAGACCGTGTTGCGTTACGCGGCCGAGGAGATCGCCGCGTTCGGCTTGACCGAGAGCCAGGCGGAAGCATTCCGGCAGATCTGCCGGCGGCGCATCGTCCCCGTGTGGGGCCCGCCGGGCACGGGCAAGACGCACTTTCTGGCTGCCGCGATCCTGGCTTTGGCCGCGGCTCACGCTCGGGCCGGGCTTCCCTTCCGCGTGCTGGTGACGGCGTTCACGCATGCCGCGATCGAGAACCTGCTTCGCAAGATCGCCGCGCTGCGCGAAACCTGCCAGCCCGGCAGTGCGGTGCGGGTCGGCAAGGCCAAGAGTTGGCAAGGCGAGGAGTCGGCGGGCATCGAGATGGTGGAAGAGAACCGTTTGGGGGCCTGGCTGCAGGAGCATCCGCAAGCGATCGTCGGGGCAACCGTCTATTCCTGCCTGAAAAAGTACGATCAACTGCCGCCGTTCGATCTGTCGGTGATCGACGAAGCGTCTCAGGTGCGGGTGCCCGAGGCAGCCATCCCGATCGGCCTGGCTGGACTCCAAGGCCGGTTGGTCCTGGCGGGCGATCATCTCCAGCTGCCGCCGATCGTCGTGGGCGTGTATCCCGAAACAGAGCCCGGCCAGCCCGTACTGCACCGGTCGATTTTCGAAGCGATCTCGCATCGTTCCGGTTTGCCAAGCGGCACGGCGTTGATTCAACAGCTGACGGAGAATTTCCGCATGAACGATGTGCTGACCAGTTTCGCCGCCGGATTGCTGTACGGGCCCGCGTTTCGCAGCTTTAATGCGGCGGTCGCCCGGCAGCGTTTGAACCTGCTGCCGCAGCGCTGCCTGGACCCGTTCGTCGAAGCGTGCCTGGACCCGGAATTTCCGTTGGTCTTCGTCGTCTTGGACGGCGTGTGGGCCGCGCGGGAAAATCCGCCGGAGGCGGAGCTGACGGCCCAGCTGGTCGCGGGCCTGCGCAGCACGTTGCGGCAAGCGGACGGCAACTTGTTCGGCGACGACGGAGCCTTTTTCCGGGAAGGCGTGTTTGTGGTCAGCCCGCATCGCGCGCAGATCCGCGCGATCCAGCGGGAATTGCGCCGCCAGCGGCGCTGGCAGTCGCCGCCGCTGGTCGATACGGTCGACAAGATGCAGGGCCGGGAGGCCGACGCCGTGATCGTCAGTTACGGCGTCTCGAATCCGGAGTTCGCCGCTGAAGAAGCGGAGTTCATCTACGGCTTGAATCGGCTGAACGTCGCCGTCACGCGGGCTCGCGCCAAGTGTGTCGTGTGCCTGCCGCGCCCGCTGCTGGACGCGCCGGCCCAAGTGCTCGACTTGCCGGAAGCCGCGCGCGGCTTGGCGTTCATGCGCGAATTGGTTCAAGCCGTGTCGCGCGGCGGCGAAGAATTGACCTTTGAACTGGATGGCGGCGTCCGCGCCGCCGTGTACCGGACGCGGGAATGCTACCAAGAGCCGGCCGCCTTTGTTTCCACCGCGGCAGAGCCGGAATACGATCCGCCGGAGGATTCCGAGCAAGCGGCGATCGCGTTGCCGGAGCCGGAAACCGTCGCGGCGATCCAGCCCTATGCGGTCAGTCTGCAGCGAATCACGATCGAGGTTCCCGCCCCCGACGAGTTGTCCGCGGCCGAGACGCCCAGCCGCTACCGGCGATCCGGCCGCAAGCGGAAGGCGGTTGAACCAGCGGCCGAGACCGCCGTGGCGCCCGTCCAGCCCGCGGTCGCCGACGGCTTGTTGGCACACTTGAATGCTCCGCAGCGCGAGGCGGCTTGTCACGGCATGGAACCGCTGTTGATCATCGCCGGAGCCGGCACCGGCAAAACGACGACGCTGGTGTACCGCGTGGCCCAGCAGATCTCGCAAGGCATGTCGGCGGAACGGATCCTGTTGCTCACCTTCACTCGCCGCGCCGCCGCCCAGATGGTCCAGCGCGTGGCCGCCGTGCTGCGCGATGCCGACGTGGACCACAGCGTGTGGGGCGGGACCTTTCACGGCATCGGCACGCGCCTGCTGCGGCAATACGGCAAGGCGATCGGCGTCCATCCTCGATTTACGATCCACGATCAGGGCGATGCCGAAGACCTGATGGGCTCCCTGTGCCGCGAACTGGATCTGGGCACGGACGACAAGACCTTTCCCAAGAAACGCACCTGCCTGGCCATTCACAGCTATGGCGTGAATGCCGAACGGCCGCTGGATGAAGTGCTCGAGGCGCAGTATCCCCAGCACCTGCAGCATGCCGACTCGCTCGAGAAGCTGTTTGCCGCCTATGCGCAGCGCAAAGCCGATTTGAACGTCTTCGACTACGACGACCTGCTGCGGAAGTGGTGCGACTTGCTGGACCACGACGAAGTCGGCCCGGCGATCCGCAGCCGGTTCGACGCGGTGCTGGTCGACGAGTACCAGGACACCAATTGTCTGCAAGCGCGGCTGCTGCGCAGCTTGTGCCCGGACGGCCGCGGGCTGACCGTGGTCGGGGACGACGCCCAGTCGATCTACTCGTTCCGCGCCGCGACGGTGCGGAACATCATGGACTTTCCCAAACAGTTCCCCGGCACGCAGATCGTCAAGCTCGAGCAGAACTATCGCAGCACCCAGCCGATCCTGGCGGCGACGAACCTGGTCATCGCGCAGGCGGCCGAGCGGTTCACGAAAGAGCTGTGGTCGTCCCGCGACGCCGGCCCGCCGCCGCAGCTGGTCGCCTGCGACGACGAGTACGAACAGGTCGAGTTCGTCGTGCAACGCATTCTGGAGCACCAAAAGCAGGGCATTCCCCTGTCGCAACAAGCCGTGTTGTTCCGCGCCTCGCACCACAGCATCCAACTCGAAGGCCAGCTGGCGAAGCTCGGGGTGCAGTTCGTGAAATACGGCGGTTTGAAATTCGTTGAAGCGGCGCATGTCAAGGATCTGCTGTCGCTGTTGCGGCTGGCCGAGAATCCGCGCGACACGGTGGCGGCGATGCGGGCCTTGTGCCTGATGCCCGGCGTCGGCCCGAAGAAGGCCCAAGAGCTGTCGCGCAGTTTGAGCGCCGCCGACGGGCGATTCGACGTGTGGCGCGAGGCCAAGATGCCGGCCAAGAGCAAAGACGTCTGGCCCGATTTCGTGACGTTGATGAGCTGGCTGGCCCGCGACGGCTCGGACGGCGACCTGCGCGGCCAAGTGCGCCGCGCGCTGAAATTCTACGAGCCGATCCTGGAGCAGAACTACGACAACCCGGTTCCGCGGATGGCGGACTTGGAGGAATTGAACCAGTTGGCGGCCCACGCTACGGACCGAGCCACGTTGCTGGCCGACCTGACCGTCGACCCGCCGGTCAGCGGTGCGGATTTCGGGGGCGGCGCGGATCGCGACCAGACGTTGACGTTGAGCACGCTGCATTCGGCCAAGGGTTTGGAATGGCGCGTCGTCTACGTGTTGCATGCCACCGACGGCAAGATCCCCTTCGAGCGCAGCCTGGGCGATCTCGACCAGCTGGAAGAAGAACGCCGCATGTTTTACGTTGCGCTGACCCGCGCCGCCGATTGGCTGTACGTCTGTTATACGCGTCACGAATCGTCGTCCTACGGCAACACCTCCTACGGCCGCAGCTGGGGCGGGGGCGTGTACGAGAGCAGCCAGCTGACGCGGTTCATCACCAAATCGGTCAAAGCCGCCTTTCAAAGCCAGTCTGCCGCCGCATTCCAAACGCCCGCCGTGACCAAGCCGGCGGCCGGCACGCGCAAGAAAGCGGCGTCTTCCAAGCCGGCAACCGCGGGCGTCAAAGGCAGCCGATAAGTGCCTCCAGGTTCTCCACACACCCCTGCCGGCTCGTCCGGCTGGTGAATCAGATTGACAGGCTACCCCACTGTCACCCAGCGGCGTTCCCGCGCCGCTTGATACATGGCTTCCATCACCCGCACGCGCTCTGCCGCTTCGCGCGCGGTCACCAGGGGCAGATCCTGCTCGCCGGCGACGGCGCTGACGAACAGCAGGCAAGGGGTGGTCGAGCGGAGGCGCCCGTTTCATCCACGGGCGCGTGCGGTGAGGAACACACGGGCTTGTTGCCCGCAGGCGCGGCGAAGCCCTTGCCGACGCCCGTTCGGGATGTTCTTCTCAACGTCGAGATTCAATTCGATGGCTCCGGATACCTCCTGTGTTACTCGTCTACGGATGGCACCGTCTTCGGTGACACATGGCACGAGACATTGAGTGACGCAGAGCGTGCGGCAACCGAGTATTTTGGGATCGATGGCAGCGAATGGGAGCGTGCCCTGTGATTTACGGACGCGACCGTGCAGACCATAGACGACGCGATAACCTTGGAGTCGAAACGGCGACGCCTAGTTTCCAGGAGGAAAGGCCGAACAAGGGGGTGAACGCGAGCGGCGGTCTCGTCCTCGACAATGGCAGGCGTGTCCGTCGCCGCCGCGTTACCCCGGTCGTTCAGCCTACACCTCGCACGCCAATTTGTTCCACCTGCCGAGCGGCTTCACGAACAGCCCGTTGACAGCCATCACCGATCGTTCCGCCCGTGGCCAACACCATGCCCAACGTCGCCAGGACCGCATCCCCAGCTCCGCAGACGTCGCGGACCTGGACCGGGACTGCGGGCACTCGGCGTACTGCCCGCCCGTCCGACCACCAGAGGCCAAGTTCGCCAGCCGTGACCACGACATGGCATCCTTGCTGGATTGCCAGGCGGCGCGCCATCATGGCTGGCGGGTCGCCAACGTGGCATCCCAGGGACTCGGCGGCCTCGATCCGGTTCGCCTTGATCACGGTGCAGGATGCGTACCATGAACAGTAAACGCCGAGTCGAAAAAATACGCCGTTCACTCGAACAGCGATGGTTCCTTCTTGTAGACCAACAGTTTCATATCCACGAGCCGGTAGCGCATCGACTCCGGCGAAACCTGAAACGTATCCGCCAACGGACGGGCTGCGTGCTCCAACAGCATTATGTCTTCAGCGTCTTCGCCCGACTTGAAGCCGCCGCGCCGCAGGACTTCGGCCGTTAGAATCTCCCGGCGTCGGGCCTTGAGATCGTCGAGATAAATCGGATCCATGCCGCCACGCCACTCATGCCAGGCGCGTTTGACCATTTCTCGCGGCATCAGCAGACAGGCGGCGAAGCGATTGGCCTGCGCCTCCTTGGGGTCGCTCTGGTGGGCGCGGAGGACGTGGTCCGGTCGATCCGCTGTGACCGGCAACAGCGACCGCTGATTTTTGCGGCGCAGATACAGATGCCGGTGCAACCGCCGGTGGCCCAGTTCGTGGGCAAGCGTGAAGCGGTAGCGGCCCCGCATCGACGGAAAGTCCTCGGGAACGAGGCTTTGGTCCACGACGATCAGTTTGTCGTTGAAGTAGATTGCCCCCAACACATCGCCTTCAGGATATTCCGCCCGCAGGTCGCGCAGTTCGATGGCGATCTTCAGATGCTCTTCGATGATGTCGTCAATCGGGATAGGCGGCGCGGTAACAACGCCGTGTTCGCGGCCGTACTCGACGAGCATCAAAGCGGCTTCGTCTTCGAACCCTTCGGAATACCGATGCGGGGGGTGGAGAAACAGCTTATGAAGCGACGTACCACCACGGAGGGCAATCCTGCCGGTCAATGATTCGTCAGCAAACAACTCAACGGCCGCACGGGAAAGGACCAAATCTTGCTCAACTTGTGCGTCGTCGGCCCAGGGGGCGTTGGCGCGCCAAGCGGTGATATTGACCGAGTACGCCCGAACGCTGATCCGCGTCAAGGCCAAGCAGATCGTCCGCCGCCCCGGCTTCAGCCGGTCGGACCAGGCCGACGTCGAACAGGACTTGATCGTTCATCTGCTCTGTCAGGCCCAGCACTTCGATCCGGATCGCGGATCGCTCAACACCTTTATTTCCCGCGTGGTGGACTCAGCGGTGGCGATGCTGGTCCGCGATCGGGAGCGTGTTAAGCGGAATCCCGGCGACGATGCGGAGGTGCAGTCGCTTGCGGACATGGGGCCGCAACCGGACGGGCCACCCGAGTCGCTGGCGAGGCTCATCAGCCGGAATGATCTGGAACGTCGCACCGGCACCGCGTCGTTAACCGATGCGCAGCTTTTCGACCTGGCCAGCGATGTCGCCAGTGTCCTTCCGAGCCTGCCAGCAGCGTCAGTCCCGTCGCCTCCCATGCGTCGGTGTCGAGCGAGCCAAGCAGCCCACCGGCCAGCAGCGTGAGTTCGCTGGCCTCCGACGTGTCGAGCCACAGCATCTCGAGCGCTGGGCAGAGCAGCCAGTCGAGTGTGCCCGATTCAAGCCAGGGGAGCGGGTCCAGTGAGACGCCGTCAAGTGGTCCCAGCAGCGCGGCACACAGCAGCGCGACGCCCAGCAGCGCAAGTCACGGCAGTTCGCCGGGAAGTGACACGGAAAGTCTGAGTTCCACAGCGCCGAGCAGCCTGGCATCGGACTCGTCGGCAGCGCAAAGTAGCTACCCGAGCGAAGGCAGCAGTGCCCATGCTTCCAGCCAGACGCCATCAAGCGGCGTCAGTAGCCCAGCGACCAGCAGCGGAAGCCGGGGCAGTTCGCCGGGAAGCGACACTGAGAGTCCGAGTTCCACAGCGCCGAGACTTCTAGCGCGTCGCCCGAAGCGTCGAGCTGGCAGCAAACGAGCGACTCCAGCGGCGGGAACGCAGTGTCCGCCAGCAGCGCAGCGGCCCAGTCGAGCGCCCACACGAGCGACACTTCGGGCCAATCCAGCGTTCAGACGTCGAGTTCGACGCCCGATCCCGAGTCCAGTATGACCTCCGACCAGACCTCCAGCACGGTTCCGCCTCCCACATCCAGCGTCGCCCCGACCTCGAGCGCGGGCGTCTGTGGCGGCCAGCGGTGCTATTACTTCTGGGACGACGAGGCCGGGCAATGGACGCCCACAGGGCCGGCGTGCCCCGCCGGTTGCTGTTGCCCGCTTGTGTGCGAGATCCCTTGGCCTGGCTGCCGGCCTGTCAACGCTACTTCCAGGACCACCAGGGTTCGGACACCACGGTTTGCCGGCACTTCCAGCGTTGGTGGTCCCTGGCTGACTTCTGCCGGCGCCGACATTACCGTTGGGCGAATCCCGTCGATCGCTGGAACGAGATGAATCGCCACTGGCTGGACGTGCTGAAGGCGAATCCGAGGATCGGTGTCGTCGTGCGGTCGGAAGACCTGATGAGCCCGGAAGGGCAGACTGCCGAGGCCCGGCGCATCCAGGACGCTTTCTCGCTGAATCCCACACGCGAGTTTCAACCGATCGTCCATCGCGTGGACAACCTCTGCCAGGTCCGGCGCGAGCGGATGGACTTCGGCTACTACAGCCACCGGGCGTACCTCGACGACTACTCGCCGGCCTTGCTGACCTGGGTCGTCGATCGCTTGGACAGATCACTGATGGCCGAATTGGGTTACCAACAAGAACTTGAGGTTCGAAAGGAAACGGAAACGCTCGTCTGAGTTCCTGTTCTGCCAGGCGATCGAGCTGCTGCGCCGCATGGGCGGCCACACGATCGTGGAGATCGGCAGTATTCGCGACGCCGACGGACAGCAGAGCGATGGCCACAGCACGTTGGCCTGGGCCGAGTCCGGCCTCGACGTCTGGTCGGTCGACGTGGACATGCGTGCGACGCACCTGACGGCCGGCCTGCTGGGAGACAGGTATCCGCACGTCAGTTGCATCAACGGCGACGGCATCCGCTTCCTGGATAACTTCACCCGCAAGATCGATCTGTCCAGCATTCGACGACGCGGTTGGTCGAGCGCATCCGGCGCGGCGACGAGAACTTGCCTTGGCCGCAGTTGCAGACTCTGGCGATCGACAATGTCGAGGTCACACCATCGCCGCGGTTCTCGCTGACCTGGGTATCGGCCCCGGACGGGCCGCGCCCGGTGCTCTACGACCGCGGCAGGCGGGTCATCGTTCCTTGGTCCGTTCAATTGGTTCACGAGCAGCCCGCAGACCCCTGGGGACGCAGCGCATGAAAGGAAACGGGAAGCCCACGATCACAGTGGTCGGCGATGTGATGCTCGATCGCTACCTGATCGGCGACGTAACGCGGCTGAATCTGGAGGCCGCGGGCGTGGTGATGGACATCGAGCGGGAAGACCTCCGGCTCGGTGGAGCGGCCTCCGTGGCGATGCTGGCCAGTTCGCTGGGTGCCGACGTCACGCTCGCCGGCGTCATCGGCCGCGACGTGCCAGGCGGCCAGGTGCTGGACCTGCTGGACGCTCACGAGATCGCTCCGCACCTGTGGGCCGACTCATCCCGGCCGACGACCAACAAGACCCGGTTCATCCTGCGCGGCCAACTTCGCCCCGATCGGTTCGACTTCGAGTCCAAGACCCCGATCCCAGGCGACGCCGCCGAGTACCTGGCAGCATGCCCGATCGGCGATGCTGTGCTGATCCAGGACTACGGGAAGGGCGTCTGCACAGCGTCGTTGCTCCGATCGCTGCTGACGCAGGCTGTGCAGCACATATTCGTCGTGGCACGGCGTTTTCAGTCGGCGTTTTCTGGCCGACTTCGCATTTGGAAGGACTAGCGATGGATTTTCTGAGCGAACAACTCATATCATCGCGCTATCGTGACCGCCTTAGCTCGGACCTTCGGCAGGCGGACTTGTGTCGTTTCCTTGTGGCGTACATTTCTGAAGACGGCATCATGACCCTCGGCCGATCGGAACTCGTTCGTCTGCTGCGCAATGAAGGCTCGTTCGGTCTTAGCTCCTTGACCTGCGTTTGTGGCTACAAACCACTGCTCCATTTGCAGCGAGACGTCGGACCGACAAGCGTCCTGAAGTACTTCATGGACCCGATGGTGAAGAATACGGACGAACCAGACGGCATCGTCCTGTTTCATTCGAAGCTCGTTTATCTGCGACTGCCGAGTCAAGGTAAGTCGGTAGTCTACATCGGGTCGCACAATTGGTCGGGACGCGCCTTGGGACCGGGGCGGCCTCGGAACGTTGAAGCATCGCTGCGTTTGGAGTTTGAGTTCGCCCAAGAGCACCTCACGGGAAGCGACACTTCGGTCCCCAGTCAAGTGAACCGGCACCTGCTCTCGGCTTTCGAGAAACCGGCTTGTCTTTCAGCGACGCCCGCCAACGAAACTGCGTTTGAACAGTGGTATCCGTGTGGCTGCTGTCGAGCCGACCCATCACCACTGCAAAGCGTCGCGGTAGTTCTGGCGACGCAGAAGGATGGAAAGGCACGAATGACTCCGCCGCACCTGTGGCCGGCTTTGGAGCTGCGATCTATGACGACGCCCAACTTAGGGCCATGCAAGCCGGCTCGCGAGGCCAACGATCGTCGCTTGAAATCTGGTCGGGACGTGAAGTTGAGCTGTTCGACTTTGAGTTTCGGCAGCAGCCTTCAGAATCCACTCAGATAGACGGAGGCGTTCTACCCAAATACCGATTTCACCTGGAAGTTGATTGCATCGTATTCCCGACTGGCCGCGACGCACCCTGCGACGCGAAGTTGCGTTGGTCACCCGAGTCCTTTGCGGTTGCCAGGTCGGAGAAAGAGGCAAGACTCGAACGAGTTGAAGGGTATTTCGTCCCAGCCGACCTGCGCAGCAAGATCCTGATTTACCTGACGGAGGATCTGCTCATCGATCGGCGTCAAGCAAAGAATCTCCCGGTTGCTCAGCAGGAGAGCAGCGGACGGGAAGGTAAACGAATCTCGAACCACCCATTGCACGACACGTTCCTGGGTAGACAAACCGAGCTTCACCGAGACGAATTCTATGCCAAGGCAAAACGAGGATCACTTGTCGCGGAAATCGACCACCCCAAAGAGACGACGCAATCGGAGCAGCAGCGCAGATCTGTTTCGGAGGTCATCGCGCGCGTCCAAAAGGTGCTTACGTCGAAGCTGGAATCCCTGGAGATCGAGTGGGCCTCAATCGCGAAGCAGACCACAGCATCCCAATGAACAACGAAAGAAGGACCACGAGCCGGAGTGAAAGCCGGTGCGAGAGCTAGGACACAGGCGAGCGAGGCAAATCGGTGATGGCTCATCGCGAGCGTCTCCCCAGGGAACCGGTCAGGCGTACCAGACACCCCCGTGGGCCGACGTTCGCGAGAGTCCGAGACTCCAGAGAGTTCTGGCCGAAATTGCCCCGCCGGGGCGTCGCCGGGTCGCCGGTCGGCTGTCGCGCTGCGATCCGAGGCCGCGGGAAAGAGACTCGCCGCCGTGACGTAAGTCGTTGGCAGAACTGGCGATAAAACGCCAAAAGGCCGACGTCTCGGGACGTCGGCCTTTCGTATAACCCTGCGGTAGCCGGAGTTCGCTACCGCCAAAACAAGTTGAGCGAACCGAACACGCTTCGAAATTCCAAAACAGAGAAAAATGTCGATCACTACTCGCGCCGCTGCATGGGCGTGGCCGTCTTCAAGACAGTCCCGACCAGCGAATTCGTTCGCGCGTTCCTCGGCCGAGCAATTCACACCGCCGGTCGAAGCCCCAAGTACATCATCTTGCGACAAGGGCTCGCAGTTCTGATGCCCCGGTTTCAAACGCTGGTGTAAACGTCTTTCGTGAAAACCTCTTACGCCAATCTGCCGCGATTCGGGCCCCGTGTCTCTGCCCTCGCCACACGTCGATGGTCAGATAACCCGGCACCAGTTCAGGCCGGCCCAATCTTCTCCGTTACCTCCCGTTCGAGCCGTTCAGCCTGCTCTCGCAGCTCCTCGACGCTTCGCCCCAAGAGTTCGTCGACCTGGTGAGCGGGACGCCTGAGGAGTCGCTGGCACAGGCGGATCCGTTCCCCCAGCTCTCGTTTGAGTTCGCGGTTTGCCGCCTCGCGTTCGCGGTTTGCCGCCTCGCGTTCGCGGTTTGCCGCCTCATACCGCTGCTCCGATTCAACGGCCTGCCGTTGCCACTGGTCGCGCAGCGTCTCCAGGGTCTGCATGTCCCGTTTGGCCTTCAGCCGGCCTTCGTACAGTTCCCGTTCCACATCGTTTTGAGCCAACATCTTCAGCACTCCCATCGCTTTCTGCTGATCCGGCCGATTCAGCGCGTCCGGCAACGCATCCGCATCCAGTTCTACTCCATTCTTGAAGAAGTACAGCCAAAAGTCCAGTGGCGTGCGCAATTCAGCCAGCGTTCGCCTAAACTTCGGCAATTCGATCAGGTGGACCACCAAGTCGTCCGTCAGGCACAACTTGCCCGTCGCGTCCAACAGTCGGAACACCGTGTGGTGCTGCGGCTGATCGGCAAACAACACCCCGTTGACGAAGCAAATCGAAATCGTCGGCCGCAAGCGGGTGTAGTCGTCGCCTTCCGCCAGTTGCTGCGAGTAAATCTTCGACCAGTAATAGAGCAGACGCTGGACCAGCGACGCCGTCGCCAGCATCTGCATCTCCAGGTTGTACAGCCGCCCCTGGTCGTCCCGGGCTTTGATGTCCAGGATCGACACCTTGTCGTCCAGCGTCATCTTTTCGCTGTACGGATTGAGCAACTCCACTTCCACCAACCGCTGCTGCTGGGGCTGCTCCAGAACCGCGTTGATCAACGAGGCCGTCAGGTCCCGCCACGGCTCGCTGCCGAACACCTTCTTGAAGGCGATGTCAATTCTCGGGTCAATGCCGGGTATCATCGTGCCGAATCCATGTGGGGGATGGGCGAACAGCGATCCGATTATATCGACGCCGCTGCCAGAAAACGACCGGTCATCGCTTCCGAACTTCAAGCACCGGGAACCGCAAGCCGTTCCACGTGTTACGATGGCGGCTTCCTGGGCCGCGCGATCCACACCGCGGGCCAGACTCCCAAGTACCTCATTCTGCGACAAGGGCTCGCAGTTCTGGTGCGACGGCTTCCAGCACTGGTGCAAGCGCCGCGGAATCAAGCCCCGCTACGGCGCTGTCGGACAGCACGGGAGTATCGCCGTGGTCGAGCGGTTCATCCTGACGCTGAAGACTCTCTGTACGCGCGTCATCCTGGTTCCGCTGCGCCGCGAGAAGATGCGGCAGGAACTGCAGCGATTCCAAATCTGGTACAACGGATCACGCCCGCACACGACGTTGAAAGGTACCACGCCCGACGAAGTGTACCACGGGCAGCATCCAACTTGCCGCTACCCGCGCTTCGAGCCGCGGTCGCATTGGCCCGCGAGGTTCACCCTGTGCCAAGCCGCGTGTTCCGATCCGAGGGCCGACAGGGCAACGACTCGAAATCCAAATCGAGCACCACGCGGGAGGCAAGCATTTGCCTGTCGTCACCATCCGACGCGCGGCCGTAGGCGAGCGCGTCAGAAGTCGCGCGCGGCGGTGGGGCTGCGCGCCGACCGAGCGCTCGGATCGTTCGTACGCTCCCAAATTGCCAATGATCGGACTGTCAGTGCATCCGTGACTCGCACTTCTCCCAGGCCAGCGTGGGCCGCGTCCCGGAACGGTCCACGTCGTAGCCCAAGATCCGCGTACCGCCCGTCCATTTGCCCTTGCGGCGGTTGGCCGCGATCTTGTCCCGGATGCGCTCGCCGATGATTTCCGCTCGAACTGGGCGAACGAGAGCAGCACGTTCAGGACCAGCCGGCCCATCGATGTGGCCGTGTTGAATTGCTGGGTCACCGAGACGAAGGATCCGTTGCAGTGCGAGCCGGTGATCGCTTTGGCCACGCCAGACAGCGACTTGTACCGCTGCCCGTCGTATTCAAAACCGTCCGACCGCACCACGACGCGGATCTGCCGTCCCTTGTACTTCCGGACGATCGCCACGCCCGGCACCGGCAACCCGGAGTCAGACGCACGCCGGCGTTGACGGACGGCCCACTCCGGCCGACCTTGGCCACAGGATGAGACTTCGGCGGCGTGACGCGAACGTCGGCGTCGTTGGCCAGTTCCGCGGCCCGGCGCCGTGCCCGTTCGCTCACGTCGCCCTCGGCCTGGGCCTGAATCCGCCAGGCGAAGCTCGCTGCCAATACGTCTACGGGAAACGAGACCGTGGCTACGGCGTGCGCATTCTGCCGTCGAAACCAGCGGCAGAACACTCGCGCCCGTTCGGATGGGATTGGACGTAAGGCACAGCGATTCGCCGCTTAGGATGTCCAGCTGCTTACTGGCTATTACGTCTTCTGCCGCCGGAAAGTTGCTCCATAAAACCGATGGCCATCCGAGGGGCCGCTGCAGAGGTAGCGCCTGCATGTTATGTGGACCACATAAAACGCCTACCCAGTCGGGGGAAACTGGCTGCAAAAGCTTGTCAGGGAAGGGCTTCTTCGTTAGGCTGATGGCGTGGCGGCTGAGCGATATGCCGCCGAAAACGACGTCGTAATTAGTTATTGGCACCGCAGAATTAGAATCCTAAATCCGAGAGACCCCGGCCTACTCACGCGGAGTTGGCTCCCTTTCGGTTTTTCAACGTCGTTTCCTTCGTTTACAATTCTAGGTGTGTCAACAGTCAAACCCGTTGGGCCGCCAAACGACAAGGGCTAAAGAAAAACGCAGGCCCGTTGAGCCGGTTGTGTACGGTTACTGCAATGTCGCTTTCCCGGCCATGGTGCCCGCTCCGGTCACGCCGTCAGCGCCGGCACGCTCTCGCCCGGTCACGTCAAACCGCAGATGCGGTCCGGCGTGGGCGGGTTGGCGTGCCGCTGCCGCCAAGAACCCGTCCTATGCCCCCAGCTCGCCCCAGAACGAGCGCAAACTGATATCCCGGCTTTCCTGACGTCGACGGCCGAGAACGCGTCTGGCGCTTTTCCAGATCTTTTCCGGGGCTGGCCTGTCAGCGAGGGTCTGCTGGTAAGCTGGGCTAGGTTTCTACAGGCGAGCGACGGTGCCATCGCCGCCACGTAGCATGCATCTTGACGCAATCCCGACGAATTGTCATCATTTCGGAATTCACCGAAATGAGTTTCTGTCTTTTCGTGTGGGAAACGCGAGCATGCGGGAAATAACCGAGCTTCTCCGATCCCTGGCAGACGACAACCGCGCCAGGATCGTCCTGGCGTTGCAGGACCAACCGTTATGTGTTTGCCAGATTGTGGAACTTGTCCAGCTGGCGACCTCGACGGTCTCGGAGCACCTGACGATCCTCAAAAACGCGGGCGTGGTAACGGCGAGAAAAGAAGGTCGGTGGGTCTACTACCGTCTGGCCGCCGAGGGGGCCAACGCGGCAGTCGACGAGGCAATATCGCTCATAGTACGCTGGCTGGACGCGAGCCCTAAAGCAAGAGACGACGCAGGACGCCTGAAACGAATCCTGCAGATCGGTCCGGAAGAACTGTGCAAACGGCAAAAACCTGACGGGGCAAAGTGCTGTGGAAGACGCAATGGAAAAAAAGTGCTGCTGTAGCAAGCCGGCCAATCGCCAGACACCGTGCGGATCTGGCGACGATCCGAATCGTCTTGCGGACGCTGTCACGTCAGCGCCGGTATCAGTGCCGGTATCAGCGCCATGGGTCACCGGCAGATTGGAGACGGCGGTGGGCGAAGTCCCACAGATAAGAACTTCGCTCGGCTGGGCTGACTGCATTGGCGGGTGGAAGGTGCGATGGGGTATTGGCCGGATGCGTTATCGGGTGCCGCCGGGACTTTACGCGGTCGGCAACCCGAACGATGAGTCGCCCGTGCTAGTGACGGCCAACTACAAGCTGACGTTCGACCGGCTTCGTTCCCAATTAGGCGGCCGCGATGGTTGGCTGGTAGTACTCGACACTAAGGGAGTCAATGTCTGGTGCTCTGCGGCAAAGGGGACGTTCGGGACAGACGAGGTCGTGCGACGGATCGAAGCGACTCGACTGTCCGAAGTGGTGTCGCATAGCGTCTTGGTTCTTCCGCAGCTTTCTGCGGTGGGCGTCTGCGCGCGGGAAGTACTTAAACGCACAGGCTTTCGCCCCGTGTTCGGCCCGGTCTGCGCGACGGACCTGCCCGCGTTTCTCGACGCCGGCATGAAAACTCCTGAGATGCGGTTGGTGCGTTTTCCTCTGCGTGACCGTCTTGCCGTGGTCCCCGTGGAACTGGTGCAGGCCGCGAAGAAATTGCTGATAGTGGCGGCTTTTTTCTTCCTTCTTGCTGGGCTCGGGAGCGACGGATACTCGCCAGGACGACTCTTGAGTGTCGGGATTCCTTCTGCGGTTGTGTTCCTGGCAACCAGTCTTGGGACGCTCGTGTTTGGCCCGGCGTTTCTGCCTTACCTTCCGGGTCGGCCGTTTGCCTTGAAGGGTCTCTGGCTGGGGCTGTTCTTCGCGGCGGTACTTGTGGCCGGAACTAGCTTGGCCGCAGTCGGCGTTGGCGACCGTCTCGATTTGGTGGCCTGGTGCCTGATGATCCCTGCTGTGTCCAGTTTTCTCTTGATGAATTTCACCGGCTGTACGACGTTCACCTCGCTTTCCGGGGTCCGGCGAGAAATGAGAAAAGCTCTGCCGATCCAGATTGTTGTAGCGGTTGCCGGCGTTGGCATCTGGCTGGCGGGTCGGTTCGTTTAGCGGCCCGCGTTTGGGCGATCGAAGACGGGAGCAAACTCATGTTCGGACTGCGGTATCTGCGGAACGCGGTGACGTTGACCCTGAACGAAGAGACGTGCAATGGGTGCAGCATGTGCGTGTCCGTCTGCCCCCACGGCGTCTTCCGCATAGAAAACCGCAAAGCGATAATAGTGGATCGTGACGCCTGCATGGAATGCGGCGCGTGTGCGAGGAATTGCCCAACCGAGGCCGTGACGGTGACGGCCGGCACGGGCTGCGCAATGGCGATACTGGTTGGGGCGCTCCGCGGAACAGAGCCAACGTGCGGCTGTTCGGAGAGTTCGGACTGCTGTTGAATAAGTCCGACTCGTCGACTTCATGAAAGGCAATCGAGAGACTCCGGGATGAATTCTCGCGGCGGTGACGGTGGTCAACCAGCTCTGGGCAACGGATCGCGGACAACGACCGAAGAACGGTCGGAGATGAAAGCCTACGGGCGCCAGAGGGTCCTCTGCCAACTGGTCGACACGGCGCTCGACGTGACCACGTTAGCCATGATTGCGTTGGTCCTGGCCAAGCCGTTTGACCTGTGGTTGGCGTCCATGACAGCGTTCCATATTGCCTGGGTACGGTTGGGCGTGCTGTTTCTCGCCATCGCTGTCGCCCAGTATGCGGTTTCGTTTCCTTTGAGGTTGTATGCCGGCTACCTCTTGGAACGTAAGTTCAGATTGAGCCGCCAGACGCTGTTCCGCTGGTTTCGCCGCGATCTATTGAAGACGTCGTTGGCACTGGCCTTGGGGCTCGTGTTGATCGAGGGCTTGTTCTGGCTGATCTGGTACTTGGGACCGTTTTGGTGGCTGGCTGCGGCCGGGGCTGCGTTCGTAGTCTCGGTCCTCCTAGGACAACTGGTTCCCGTGCTCATCTTGCCGCTGTTCTACAAGATCGAGCGGCTCGACAACGATGAACTCGCTTCGCGGTTCCAACGATTGGCGGCCGGCACGTCACTCACCATCGAGGGCGTATACCGCATGCAGTTGAGTGCGGAGACGAACAAGGCCAACGCGATGCTCGCCGGATTGGGGCGAACACGACGGGTAATTCTAAGCGATACCCTGCTGGATTGTTTCACCCCTGAAGAAATTGAGATCGTTCTGGCTCACGAGATCGGCCACCATGTCCATCACCACATTCCAAAGTTGCTGGTCATGGGTTTGGCCTTCAGTTTAGCTAGCTTCTTCCTGTGCGACCGGTTGCTGGTCTGTTGGTTCGGTCCGGGCTTCGCTTACGAGCACGTACCTGTTTTTGCCCTGCCGCTGTTGCTTCTGGCGGTGACCGGGTTGTCCCTGGTGGCGAGTCCGATTTCCTACGCTATCAGCCGGTATTTTGAGCGGCAATGCGATCGCTATGCGTTGCAGCGCACGGGCCTGTACCAGCCCTACCTTTCCGCTTTCTCGAAACTGTCCCGGTTAAACAAGTCCGATCCGGACCCACCCTGGCTGGAAGTGTTCCTATTTCACGACCATCCACCCATCCGCCAGCGTCTGAGCATGGCGGAGCGTTTCGCGACGGACAAATCAAACAGGCAGGGCCAGTCGCTGGTATGATGGAGTCCTGTGTCGAACGACCGCGGCATCCGCCGAACCAGACGTTTCTCCGCATGTGCGCTCCGGCCGGTGCGAAATCACCGGCTGAGCCTGACCGGACGTATGGCTGCCGCTGTCCGTGATTCGGTTGCGTTTGGCGATGGCTCAGATGTCTGCCGAGGTCAGCATTACCGCGCGGCCGTTCTTCGAGCGACGAGGATTTTGCGTCGTCCGCGAAATGCAAACCGAAGTGCGCGGCGTAACGCTGGTCAACTACCTGATGGAACGGCACATCTAAGCCGCGACGATAAAGGAACTTGACGCAAACGACAGACGCCTGTAGGCCGTCGACGAAATGGCCTATACTCTCGCGTTGCGAAGCGGCGAGCGCAACCTCCGGGATGCCGTGTATTCGGCAAAACGCTCAGCTAACAAGGCACGCGCTGATGGACACCAAACACCCGTTGAACAAAACGCTCCCAGTCGACCGGTTCGCACGAAAGGGCACCTGGGCTTTCGTCGCCGCGGCAAGCCTGATTTTGATGGGGCATGCCCTGGGCCAGACCGCCCCGAAGCTTTCGGCGGTTGGCTATGCTTCAATTCAGGAGGCCCTCGATGCGAATCCAGGACAGATGATCTACGTGCCGCCGGGCGACTACGAAATCTCCCAGAAGATCCGCCTGACGCGTGACGGCTCCGGGCTGTTCGGCCCCGGCCGGATCATCCAGTCGAACCCGGACTCGCCGATCATCGAGATCGAGCGGGCAACGGGAGTTCGCATCCGCGATCTGACGCTGAGCCGTGTGGATGGCCGTATGCAGACGGGTGCCGAGGGCATTCTCGCGATCCAATGCCGCGATCTTGTCATCGACGACGTGCAGGTCCTGGACAACCGCACGCGTTCGGCCGCCATCGTGTTGCGCCAATGCCGCACGAGCCAGGTTCGCAGTTGTCTCGTTCGGAATTACATGCGGATCAGTGTCGACGATCGCACCGGCAGCGCGGATTGGGGCTACGCGTTTCATTGCATTGACGGCACCGGCATCGCGGTGCATGACAGCCAAGGCATGCTGATCCAGGGTAACCGGGTCATCGAGGAAAACCTGTTGCCGACGCCGGAGAATAAACAAAAATTCCACCTCGGGGCCTTTGTGAAGAAGAACCCGCAGAAAGGCGTCCTGCTCAGCCAGAAGGTCTGGGACGAGCAATACGTCAACAACTGGCACCAAGGCTCGGCGATCATCGTCACCGGGCCTGAATCCAGCGACAGCATCCAGATTCTCGGCAACTACATCGAGAATGCGGCTCAAGGAATTGACATCCACGCCGACCACGTGATCGTCTCCCAGAATATCGTGAACAACGCTTTCATGGGCATGAAAGCCATGCACGGCTCGCGGCACGTGCTCATTCTGGGCAATCAGTTCATCAAGAACGATCTGTGGAGCATCGGTTTGATGCCCGGTGCCGCGTCGCACGCTGCCAAGCCGGGACACGGCGCCCAGCCAGCCGTCCACGACAACGGCGATGGCGGTTCGATCATCGCGCACAACATCATTTCGCAGTTCGGCTACGGCCACGCGCATTGGATTTGGGGAAGCGATGGCACTCCGCTCCGGTTCGACACGGGCCAGCAGCCGGACGATCCGCCACTGACCGAAGTCATCGTGCAGGGAAACCTAGTCTACGACACCGGCCGCGACCAGCTTGCCGCTGACGGGCAGGTGCGTACCGAGTCGCCGCGGTACGTGTATGCCGTCCGTGTCTCCTCCGATGCGAAGGGCCTGCATTTTTCCAACAACTTGTTTCATCCTGGCACCGGCGGGATATCCAACGTGGAATTGAAGCCGTAGCGCGCGGCAGCGGACGTCGCAGGCGACCAACTCTCGATTGTGAAGGCAGGACAAGAAAGGGACGCAGGCCATGAAAGCGATTCGCCATTTCGGATGTCTGGGCTGGCTGGCGGTGGCTGTTACGACCGCGTCCGCGGCGCAGCCCTCGGACTCGGCCATCTCCGGCGCCTGGGGCTGGGCGGCAGCGACGCCCGGCGGCCGGGGCGGCCAGATCCTGCGGGTCACGAACCTGCGTGTCTCGGGGCCAGGCTCGCTCCGCGAAGCCCTGGAAGCGGATGGCCCGCGAATCATCGTCTTCGAAGTGGGCGGTGTGATCGATCTCGAAAAGAACCCGCTGAGCATCAAGAATCCTTATGTGACCGTGGCCGGACAGACTGCCCCTGCACCGGGCATCACGATCATCAAGGGCGGCATCGGCATCCAGACGCACGACGTGATCCTGCAGCATCTGCGCGTCAGGCCCGGCGAGGCCGGCGCCGCCAAGAAGAGCGGCTGGGAAGTGGATGCCATCGGCACCAGCGGCGGAGTCCACGACGTCGTCATCGACCACTGCTCCACCAGTTGGGCGACCGACGAGAACCTGTCGGCTTCGGGCGAGCGTTTCCGCGGCGCGACGGTCGAAGAGTGGAGAAAGGGCACCTCGCACCGGGTGACGATCAGCCATTGCATCATCGCCGAGGGACTGGACCACAGCACGCATGGGAAAGGCGCGCACTCCAAAGGCAGCCTAATTCACGACAACGCGACGGACATCGCCGTGATCGCCAACTTGTACGCCAGCAACGGCCAGCGGAACCCGTATTTCAAGGGCGGAGCCCGAGGCGTGGTGGTGAACAACCTGATCGACAATCCGGGTTCGGCCGCCATCCACTACGGCCTGCAAATCGGCGAGTGGGGCTTGCATCCGTGGGTCGCGGGTCAGATCGCGATTGTGGGAAACGTTTTGAATCATGGTCCCGACACCCGAGCTGGGTTGGCGCTGTTCAGCACCAACGGTACGCCGTGCGAGGTCTTCCTGGACGACAATCTGGCCTTCGATCGGGCGGGAAATCCCGTGCGTTCGACTTCGGGCGCCTACACAGCCAAGGACTCGCCTCCGACCTGGCCGACCGGTTTGCAGAGCATTCCCGCCAGCGAGGTGAAGCAGTACGTCCTGGCCAACGCCGGAGCACGGCCGTGGGACCGGGACGCCGTGGATCGGCGGATCATCCAGCAGGTCCGCGACGGCACGGGCAGGATTCCGGACAGCGAGCAGGAAGTGGGAGGTTACCCGAACCCGCCGGAGACACGCTGCGAGTTTGATGCCAGCCAGTGGGACCTGTCTACGATGACGAGCCGGTAGGTGGACGCGGAGTTAGAGCCTATCGGAAAACCTCACCGGAGCATGGGCATGCCTGCCCGCTGGGAGGTTCTCGGTCGGGCTGGCCTCCGTCGTTGCCAGATGGACTTCATTTCCGCCCAAACACAAAGCGCCGGTCGTCGTCACAGAGCAATTCCAGTTTCACGTCCACGGTCGTGCCACCCTCCTTTTCCAGCGTCACCGTGCCCGACGCCTCCTTCAGCAACTTCGCCTTGACCTGGTGTTTCCCGTCGCGGGTCGTCCACGTTCTCCATTCCGCAGAGTCTGCGGGCCTGTCCGTGGGCGTGTCCGTGGGCGTGTCCGTGGGCACTTCCGCCTCGGCATTCGCGTCCGCGCCGGCTGTCGTGCCCGCTCGGCGTTTCGAGTTCTGTTCCGGCGTCGGGGCTTCGCTTGCTTGGGAAGCCAGAGCCGACTTCGTGACCTGAAAACGGCCGACCGACGAAGAATGGCGGCGAAGAGTATCCATGACGCCTTGGTAGAGATAGCCGTCGTTCTTCGCTGATTTCTGGTTGTCTTCAGTCCACTTGTCGTACCCGAGTTCCTGGAACGCCACGTCGTCCATCTTGCCGAGTTCGATCAGGATGTCACGCATGATCTCCGCGCCCGTGAGCTGACGGTCCTGGAGGACGGGCGACCCGTCCGAGTAACGCAGCCCCGCGAGTTCCTTGAGAACGGGCGTCTGCGGCAGCAGCCCTTTTGGATCGGTTCTTTGCGCGAC
>Ga0366818_10142_pt1 | contig 26336 bp, 27 predicted proteins | sample TotcelFGM3001N14_FD_207090 | JGI IMG/M metagenome (GOLD analysis project Ga0366818, IMG submission 207090) | Enriched cells from coal bed in the Powder River Basin, Montana, United States - Total cells FGM rep3 HSBNCT.FGM.300.1.N14 ...
TTTTCCTGGAGCATGGCTCGGATGCTGATAGTGGCCGCCTGCGTTTTGGCCCTGGCGTCATCAAGCTGGGGGGCCGGCAAACCCGCCCCGGACTTTACCCTGAAAGATGTACTGCAGGGCAAGGAGTACTCCCTGAGCCAGTTCAAGGGTAAGGTGGTCATGATCAACTTCTTTACCTTCTTCTGCGGTCCGTGCCGGGATGAAATGCCGGACCTGAACAAGATCAATAACGAACTCAAGGGCAAAGGGCTCCAGACCTTGGGTATCGCCCTCAGTTCCGACCCGACCCAAATTCGCTTCCTGGTGAAGCAACTGGGCCTGGAATACCCGGTGCTCACCGGTACCGACAAGGTGAGCGAGGACTACGGGAGCATTTCAGTGGTGCCGACCACGGTAATCGTCGATAAGCAAGGCAACGTCGCTCAGAGGATCGAGGGCACCCGGAAAAAAGAAGTCTTCCAGAAGATGATCGAACCCTTGCTCTAACGGGTGCCCGGGGCGGCGCTCCTTAAACTATGAGGACTGGTGGCCATTAGCGCTGACGACGACACGGAGAACCGAAAGCAGGTGAGGTGAGGCAGCCCCGGGGGAGCTTTTTCACTCCGGGACTCTCCCCTTCCCCATGGCCTCACAGGAGGTGACCATTGATGGGTTCCTGGGAAAAGCTGCCCGAATGGGCGCAGGAATTGGCGGAGCACATTCAGGAGGGTGAGTCCGCCCTCTTCATCCTGCATGGGCAGGTCTTCGATTACACCCGGGTGAATGGCGATTACCTGCCGTTCCGCCATTTTCTGGGCCATTGGCTGGCTCAGTCCCGCCATGTGGTCTTCTACAATCTCGGCCTGGGGTTGGAGTTTGGGGACGATATCGGCGAAAACGCCTTCCGGCAAGCCCTGGAGCCGCCGACCCAGGGGCTGGCGCCGGGGGAAGAAGACGAAGAGGACGTCTCCCGGGTTCGGGCCCGGGCCTTGCGGGCCCTGGGGCAGCAGCCCCAGGCCAAGCCCCTGCCCCAAAGCCCCCGGGAAGTCCTGCAACTGGCGGAGCGGGTCATGACCGCCCCTTGCCGGCAGGGCTGCCTGTCCCAACCCCTGGCCCTGATCCTGGAGTACGCCGAAACCATCGTGCCGGCAGTGGACCTGGGGTCCATGGGCGAGCCGGATCGGGCGGCGCTGGTTACTCTGTTGCGCTGGGCCCGGCAGCGGGAGTTGGTGGAGGCCGGCCACGTGATTATCCTCACCACCGGCAACCTGGCGGAGTTGAACGGCAATCTGCTCTTGAGCCGCCATGGGGCCCAGATCATCGAAGTGCCGCCGCCGGATCAGGACGCCCGGCTCCACTTCATCGACCACCTGCTCGCCACCGGCGCCTGCCAGCTGGAGCTTTCTTCCCAGGGGTTGGCCAATCTGGCCGCCGGCCTGAGCCTCCAGGTGGTGCGCTCCCTCCTGCAACAGTCGCGGCGCGCCCCCCTCACCATGGAGATGGTGCGCAAGCGGAAGAAGGACCTGCTGCGCCAGGAGCTGGTGGGGCTCATCGAAGTCATCGAACCCCGGTTCGGCCTGGAGGAAATCGGCGGGTTGGAACCCATCAAGGGGTATTTCTCCCAGATCGTCAAGGCCATTCATGCCGGGGACGACAAGCTGGTGCCCCGGGGCATCACCATGATGGGGCCGCCGGGGGTGGGCAAAACCGCCCTGGCGGAAGCCCTGGCCCGAGATATCGGCTTCAATTTCGTCAAGCTGCTGAATCCCCGCACCAAGTGGGTGGGGGAAAGCGAACGCAATTTTTTCAAGGCCCTGCAAAGCCTCCGGACCCTCACCCCCCTGGTGGTGGTGGAAGACGAGGCCGATCAGAGTGAGCATGGCCGCGACGAGTACTCCGGCGACACCGGGGTGAGCAACCGCCTCCGGCAGATGCGCTTTGAGTTCACCGGCGACCCGGCCATCCGGGGCAAGGTCCTGTGGATCAGGATTACCAACCGCCCGGACCGGCTGGACCAGGCGGACCTGCGCTCGGGCCGGTCCAGCGAACGGATTCCCTTCTTCATGCCGGATTTCACCGAAAAGCGTCACATTTTTGAGGTGGTGGCCAGGCGGAGTAACATTGCTTGCGACTGTGCGGATTTTACCGACATCACCGCCTACCTGGAGGCGCGGCATCCGGAGGTAATCACCGGTGCGGACATCGAGGAACTGGTCTTCCGGGCCCACCGCCAGGCGAGGGTGGCGGGCCGGGATCAGGCGCTCCCCGAGGACTTCCGCCAGGTGATCGACGACTTCCTGCCGCCCCACCAGACCGAGGTTCTCCGCCACATGGAGCGGCTGGCCCTGAACCAGTGCTCCTCCCGGCGCTTTGTGCCGGAGCGGGTCTGGAGTTGGGCCGGCGGGGGGGAGGGGGGGATCAAATAACCGCTGAATAATCTCCCTAATTTCATGTTCCCTCAGATAACCTATTGATATCACAAGGAGGGGCGGGTTTTAAACCCGCCCCTACAAACGGACCCGGTATAAACTCCCCTTTAAGACCAGGGGACTTGAGCTAACCCTTCGCGTGCCAGGAATCCCCGCTATCAAAGACAAGATCATCATTGCCGGGCTTGACATGATTCTCCAGGAGGAGGCCGGCGACGGGCAGGTACGGGTGGCCCGGCGGGCGCCCCTGGAAGCGGTGTTGCGTTACGTGGCCCGGGTGATGCCGTCCCCGTTGCCGCTCTTACCTCCGGGCATCCGCTGGCTTTGCCGCCAAAAAGACCTGCTCAACCTGGTGGTGGAGCATCCCCCCCAATGCCGCACCCTGAGAGTCAGCTGGGGGAAAAAAGGCCAGGACGATTACCACCCTTACCATCTGGCCTTCCCTTACATCATCTATGTTCTGACCTTCTACCGGGACGGTTTCGAGGAAATGAAGATGTTTTTCCGGAACAGTTCCTTGAGTTCTCCCACCGATACCCTCTATCATACTAACCTGCCCAACGTACGGGGAGAACCGGGGCACTACGGCAGTCAACGGGTCTGTCTGCGGTACCGGCCGGAGCTGCTGGAGGGGGTGCCCCTGGCCGAGGCGGTGCCAGACCTCATCGAGTTCTTCTGGAGCACCGGCTTCAATCAGGATATTGCCAACAGCGCCTTCGGGCGGGCGATGGCCCGGGACCCGAGGTTAGCCAGCCTGGAAGCCTGGGAGACCGCCAGCCGGGAAGATCCCCTGTTCGTTTTAGAGGTGGATTGGGAACCGGCTAACCGGGATTTGCCGGGCTTGTGGACGGAATGCCTGATGCTGCATGGCGAGACGGCTGACCCCATCGCCTCCGCCAGCGAATTGGCGGATATCCTCTACCGGCTGCCGGTGGGATACTGAGACCGGCGGGAGGCCCGTTCCAGTGGCGGCCATGGGCGGGGCGGAGCGGGACGGCCACTGCGGCACCCCCCCAGCCCTCCATAACCGGTGATCCCCCGTTAAGGCAACGAGGGGCAAACGGCCCGGTCATGGTCCCCGGAACTAGCCATATCCCGTTTTCTTGCGGTCTACCTTGCCGTGGGTTCTGAAGGAAAAAGCCACCGGGGAATCGGCGGCAAAGCATTTCAGCGACGTCCCCACCAGTTTTCTCAACGCCTGGAGCAGTTGCTGGGATGAAATATGATTGAAATCGCCCTCCAAGGTGAGATACAAATCGTCACCTTTGCGGCAAACCGAGATGGTTGGTTCCATGACACTCTCCTTTTCGGGCCTTCGTACGGCAGTAATGATAAAGTTTCCTGCCTGTCCCCCAATCCTTAAAATTCTTGGTTACCCGGCCTTATCCGGCTGTTACCCATACACATAACACGCTTGAGTTGATGCACACTTGGGAGGATTACTGAAATTTACGGCAGGATTTACTGGTTTTTGATTGGGGGAAACCACTAGCCGGGAAAGATCAGGAGGTTGCCTTTAAGGTGATTTTCCTTTGGAGGTCGGCAATGAAGAGGGAGGGAGAAGAGTCGTTGGCTTGATGTACGGACTTTTTTCCGATTGGAAACCCAGTCGAACTCAACCGAGAAAGAAACCCTTAGAGTATAGAAAGGCACACCGGCGGGGGCTGCCAAGCTGTGGGCGGACACACAAGTCCGTTCATGCAAAAGATACCTGTACGATCGAAGTTTGGGGTGAGGGCCTAGCCGACAAAAAGGTTCCCGGAGAGAAATCGCCTCGTAGTCCGGGCCTGGGCCCTCACGCCGTCAATCAAGCGAATCATCGAACGGGAGTTCATTGGCCAGATCGGTGACCAGCAGGTTGGATAAGTTAGAGCTGAGATAGATTTTCTGGTTTACCACGGTGCGGATGCTCTTCACCAGTTCCTCCAGGGCGCAATCCTTCAGCAGATAGCCAGAAGCCCCGGCGTTGAGCATATTTAAGACAAACAGACTGTCGGAGTGCATGGAGAGACCGATAACTTTGGTTTCGGGATATTGAGACAATATCCGGCGAGTCGCTTCCACGCCGTTCAAGTCGGGCATGGAAATATCCATGATCACTACCTGGGGGGAAAATTCTTGGATGAGCTTTAAGGTGGTGCGGTAATCTTCCGCCTCGCCCACCACATGCATGTCCGGTTCACCGGCCAGGAGTTGGGCCAGACCCCGGCGCACAATCTGGTGGCTATCCGCCAAAACAATCTTAATGGTCATCCTATCTCCCAGTCAGATCGATTGGGCAGGTCGCAATGAGACGGGCTGGCGCAAACAACGATTTGGCCGTGCGGCCGAAAGATCATCCGGCATAAGACGTTGCCCATAAAATATAGGGATTCCCCTCAAAAGCACTAAGGGAATCCCTAATTATAGTTTCCGGAAAACCTTATTTTTGCAGTTACAAGCGGGCGAGTAGTATTGACGGGCGATCCTCCGGCAGGATTAGACTTCCAGCGAGGTCAATCCCTGGCGGATGGCGTATTTGGTAAGTTCGGCCACACTGTGAATCCCCAATTTGGTCATGACCTGTTTGCGGTGGGCTTCCACGGTCTTGACGCTGACACAGAGACCGTCGGCGATTTGGTTGGTGCTTCTGCCTTCGGCCATGAGCTGGAGCACTTCCCGTTCGCGGGCCGACAGGACGGAAAACGCCGAGGAAGTCGTGGTTTGCCAGCCGGTGACGAAATCCCGGATGACGATGTCGGAAACCCCCGGACTGAGGTAGGTTTTATGGTCGACCACGGCGCGGATGGCTTTTACCAGTTCTTCCAGGGCGCAGTCCTTCAGCAAATATCCCAAGGCGCCGGCTTTGATCATGTTGAGCACAAAGAGACTGTCGGAATGCATGGACAGGGCGATCACCTTGACATCCGGAGCCCCGGACAATATCTGGCGGGTGGCCTCGATGCCGTTCAGCTCGGGCATAGACAGGTCCATGATGATAATATCGGGAAGTAATTCCTGGGCCAGTTTCAGCACCTTGCGCCCGTTATCGGCTTCGGCGATGATCTCCATGTCAGTTTCGGCTTCCAGCAGGATGCGCAGCCCCTGCCGTACAATCTGGTGGTCATCCGCCAGGATGATTCTAATCGGTCGGTTCATGCCGTTAAATGGGTTTCTTCTTTGACCCATGGGAATACCTCCAAGGCTAAATCTCCGGCCGCCCGCTTTGGAGCCGCAGGGGCACCGGTGCTTCGATGTGTCCCAATCGGGACCCATCATGCTTTTTGATTATACTTTTACCCTGATGAAGGGTGGATTGCAGCCGGGGATTCCCTGATTTTGGGGAGCGCAAACCCTGAATCTTGCCATACCAGGTGGAAGATGCGCCGGCTTAGGGCTTAAGACGGGTTCAGACTTCCAGAGAAGTCAGTCCTTGACGAATGGCATATTTGGTGAGTTCGGCCACGCTGTGAATATCCAGTTTGTTCATCAGTTGTTTGCGATGGGCTTCCACCGTCTTGACGCTGACGAACAGGCTATCGGCGATCTGGTTGGTGTTTTTGCCTTCAGCCATCAACTGCAGCACTTGTCGTTCCCTGGCCGTCAGGATCGAGTAGGCCGACGAAGAGGATTCCGCCGAGGACCAGCCGATGACGAAGTCCTTGATCACGATATCGGAAATGCCGGGGCTGAGGTAGACTTGGCGGTTCACCACCGTGCGCACCGCTTTGACCAATTCCTCCAGGGCGCAATCTTTCAGCAGGTACCCCGAGGCCCCGGCCTTGAACATATTCAATACAAAGAGACCGTCGGAATGCATCGACAGGGCAATAACTTTGACTCCGGTAGATTCGGTCAGTATCTGGCGCGTGGCCTCGATGCCATTGAGGTCGGGCATGGAAATATCCATGATCACCACCTGAGGGGCAAGGTCCTGGACCAACCTGACCACGTCTCGCCCATTGTCCGCTTCACCCACAACCTCAAAGTCAGGTTCCGCCGATAGCAGCGTCCGGAGCCCGTGACGTACTATCTGGTGGTCGTCCGCCAATACGATCTTGATCATATCGCTGTCCCCGCATGAGCCTTCTTGGCATGCTGGAGGGGCACGGTGAGCGTGACCCGGGTTCCCCGGCCAGCGCCCGGTTCCACCTGCACCTGGCCGCCGAGATAACGCAAACGCTCTCTAATACTGAAGAGCCCAAAGCCGCCGTTACTTTTTAGCCGCGAGTCTTGGTTGAGGTCTTTAATCCCCACCCCGTCGTCTTCCACCGCGATGCTGACGTCGTCGTTGTCTCTGCGTATGGTTACCCGGGCATTGCGGGCTTGCGCATGTTTGACGATATTAAGCATCAACTCCCGCACCGAACGGAAGAGCAGGACCTTGATTTCATCATCCATGGGGATGGGGAGCATATCTTTTTGCACGTCCACCTTGAGGCCGTGCTGCGCCCGGAGGTGGCGGGCGAACCAATCTACTGCCGCCTCAAAGCCCAACTCGTAAAGTACCGGGAGGCTCAATTCGAAGGTCAGGGATCTGGTGTCCTGGATCATCTGATCGATGAGCTCCCGCACCTCGCTCAAGGATTTGGCCTGTTTTTCAGCAGTGACGGACTTTTGCAGCACCCCCAGCTTGATCTTGGAGATGGCCAGGGCCTGGCCGATATGGTCATGCAGGTCGGTGCCCAGGCGCCGCCGTTCGCGCTCTTCAGTGAGAGACAACTCCGACGCCAGCGATTGGAGCTGCTCCTGATAGGTGCAGATATCGTCCTCCGCCTGTTTCCGGTCGGAAATATCCGCCACCATACCGATGGCAAACTGGGGGGCGCCCCCGACCCCCCGGAGCAGGGATACGGTTACCTGTCCCCAGACCACCCGGTTATCCTTATGCAGGTAACGATTCTCCCGGGAGTAGGAATCTCGCGTCCCCTTGGCCAACTCTTTGAACATCTTGCCGCTTTGGAGAGCATCTTCCGGATGGAGGAATTCCGTGAAATGTTTCTGGACCACCTCGCCCTTACTGTATCCCAGCATTTTCAGCCAAGCCGGGTTGACATCCAAAAGGCGGCCTTCCATATCCCCCATAGACATGCCGATGGCCGCTTCTTCAAAGATTTTCTGGAATCGCTTTTCGGTTTCCCGCAAGGCCGTAATATCACTGAACATGGCAAAGGCCCCGACAAAATGGCCGTCTTCAAATAGAGGAACCGAACTCATAATGACCGAAGCCAGTTCCTGGTTCTTGCAGGTGATATCCAATTCCTGCTGGGCCACTCGGTTCAACCGGTTCTGGGCCATGACCTCCCGCAACCGCGCCTGATTTTCCTGATCCAGCAGGCTGTAAATTTTTCGGTTTTCCAGGGTGTCGTGGCCGGTAATCTCACGCATCCGGCGGTTGGCGAATTTGATGCCCCCGGTTTCATCGATGATCCAGATACCTTCGTGGGCATTTTCCACCAGCTCGCGGTATTTCCGTTCCGACACTTCCAACTTGCGGTAAAGCACGGCATTTTCCAGGGCGATGGCAATCTGGTTGGCAAAACTGACAATAAACTCCCGATCGCCATCGGTGATCATCGCATCCTCGTGGACGCGATCGGCCAGGAGCACGCCGATCACCTTGCCCCTGACCGTCAGGGGCACCAGAATAAAGGCCTTGGGCTTAAAAAATTGAATCAAGGGGTTGTTCATGTTGAGTTTGCTGCGGGCCACATCCTGAATCACCACCGGGATGCCGGTCATGGCGACCCGGGCAATGACGTTATCCACTTTGGTGATGGGAATCCGATAATTCCTTACTTGGTCAAAGATTTCGGGGGCGATTCCCTCGGCATAGGTAAGTTCCAGTACCTCTCTTTTTTCGTCCATGAGGAGAATCCCGGCCCGGTCCAATTTGGCCGAGTTGATAAGCAGCCGCAAGGTTACCTGGAGCAGTTTCTCCAGGTTGAGAACCGAGAGCGCCGCCGTACTGGTTTCCTGCATACAGATGAGTTGATCGATCTTTTCTTTTAATTGGATATTTAACCGGTGGATTTCATCGAATTTCTTCTTTAAAAGTTCTTTATCCCGCTCCAGTTCCTCAATAGTATAATTGAGCGCCCGCCAGGGTACCAGAAGCCGCAACAAACCTTCTTTAATAGAAAATTTTCTCTGCCAGGTAAAGTGGTATTCGCAATAGTCATCACCCTGGAAAAAACATTTGGTTTCTTCTAAGATCGCCGGCGGAAGATTCCAGATGGTGGGAATACCTGAGTATATTCCTTTATTAAATAAACAATAATCAATAGTACTGGGGATTTCCTTAAACCAATGCAAACGGATGACCGCGCTATCACGGGTGGTTTTTACGAGTTCAATTCGTTTATTTTTATTAAATTTATCATTAATTGCTTGAACTTTTTTCAGAGTGCTGCGGGGGTTTTTATAAGCGAACAGGATAATTCTTTGCACATAGCCTAACTTTTTTCTGGCCGCCGATTCAAACGCAATCTTAAAGGCGATGGTATCATCCTGGGTGATCGCTTTGGCGTTCTCAAACATCTTGGTGACCACATCACTGGATACCCAGTTATGCGTCTCCATCAAAAATTCTTGGGGGTTAGCCAGATCCTCAATTTCCGGGCCCAGACCCGTAAAGAGCCGGTGAACTTCCCCAGGCATAGTATCTTGAAAAAATTCGATTATAGCCCGGGTATTAAGGCAACTATGATGCTTCTCCATCCGATTATCTGTCCTTGTTCCCCTTGCAACCTTCTCCAGCCTGCCTGCGCCGGGCAAGGCCCATTGGCCTTACCCCTCGTTGACCATGCAGGTCAGGGCCGGCGCCGGGGAAGGGAAAGTTATCGCGGTCAACCTTTTGCAAGGTATCTCCTTCTGGCTGCATACCTCCCCATCCCGGGGCCAGGTGCCCGATGATGCCAAGAATCACCCGCTTTATCAACCGAACTTGCGATTAAACTGAACTATAAGACCTGGTTCCCCTTAAACGCATAATAAAGAACTATGGACAAATGTCAAGAAAAAGCACTTCAGCGGCCCGTATTACCGGATTACGACTAAGAACCCCGCGGTCATCAACAATAACTCCTCCACTTGCTCCAGCAAAAAAGCAATTGCCTGTTCCTCTTTCTTAGACCTGCCGGGGCTCTATTTTCCCTACTTAAATCTTTAAAATCTCCTTGAGGTCCTGAGCCATTGACCTTCCTTCCCAGCGCCTTACGCCATTTCCCCGAGATAAAATAGAGTTTTTATTCGTTAAATCAAGAGGTTTCCTCATTGTGGCGCTAACCCATCTTGGGTATCGTCCATTGGGGTTTCTTGACTTAGGAGGGGGGGTGGTACGTCCGAGGAAAACCAAACCCCATAAATAGGCTTTTAGAAAGGAAAAATAGGGATTGTCCGATAGTGCTCCTCTAAAAAGGCTAATATATTAAAAGATTTGCCAATTTTACTAAGAGTTCTGGAGACTAAATCGATGAGCCATCGCAACTATCAGGCTAACATGCTGATTTTAATAGTTTATTCAATTTGCGTGTCTCAGACCGCCAGGGAGGCCAGCTGTTTACCGCCATAACTTAGGAAATTCAGAAGGAAAAAATGGCAAAGGCCCTAGCGCTTATTAGGGAAACCCTCATATTAATTTTTTTCTAACGTTAATATTTTAGAAGATTTGCTTAATTTTCTTTGAGGAGTGCGATTATGTTTCTCACACGATTTCGGCTTCCTAAAATCTCTCTGAGCCTGAGCAAATTTATGCAAATGAAACTGAACAGTTTCCTGTTCCGCTATTTGCCCTTCTCGGTCTCCCGATGCTATGTCATGGTCCTGGGCAGGCTCTACTATCTCTTGTGCTGGGCGGAAAGAACCCTGATTCGGAATACCATAAAACATGTTTTTGGCCGCAAGATCGCGGCCCCCGTCCTGAACAAAAAAATCAAAGCCGCCTTCAAGGGGATTTTTGACCACTACCACGAAAAGTTGTTTGTCGGGTATTCCAACTTCCCCAGGCTGCTGAAGTTTTTGAAATCTCAGGTCAGTTTTGCCGGGGCGGAGAATCTCCAGGAAGCCTTGCAGGATGGCAAGGGAGTCATTCTGGTCACCGGTCACTTCGGGGCCGTGGAGTTTTTGCCCGGCGCCCTGGCGTTGAATGGCTATCCCACTTCCATGATCTGCCGCTTCCAAACCTCCCGGCTGCGGGAATCCATGGGCCAACGAGCCGAAGCGGTGGGTCTGCACCTGATCGACGCCGACGAAGGCAACATTATCCTGTCAGCCATGAAGGCTCTCAAGGACGGGCGGATTCTCATCACCGAGTGTGACGAATTTGACGAATGGCGCCCTGATCCCCACCGGGACAGTTACTTTCTCAACTGCCGGCTGCCTTCGGACCGGACCCTGGAGCTGTTGCGGAAACGCTCCGGGGCCCAGGTCATCACGGCTCTGGTGCAGCGGGAGGGCAAGAAGCGGTACACCTGTAATCTGACCCCAGTTGGCAATGGGGCCTCGCCGATGTTCCCCCCCATTCACGAGCAATGCCTGAGCGTGCTGGAAAAAACGGTGGAGGATTTCCCGGAACAATGGTATCAGTGGAAGAAGTTTGGTAAGATGATTAAATCTCGCTTTGAGGTCGAATATGATCGTCAAGAAGTTGGATATCTGGCACCTGAGATTGGGTTTTCTGTCCCCGATCAAGCATAATCTGGCGACCCACCAGGGTTCTGAAAACCTCGTCCTCAGGGTGACCACGGATGAGGGGATGACGGGATTCGGCGAGGGGGTCCCCCGGGCCTTCGTCACCGGAGAATTGCTCAGCGACAGCCTTTTGTTCCTCCGCCAGGTCCTGGCCCCGGTAATATTAACCCGGGAGTTTCCTTCCACCCAGGCGCTGCTCCAAGACCTCAAGAGCCTCTATGAGCAAACGCAAGCCCAGCGCCATCCGGCGGCCTTCTGTGCCCTGGAGACGGCCCTGCTGGATGCCGCCGGCCGGACCTGGGATATGCCGGTAACCGAACTGATCGGGCCCAAACTGAGAACCAGCCTGGAGTACAGCGCCGTCATTCCCCTGATGGCCCCGGAATCGATGCGGCATTTATTCCGGCTGGTCAAGATGAACCACATGCGGTTTGTCAAACTCAAGGTGGGGACGAGCGATGACCTTTCGACCTTGCGCCTGGCCCGGGAAGAGTTGGGCGACGACGTCGATATCCGGGTGGATGCCAACTCGGCCTGGACGCCTCCCGAGGCGATTGCGCGCCTCAAGGAAATGCAACCTTACGGCATCAGCGCCGTGGAGCAGCCGGTGGCCAAGAGCGACTTTGCCGGGTTGAAACAGGTGAGCGAGGCGGTCCAGATCCCGGTGATTGCGGACGAGTCATTGTGCAATGAAGACGACGCCCGGAATTTGATCGCCCTGAAGGCCTGCCGGATCTTCAACATCCGCCTCTCCAAATGCGGCGGTCTGGGGGCCGCCACCCGTATCAGACAGATGGCCGAGGCGGCCGGGATTCTCTGCCAGTTGGGTTGTCATGTGGGCGAAACCAGTATCCTTTCGGCCGCCGGCCGTCAGTTCGCCTTAACCGGGCCGCAATTGTCCTATGTGGAGGGCTCGTTCTCCCCCCTCCTGCTGGTACGGGATGTGGTTTTACACCCCGTGGTCTTTAGTGGCGGCGGCATGGCCTTTGAGCTGCCCGGCCCTGGTTTGGGGATTGAAGTCTTGGAAAGCGCCCTAAACGAACTGGCCGTGTCGCACTCCGTGGAGCAACCCCAATTCTCGTAATTCAGGAATATTTGTGTAATTAGATAACCGTCAGCTCACTCCCTCTGGATGGAGGAGGGCTGGGGTGGCTGAATTATTAGTTATTCTTTCATGTCGAGAAATCATTCTCTCTACCGGCGACCTCATTCGAGTCAGGCCACTTAACGAAACCAAGACGGAGATGTAAGGATATGCATGGTGTGTATTCAGCTTCCAAGAAAATCTTTCGGCTCCTTACGAACGGCTGTGCGTCCGAAAGGTCTCACCCCCCCGTGCCCCCTTCCCTGGAGGAAAAGGTGGCTGTCCCTGGATTTCCAGGGGTGCGGGGCTGGGGTAACGGCCCGAGCCCGGGGCTTCGTGAGAGCCTGGCGGAGGCGCTGCGCCAGGAATTGGCAGCCCAAGACGGTAAACCGGCCGGAAAACTCGCTCTGAATAGTGAGGACGTGCTGGTTCTCTCCGGCGGGAGCGACAACGGGGCCTTTGGGGCCGGGCTGCTCTGCGGCTGGACCGAACACGGCGACCGGCCTACCTTCAAGCTGGTAAGCGGCTGCAGCACCGGGGCGCTCATCGGCCTTTTCGCATTCCTCGGGCCAACCTATGACGGGCAATTGAAAGATGCCTACACCACGATCTCAGCCAAAAATATTTTTAAAGTGAAGAAAATCTTTTCGATACTGACCTCGGAATCCATCGCCGATAGCCAACCCCTGTCAGAACTGATTGCCAAGTACGTGAACGAGAAGATGCTCGTGGACATCGCCGCCGGCCACCGGCAGGGCCGGCGTCTCTTTGCGACTACCACCCAACTGGACTGTCAGCGCCTGGTGGTCTGGGACCTGGGGGCCATCGCCGCCAGCGGCCACCCCCAAGCCTTGGCCCTCTTTAGAAAGGTCCTCCTGGCGTCGTCGGCGCTGGCGGGAGTATTCTCACCGGTTTACTTCGAGGTGCAGGCGGAAGGGCAAACCTACGGGGAGATGCACGTGGATGGAGCAACCGCGGCGGAGGCGATGACCTACGAGCACACCGTACAGCCTTTGACCGCCATCCAGGAATTTGAGACCCCGGCTCTGCAGCGCCCCCGCCGCCTTTTCATCATCCGGAACGGCCAGCTAAGGCCCGAGTGGCAGGAAGTAAAGCCGCACCTCCTGTCCATTATGCCGCGGGCTCTCGCCACCCTCATCAAGAACCAGAGCGTCGGCGATCTTTATCGGCTGTATTACGAAGCTCAGCGGGATGACTTTGATTACCACCTGGCCATCATCCCGGAAGATTTTCAAGCCCCGGAACATGAAAAATTCGACCCGGCATACATGAATCAACTTTTCGATTTAGGGTATGAGATGGCCCGCCGAGGTTGCCCTTGGGCCAAGAAGCCGCCGCGGCTTTATGAGTGAGGGAACCGGCGGCGATTAGGAGATAATATCCCGTTTGCCGGGTTTCCGTGAAGCCCTGATTGGGGTTTCTTCCTCTGAACGCGGTTATAGAGCAGATTTTAGCCCTTTACGTTACTTGCCCTTTTTCCTCCATGCCATCTGGAGCTGTAAAGCATTTGCCCCTTTCTCATACAGCGAGTCAGGGAGCAGAGAGGCCAGTTTTCTGACCGGCTTGCTTCCCAAAAAGCGAAATACCCCCAGGGGAATCTTCTGCAGTTTTGGATGCAATTTGGCAATCCTCAGCAAGAGGACAAGAAATATTTCGTAGTTCTTCTGATATTTTACGGCAGCCCTGGTGTAAGACCGGAAGATGTCTTCATCAAATTCCGTAATCAAGCCGTCCTTTTTGGCGCGATCGTAGATAGGCGTCCCTGGATATAATGATAAAAAGAACAAATTCGGTTTGAAGTTCGGGGGCAGATCGAGCAGGAAGTCATACGTCAGCATTATATCATCCCTGGTCTCGTAGGGGTTGTCAATGATAAAGTCAACGATAAGGAAAAGATCCCTTTTTTCTGCATAGGGTGCAATCTCTTTGATGACTTTGCGTGTCTGTGCCAGGGAGATATTCCTATTGTAAACTTCAGTAATCACCCTTTGGCTTCCCGACTGGATACCCATATTAAATGCGACTAAGCCATGGTCTAACAAGATTTCCATTTTTTTCGTTCTATAGGTTCTTGCGCTGGCGGCGACGCCGAAAGGAATGTCAATTTCCTTCTTGTACCGCGCCGCAAAGGCTTCTAGTTGTTTTTGGGGTCTTGCCAAGAAATCATCATCGCCGAACGCAATGAATTTAATGAAAGGAAGCGTGTCAAGGGTATATTTGATCTCATCGATAACGCGACCCACACTATAAAACCGCATGATGTTTTTTCCAAACATTGATACATACCTGCAATTGTTGCAGTAGGAGCATTCGTGCGGACAACCTCTGGAGGTGAGAAAGTACATGGTTGGCACATAAAAGGGATACTGTTCGGTGGCTGCTTTGATCATGTCCATTGTCAACGGCAGTAATTTACCATCCAGGAGAAATTGATTATCGAGGCCGTAGTCGTAATAGGGAAGGCTATCCAAGTCAGCAAAAGGGGGTAAGGCTTTGTTGATGACATGAGAGCCGTTGACGTTAAATGCCATATTGGGGATATCCAAGTAATCGGTTCCAGTATCTAATCTGTTCACCAATTGGACGGCAGCCTCATCGCCTTCTGAGAAACAGACTGCATCGGCATACTTAAGGCTCAATTCCGGGGTGGCAATGCAGTGCGGGCCACCCCATACAACCTTTAAGCCTGGGAATCTTTGGTGAATAAGATTGGTGATCCGCACTGCCCTCCCGAAGTAATTACTGTACACCGCGATCATCACGAGGCCGGTATTTCTGAAGATTTCTTTCAATCTCTCCAATTCAGGCAGTTCATATTCAGGCTCACGTCTGGCGAGGTATATGTTGGTCACCTTGTGCCCGGCTCTTTTGAGGAGTGAAGATATGAGTCGAGAGCCATCGCAGGCGAGCCTGCCACTCACACTGATGAGCGTGATTTCCATATCGAATTTTCCTTGCGTCTTTGGATCGTCTGAAGATTTATTGTGGGAATAATTAAAATTCAGAAAAATGAATTATTGAATATCGCCGGATTTTTCCGAGGAGACCGCAGGTGGTTGGCCAGCTTGACCTCTTTGCCGGAACCTTTCCTAAAATTGAAACGACCAGCTCAGCCCCAGAGAGTGGGTATCACTGTTATAACGCCCGTTGGCCTGCAAGGGCGCCGGAACCCCGTTGACTACAATGGTGTTGCTTTTGGTGCGGCTCTCGTTCAGGATGTAATTGTAGGCGAAGCCCAGGGTAAATCTCTCGAGGACCTTGAGGTCGCTTCCCACCGTAAAGATGTGACGGTTGGCGTCGGGCACCTGGGGATCAAAGCTGGAATCCGGTACCGGGGTGAGGTCATAGATATATCCGGCCCGGAGCTTCATGGTTTCATTCACTGCATAATTGGCCCCGAAGCGGAAAGCCCAGGAATCATGCCAGCCCTTGGGGGTGGTGATGGTGGTCCTCATGACCCCGTTTACCGGCACCGGGCTGTCCAAATTGAGTTTCAGCTGGTCATACGTGGACCAGCCGGTCCAGGTGGTGTCAAATTCGAAGGTGAAAGGTTTGAGATGGCTGCAGGCAATCCCCATGGTCAGCGACGGGGGGTAGACAATGGCAGCCCGGCCGTCGCTGTTGGGCCCCGGCAACGGCACCGGCAGGGTGGTGCTAAGGCTGCCGATGTGATTCACTTCGATTTTACTGCGGTAGGCAACCCCTAACTTCAGCCCCGACCATGGTTCGTAGTGCAGCCCGAGGTTGTAGCCCACCCCCTTCCCTTCGCCGGTCAGGGTGATCTCGCCATCAGGCAAGGCCCGGCCGCCTAAAACCACCGGTGTCTTGCGTTTGAGGCGGACTTTGGACCACAGCATATCAAACCCGGCCGCCAGAGAGAGGTTTTCCAGCACTTTGACCGAGACCACCGGGTTGAGATTATAAGTATGCAGGCTGGAGAAGGTAGTGATATATCTGCCCGCCCAGGTAGGTGGCCAGACTGTCCCCATGCCGAAGGGCGAAAAAAAGCCAAGGCCCAGGACCACCCGATCATGCACGGGAATGGCGATATAGGCCGTCAGGCTCCGGTATATTCGATGATTGGTTTGAGAGTCCTGGCCACCGCCGCTAAACTCGCGATCCGGATAATTAAAGAAACTTCCCTGATAGACCTGGGCTCGTTTGATTTGATTGAGCCCGGCCGGATTATAAAAGATGGCTGAGGCGTCGTTGGCCTCGGCCACGAAGGCGTTGCCTTGACCCATGGCCGCAGTTCCCTGCTGCACTAAGGCAAAACCGGCCGCCCCGGCACCGGAGGTCCACCAGCAGAGGAGTGATACCGCCACAATCGCCCGGACCAAACTCTTCCCGGGCCAGCCTGATTTACCGGAACTACTAAGAATTAACATTCCCAACAAGTTCAGCATATTGGACTCGCAGAATGAAGTTAAGCGATTTAAATAGCTTTTTGCAAAAAAATCAACTCTTTTTTTTCAACTCTGCCGTTATTATCAATTATTTCTGATACCATCCGTTTAACTGAGAGGCTTTTGTAAAGTTGGGGGCCACCCTGGATAATGAAAAAGGCGTTGCCGTAGTTGTTTCTTTGTAAAGATGCGTTAATTAATCCAAAAACCATGCAGCCTCACAGTTCCTTTCGGGAAAAAATGGTTTAGGCTATGGGCCGCATCATTCTCTATTAAGCCCGGCAACGATCATCACCCGCCTGGTTGTATCCCTCCGCCCGCCTTGGGTTGATTATCTCCTCAAGTCGCTTTATAATAAAAAATTATTTAATCGGTATATGGTTCAATTTCGGTGTCTCTCTCAAAGGCTCCCGATACGATCATTGGAAACAAAAGATCTCCTGGAAAGGTCATTTCCCAGCAAACCCTGCTATTCTTTTGCCAGAAAATTTTCCGGGGGTCTTTGGCGCAGGTACTGAGACAGGTTCTCGGAGGAATTCCGCAAACTCTGGGGGCCGGATAACCTAGACCCGGGCCCCTTGAGATTATAGTCGCCATGAAGCATTGCCCAGACCGCCATTGATGAACTGCCGGGCAAGGAGAAGTTAGTACCGACCATGATTGATATTCATGCGCATATCCTGCCTGGGATGGACGACGGAGCCAAAAACTGGGACCAAACCCTGCAAATGGCGCGGCTGGCGGTGGAGGATGGCATCACGGTAATGGTAGCCACCCCGCACCTCTATAAAGAGAGATCGATCAGTACAACTCAATTAAATACCAGAGAAATAATCCTCCAGCAGGTGGCGCAACTGAAAGATAAATTGTATGAAGAAAAAATCCCCCTGGAAATCCTCCCGGGTTGTGATTTTCCCCTGAGTTTCGAATCATTACAGTTTTTGGATGACGGCCTGGCGTTGACCATTAATGACGCCAACCGCTATTTGCTCTTAGAACTGCCCGACACCGCGCTGCCGCCGGCGACCGAAGAAATCTGTTTTCATCTGCAATCCAAGGGCATAACCCCCATCATTACCCATCCTGAGCGCCACATGATCCTCCAGGAGATGCCCTACAAGCTCAAGCGCTTGATTGATTTGGGCTGCCTGGTCCAGATGACCGGCAACAGTTTGACTGGTTGGTTCGGCAGGGCAGTAAGAAAAGTTTCTCGACAATTTGTGAAGTTGGGGTACGTTCACCTGCTGGCCACCGATACCCACGACCCGAAGCGGCGTCCTCCGGTGCTGAGCCAGGCGGTCACCGAATTATCGCATCTGATCGGAGAAAAACGCGCCCAGGCCATGGTCAACGACATTCCCCAGAAGATTATCGCCGGTGAACCTTGCTGGTAAGAACTCGGGGCCAGGGTCTCTGCTACCCCTTTAACCCTGACCTATCCTCAATTTTTTTCCCGGTTGGCTCAAACCCTAAAAAATTGCCCGATTTCCCCTGTCGCCTTGCTATAATGAGTTTAAGCTTCTCAGCTTGAGCCCCAAGACTTCTCATCATCAACGATCTCTATTCCGGGTGGAAAAGAAAACATGCGGTTGATAATCCCTGATGTGGTAACGATTTTTCTATTTCTGGGCTTGGCCGTTTTAGGTGTCTCCGGGTGCGGTGAAGGTGAAATCAACCGGAGGTCTCCATCCCAGGAGGTTAAAGAGTTCTTTGCGGCCGGCAAGGAAGCCCAATACCTGTCACTTCAATGTCTTACGTCCGGTGCCGCGGATCTATCCGCCTATGATCACTTGACGGAGGTTAAATATCCTCCCACCTTCCAGGTCGAGGTCTTGAGGGAACCGCCATCCAGACCCCATAAATCTTTTGCGGTGCTGGAATACGACCCGGCGCCGCAAGCTAAGCCTGAGGAGGTGGTGGAAGGGCTCAAGGGTAAGGCCAGGGAAATCGGCGCCGATGCCATCATCCTTTGCCCTTCCGGTCCGGGCCAGGGCCTTTCCGGGATACCGCCGACGGCAAAAAAGCAGGCCGTGGCCATCAAATATATCGCGACGAGGCCGCCACCAAAGGGAAGTAATTCCTAAGCCTTCCTAAGGCCCCGGTTTCATTCTGAGGGTCCCGGCCGCAAACCCGGGTCAAGATTAAGGAGCGCAAAGAATCTGATGATAAAAGATTTGTTCGAGAAATCAGTCCTGATTTTTGGCTGCGGCAATATCCTGTGGGGGGACGACGGATTTGGGCCTGCGGTCATTCAACGGCTGAAGGAACACTACCGACTCCCTGCCAATGTCCTGGCCATGGATGTGGGGACCAGCATCCGGGATATTCTGTTTGATTTGGTCTTGAGCGACAAGAAGCCCGAGAAGATTTTCATCATCGATGCGGTGGAATATCCCGACCGGAAGCCGGGAGAGGTCTTCGAAATCCCGGTGGAGGGGATACCGGACAAAAAAACCTCCGACTTCTCGCTGCACCAATTTCCCACGGTCAACATGCTGCAGGAGCTTAAGGAGCACAGCCGGATAGACATCAAGATCATCGTAGCCCAGGTGGAAGCCATCCCGGATGAAGTCCAGCCGGGTCTGTCGGCCGCCATGACGAGGGCCATCGACACCGTCTGTCTCCGCCTCCTGGGGGCTCTCCCGGCAGAGGAGCCGGGATGAGGCGTCGCCTTCACCGGGTTTGATTAGCTCATTCCAGGTTTTCCTTTGAAATGAAACAATTATCCACCAAAGATGTTGATATTACCTGTAGGGGCGGGTTTCAAACCCGCCCGCTACGGGTCCGTGAAGCGCTCCTAACCCCCCAGGGAGATGGCCAGGGCGGTGGTCAGTTTCACCACGTCCTGGTTGGTCTTGCGCAGATGCCGGGACAGGATCTGGGCCAGACGCAGAAGCAGCTTTACCCCCATGGCCGGGTTCTGTTCGATCAGTTCCAGAAAATCCTTTTGATGTAGTTCCAGGAGGGCACAATCGGTGGAGGCGGTCACCGTGGCCGACCGGGTTTCGTTTTCCAGCAGGGCCATCTCCCCGAAATACACCCCGTCTTCCGCCTTCAGGCGGATCATCACCCGTTCTTTGGGGGTGTCTTCATCCAGTACCAGGGTGAGCTGCTTGGTGATCTCCACTTCCCCGGCCTGCATAATGAACAGGCTGTCTCCGGGCTCACCTTCCTGGATGATGACCGCCTGAGCCGCAAATTCCCGGAGGCTGGTGCGGCCCAGCACCTGATGGATTTCAGCTTCTTCCAGGTCCTGGAAGAGAAAGATTTTTTGGAAAAAGGCGGCATCCATCATCAGAGACTCGGTCTCTGAGGGGCGATGACCACGGCATATTGTTGCGGCCCCAGGGTCAGGGTGGCAGGGGGATTGATCTGGCATTCCACCTTGGTGCGTCCCAGGAGATGAGTCATCTCGGTCTCGGCGAACTTGCGCCGGATGAAGTCATCAATGGGCGACGGCTCTTCGGACAGCAAGTCTTCGAGGCTCAGGGTCCGGCCCTCGGTGTAGATGCCGATAAGGATACCTTGGTTAGCCTCCTGGAGGTAGGCGGATAAATCGCTCAGGGGACGACCGTGGAACCGGCTGGGGATCTCCACATCCCATAAGCCCTGTCCATCACCGGTTAACAGTGAGGTGTAGATGCGGAACAGGGCCGGGGAAGCGATGGCCCCCGCCAGGAGCGAGCTGTCGTATTGTCCCCGGATCAATACCTCTTCGGCCCCGGCGCGCTCCAGGTAGGTGCGGTTTTCCGGCCGCAGCAACTCCGCCATGATGCGAATTTTGGCATGGAGGGCCTTCAGGGTAAGGGCGGTGAACAAAGTCCGCTGATCCACCTGGGCGGCGGTTTCCCCCGGTTGACGGTCGGCCAGGATGATGGCCTTGAAGGCTTCTTGAACATTGGCCTTCATGAGGATTTCTTCCCGGGAATAGTCTCCCCGGAGATAGAAAACCGCATTTTGGGGGTATTTCTCTTTGATGGCGTCCATCTGCTCCGGGCTGGCTTTGTTGATCAGGACTACCGCAATGTTGACGGGCAGGCGTTTGAGCAACTGGTCCAGCAAGGCCTCGGCATCTTCGGGCCACCCCAGGATCAGGATATGTTGGGTGGATTTAACGGCTTCCAAACCTTTCTCCTGGCGAAACTTGCGTTCAATGAAGACCGAGGCCACGGTGGCGGTCACGAGAGACAGGCTGAGAAAGCCTATGACCATAAGGGAGACGCCCACCAGCCGGCCCAGGAAGGTGACGGGAACCACATCCCCATACCCCACTGTGGTCAGGGTGACCAGGCCCCACCACAGGGACCGCCCGAATCGGGTCCACCACGACCCATCGGCGGGTTCAACCAGGCTGAACCCGATGGATGCCAGCACCAGGATCACCACCAGGGCCAGGATCAGGCCAAAGACTCGTTCCCGTTGCAGCGTCCGGATAAAGGAGGCGACGGACTTTTTGATCACGACTCCTCAGGCTGAAGGGTTCAGCCGCATTTCCATCAAGTGTCCAAGGCTGATCAGGGGCCAGGCAGGCCTGGTCCGCTCAAGAAATCGCATCCCGGCCCCAGCCAGGCCCGCCCCTTTAAGTACGGCGATGACAATCCCGGCACTCTATGGGGCCTGCCTGCCGTCTTTGTTGCCGCAACCGCAGATGGCACCCTTTACATTGGCGATGATAAGCGTTCTTCAGATCCAGGCGGCGGGCCTCCGGCCTCAGGCCGTGGCAGGTCTGGCACTTTGCCACCGGCTGCCCTTCATGCCAGACGTTGCGCCGGCCCTGGTAGTCGTGATGGCATTGGGCGCAGGCCACACCACGGGCCTCGTGCATCCGGTGGCTGAACTTCACCGGCGGCTTTTGCCTGGACCCCGCCACGGGGATTTTCAGGAGACTGACCGCCGGGGCCTGGGTGAGGGAGCCCCTATGCGCCCCCAGGATGCCCAGCACCCCCAGGATCAGTCCCGCCGCATAAGCCAAACGGCAGCCTTCGGTCAACGCCACTTCAATCCTGATAGTAGGAGGCGCAGGAGGTGTCGGATTCCCAGACGTTGACCCGGCTGACTTTCACCCCGTCGCGGTTGAAGATGGCCCCGAGGCGCTCGAACAGGTAGCAGGCCAGATTCTCCGACGAAGGGTTGCGGTCCTGAAAGGCGGCCAGTTCATTCAAATATTTATGGTCGATCTCCTCCAGCACCTCTTTGGTCCGGGCCTTGACTACGCCAAAATCCATCAGCAGGCCGGTGCCGTTCAGATCTTTCCCTGCCAGGAACACCTCGACCTTCCAGTTGTGGCCGTGGAGGGACTCGCATTTACCATTGAAGTTTTCCAGCCGGTGGGCGGCGGCAAACTGGGTGACAATTTTTACTTCATACATGTTATTTCTGGCTCCCTTTGAGCGTGCGGAGCCGGGTCTCCATGCGGGCGACGAAGGCTTTCAGGTCGCTCTGCAATCCTGCCAGTTCTTTGTGGCGCTTGGCCATAATCGTTTGAAATTCCTGCAGCCAAAACTCCAAAAGCGCCAGTTCGCGCTGCCGCAGTTCTTCTTCTACCCGGTTTTTCAATTGTCGGATTAGTGCTTCGTCCATAATACCCCTTTTATTGACTATCCCAAAAGCGTTATCCTGTCAATTATCCGGCGGCGCCTCGAGAAAAAATATGCGGGAACCAGACCCACTTAACGGATTATTTCCCGGCTAAAGCGTGAAATACCGGATCGGCCAGTGATGTTTGCGGGCATGGCGCTTCAAGCGCCAGGAAGGGTTGACCGCCACCGGATGCCCGATGGAACGGAAAAGATAGGAATCCTGGATATGGTCCCCATAGGCGTAAGCCTGGGATAAATCGAAGCCATGCGTCCGGGACAGGTCCTGAAGCAGCCGCAATTTATTGGGCCCCCGGGGGTGAAGGCCGGTGATAGCGCCGGTAAATTGGCCGTTTACCCGCTGCAATTCCGTGGCGATGAGCCAATCTGCCCCCAGATCCTCCTGTAACGGCGCCAGGAGCAGGGACAGGGAGCCGCTCAGCAGGGCAATGGCGTGCCCCTGGGCCTGATGCGCTTGGACACAGGCCAGTCCCGCCGGGCTCACCCGGGGGGCGATGTCTTCCCGGTAGCACTGCCGGGCCAGGCCGACCACTTCCTCCACCTGCAGCCCTTCGAGGTAACTTTTGTCCTGGAACCGGTCCTGGAGCCGGCAGGCGGCTTTACCGAGGTAAGCCAGGGCCCGGGGCAGGCTGAGCCGCCGCTGTTGCACCAGATACCGGAAAAAGAGCCGCTCGGTGTAACCCTGAACCAGAGTTTGGTCCACATCGAAAATGGCAACCACCCGGCTCATATCGTCCTCCGGCGGTCAGATTCTGGCGGTGTCGCGGGGTCAGGCTAGTTTTTATCGGCCCTGAAAAGGATGCGGCCATCCTGGATTACCGGGAGGCCTCGAATGAGGCACAGCGCCGTAGTAAAAAATATAAGGCTTTGATTTAAAGGATGCAAGGTGATCAGAATAGTTGGGTCCTTGATAGCCAAGGCCCAGGTGAGGTAAAGGAGACCGAAAATCACGCCCTTGGCCAGGCCGTAGAGCGCCCGCATGAAGCGGGAAGCCACCAGGAAGCGCCCCAGGGGGGAGTACATCATCCCGAAACCCGATTTTCCCCGGGCCAGGGCCGCGCCCCGGATACCGTCCACGACGAAGGAGCGGACTAAAAAAACTATGGGGACCCACAGAGGTACCAGTCCCAGGTACATGAAGGTGATCCAGAGGATATTCTCCACCGACCGGTCCAGGGCGATGTCCAACACCGCCCCAATTTCGGTGACCTCATTGCGCAGCCGGGCCACGTAGCCATCAAACCAATCCAGGAGAAACAGGACGATCAGCAGCCCCAGGCCAAGAAGCCGCACCCCGAAACTGGGGACAAACAAGAGGCCCACCAGGATCAACAACAGCGGCAGCCGGGCCAGGGTAATGAGATTAGCCAGAGACATTTTGGGATTCCCTCATCATGGGGGAGATTAGGAAGAAGGTACCAGAATAACTTAATTCTTACAAATTTATCTCAGCCGGCGCGATGCGGGGGCCGGTGCGGTCGAGAGGTTGGTGCTACCCTGACCCGAAAGGGCTTTTTTGTCCGCTGGTTTTGTGTTATGGTGAATCGGCCCGATAATCAGGCCGATATCCCCAGCCAAGGTGGGCCTCAAGATGACCTACAACCGTTCGGATCATCCCGAGCCCCAAGAGATGATCGGGCAGAGATACCTGATCGTGCGCCAGCTCCGGGAAGAACCCTGGGGCGGGGTGTGGCTGGCCCAGGACAATACCCTGAGGACCGAGGTCAGCCTGAAGCTCCTGGCCCGGGACGCCCCGGAGTGGGCCGCAGCCCGGGATATGTTTGAACATGCCGCGATTCTGGGCCTGAAACTCCGTCACCCCCAAATCCTGGGGGTTTTCCACGTCGACAAGGCCGAAAAATTTCTCTACCTGGTGGAAGAGCCCTTTCCCGGCGAGAGCTTGATGGCCCAGTGGGTCCGGCAAGAGCGGTTCAGCCTGCCGCAGGCGCTGCACCTGCTGGAACTTCTGACCCAGGCCCTGGCCTTCGCCCACCAGCAAGGGGAAGTGCACCAGTGCCTCAGCCCCCTCAATATCCTGCTCAAGGGGGAAGACCTTCGTCTGGCCAATTTTGCCTTCGCCCCGGCCTATGGCGATGAGCCGCAGCATCTGGAACTCAGGGCGTATGCGCCGCCGGAGGTCATTCACGGGGATCGGCTGACGCCGGCCGGCAACGTGTTTTCTCTGGGGGTGCTGGGTTTCCGGCTGGTGGCTGGCAGCCTGCCCTATCCCCTGACCTTTGATGAGCCCTTTCCCTATCGTTTGGAGTACCCCCCGGCGGACCTGGAGGAGATTCCCGTTCCCCTGCAGAACGTGCTGCTGCGGTGCCTGGCGGAGGACCCCGAAGAGCGGCTGCCCCATGCCGGCGCCCTGATCAGCCAATTGCGCCAGGCCCGGGAACTCATGCACGGGGTTGCCAAGAAATCCGCCGCCTGGGGGCCGGAAAAACCCCGGCTTAGGTGGCAGCCCCTGGCTCAGGCGGGGCCGCAGTTGAAAAAAGTCTGGGAGCACAGCCTGCCCCACGCCCAAAAAGTCATGGAGGCGGCCCGGAATCACTTCAACACCCTCAAGCAACTGCCCCGGCGCCTGTTGTGGGGCGTGGGCCTGGCCGTCCTGACGGTGGCCCTCATTATCTACGGAGTCAAGGTAGGCCACCGGCCAGCGTCAGAGCCTCAACCCACCCCGGTGGCGGCGCCGGCCGCGCTCCCGCCGGCGGGCGGGGGGCCGCCCTTGATGGAGAGCACCGAGGCCGGAGCCCCTGGGGGGCCGACTCCCGCCGCCAGACCGGCTAGCGCTCCGGCCCCGGGTCCGGTTCAGACTACCCCTACCTTAGCCACCCCGGGGGCCAAAGACCAGCGCTATCTCCTGGTGGTCGCCACCTTCACCACCATGAAGCAGGCCGAGGCCCTCCAGCAGCGCCTCCGGGCTAAGAACCAGAGGGCCGTTGTCAAAATCCAGAAGACCGGGAACAAGATTCTCTACCAGGTCCGGGTGGGTCCCCTTACCGGCGCCAAGGCCGCCGAGGACGCGGCCAACCGCATCAAAACCCAGGAAAAGATCACCCCAAAAGTTGTCAAACTGGCGTCTAAAAACGCCGGCGCCAATAACGTCAGGAGGCCATCGCGATGAATCCCCCAGTCATGACCACTTCTTTAACGGGGCTGGGTCCCCGTCACCAGGGCAAGGTGCGGGACATTTACGACCTGGGAGACCAACTGCTCCTGGTGGCCACGGACCGCATCTCCGCCTTTGACGTGGTGATGAATGAGCCCATCCCCGACAAGGGCCGTATCCTCACCCGGTTGTCCGCCTTCTGGTTCCGGCACCTGGCGGACCTGACCCCCAACCACCTGGTGACCCTCAAGGTGGAGGAGTTTCCCTCGGCCTGCCGGCCGTTTCAAGATTTGCTCGCCGGGCGTACCATGCTGGTGCGCAAGTGTAAACCCCTGCCGGTGGAGTGCATCGTCCGGGGGTATCTATCCGGCTCCGGTTGGGCGGAGTACCGGCAGTCCGGCGCCATCGGCGGTTTGGCCCTGCCCCCGGGGCTGGTGGAGTCCCAGAAGCTGCCGGAGCCCATCTTTACCCCCTCCACCAAGGCCGAGTTGGGCACCCACGACGAAAACATCTCCTTTGCCGACATGGCGGGCCTAATCGGGGCGGCGCTGGCGGCGAAGGTCCGGGACTTGAGCCTGGCCATCTACCGCCTCGCCCTGGCCTGGGCCGAGCCCCGGGGCATCATCATCGCCGACACCAAGTTCGAGTTCGGCCTGGCCGATGGCACCGACGAAAAACTCCTGCTCATCGACGAGGTCCTGACCCCGGACTCCTCCCGCTTCTGGCCCCAGGAGGACTACCTTCCCGGCGGCCCCCAAAAGAGCTACGACAAGCAGTATCTCAGAGATTACCTGGAATCGCTGGGCTGGAACAAGCAACCACCACCGCCGCCCCTGCCCGCCGAGGTCATCGCCAACACCCGGGCCCGTTACCTCCAGGCGTTAAAGACCCTCACCGGCGAAGACTGGAGCTGAAAGATCGATTTTGAAAAGTTCAAAGTTCAAGGTTGGGGGTAGGTCCATCGGGAAATATTCTTATAGCGTTTGCCAAAAATTCCTTTCTAGTGATTGTTGTTATATTAAGTTCGCTTTGAAATGA